>ERZ773228.33-NODE-33-length-168624-cov-12.834305_pt1 | contig 168624 bp, 158 predicted proteins | sample MGYA00580524_ERZ773228 | MGnify/ENA primary metagenome ERZ773228 (study PRJEB29015, sample SAMEA2737768) | human gut metagenome | biome: human gut; feature: human-associated habitat; material: faeces | place: China | collected 2012 ... | reverse complement strand
GCTCGAACCTATGACCCTCTGCTTGTAAGGCAGATGCTCTCCCAGCTGAGCTAAGCGACCATGTCTTTCGACATTGACTAGTATACTATGTTTTATATAAATTGTCAATACATTTTTAAAAATTTTTTAATTTTTTTTATTTTAATTTATAGTAGTACTTGTAGCCCCTGTGCCTACTACATTTTCTTGTAAAGACTTCCATGTGTTACAACCAATTATTCCATCAACACTTAACTCTCTTGATGCCTGATATCTTCTTACTGCATTTTGCGTTTGTCCTCCAAAAACACCATCTAATCCACCCGTAGTATATCCTAATGTATTTAAATCATCTTGTGCAACACAAACATAATTTCCTCTTGAATTTTGTTTAATTAAAGGAAATCCTCCTGAAGTACATGCCGCTGTTCCAAATCTTCTATCAAAATGTACCCATGTTGGTGACAAAGATTCTGGTTCAATATATGTCCACACACCAGAATTTCTAGCACTGTTTCTTAATACTGTTCTTTGTATATTAGTTAATGTTTGCCCAACATCAAATGCTGTTCCAGCATAATGTTGACTCTGATTTCCGATGTCCTCCCTCATATGGGCGTTTAAATGCAAATCCAACATATATAGGAGCACCATATATATATCTTTGACTATTCCAAGCCTGCATTGTTCTTTTATCAGTCCATAAAATATTACTTTTACTAGAACCTCTAAATTCCCTTACCTTTAATGTTCCATTGGTATTATATGGCATAGATTCGTTCTCGCCTCTATAATATGTCTCCATTCTATTAGTATCTTGATTATACACTAAAATTTTTGCCAAAAAAATCCCCTTCCTTTCATAACAAATAAAAAAATCTCTATTAATCATATAATATGATTAATAAAGATTTTTGTTTATCTTTTTTCTTTACATTTTACTATAACTCTTTGTTGACTATCATCTGTACATGTTATTAATGTAACTTCTCTTCTTCCATTAGTTTTTTGAGTTGTATCATCAGTATTGCTTGGATCTACCGTATGAATATCATATACTTCATAGTCTACTGTTTTTTCATTTAAATCTGTTATTTGTACTATATCACCAACTTCAAGAGTAGGAACTTTACTAAAAAATCTTTTGTTTCTCCAGTTATGTCCTACTAAGCATAAATTTCCAACTTCATTAGGATTAGCTCCGTGAAATTTACAAATTGAGACTTTTAAAAGTTCATCTGACCAATGATCTAGTATTGCATAATCTACTCCTATTTTGGGAATTACAACTCTTCCTATATAATTATATGTTTTTCCATCTTTAGCAGTATATGTTTTTGCTTGTACTTGAGTTGATTGGCTTGAACTTTTTTCTTCTATTGGTTGTTGAAATTCATGAATATTTGTTGAAACATCTTGTGTTATTTTTACTATTAATGCATTTTCTTCTTGATCTACAATCGTAGAATCTGCAAACATGTTTTGTAATATGTTATTAGAAACTTCTGATTCTTTATTTCTATCAACTTCAGCATAAATATACATTGTTGATAAACATATCATGCAAAATAGTGATATAACGAACATCAATTTATACATTTTCTTTTTTCTCTTAAGTTCTGGTGTTACATATATTTTTTCTGTTACCAAAATTTGGTTCATTTTGCCCTTCCTTTCTACTCTTGTTTAACTATTATTTGTTACTTGGTACAATAGTTATCGTTTCTATAATTCCTGTACTTTTATTATATCCTATTGTTATATTATATTTTTCTTCTGAAGATATTTTTTCTAAAATTGCATTTGCTAAATCTGTATTTTGTGTATCTTTTTTTATGTTTAATTTTATACTTTCTTTTATTTTTTCACTAGATGATGTACTTTCAGATTGTAACGGTGTTATGTCAATGCTTTCAAGATTATTGCTTGTAATTTGAATTAAATCTTTTACACTATCTGCTGGAATATCTGTTCCATTATAAAATTCAAATTTGGCATTAAATCTATTTATTTCTTCTTTCGTTACTTGATTATCTGCTGGAGTTTCTGGTTGATCTGATGATGTATCATCATCAAAATTTCCTTCACTTATAATTCCTTTTAATGCTGACATTAAATCTTCAGATTTTAATTTTTTTACTAATAAATTATATCTTTTTAATAAAGTATCTGTATATGCTGTTTTCATTTTATCCACAACTTTTCCTAAAAGTTCAGAACTTAAATTGTTTAATACAACATTATTAGAAGATCCTAATTCCATTTTTTGTTCTACATTATCTGTTATTGTATTCTTAGCAATAACATTTATATTTACAATTCCTTTATAAAAATCTAAATTCAAATCTGTTGTTTTATAGTCACTTTCCAATGTTGCTTCTACTGAATATTTATCATCTCCATTAACAATTTCTAAATTCAATGTATATGTTTCTTTTGCATCTGTTGTTTGTTTATTTAACACTAATTGTTGATTTATTTCTTTTTCACTGTTTAATGTCTCATGTTGTATTTTTAATATATCTTTTCCATCACTATTAGATGTTTCAATAATAATTGAGTCCGTTCCTAAATTTATTGATGTTCTAACTATACTCTTATTTTGTTTATATATTGTAACTTTTAAATTTGAAAATTCAGTATCTTCTGCTTGTCTTAAAAGATTATTAAAATAGTTTTCATATTTTTTTGTATCATTCATCAAATTGCCAACTTTACTCAAAATAATTTCATCATTTTCTAATTCACTTAATAATTTAATTACTAAATTTTGAACTTGCAAATTATTTAATTCACAAGAATATGCTGTTGTTTTTAATGTCTGTGAATTAACTGTTATTAATGAATCACTTTTTTTACTAAATGTTCCATCTGCTAAAGCACTAACTATAATTTGCATATATTTTTGTTTTAATTCTTGGTAATCTTGTTCTGTAAATAATATTCCATCATAAAACTCTTTATCATCTTCTATTATACTTTTCATTATTGCTAAATTATCATCTGTTAAATCTAGACCATTTATATTTTTACCTTCATTCAATGTTACAAATTGATTGAAAATGTTTGTAAATCTTATTCCATACAAATTCTCTGATTGAATACCTTCTACCTGTACAATACTTCTATCGCCAAATAATATTTGAGCATTTTTGTAGTTATATTTATCTTCTTTTTGAGTTTTCATATTAATATTTAGATTATTATATCCACTTGAAATTTCTCCACCTTCTGAATATTTAAAATTTACTGATGTGTTTGTCTCACAATTTTGGTCATTAATTTTATTTTTATAATTTTCTAAAATTTTTGAATCTGCAATTTTTTCTACATTTTCTACAGTTTCTGATATGTAATTAAAGAATAATTTTTTATTTCCTTTAAAAATATCTGTTGCTAAAAATAAATATGCAAAAACACCAGCAACAATTGCTACAATTAAAAATATTATAATAATTATTATTCCTATTTTTTTACCTCTCATACTAATTTTCCTTTCTTATCCTTTGTTTTACTGCTTCATATACTACTATTCCTGTTGAAACAGAAGCATTTAAAGATTGAATTTTTCCTTTCATTGGAATTTTTACAAGGAAATCACAATTTTTCTTAACTTTTTCTCCTATTCCTTTTCCTTCATTTCCTATTACAATTGCTAAAGCTCCTGTTAAATCTTGATTATAATAATATTTGTTTGTATCAACAGCTGTCCCGCAAACCCATAATCCAGCTTTTTTTAATTCCTCGATTGCATCTGAAATATTTGTTACTCTTGCTATCTTCATATGTTCAACAGCTCCTGCAGATGCTTTATTTACTGTACTATTTACTGACACTGCTCTTCTCTTTGGAATAATTACACCATGTACTCCTGCAGTTTCTGCTGTTCTTATTATTGAACCTAAATTATGTGGATCTTCTATTCCATCTAAAACTATTACAAATGGATCTTCATTTCTTTCTTTTGCAACTTCTAAGATATCTGATATTTCTACATATTCAAATGGTGGAACTATTGCGATAACTCCTTGATAGTTTTCCTCTTGCGCCATTTCATCCATTTGTTTTTTATCTTTTTCAACAACTATTATTTTTCTTTCTTTTGCAATCCCAAGAATTTTATTTATTGAACCATGTTTTTCTCCTCTTGCTACAAATATTTTATTAACATCTTTTCCACTTTCTAATAATTCTAAAACTGAATTTCTTCCTTCTATTTGATCATCAAATCTTTTTTCTGCATCTTCTTCTCTTCTTATTTCTTTACGTTTTTCTTCTTTTCTTCTATCTGTTATCTCCCTTTTTGAATTTTTTCTGTCAGGCATTTTTCTTCTATCTTGACCGCTTCTTCTTTCATGTTCTCTTCTTTCAACTCTATTTACTCTCATAAATTTCTCCTTACTTTTATAAATTATTCTTCATCTAATTTTAGAACTGATAAAAAGGCTTCTTGTGGCATTTCTACATTTCCTATTTGTCTCATTCTCTTTTTTCCTCTTTTTTGTTTTTCAAGTAATTTTTTCTTTCTTGTAATATCTCCACCATAACATTTTGCAAGTACATCTTTTCTCATTGCAGATATTGTTTCTCTAGCTATTATTGTACCTCCTACAACTGCTTGTAATGGTATTGCAAATAAATGTCTTGGTATAACTTCTTTTAGTTTTTCTACCATTTTTTTGCCTCTATCATATGCATTATCTTTAAATACTATAAATGATAATGCGTCAACTGGTTCTCCATTTACATGTATATCTAATTTTACAAGATTTGATTTTCTATATTCTTTAAATTCATAATCAAATGATGCATATCCTTTTGTTCTTGATTTTAAACTGTCAAAAAAGTCATATATTATTTCATTTAATGGCATTTCATATATTAGTGTTACTCTATTATCATCTAAATATTTCATGTCAATAAATATTCCTCTACGATTTTGACAAATATCCATTATATTTCCTATATATTCTTTTGGTGTTATTATGTCTGCTGTAACTATTGGTTCTTCCATATATGAGATTTCTGTTTGTGGTGGCAAATCTGCTGGATTATATACATCAAGTATTTCTCCAGTTGTTTTATGAACTTTATATATAACAGATGGTGCTGTTGTTATTAACCCTAAATCAAATTCTCTATCAAGTCTTTCTTCAATTATTTCTAAATGTAACAATCCTAAAAATCCACACCTAAATCCAAAACCTAATGCTGCTGATGTTTCTGGCTCATATTCTAATGCTGCATCATTTAATTTTAATTTTTCTAATGCTATTTTTAAGTTTTCATATTCACTTCCATCTACTGGATATAATCCACAATATACCATTGGTGTTACTTTTTTATATCCTGGTAATGGATTATCTGCTGGATTATTTTTTAATGTTATTGTATCACCAACATGAATATCTGTTAAACTTTTTATACTTGCTGCAATATAACCAACTTCTCCTGCTTTTATCTCTTTTGTTGGTAAATATTGTCCTGGTGCAAAATATCCTACTTCTGCTATTGTATAAGTTGTACCTGTTGCCATTAGCAATATTTCATCACCAACTTTTAATGTTCCATCCATTACTCTTACATATGCTACTGCACCTTTGTAATTATCATAATATGAATCAAATATTAAACATTTGGCTTTTGCATTTTCATCACCTTTTGGTGCTGGTAAATCTGTTACAATTCTTTCTAATACTTCTTCTATATTTAGTCCAGATTTAGCTGAAATACATGGTGCATCCATTGCTGGAATTCCTATTATATCTTCTATTTCTTTTTTTACTTCATCTGGTCTTGCATTTGGTAAATCTATTTTATTTATAACTGGTAATATTTCCAAATTATTATCTATTGCTAGATATACATTTGCAAGTGTTTGTGCTTCAACACCTTGACTAGCATCTACTACCAATATTGCTCCATCACATGCTGCTAGACTTCTTGAAACTTCATAATTAAAATCAACATGACCTGGTGTGTCTATTAGGTTAAGTGTATATTCTTCTCCATCTTTTGCTTTATATTTCATTCTTACAGCTTGTGATTTAATAGTTATACCTCTTTCTCTTTCAATATCCATATTATCAAGAATTTGGTCTTCCATTTCTCTTTGAGACAATACTCCAGTTTTTTCTATTAATCTGTCTGCAAGTGTTGATTTTCCATGGTCTATATGTGCTATTATGCTAAAATTTCTTATTTTATCTTGGCTCATATTATTGTTGTTAGTAATGAATTCTAACATTCTCCTTTCTCTCATATTATTCGACTATTTTATTATAACATGTTTCTTTGATTTTTTCACTATTTTAGGCAAAAAAAGAGAGAATTTTTTATTCTCCCTTTATTCTACAACTGTAACTGGTAAATATCTAACTCCCCATGCTAATGCTTCAGCATGTGAATTCATATATACATCTATTCTATTTCCTTTAATAGCCCCTCCTCTATCTTCTACAGTATATGTATATCCACCTATGTCTAATTGTGTTCCAAATGAAAATTGGCTAGATGTTGCAACTGTTCTTCCTGCTGTTGCTTTTGTTCCAGATGCTGTTATTCCATTTGTTTTTCCACAGCATTTTGCACATGAACAATATGCTGTTACTTTAAATATCCTTGTTTCTCCAACTTTATTTCCTGTTGTTTGCGTTCTTTCATATCCAGATCTTGATGTTGTTACAATATTCTTTTGTACTTGTACAATTCTATCAATAGGCTCTTTTATAATTTCTTCTGAAAGAACTATTTTTTCTATTTGTTCGTCATTTTGATATTTTGTTTTATATGTTACTTCTTTTAATCCGTCTTGACCTTGTTGAATTACTCTATTTTTTGTATCTGTTGCACCTTGTGAGGCATCTTTTGTAATTGTTTCATATGGTATTATTTCTTGTTCTACTTCTATTTTTTCTACTATTGGTGAATATCCTTTTAATATTTCATCTAATGTTGTCTCAATTCCACTTTCAGAAATTTTAGCAATTTGAACTTCTTGAACGGATTTATTTGTAATAACTATTTTATTACTTTCATTTATATCATCGTCTAAACCTGGACTTACTCTTTCGTCTTCTTCTACAAAAATATTATTATCTTCTAATATTTCATATACATTTGTTTTTGATGTTATAACAGACATCTTATATCCATTTGCTAAAGTTATTTCAACTGTTCTAATGCTTGTTTCCGTAGCTCTTACAGTTACTCCTAGCAAAAGTATTATTATCAAACTTACTCCAATTATTTTCATAATAGAAATAGATGCTTTATCTTTTTTATCCATAAAAATCATAAAACCTCCTTTTAATGACAAAATTATTATACACATTTTTTGTTTTCTTGTCAAATTTTTTATTTTTTTGTTATAACCTTCCGTAAGTCTTGACATTACTTGCTAACATTATATTATATGTTGCTTGTACTGAAAAAATTCCAAAAATTTCTCATTAGTTTTTTCCATTATTTATTTTAATATTTTTGTTGTAAAAAATGTTATTATATGATAATATATATTCGTAAGGAGGTATTTTTATGGGATGGATTATTTTAATAGTTGTTGTATTAATCCTTATATGGATAGTAAGTGTATATAATGGATTAATTTCATCTAGACAAAAAGTTGAAAATGCTTGGAGTCAAATTGATGTACAACTACAAAGAAGATTTGATTTAATACCTAATTTTGTAGAAACTGTAAAAGGATATATGACTCACGAGTCTGAGACATTTGAAAAAATAGCAAAATTAAGAACATCTTGGGCAAATACTTCTTCAGTTGGAGAAAAAGCAAAATTAGATGGAGAACTTTCAAGCACATTAAAAACAATTATGGCAGTTTCTGAAAATTATCCTGAATTAAAAGCAAATACAAATTTTGCTGATTTATCTGAAGAATTACGCAACACAGAAAATAAAATTTCTTTTTCTAGACAATTTTATAATGACAGTGTAACAAGATATAACACAAAATTAGAACTTTTCCCTTCAAATTTAGTTGCTGGAATGTTTAATTTCCAAAAGAAAGAATTATTTGCAGCAGAAAGTGATGAAGCAAGAAAAAATGTCAAAGTAGATTTTAGTAAATAATGTTAAGGATAGAATTTTTTCTATCCTTTAATATTATAAATTTATTAATAGGAGAGAAAAATATGTTTGAAGATATAAAGAAAAATAAAATAAAATCATGGTTTATAGTTCTATTATTTTTAGCATTTATTGCAGTAATTGTTTATTATATTTGTATGGCTCTAGATTTAGGTGAACTTTCTATTATAATTGCTATTATTTTTGCAATTGTATCAACATGGGGCTCATATTATTATAGTGATAAAATTGTTTTAAAATTAAATAATGCAAGGCTAGCAACAAAAGAGGAAGATTTAAAATTAGTAAATATTTTAGATTCTTTAGTTATTTCAGCAGGTTTACAAGAAAAGCCTCAATTATATGTTATAGAAGATGCTCAACCAAATGCTTTTGCAACTGGTAGGAATCCAAAACATGCTGTAATATGTGTCACAACTGGTTTATTAGAAAAACTTGACTATTATGAACTTGAAGGTGTTTTAGCACATGAAATGTCTCATATAAAAAATTATGACATTCTTTTATCAGCTGTTGTTTCTGTAATGGTAGGATTTATTGTAATTTTATCTGATTGGTTTACTAGAATTTCTTTTTATGGTGGTAGACGTGGACGTGATAGAGATAATGATAATAATGGTAATGCTATTGTTATGCTAATTGGATTAATATTCTTAATCTTAGCTCCAATATTTGGTCAGCTTATGCAACTTGCAATTTCAAGAAAAAGAGAATTTTTAGCAGATGCTACTGCTATTGAATTTACTAGAAATCCAGATGGTTTGATTTCTGCCCTTGAAAAAATTTCAGCTGATCCAAATGAATTAAAAGTTGCTAATAAGGCTACTGAAAATATGTATATTGCAAATCCTTTTAGAAATAAGAAAAAATCTTCTGATTTGTGGTCTACACATCCAAGTACAGAAGCAAGAATTGAAGCTTTAAGAAATTTGAAATAGTAAAAAAATTGCCATAATGGCAATTTTTTTATTTCTTCAATTCTTCTGCAAACATTTTGTTAAGCATTTGAGGATTAGCTTTTCCTTTTGTTTCTTTCATAGCTTGACCAACTAAAAATCCTAATGCTCTATCTTTACCAGCTTTAAAATCTGCAACAGATTGAGGATTTGCTTCAATAATCTTTAATACAACTTCTTTGATTGCTCCCTCATCTGAAATCTGTATCCAACCTTTTTCTTTTATAATATCTTCTGGATCTCTTGGATTTTCAAATAATTCTATTAATACTTTTTTGCCGATGCTTGAACTAATTGTTCCTTTATCTATTAATGTTACTAATTTAGCTAATTGTTTTGCATCAAATGGTATTTCTTTAGGATCCATTTCTGTTTCATTTAATATTCTTGAAATGTCTGAAATTATCCAGTTATTTACTGCTTTGTAATTTCCACATATTTCAGAGGCTTTTTCAAATAAATCTGATAAATATTTTGAAGATGTTATTATTCCAGCATCTTTTTCAGATAATTTATAATCTCTTAAATATCTTTCTTTTCTACTTTCTGGCATTTCTGGTAATGTTTTTCTAATATTTTCAATATATTCTTCTGATAATTTTATTGCAACTAAATCAGGTTCTGGAAAATATCTATAATCTTGTGCATTTTCTTTATCTCTCATTGAAAATGTCTTTCCTGATACTTCATCCCATCTTAATGTTTCTTGATCAACAGCTCCTCCATTATCTATAACTTCTACTTGTCTACCTATTTCATATTCAAGTGCTCTTGTTATACTTCTAAATGAGTTCATATTTTTCATTTCTGTTCTTGTACCAAGTTTTTCTGATCCTATTGGACGAATTGATGTGTTAACATCTGCTCTGAAAGATCCTTCTTCCATCTTACAGTCTGATACTTCTACATATTCAAGTATTGATTTTAATTTTCTTAAATATGCATCAACTTCTTCTATTGATCTAAAATCTGGTTCTGATACAATTTCTATTAATGGAACTCCAGCTCTATTCAAATCTATAAGTGCTCCTCCTGCTAAGTCATCATGATCTAATTTTCCAGCATCATCTTCAATATGAATACGTGTTATTCCTATTTTCTTTTTTCCTTGACTTGTTTCTATTTCTATATATCCATGTTCACACAATGGTTTATCAAATTGTGAAATCTGATATGCTCTTGGTGTATCTGGATAGAAATAGTTTTTTCTATCATTTTTACTATCTCTTGATATTGTACAATGTGTAGCAAGTCCAGCTTTTACTGCATATTCTACTACTTTTTCATTTAATGTTGGTAATGTTCCTGGCATTGCCATACATACTGGACATACTTGTGTATTTGGAGCTGCACCAAATTTTGTTGGGCAACTACAAAATATTTTGGTTTTTGTTGCTAATTCTGCATGGACTTCTAAGCCCATTACAACTTCATAATCATTCCTTGGCATTTTCTCCTCCTTGTTCCTTTTCTTGAATCACTTCATTACTCATATTATTTTTTTCATTATCATTTGTTAAATCTTCTGGATTTACTTTTATCCATTCTTGTAATCTATATTGTCTGTAAAAATTTTCTCTTTTTCTTTCTTCTGATGCAAAAAAATCTAATTTTGTTCTTCCATATTCATTACGCATCTTATATAAGCTTTTCTCTAATTTTTTAAACAATTTCTGCTTTTTAGTTCTTTCTATCCAACATTCTTTTACTTCTCTTAATAATTGTTGTTGAAAATCAGTATTAAAACATCTATCTATAATTTGAGCCAAATTTAAAATTGCATTTAAATGTCTAGGAACTCCCCTCTCTTTAAACTCTAATTGAGTACTATAATTTTTCACTACTTTTATGCTTCCAGCTTCCATAACTATACTAGTCCAATATAAGTTAGATGATAAATGATCTTCAATAAAAATATATATTTTACTCCCATTTTCATCTTGAAGCACATAATCTTTTCTATTTGGTATTCCAAATCTAGTTACTGATTTAATCATTTCATATATCGGAGCTTTAGGATCTGGCAAATATTCTTTGTCTCTTATATTATTTTCTTCTTTATTTCTATCAGCTTCCAATTCTTGCAACATATCTTTTGGAATATATTTTGCTAACCAATCAATTGAAATTTTAGCTAAGTCTCTTTCAGTCAGTGGTATTTGTGGTTCTTTTCTAAAAATTGAAAAAATACTCCTATTTTTCGCATTAACTACTGAATTATTCTTTGCTTTCGCATAAATTAATGATTTACTTTTTGAAGGATTTTCCTCTTTTTCTTCAAATCTTTCTCTTTGAGCATAACTTAATACTTTCCATATTTCACTATTATGTATAGCCTCTGTTCCTCCCATAAGTTCATACTTTATTTTTTCAACATAATTTTTAATTTTAGGATTCTTACTTTGCTGTAATCTAGTAATTTCTCTGTTTAAGTATATCATAATTCCAATTTCATCTTCTTTTGGAATATCTATTTTTTCAGGATATTCTTGATTTACTCTTTTAAAAATTAATCTTGCTTGCAATTCATAAATTTTAGCCTCTAATAAATCTCTTTCTTCTAAACTATAACCAGAAAAATTTTCTTTATATCTTTGTACTAAACTATGCACTTCTTTTTCGAAATCTTCTAATGTAAATTGTTCACTTTCATATAATAATTCTTCAACTTGTCCAATTATAATAGAACTTTTATCTTGAAAAGTCTTTTCTTTTCCTAATGTTTTTTCATATTGTTCAATTTCTAACTCTAATTCTGTAATTTTATCTAATAATTCTGAGTCACTTGTTTTTTGAAGTAAGTTATTATATTTTTTTAGAAAATCTGCTGCAGCATTTGTATCATATAACAATATTTGTGAAATTTTCAATTTTAAAGGTCTTAAGTACTTTTCATATATTTGGTTTCTTTGACCTTCAGAATATTTCATTTCATCTCCCATTTTATGCTCCTCTCATTTGGTTATATTATTTTTTAAATGTAGGTTTGTATTTTTCTCTGAACTTTGTTTCTTGTTCATAAGCATAAGCTGTTTTTATGATTGTTTCTTCATCAAATTTTTTACCGATTATTTGCATACCAATTGGAAGTCCATTACTATCTATTCCACAAGGGATTGACATTCCTGGTAATCCTGCAATATTTACAGAAACTGTACATATATCTGCTAAATACATTTCCATTGGATTTGTTGATTTTTCACCTAATTTGAATGCTGTTGTTGGTGATGTTGGTGTTACTATTACATCATATTTTTCAAATGCTTTATTAAATTCGTTCATAACAAGTGTTCTAACTTGTTGAGCTTTTTTATAATATGCATCATAATAACCTGATGATAATACATAAGTTCCAAGTATTATTCTTCTCTTTACTTCTGCACCAAATCCTTCACTTCTTGATTTTTTATAAATTTCTTTTAATGTTTTTGCTTCTGGTGATCTATATGTATATCTTATTCCATCAAATCTTCCTAAATTTGAACTTGCTTCTGCACATGCTATTATATAATATGTTGCTAATGCATATTGAGCAATATCTAACGAAAACTCTTCTACTTCTGCTCCCATTTCTTTGTATTTTTCAATTGCTTCTTCTAATGATTTTTTTACTTCAGGATTTATTCCTTCTCCATAAAATTCTTTTGGAACTCCTATTTTTAAACCTTTAACATCTTTTGATAATGATTTTGTATAGTCTTTCTTTCCATTATCTATAGATGTTGAATCTTTTTCATCATATCCAGCAATTACATTTAATAACATTGCACAATCTTGAACATCTTTTGTAAATACTCCAACTTGATCTAATGATGATGCAAATGCTACTACTCCATATCTTGATACTAATCCATAAGTAGGTTTTAACCCAACAACACCACATAATGAAGCTGGTTGTCTTATACTTCCACCTGTATCTGTTCCTAGTGCCCATGGTACCATATTTGCTGAAACTGCAGCTGCAGAACCACCTGAAGATCCTCCTGGTACTCTTGATAAATCCCATGGATTTCTTGTTTTCTTAAAATATGAATATTCTGTTGAGCCTCCCATTGCAAACTCGTCCATATTTAGTTTTCCTAAATCTATCATATTTTCTGCATTTATTTTTTCCATAACAGTTGCATCATAAGGTGATACAAAGTTTTCTAGCATTTTTGATGCACATGTTGTTTTTACACCTTTTGTACATATTATATCTTTTATTCCTATTGGAATTCCTGCTAAATCTCCTAATTTTTCACCATTATCAATTTTGTTTTGTATTTCTTCTGATTGTTTTAATGCTTCATCTTTTAATTCTGTTATAAATGCTTGTACATCTTTTTCTTTCTCATTCATTCTATCTACATAAGCTTTTGTTATTTCTGTTATTGTTAATTCTTTATTTTTTATTTTTTCTTGTAACTCATGTACTGTTAATTCTGTAATGTCCATTTACATTCCTCCTTATAAAATTTTGCTTAATTTAATACTTTGGGAATTTTAAACATGTGTCTATCTTGTTCTGGTGCATTTTGTAATAATCCTTCTATGTTATTAAATACCTTAACTTCATCTTTTCTAAATCTATTTTTTGCTTCATTTGCTCCTATTGTTATATCTAATCCTTCAACAGGCGCATTATTTACTATATTTGCAAAATTTAATATATCTTGTAAATGTAATATATATGTGTCTATCTCTTCTTCTTTTAATTCTAATTGTGCTAAGTTTGCTATGTGTAATATTTCTTCTCTACTTACTTTCATAACTGCCTCCTTCTGTTTTTCTTTTTAATGTGCTTATTATATAACTTTTGGCTTAAAATTACAAGGGTTTAAATATAAAAAGTGGGTTGCAAATATAGAATGCAACCCACTTCTTTTAATTACTTGAACAATTCAGTATGCTCGATTAAACGATAATCACCTCCGTCAGGTAATTGAAACTTAAATCTCTTATCAAGAGTTCTATCATATCTTTCAATTTCATATTTGTTTTTTCCTATTCCAGAACTAGAATAGTTGTAAACATAGAGTATAAAATCTTTTATTTTTGATGCTTCCTCTTTGTTAAGAAATTTTATTGTTTGAATTTCAGGTTCCTCAGCACCATATTCCCAAACATCTCTAAAACCTCGTACTAGGTCTACCTCAGAAGGCCATAGGTTAATAATTCCTATAGGCATTCCACTTCCTACAACTGCAAAAACAATAGGGTGTTCTTCTCCTGAATAACCATCTTTTTCTTTAAGAGTTCCTGTCGAAAGGATTTTAGCTTCCTTATAACTATAAAGTCCTTTCAACTCACAGTCCATATCAAATACTCTTGGTTTTTCAGATTTTTTAACTTTAAATCTTGAATCATATACATATGCCATCTGGCTTATAGGAGCTACAGCTGCAACTTCCTTGAGTCCACACAAACCATATACAGTATAATTTCCAATATTCTTTGCTTCTTCATCAGTATAAGCTTTGAAATAATATTCGCTCTGTTCAGAGAATGTTCCATATGATTGTACTTTATATTTAAAATAGCCACTTTTCTGTGCACAAACAGGATTAGGCATTCCAATAAAAGCAATTGGTCCAAGCTCTGAACAAAATCCAAAACCTACACTATAGGTAGTTAAATTATTTAACTTCACAACTTCATCATATGAATATGTTCCTTCTAACAAATAATCATTACAACCAGTTGTATCATGTGAATGAAGAAAGAGTCGACCTCCAATCTTTTCTACACTTATATTCCGTTTTGGATATACTTTTTCAGCCATTTTGGTTAGAATCTTTTCAAGCATTATTTTTTCCTCCTAATACTCATTGTGTTGGTCGGAGGATACAGAACTCCGACTAGATAATGTAATAACATTAACAATCTAGTGGATTCCCACTCTGTATCAAATTGATTGACTGTTTGATTTTACCATAAAATATGCTTTTTTACAAGTAATATACTAAAAAAAGAACAAAGAGACGTAGTCGCCCTTTGTTCTCGCCCAATTTGAGTTTTCGACTAAAAGGAGAAAATCTCAAAGGGCTAGCGATTGTAACTTTTATATACTAGGAAGTTCGGAGAACTTTCCTAGTATATAAAGAAAGAAGGCCAGCCTAAGCTGACCTCCCATTCTTAAGTAATGATATTATCTTTACTTATTAAAATTACTTCTTGATGTCATCCCATTTCTTCTTGAGAAACGGATCAACAATAGCCTCGCCGTTGGAGAAAGGTACAAAGAGTTCACCCTCCTTATATCCAGCCTCACGAAGTTCGTCGATGATCTTGTAGCCCTTGGTCACATAGGTTTTGCCATCGATGTAAACAAAGACCACTTTACCATTGTTCATGTTATAAGTTCCCAGCTTATCGATTGCTACGCAATCCAGAACAGTAGAGTTGATAACCGGATAATAGGTCGTCTTAAAGTAGATATGCTCTACTTCAACACCTTTCTCAGGCATCTTGAAGCATTTTTTCATGCTTTCATCGCTGATAGCCTTGATGCCCTTGGATGCACAATATTTTTTGCAATCATCTACAAAGGCATTGCGCCATGCTTCTTCTGCTTCGCTCCGAAGATCTTCCCATGCCTTCTGTTCAAACTTAGGATAATCCCAATTGCTGAAGGGAACATAGAAGTGCTTTTCAGTAAAGCCGTTGTTTTGAAGAACCTCCATAACCTCTTTCATGTACGGGATTACAAAGGCTTCATCGTGGTTCATCCAGCATACCGTTGCGTTGTTCACTGCATAGCAGCCATTGAACGTCGGCACCATCCCCATGATTTCAAGGCTTTCAATTGTGTTGGACTGAGGTCAAACTACAAGCATGCCATCAATAACTTTAATGGCCTTCTTCTCTAAGTCAGACATGTTGTTGATTTTCTTCATAACTGTTTTCCTCCCAAAATTTTTTGGACTATGTTGTTATTCGGTATATTTAAACACCTTCACGGTGGAAAAAGGGAAAATATATATAAAATAAACGTATTTTACGTTTATACTAACATTTTACCGCATTTTGATAATTATGTCAATTTAGTGCCATATATACAAGATTTGCAGAAAAGAAAAAACCGTGTTAAAAGCACGGTTTTTTCTTCTTATTTCTTATATTTAGTTGCACATATTCCGATGCATTGAGGTACACCATATTCTTTTATGTAATCCTCACTACCCATTCTCTTTACACAGACATACATCGAATCTTCCCACTCGATTCTATCATCATTTACTGCTGATTCTTTATTAATTACAATATCATCAGTAGTAAATAATTTTTGAGAACCATGCCATTTTCTATTCCAAAGTTCAACAATATATTCTTTCATTTTTTCTACATCATCAAATTCTTTAGCTTCTTTCATAGTTTCATCAAGTGAACTTCTATGTGGTCTAAAAATAATCATATAAGCACCCTCCTAAAATTATCTGGAGATTTTTACACAACTCCTCCAGAAAAAATAATTAATATTTTTCTGTACTTTATTGTGTAAAGTACTATGAATATCTATATTATACCACATATCAATTATAAAGGCAAATACCAATATATATGGTTGGAGCGATTAAGCAACAGCTTACGAACCATAACGCTCTCTTTCTAAAAATATTATATATGAATTCTTATTAAATTTCAACGGGAGTATGGAAAATTTTGTTGTTTTATATTATAATTTTATAAAGGTGATTTTATGAAATATAATGTGGAAAAAGATAGTAAAAAATTTTATTTTGGAAAACAAGAAGATTATTCAAAATATAGACCTACATATCCAACCAAACTTTTTGATTTTTTATCTAAGGAATATAATATGAAAAATAAAATTATAGTTGAGTTAGGTGCAGGAACTGGAAAGTTTTCTAAAATAGCAAGTTCTTATTGTAAACAAATTTATTATGTTGAACCAAATATTGATATGATTAACAAAGGAAAAGAATATTGCAATGATTGTGATAATATTGTTTATATTAATAAAAGTGCAGAATCAACAGGATTGCCTGAAAATTCAGTTGATATTGTATTTGCGGTCCAAAGTTTTCATTGGTTTGATAAACAAAAATTAAAACAAGAAGTAAATAAAATATTACAATCTAATGGAGATTTTGCAATAGTTTGGAATGACTGGGAAGATGAAAATAATGAATTTAGTAAGGAATACTTCAAATATATAAGCTCTTGGAACACTAAACTTACTGGTAAAACATATCAACATAAAAATGTTGATGATCGTAAAAAATTTTTCAAGAATAGTGAATATAAGACTTATACATTTATCCATTCTAAAGATTATACTATAGATATGCTAATAGGGTTATCTAAATCATTATCGTATGCTCCAAAAGAAGATAGTGAGTATTATGATGAGTTTATAAATGGTATTATAACTATTTTTAATAAATATAAAAAAGATGACATCGTTCGTTTTGATTTTCATACAGAAATGTTTATAGGAAAGATTTAGGTGATGATTAATGATTGATAATGGTTATCTTTTTGCTAAAGACAATAAAAGAATATTCATAAATACAAGTTTAGGATGTGCTGGGCAATGCGCATATTGCTATTTACCAAAAATGGGATATAGTAATAGTTCAGATAATTATAGGACTATTTCAGCACAAACTATAATTGAATTTATAGAAAAAAATAAACTTGATATAAATCAAAAAACTTTAATAACACTTGGTTGTTATTCAGAGTGTTGGGATGAATATAATAAAAATGAAACAATTAGTTTAATAAAATACTTTTTAAAAAAGGGAAATCAAATTCAATTATCAACTAAGAAACAAATAATGAAAGAAGAATTTACCGAAATATTACCACTAATAAATTATTTTGGACAACTAGTTATTTTTGTTAGTTCGGCAACTATTTCTAAACATGATACCATTGAAAAAAATACTACACCTATTTCTAATAGATTTCAAAATTTTTCACTTTTTAATAGTTTAGACATACCTGTTGTTTTATATATGAAACCAGTTTTAAAAGGTATAACAATCAATGATTTAGAACTTTATAAAAAATATATTGAAAAATATAATATTAAAGATGTAGTAATCGGAAGTATATTTACAAATTACATATCCGAAGAAACTGTTCATTTTTCAAATAAAAACGAATTGTTTTATACTAAAAATAGTGATGAAGATATGATTATTTCTGAATTATCAAAAATAACAAATGTCTATAAAAGGAGTTCTGAAGTTATGTACAAATATAATGTTAGTAATCATATAGAAAAAGTAAAAAATGAAGTAGCAAAACTATTAGAGGGAGACAACTCTGGACATGGACTTTAACATATTAATAGGGTTTTATATTTATCTTTAAAATTTGCTGAAAAAGAAAATGCAAATAAATATATAGTATCATTAATAGCATTACTTCATGATGCAGATGATTATAAGTTATTTGGTATGGAAAATGCAGAGAAACTTACAAACGCCAAAATAATTATGGATGATTGCAATGTTGATAAAGCTATCCAAGAACAAGTATGTGATGCTATTAATAATATTGGATATAGCAAAAGATTAAAAGGACATAGTCCAACAACTCTTGAAGGAAAAATTGTATCAAAAGAAGAATCTAAAAATAGGCATCAAATAGTTGTAGATTTTTTATATCATTTGTTTAATGAAGAAAATGCTCCTGAATGGATTGAATATTTAAATAATTATCTTAAATAAGGGTATGGGAATTCACATAGTAGAATTTATGCGGGAGTATAAATTCAGTGCTGGCTAGACAAGAATATTACTCCCAAATTAAGAAAAACATAAAAAGAGGATTAAATTATTTTGATAATTTTTTCCTCTTTTTTAAAGATTATTTATATAAAAACATATTCATTTAAGACAATTTCTTCTGCTGTATTTTTGTAATTGTTCATTAATTTTGTCCATTCTAATGGATTTAATTCTTTGTTTTTTTCAGATAGTCTTTCATCATTTTTAATATAATTTCCCATTAGTTCTTCATAATAATTTTCACAAGAATCACTTACTAAAAGAAGATGATGAGTTAATTTATTTGTCATCAATAATGTTTCATAAAGTGCTTGCTTGTTTTGGGTAATAAAGTGTAATCTTAATATTCCATATCTTCCAAGTCTTCCATAATTTTTGTCTTTTTCTAAATACAAATCTGGTAATAAATAATCTCCTTTTCTTGTATAAGTAACTTTCATTTTTATCATTCCTTTCATTTTTAAATAGTGTTAATTAATTCATTTTTTGGCACTAATATTAAAATATCTTTAATAACATTTTTTTCAGTATATGGACAACTGACAATGCCATCTATATATAAATGTTCTTGTGATTTAGTAATAAATTCTTCTAAAAATTTATCAGAATATTCTTTGTTTTTCATCTTCATAATTGATAAAATATCATAATTCGATTCCATATTTTTTAACTCAATTTCATCAATTTCTTTATGAAATTTAATTCCAATATTATTATCATTTATAATTGTATTAAGATATTTTAAATATTCTTTACTGCTTTTAGTTATAAATTCACCTGTGAATTTTATATCTTTAATTTCAATATTATAGTTTTTATCTCGTTTAATTTCTATCATAGATATAAGCCTATGAATCATATCTCTTTTAGCTTCTCTTGATAACAAATCATAAAGAAAAGCAAAGCCAATATTTTTAATATTCATAAAAAATAAAGTATCATTTTCTTCAGTACAGTCTAATTTTTTAACAAGTTCTACAGTATATTCTTTAGAATTATTATCTGGATCAAGTCTTATTTTCTTTTGATTTAGTTTATCAATTTCCTTTTTGATAACATCATTTTTATGATTGATTGTTTCGACATCTAAATTAGAACTTAAATATAAATCTACTAATCTTTTTTCCTGTAATTTTAATTTTTCGATTGCTTTTTCTATATCTTTTACATCATCACTTTTGGTAGAATTACAAGTTATAATTTCATTATTCATAGAAAGCATAAATAGTGTTAATTCTTCTAATACTTGTTTTAATTTTGTTTCTATTTTTTCAGTATTATAATGAAGTCCAAATCCACTACAATTATGATTTTTGCATCTTATATGGTAATAAACTTTTTGTTTTCCATTAGGATATTTAAAAGATTCTGATGATGACATTATCTCGCCACAAATAGGGCATTTTACTAAACCAGAAAACAAATGAATATATTCTCCATAGTTAGAATGTTTGTTTTTTACTAAAACTTTTCTAGTAGCATTCCATGTTACTTCATCAATAATTGGTTCACAATAATTTTCAACTCTTAAAATATCTTGTGATTTTCTTTTGTACTTTCCATATTCAAAGATACCAATATAAATAGAATTAGTAAGTATTTTATAAACTCTATCTGCTTTCCAATTTCCTTGCTTTAAATAAGCATTATTATCTTTCATAATAGTAGAAATACCTCTTGTAGAATTGCCTCGTTTACATAATTCAAATATTTCTTTTACAACTTCTGCTTCAATAGGTTCTACTTCTAAATGACCAGTTTCCTTATTTCTAATATAACCATAAGGTGCTTTACTAGGATGAATACGTTCTAATGCCATTTCTTCCATAGCACGTTTAGTTCTTGCACCAATCTCTTTTCTTTCTCTTTGACCAAATACTAAATTCATTCCAAAAATCATTTCACCATTAGCAGTAGGCACATCATAAGGTTCGAGTATAAGTTCTATCTTTACATCATGTTCCTCACAATAATTAAGTAGCCAAAAGTCATCATAATTATTACGAGTAAGTCTATCAACTTTAATTGCAACTAATTTATCAATCTTTTTAGATTTAATATCTTTTAATAATCTTTGCATTTCGGGTCTCATCAAATCTTTTTCAGAATGTCCAGCATCATTATAGACATCAACAATATCATATTCATTCTTTTCACAATATTCTTTAATCATTCTAAGTTGTGAATCAATAGAATAACCATTATCTCTTTGGTCGTCAGTAGATACTCTTACATAAACACCACATCTCATAGTTTTCCTCCTTTCATTAAATTTGTATTCTAGTATTGTAAGAATAGTAGGATATGTAATTTGATATTCAGTAGGTGTTATTACTTTTAAATTGGTGTGTATAATAGTTTTGATTTGTCCTAATCTAACCTTATATTTAAAGTCTTTTAAAATGTCGTTTAAATCTTTATTAGGTTTTAGATTTTCAATTACTTTAAATTCAAGCATGAAAAAAGTCCTCCTTTCTAGAAAGAGAACTTTTAATGTTTTATATAAAATAAAAACTTACGAACAATTAAGTCCGTAAGTTGATTTCAAATGGAGCAGGTACCGAGAATCGAACTCGGGCCACCAGGTCGGAAGCATGGGATTCTACCACTAAACTACACCTGCAAGTTATATAAAGTATTATACCTCACAAATTTAATATTGTCTATATATTTTTATTATTTAATTTTATGTAAAACTATTGATTATTTTTAGTTTATGAGTTATAATATAGATATTAATTTTAAGGAGGGTGTTCAATATGATGAACGCTACTGTTTGGGTCACTTTTGAAACAATCGACAAAATTGAGTATTTCGTTGTTCACGACATGCTCACTGGTGAAAAGAAAAAAATGAAAGCATCTGATTTTCTCGGTACTGTTTTCAAAATGCCCAGTTCTTTCAACTATAAGTTGAAAAATGCGTTCCCCCATAAAAGACGGGTAGTTTATTCTGCCCCTGCATTTGAAGCTATCACCAGATTGGTGAACTTCAACAGAGTTGATTCTTAAGCTCTGTTATACCCTAGCCAGAGGAGATGGTGAAAACCATTCTCCTCTGTTTTTTATATAAAATTTTTTAACAATATAATAAATATTTCTCCTGGTACTCCTAAAATTCCGTACTATTAATATTGTTATCCAATTTATTCCTATATGAAAATTAAAATATATCCCTATAAAATTTACTATTAAAATAAATATTATTCCTAAAATAGAATTAATCCCCAATTTCACCATTAATTTTATTGGTACTACAAATATTCTCATACAAATAAAAAGAAAACATATACAAGATATTATTATTAAAACATTCATATTTTCTTCTCCAATACTAATACTGTATGCTCTTAATGTCCAAATATTCATGCACTTTTTCTACTCCAAGAAATAAAAAAAACGAGAAAGGATACTGCCTAGACAGTATCCATCTCGTCCAACATAATGTTAGAATGTTGATTTTAGCCACCAATATGTTCAGAAATGAGCTTCTGAATCTTGCTGTCAGATACCAGTACGTTATACTGCATATCATTGCAAAGGTAGTACTCAATCAGGGTAACAAACTTAAGAGCTCTTGCGTACTCCTGAGCCGAATCGAAACCTGCATTGATCATGTCCAAGAAATTAGGCTCAATCTCAGTTCCCAGAGTCTCAACTTTGAGATTGGCAATGCCTTTGACATCAACAGAAGAAATGAATGTACCATGTTCAGGCACTTCCCCGGTATAACCAGGAGCAACCAAATAGATACTCTTGTTTTCCTCCATTTCAATCTTTCTGTCAACCTCTGCCAGTCGGCTTTGGAAGTCCTTCAGCTTGGCATTAGATGCCTCAACTGCTTTTTCTGCAGAGCTTACTTCGGAATTTGCATCCTCGAGTGCCTTTTTGGCATCATCGAAAACCTTCTGAACTTCTTTGAGAGTTTCCTTCCTGATCTCCAAAATCGAAGTTGCTTCTGCCAATTCCTGCTGCTCACTGGAAAGTCCAGAAACAATAGTATTTCTTTCTCCCTTCAGTTCTTCCAAAGAATAACCCTTTTCTTCAACAAGAGAATCAACCTGTGCAACCTTAACTGGTTCTACCACATGCTGAATCACAGCCTTCTTAGATGCTTTTGCTTTTCTTCTCATCTTTTTTTCAGCCTCCATATCATTTTCTTTTAATGCATTTTTGAGTTCACTATAAATCTTTGTGTTTGGACTAAACACTTTTTGCAGTTGTTCCAAAAATTCTTCCCGGGTAGAAAAGCTAAGCTTCCTCTTCACAAACAATTCCTGCGAAGATAAATGATCACGAATAATATCAGATACCAGTACACCATTAGCGACAGCCTTGCCATGCTGATTAAAAATAGCCATAATGTTTTTTCACCTCAAATATTTTTTTACTGTGTTGTGTCGGACTAGTTGAAAAAAGGTAAAAATCAAAATTAGACCAAATGTCAACTATAATATATTATACCATCATTTCTTATTTATGTCAACGTTCAAACTAAGTCTTTCCAATTCTGTTATCTTTTCATCATATAATTGGTTTAGTTTAACTAATCTTTCATAAGATAACTTATCAATTAATTCTGGATTTCTTTCAATTTCATCTAAAATTTCATTTTTATACAAATGATTTTGAGTATCTTTTTGTAAAGACTCCATAAAATTATTTATCTTCTGTTCACTAACTTTTGTTTCTTGTCCTTCAACTAAAAGTTCTGGATGAATGAAAATTGATTTTACAAAATCTATTATTTTATCAATTATTTTCATGTCTTCTCCTTTTTGCTTTATATACATACTTATTTTTCTTCACTTTTTCCATTTTTTACCTTTGCTATTTTTTCTTCTTTTTCTTTCTGGATTCTTTCAATTCTAGCCTTAAGTTCTTTTACATATTCTCTCTTTTTATGTGCTTTTCTTCTTTCTTCTTCTATCATATCTTGAGATATTTCATCATGTAATTCTTCTTTGTCTTCAACATCACCTTTATCATCTATTTCTTCTTGTTCTCCAGTTTCTTCTTTATTCTCTCCTTCTTGTTCTTCACCATCTTTTTTATTTGGAACTTGCACTCGTTCACTACTAATATCAGCATAAGAATCAATAAATGAATCATCATCAAAAGCAAGTTCCTCCTCAGTTGGAGGAGCAATACCTACCTGTGTTTGTCTTATTAATGTTTTGGTTTTTCTTATTAAGTTTCTACAATAATTCTCAAAATTCTCTATGTGATTAGCTGCTTCAACTCCATCTAAACCAATAGCCTCATTTCTTGCTAATTTTCTTACTTGATCAATCTGTTCATTTTTTACAATAAATATTCTTGCATTTACTGCATTAAAATTTTCTAAAATTGATACATTTGCATTCTCTATTTTAAATATAACATATCCTGCATATAAATCCTTACCAATCTCACATTCTAATATATCATAATCAGGATTATCTCTTTTTAATGATCTAACAAGTCTTTTAAAACCTTCCATTTTTTTACTTACTGGCATCACATAATTGCTACGACTTTGTTTTAAATTTTGTGGATTATCATCAAAAAAATCCTTTCTTTCTTTTTCAGGTCTAAATATTCCATCATCAGAAAACTTAACATTTAAAGAATCCATCAAATCTTCAAAACTATCAAACCTTTTATCATCAAAATTCTTCTTTAAATCCATATATTTAATAAAATCTTCATACTTTTCTTTTATTTCTTGATATTCAATTGTATTTTCAAGTGATTTTAATCTTAAAGCTTTTTCATATACTTCTTTTACTTTTTCAAAATCACCTTGTACTTTATAACTTGCTGCTAAACTTTCAAATACTTTAAATACTTTAGGATTTGTAAATTTTATACTACCTTTATTTGTTGATAAAAAGCGTATAACAGATGCATTAATTAAATTTTGATATTGCTCAATGTCTAAATACATATTTTGAGATTGCATAATTAATAAATTCATTATATCATCTCTATTTATATCATCCGCATCAGCAACTTTCTTTGCTATAATTTTAGATATATATTCACTTGTCATTCCTTTTGTTGAAGTTCCTGGATTTCCTAAAATTGAAGCATATATTGTTGCAATTTCATTTTCCATATTGTCTTTATCTTTTTGTGTTGTCATATTACTTTCTCTTATATCTTCTGCCATTAATTGCAAGGTTTCATTTATTGGTTCATATTTTGAAACTTCTTGATAATTTTCTAATAATGGTGCCATTAGCTTTTTTAAATCTCTTAATTGAATTTTTTTACCACTTGCTTTTTTATTTTGAATTAACATATTATATTGTCTTTTTATGTTTGATGCTTTTGATTTTTTTTGTTTTTCATTTAATTTTTCTTCTGTTGCTAAATCTTTTCCAAAAACAAATTCATTTATTAGATCAATTAATTCAGGTATTTTCATATATTTAATATTGTATAATGAATACAAAACATTATACAAACTCCTTTCTTTTTTCTCCATCTATTTATTTTGTAAAGAGTATGCTTATTAACAAGCATACTCTTTTTAGTTAGTTTGAATCAAATCTTACTTAATTTGATTCAGAGATTTTTGCAAAGCTCTCCATCTTTCATCAGAAACTACTAATTCGAGTGGAATTAAATCCCAATCAATTTTGCATTTTTTGATTTTAGATTTCAATTCTTCTTTAAGCTCTACACAAATTTTTTCTGCTTCAAACCGTTCAATGCTCACTCCATTAACTACAACAATGTCTCCTGCTTTGACTAATGCATTTTCTAATTCAGGGAGTACTTCTTCAATTTGTTTTTTCAGTGCCTCTTTCATTATCTTTGCATCTCCTTATAACTACTTAAAATTGCTTTAAGCGATATATATATTATATCATACCAAAAAAATATTATCAACTTATTAATTAGTAATAAATTTTATAACCTTTTTCTACATTTTTCATAATATAAACCAATGAGATGCAAGTTAAGTATGGCAGACTTAAAAAAATCAATTTTTTCCATAATAAAAACCTCCGTATTCTTTTTCATGAATACTAGAGGTTCTTGATTTATCGATATTACAAATTTCTGTATGCGGCTTCCATTAAGGTTTTTAAATTTTACGCACTCTTAAGTTCAAGCCTTAATTTATCACTAATCATTGCTATAAATTCTGAATTTGTAGGCTTTCCTTTGGCTGCTGAAATTGTGTATCCAAATATGTTTTCTACTGTCTTTTGTTCTCCTCTTCCCCATGCTACTTCTATTGCGTGACGTATTGCTCTTTCTACTCGTGATGGAGTTGTGTGAAATTTATTGGCTATTTGTGGATATAAACATTTTGTAATTTGATTTATAACATCAATATCATTTATAACCATAATAATTGCTTCTCTTAAATATTGATAACCTTTTATATGTGCTGGCACTCCAACTTCATGTATAACATTTGTAACTAATGCTTCAATATTTTCTTCTTTATTGGCTGAGTTGTTTGGAATATCAATATATTGTGGTTTACTTATTCCTATTTCTCTTGAAATAAAATTATTGTTTTGTGATGATGGTTTGTAATTTTTTAGTTCTCTTATTCTTGTTATAAGCAAATCTATATCAAATGGTTTTACAACATAATATTCAGCTCCAAGTTCAATTGCTCTTTGGGTTACTTTGTCTTGTCCAACTGCTGATAGCATTATGCAAATAGGCTTTTTGTTTAATTTTATCATGTTCATTTGTTCTAAAACCCCTATTCCATCTAAATGTGGCATTATTACATCTAATAATAATACGTCTGGCATTAGACTAGATACCATATCTAAAGCTTCATTTCCATCTTTTGCTCTTCCTACAACTACCATATCTTCTTGATTTTTTAAATATGTTGCTAATGTTGTACTAAATTCTTGATTATCATCTGCTATTAAAACTGTGATTTTTTCTCTCATGTTTTTTCCTCCTATTTTTCAATTGTAAAAAACTTACATTTTGGATTATATTATATTGAATTTAAGATTACAATATATTTTTGGAAGTTTTTGACATTTCAATCACTTATTTACTACTATATTTACTATTTTTCGACACAATTCGACAATTCTTATTTTATTGATTTTTTGTTCTTCGATGTTTTTCAAAAAAATATCCTTTTTCTCTTTTTCCATTTCAATTTTTATTCTTATATTTTCTGAATAATCAATATTTATGATATTTATATCATTACTTTTGCAATAATATTTAAAATTTTCTAAATTAGAATAATCTGTTTCTAGTTCAATTTCAAAACCATCTTTTTGAAATAATAATTCACTTTTTTGAATAGCTTTTTTCGTTGCATCAGAATATGCTCTAACTAACCCACCTGTTCCAAGTAAAATTCCACCAAAATATCTTGTTACAATAACTATTATATTACATAAATTACTTCCTTGTAATATATTTAGCATAGGTGCTCCAGCTGTTCCTGATGGTTCTCCATCATCACTTGATTTTTCAATTATTCTATCTTCTTCTACAATTCTATAAGCTATGCAGTGATGTTTTGCATCATAATATTTCTTTTTTATTTCTTTTATTTTGTTTTCTGCCTCTTCTACATTTTTTACTGGATAAATGTCTGCTATAAATTTTGATTTTTTTTCAATAATTTCTGTTGTTTCATTTTTTGATATTGTATAAAATTCTTTCATTCTTCTAAATCTCCAACATGCATTCCTGCAGTATAACCTGTTGAATATGCTATTTGTAAATTAAATCCTCCTGTATATGAATCTACATCCATTATTTCTCCTGCAAAATATAACCCTTTTACTAATTTTGATTCCATTGTTTTTGGATTTATTTCTTTTATATTTATTCCCCCACTTGTTATAATTGCTTCTTCTACTGGTCTAAAGTCTTTTATTGTAAGTTCGAATTTTTTTAATACTTTTACTAAATTTCTTCTTTCTTCTTTTGTTATCTCATTAACTCTTTTTTCTTCATTTATTTTTGTTTTTTTAATTACAATTGGAATCATTTTTTGTGGTAATAATTTGTCTAATGCATGCTTAAATTGTTTATTTTTAAATTCTTTAAAATCTCTTAATATTCTTTCATCTAATTGTTCTTCTGTTAATGCTGGTTTTAAATCTATTTGTAATTTTATTTTTTGCTCTTTCATTAGATTATCTATTTCTTTATATCTTACCAAATGTGCTGAACCACTTAAAATTGTAGGTCCTGAAATCCCAAAATGAGTGAATATCATTTCTCCAAAATCTTCATATATTAACTTATTTTTTGATTCATCAATAATTTTTATTCCAACATTTCTTAAACTTAAACCTTGCATTTCTTTACATTCATTCTTCTCATATATTACCAAAGGAACTAGTGATGGTCTTATTTCTGTTACTTTATGTCCTATATTTTTGGCTATTAAATATCCATCTCCTGTTGATCCTGTTAATGGATAACTTTTTCCCCCTGTTGCTAGTATTATTTTATCTGTTTGAATTATTTCTTTCTCTGTCCTTACTCCTAATACTTCACCATTTTGTACTAAAATTTTTTGAACTCTTGTATTAAATAATTTTTTTATTTCTAATTCATTTATTTTTGATTTGAAACAATTTAATACATCTATAGATTTGTCTGTAACTGGAAAAATTCTGTTTCCTCTTTCTTCTTTTACTTCAAGTCCTTGATTTTTTAGGAAGTCTATTATATCTGTATTTGTGTAATTTTGAAATGCACTATATAAAAATTGCCCATTACCTGGAGTATTTTTTATAAATTCACTCATATATAATGAACTTGTTATATTACATCTACCTTTTCCTGTTATTAATAATTTTTTTCCAAAATCTGAATTTTTTTCTATTATTGTTACATTATTTCCATATTCGGCTGCTGTTATTGCTGCCATCATTCCGGCAGGTCCGCCACCTATTACAATTACATTTGCCATATTTTTTTCGTTAGACTTTTTCTAACTTCCTCCGTTCCTTATTTTTCATTATTATATTAACAAATTTTTGATAAAAAATCAAATAATTTACAAAAATATCTTGACAAATTTGTAAAAACATACTAAAATAATTAATGTGTTCACAAATGGACTAAACAATGGTGGATGTAGCGTAGTTGGTTAACGCGCCAGTTTGTGGCACTGGAGACCGTGGGTTCGAGTCCCATCTTCCACCCCATATAATACCTTATATGGTTGTTTATAATTTTATACATTGGGCTGTAGCCAAGCGGTAAGGCATTAGACTTTGACTCTAACATGCGCTAGTTCGAATCTAGCCAGCCCAACCAAAATAACGAGATATGTTAATATCTTGTTTATTTTTTTATATGTAAAAAGGAACTATTTTCATAGCTCCTTTTCTTTATCTATCTATTGCTTTATTTTCAACTTCATTTTGAACTTTTTCAATAAATTCGTCAATTGTCATCTCACCTAAATTAGCTCCATTTTTTCTTGCACGAACAGTTACAACTTGACTTTCTTGTTCATTTGCACCTATAACTAACATATATGGAACTTTTTCAAGTTGAGCTTTTCTGATTTTATATCCAATTTTTTCATTTGAATCATCTAATTCGACTCTTATTCTCTTAGCTCTTAATTTTGCTTTTAATTCTGTACAATAATCAATTTGAGCATCTGTAATAGGTAATATTTTTACTTGTATTGGTGATAACCATAATGGGAATGCACCTTTTGTTTCTTCAATTAAGAATGATATAAATCTATCTGAAGATCCAAGTATTGCTCTGTGTATTACTACTGGTCTATGTTCTTTATTATCTTCACCAACATATGTTAAATCAAATCTTTCTGGTAATGCAAAATCTAATTGACATGTTGGTATTGTAACATCATGATTTAATGCTGTTTTGATTTGAATATCAATCTTTGGTCCGTAGAATGCAGCTTCTCCTTCTGCTTCATAGAAATCTATATTCATTTCTTTTAATATTGCTCTTAATTGTGATTCTGCTGTTTCCCACATTTCATCATTATCTATATATTTTGCTTTATTGTTTTTATCTCTTAATGATAATCTGTATTTAAATGAATCTGCTGAAAATCCGAAGTCTTTTTGATATACTTCTTTTATTAATTTTAATACATTTCCTACTTCTTCTTTTATTTGATCTGGTCTTACAAATAAGTGTGCATCATTTTGACACATTTGTCTAACTCTTTCAAGTCCGCAAACAGCACCACTATTTTCATATCTAAAATCATTTGCTAATTCACCTATTTTTATTGGTAAATCTTTGTATGAACGTTGTTTACTTTTATATACTAACATATGATGTGGACAGTTCATTGGTCTTAATACCATTTCTTCATTATCTAATTTCATTGCAGGAAACATGTCATCTTTATAATGATCCCAATGTCCACTTGTTTTATATAATTGAACATTTGCAAGTGATGGTGTATATACATGACTATATCCTAAATCTATTTCTTTATCTTGTATATATCTTTCTAATATTCTTCTTATTGTTGCTCCATTTGGCAAATACATTGGAAGTCCTGAGCCAACTAATTCGTGTGTCATAAATAATTCAAGTTCTTTTCCTATTTTTCTATGATCTCTTTGTTTTGCTTCTTCTAATAATCTTAGATGTTCTTCAAGTTGACTTGCTTTTAGGAATGATACTCCATATATTCTTTGCATTGAGTCATTTTCTTGATTTCCTTTCCAATATGCAGCAGATGTTGTTAATAATTTTATTGCTTTTATTTTTCCTGTTCTATTTATATGTGGTCCTGCACATAAATCTATAAATTCTCCTTGTTTAAAGAATGATATTGTTTCACCTTCTGGAAGTTCTTTTATTAATTGAACTTTATATGGTTCTTCTTTTTCTTCCATTAACTTGATTGCTTCTTCTCTTGATAATACACTTCTTTCTAATGGTAAATCTTCTTTAACTATTTTTTTCATTTCTTCTTCTATTTTGGCTATATCTTCTTCTGAGAATGGCTTTTCTACTCTAAAATCATAGTAAAATCCATTTTCAATTGCTGGTCCTATTCCTAGCTTTGTGTTTGGATATAATCTTTTTACTGCTTGTGCTAATATATGTGATGTTGTATGCCAAATTGTCTTTTGTAATTCTTCATTTCCTTCTTCCATATCTAAAATTTGTCCATCTTTTTGTATTGTTCTAATCATAATTATACCTCCTTATATTTTGGATTTACCTTATTTTATAAATAAAAAAACACTCCTATAGATATTTCTATCTATAGGAGTGCTTATATTACACGGTTCCATCCTATTTTTAACTTACTGATAGATTATAACGTATCTTATACGTCTAACTTATTCGTTAGAAAGCTAAAGAGTTAGTTTTTCAAATATGTTTTTCACAATTAGTTCTCAGCCTGTGACTAATTTTCTCTGTTGATAACCTTTATTTTACTTTTCTCTTAATCTTAAATATCACTATTTTTCTTTATTACTACAAATGAACTAATTCCTACTATTGCTAATGCTACTATTGCTACTATTGTTCCTGTACTATCTTCTATACCTGTATGTGGTAATGATGTATTTGTTGTTTTTGTTATTTTTACAGTTGTTGTAGTAGTCTTTGGGATTTCTAATGTAGTACTTGTGCTTGGTGTAGTAGTTGTTGTAGTTGTTGTAGTTGTTGATGTTGATGCTGTTGGTAAATCTGTTGGTGTTAAAATATCAAAATCATCATCAGCATATGCTATATTTGATATTGCTAATGCAATCATTGTAATTCCTATTATTAATGTTAATTTAAAAAATCTTTTCATATTATTTACCTCTTCTAATTTATTATTTAATAACTCAATATTATTTATATCATATTATTTTATTTTTTTCAATACATTTTTCAAAAAAATATATTTTTTTACATTTTTATTTGTTATACTTTTTCTTTAAGTATATCATTTACAATTCTTGAGAATTCTTCTTCCTTCTTAGTTAACTCTATTTTTATGTTTCCTTTTTTGCTTTGAGTATATAATTCTTTTTCATTCAAATATTCTTCTAAATATTTTGCAACTGTTTTTCCTGTATTTATTAATTCTACATCATATTTTAGTTCATCTCTTATAACTTGTTCATATATTGGAAAATGTGTACAACCTAAAATAATCTTATTTATCTTCTTTTCTTTAAATGATTTCATATATTCTTTAATTGCATTTCTTCCTTCTATTCCTGTTGCTCTTCCTTCTTCAGCAATCGTTGCAAGCATCGGACATGCTTTATTTATTACACTAATATTAGAAATATTTTTTCTCAATTGTCTTTCCCATTCGCCACTTCTTATTGTTCCTTCTGTTGCAATTACACCTACTTCTTTGTACTCTTTTTCTTTAATATATTCTACTGTTGGTTTTATAATTCCTATTATTGGTATTTCAAATTTTTGTTGTAATATATCTATTGCTTGACTTGTAGCAGTTCCACAAGCAATTATTATTATTTTTACATTTTGTTTTATTAAATACTCAACATTTTGAATAGCAAATTTTACTATTTCTTCTCTGCTTTTTTCTCCATACGGAAAGTTTTTGGTATCTCCTAAATATATATAATTTTCATTAGGCAATCTTTTTTGAATCTCTTTTAATATTGTTATTCCTCCAACTCCAGAATCAAAAATTCCTATTGGTCTATTATCCATTTTCTTTTTCCTCTCTTATTATTTTATAACTGTATTATTATATAATATATTTATGTTTTTGACTAGTTCTTATTGTCAATTATTTTATTTTTTTCATATTATACATTAATAGGCTTTGCCTAAATTTTATTAAAGGAGTTTATTTATGGAAATGGATGAAAGAAAACCTGAGCCAATGTGCCCTATAGTTGATATTGATGGATTTATTGCTGATGGAAAGCAATTTGATTTAGATATTACTTTAGCTAATGATCATAGAGATGTTATTTATGGTATTGTTAGGGATTGTTTCAAAGAGCCTGTAAGAGATGCTGTTGTTAAATTAGTTGAAATAGAATATAAATGTGGTAAAAAAGAATTAAAACCTGTTTCTCATACATTTACAGATGAAGATGGTGAATTTGTTTTTGGTCCTCTTTGCCCTGGCAAAAAATATGCTGTACAAATTTGGGCTAATCAAGTAAAACACATAAAAATTTGTGCAAAATGTCATCATGAAGGAAAATGCTTAAAAGGTGTTGATTTAGATTGTGATAAAAAAGATTTTCCACATTGTGATAGATGTTTAAAAGATGAATTAGAGGTATCAGATTCTGAATAATTTCTGAGGTTACTTTTGTAACCTCTGTTTAACTTTATGAATTTTGTTCATAATTGTTTTATGGAGGTCTATATATGAAAAAAAAATCTCATTTGTTTAGAAATATTATATTATTCATAATTTTAGCTATCTCTCTATTAAGTTTTTCTTATTATATATATACTACATATAATAATATTGATATATCATCAGAATATAATGTTTCAAAAATCAGCTCTTCTAATAATTCAATTTCAACTACTACAAATCTAGACATTCCAAATATGTTAGAAGATGTTTCTAATTGTGTTGTTGGTATATCAAAAATAAAATCTCATTCTACATCTATTTTTTCAACAAGTTCTTTAAATGATTTAGGTATTGGAACTGGAATAATTGTTTCAAATAATGGTTATATTTTAAGCAATTGTCATGTTACTGGTGAAAAATTTAGTACATGTTATGTTACATTAGAAAATGGTAATACATATGATGCAACTGTTTTGTGGTGTAATTCAGAATTAGATTTATCTATTTCAAAAATTAATGCATCTAATCTGAACTATGTTAAATTTGGTGATTCTTCTAAAATAAAAGCTGGTGAAACTGTTTACGCTATTGGCAACCCTATCGGATATGAATTCAAAAGAACTATAACATCTGGAATAATTAGTGCTATAAATAGAACCATAAAAATTGAAGAAAATAATTCTGTATCATATATGACTGATTTGATTCAGACTGATGCTTCTATTAACCCTGGAAATAGTGGTGGACCTTTAATTCTTTCTACAGGAGAAGTTATCGGAGTAAATAGTGTAAAAATTACATCTGCAGAAGGTATTGGTTTTGCCATTCCTATTAATGTTGTAAAACCTGTAATTGAAAAAATTGTATCAACTGGAGCTTTTGATGAGGCTTATCTGGGAATTTATGCTTATGATAAAGAAACTACTCCATATTTTTCTTCTACAAATGTTCCAAATGGAGTTTATATAGCACATATTAATGAAGATAGTCCTGCTTATTCTAGTGGAATGAAAATTGGTGATATTATTACTTCTATTGATGATAAGACTTTTAATAATATGATTGAATTACGAGAATATATTTTTACAAAAAATCCTGGTGATAATATTACTATTAATATTAGTAGAGGTTATATAACAAAATCTTTTAATATTACATTATCAAAAAAGTAGGCTCTCGCCTACTTTTTAGTTCTTTATTTCTAATAATTTTTCTTTCAATTTATTTTCAATTTCTTCAAGTTGAACTTCTGCCTCTTGTCTTTTTACTCTTCCATTTTCATGAATTTCTATAACTTTATCTAATGTATCTATAATATCTTGGTTTGTTTTTTGTAATGTTTGAACATCAACAACAGCTTTTTCAGATTCTTCTGCAATTTCAATTGTTCCTTGTTTTAATAATTCACTATTTTTTGTAAGCATATCATTTGTCATTTGTGTAACTTGTTTTTGTGCTCCTAATGCATTTCTTGCATTTGTTATTCCTAATGCTATAACAATTTGATTTTTCCAAAGTGGAATTGTATTTATTAATGAACTTTGTATTTTTTCAACTAATTCACTATCATTGTTTTGAATTAATCTAATTTGTGGTGCCATTTGAATTGATATAATTCTTGTTGTTTTTAAATCATATATTCTTTTTTCAAATCTATTTATTATTGCTACCATATCATTTACAGCTTGTGCATCTGTTTGTTCTTTTGTTTCTTCTGCTATTTTTTGTAATTCTGGTAATGTAACTGTTTTCAATTCTTCTAATTTCTTTTCACCAGCAATTATATATAATGATAATTCTTTAAAATATTGTAAATTTTTATCATACATTGTATCAAATATTGCAATATCTTTCATCATTTGAAGTTTATGTGTTTCTAATGATTTTTCTATTTTAGCTATATTATTTTCTACTTTGTCATATTTTGCTATTAATTTTTCGACTTGTTTTTTTGCAGAATTGAATATTCCTAATATTCCCTTTTTCTCTTCAACTGGAACATCTGCATTAAATTCTTTTATTTCTGTTACTAATCCTGATAGTAAATCTCCAACTTCTCCAGAACTTTTTGTTCTAACATCATTTAAAACACTGTCTGAGAATTTTGAGATATTACTTTGTGCACTTGAACCAAATTGTAATATTTGGGCAGTATTTTTTACATCAACTTTACTAATAAATTCATCTATTGCAGATTTTTCCTCTGGTGTTAAAGCATCATAATTTAATGATTTTTCCACAACAGCTTCATCAACTTTTTTATCTGTTTGTAATGCTAATTCGATATCTTTTGTATCTACATTTTTAGCAACTTCTAATTTTATTTCTTCTTCCATTTTATTTTCTCCAATCTTTTTTATAATTATATTTAAAATTTTATAAACTATTTATTTCCTAAATATGAAATTAATTGTTCATATACATTCATTTTTAGGCTTGATACTGTACTTATTATGCTTTGTGGTATTCCTTTTACATTTACTTGTGTTACATCATAATTTCCACCTGTTACACCTGTTCTAAATCCATATTTTGACCATGCAATTTGTTGTATCTCTTTATCTTCATAAGCTTCATAATACTCATCTCCTGCTTCATCAAATGATGCTATACAATGTGAGTTCCATATTGTTGGTGTTGGATATAATATTCTCATCTTGTCTTTTACTTGTTCCCATCCATCTGGATTTGAATTTGCAAAGTCTATTACACTTTTTTCATAATCAACAATCATTGGCTTTCCTCCAACTCCTGTTTTTAAGTATAATTCAAATAAATCTGCTGGTGTATTGTTCATATATCCTGATTTTGTGTAAAATTCTTTTAGTTTTGGTAAATTTTCTGCAACTGCTTCATCTGTTATTTCTCCATCACACATAATTGAAAGTAATAATCCATAATATGTTGCACCAGGTGATGATGTAACTGGATCTGTTGAGTCTATATTTATACTTCCATATAACATATCTACTCCAATGTCTTTCCATTTCTTTCCTTCAAGTATATATGATATTAATTTTGGCATATCTGTTATATAATATACCCCATCTTTTTCTGTTACTATTTTTTGTTCTATTAATGCATCTACAACTGTATCCCAACTATATATTACAATTGGAGTATTTAATGTTAATCCACCTTTTTGAACTGTATATCTTGCTGATTCTCCTTTTGTTGTATCTGGTGCTAATTTATAATAATCATAAAATCTTTGATCAGAACAGAACATTACATCATATTTTGTTCCATCTTCTCTTACTAATGGATTTTTAATTAGTTTTCCATTACTCCATGAATCATATATAACATTTAGTCCATATTTCTTTTTCATTATTTTATTGACTTCTTCATCTGCTAAGAAATTTTCTTTTCCTCCACCTGTTGCAACATATACCGTTTTTAAGTTTGATTCCATAATTGATTCTCCATTTGTTGAAAAGAATTTTATTCCTATTATGATTAAGACCAATATTACTAAAATTCCAAGTCCTATCCAGACTTCTTTTCTTCCTTTCATATTATTCATTCCTTTCTTTTGATTCCAGTTTAGTCGGATTTTTTCCTACTATTTTTTTATATTTATATCTCCTAAAAATCCATCAGATTTTAACATTTCTTCGAATACTTTTAATTCTGCATCTGTATCTATTATTTCTGCTTGATACATATTATTTAATTGTTCATGAAATGCTTCTTTAATTTTAGCAATCATATCTCTTACTGATTTCATGAATTTTTGACTCTCTTCTGAATTTAATCTTTGATTTTCAATTTCATCATATCTTTGCAATATTTTTATTGTTACTGGCAAATAATAATTTATAAAATTATTTACTTGTGATAATTTTCCTGGATTTTTTGATAGTGTATCAATTATTTTTGTCGATGTATTACAAATGTCTTGAACATTTGCAACTAATTCTCTATCTTCTAATTGTTTTGAAATATCATAAATTTGTGCAGTTTGTGATTTAGCATTTTTTAATATTTCATACAAATTAGTGTTTTGAGTTGAATAATCAATTTTACTTCTATCTTTAAATATTAAGGTTCCGGCTCCATATGCTACTGCACTTATTGCTAATGATGGTACTAATTGAACTCCAAGAGCTAAATATGGTACTGCAAAAAATGTTCCACCTAATATTGCAGAAAAAATATATCCTTTTTTCATTCTGATTTCCTTTCCTATTTTTCTCAAGACATATATAATAGTAAAATTTTTTAATTAATATTTTTTACTAGTTATATCCCCTTACTTGTTTAAATGCTTCTAATAAATTCGTTCTTCCATCAAATACTTTTGCATTTGTCAAGTTTGCTATTTCTTCTAATTGTGTTTTATCTGCTGAACCAAACATTATGCTAAATATTGGTATATCTTTATTTATTTGTCTATATACTGATTGAAGTTGGGTTAATCTATTATAATTTGATTCACCATCTGTCATTAATACTACTGATGTATTATACTTTTCTAAGTTTTCTTTATTTAATATATTTAATCCTTCAATTGCTGGTATATATATATCTGTTCCACCATTTACTTTTGTTGATGTTATTTGATTTATTAATTCTTCTGTTTTAGTTCCATCTTCTGTTGTATATTCTCCAATTATTTCATGATTAAATGGTATTATTGTTATTTTGTCTTTATTTGAAAATTGTAATAAATCTTTTGATGCTTCTTCTTCATTTAAGATATATTGCATTGCTTCTATTAATTGTTTGCTTCCACTTCCATACATACTTCCTGAATAATCTAAACAAAATACAATATTTATTGGTTTTCTTAATTCTGTTTGATATATTCCTAGTGCTGTTTTTATTACTGCTGTACTTGGATATTTTACTGGCACAATATATTTTGTTGTATCTATTCCCCAGTTTGGATTAAATACTGTTTTATCTGCATTTTTATTTATTCCACCAAACCAAACTCTTCTTCCTGTTTTCACTAATTCAGCTTGTCCTTCATTACTTAATATGTAATTTTGTATTTTTTTAAATTCTTCTAGCTTAGCATCATCTTTATTATCTATATATGCAAATGGTGAATCTGATATTGAAACCCCATCTTTAGTATATATTGCATATAATGGTTCTTCTCCTTTTTGTTCTAACTGTTTATTCATATTTATTAATGATGTTTCATAAGTTATTAATGCTTCATAATTACCTTTTAAAAACATTTCTTGTAAAAATTCATCATCTCCTGATGATCTTTTTACTCCTGAATATAATTGAATTAACTGATCTTTTAACTCCTCATTTTGTAAGTTTTCTTCTGTTAATATTTCTGGATTTCCTGCAAGTGTTGTTAAAAATCCTAAATATGCTGTTGCTCCTGTATTAGTTTGAGTTGGTGATGACATATTAAATTTTAGTTTTCCTTGATTTATTGCATCCAATATGTCTTTCATATAAACATCTTTTCCTATAAATCCTAGTTCTTCTGCTTTTGATTTTTTTATTCCAAATACTACTGGATTTATACTTGTTGATTTCGAATTTGATGTTTTTATTTTACTATCTAGCATATATAACCATATCGAATTTGAACACCAAACTGCGTCATATTTTTCACCATTATTAAGTTTTGACATTATTTCAATTGTTCCAGCATAATCTATGCTTACATCTATATTATTCTTTTTGGCATAATTTTGTATGATTTCTTCTATGTCTTTGTTTTCTGTACTTGATATTATTTTAAATGTATTATCTGAATTGTTTTTTTCTGTGTCTTTTATTATTGTTTTGACATTACTTCCTAGTCCTTCAATTAAACATACTAAAATAATAAAAATTGCAAAGATAGAAATCATAGATTTCTTTTGTTTTTTCTCCATATTTTCTCCCCTTTCTTACATATATAACTTTATCATTAATCTCTTAATTTTTCAATAGAAAAAAACTAATAGGCAAAAATTAATAAAACTTTTGTCTATTAGTTATATTTTTACTTTAATTTACTTTCGAAAAATTTTGCTATCTTACTGCTCATAAAAACTACTCCAGCAACTATAACCAATGCTACAATAATATCCCAAAACAAACTTCCTGTTGTAATTTTGATTTTTCTAGGAATACTGTAAACAAGAAGCATTGTTGTAATAAAGCATATCTCTTCACATACATTTGAATCTGAAAAAATCACATACCAAAAATTATTTTTAGAAAATGTTTCTATATCTGTTTTCTTTATTTTTTGAACAATTCTAATAATAATAATAATTGCTAATACTACTAATGCTATTAACACATTAATAATTCTAGGAAATCCCATACTAGTCCCTAAAAATGTTATTATTGCTAAAACAATACCTGTTATTGTCAAAATTTTTTCAACATTCGTCGTTTTGCATAATTCAGTAATCCGCTTTTCAAAATCTTTCATAATTTGCCTCCCATAATATTTATTGGTGTGTATTCGTTCTATATGTCAACTCCCAATAGGAGATAAAAAAATTAACATCGATATTTTAGCATTTTTTATTAATTTTGTCAATTAATCCACATGATTCTTTGCCTTCACCACAATATTTATCTGTTATACATGTTGGACCAAGTCCTTTTCCTATTAATGGTGCTACATGTTTTACTTGTCTTACCATTTCTTGTGTAATAAATCTAATTTGCCATTGTGCCTTATTACAACAACGCATTCTTGAAACCCATTGTAAATTTCTAGCATTCATTGTTGTTATAACATTTAACATTTGTGCCCCAATATAAAAATATATTAAATCTTCTTCTGCAATTCCTTGTTCTTTAAATTCATCAAACATTTTTATATTTTCATTAACAGCTTTTTGATATACATCATTTGCGTTTTTCTTTATTGTTTCTGGTGTTATATAATTTTTCATATCCCATAATGGTACAAATTCTGGTATTAGCAATGGATGCATTCTATGTCTTGTTAAATGTGTTAATATTGATAATGAAATTGGAATTTGAAAACTAAAACTTACTTGTTCTAATTCTCTTTTTTCTTCTTTATGAAGAATATTTTGCATCATTTTTTCTTTTGCATTTTCATCTTTTTTTTCTAATTCTTTTAATATCTCATCAGCCATTTTTTCTGAACATTGATAATGATACATTATATTACTTTTTAGTACAACATCATCTGCATTTGGTGTATAACCTAAAAGTTCTGGCTTTTCTAATATTTTTATTGATGGTCTCTTAGTCATTTTCTCCAAATATTCAAATTGATTATCACTATTCATTTTTGAATTTTCTATACATTCTGTTAAATATGGTACTTTTTCTTTTATAATTTCATATAAGATTTTTCCAAATTCATTTAATTCCTGTATTCTACTTAATCTTCCATATATAAAAGATTCAACCATCTTTTCTAATTCTCTTGCATCTAATCCCATTATTATATTACTATGAAAACAATATGGTAATATAAATCTTGCATCTTCTACGTCAATTCCTTTGTCTACTAATTCGCCATATGTATTAAATAAATATTGCATATGTTTTTGGTATTTCTCTTTTAATTGTTCATTTTGTGGATGTATATTTAAATTTGGATTTCTAAATTCTGGTGTATAAAATCCAGCTGTACGAAAATCTACTTCTCTTCTAGATTTTATTGTAAATGAAGTTAATCTATTTCCAATAATTGTTTGTTCAATAATTGGTGTTACATCTGATATGGCAAATACTAAATAATCATGTTCAATAATTGATTTATGCCCCATTGAAATAATTCTTTTTATTAATTTTAAATTTTTTTCATAGTCATTACAATTTTCTAATACTTCGAAAACATTTCCTTTAAATCTTGATAATTTTCCTGCTGCAGCTACTTTTTGAATTCTTTTTTCTAATTCTTCTTTTTCACAACTACATAATAATTCTACCTTCATTTTATACCTCTTTTTTTATAATATTTTATCTTTTTAAATATATCATAATGATTTTTTATTTTCAATAATTTTAAATTTTTTTAATTTAGGTATTACATTTCAAAATTTTTTATGCTATAATAGCGCCTGCGAGTAGCTAAGATATATAGCGGAAATCCAGCAAATTGGATTTCCGCTTTTTTTATGTGCTAGTAATGATCTCTGAACTTCCTAGTATATAAGAGCTACAATAATATTTTATAAAAGGAGGACGTTATGGAAAACGTTAAACAAAACAAAATGGCTGACATGCCAATGAAAAAACTTTTCTGGAAAATGGGATTACCTATGATTATTTCAATGGTTCTACAAGCATTATACAATGTTGTAGATAGCATATTTGTTACAAACATGGGTGAACAAGGTGCTATTGCAAATCAAGCTTTAACATTAGCATTTCCTATTCAAATTTTAATTATTGCTATTGGTGTTGGTACAGGAATTGGGCTAAACACATTACTTTCTAAAAATCTAGGAGAAAATAATAAAGAACAAGTAAATAACGTTGCTGGTAATGGTATTTTTATTAGTATTTGCATTTTTATATTATTCTTTTTATTTGGAATGTTTGGATCAAAATGGTTCATTTCTTTATTTTCTGCTGGTAATGAAGAAATAATTTCTATGGGAACAACGTATTTAAAAATTTGCTGTTGTTTTTCACTAGGTTCTATTGCATATACAGCATATGAAAGATTTTTACAAGCAACTGGTAAAACTAATTTATCTGCAATAGCACAAATATCTGGTGCAATTGCAAATATTGTATTAGATTATATTTTTATTTTTCCATTAAATATGGGTGTTGCTGGTGCTGCTTGGGCAACAGTAATTGGACAATTTTTATCTTTATTTGTCGCAATAATATTTCATTACACTGTAAATAAAGAAATTGATAAAAATTTAAAATACATAAAACCTGATTTAGGTTTAATAAAAGGAATTTATAGTATAGGCCTTTCTGCTGCAATTATGCAATCATTACTTTCTGTTATGATGGCTGGAATGAATGCTATACTAGGAACAGCAAAAGCCGCTCCAACAATATTAGTAGGATCTTTTGGTATATATTATAAAATTCAAAATATTGCTGTACTTGCATGTTTTGGATTATCTAATACTATTATTACAATATTATCATTTAATTATGGTATGAAAGATAAAAAAAGAGCTGATGATTGTATTAAATATGGAATTATAGATACTGCAATTGTCACTTTAATAATCACTGCATTATTTGAAATTTTTGCTAATCCATTATCAAAATTATTCGGATTATCTGGTGGATCTACAACTCAAATTATTGATGTTTGTTCAACAGCACTTAGAATTTCAAGTATTGGATTTGTATTTATGGGATTTTCTATTGCTGTTCAAGGTGTTTTACAAGCACTTAGATATGCAGGTAAACCTCTTATAATTTCATTATTAAGATTAGTTATATTTGTATTTCCTATCGCATATTTATTTACATTATCTGATAATGTTATAAATTTAGTTTGGTGGACATTCCCTATTTCTGAAATTCTTACTGCTATAATTTCAGCTTTCATATTGAAAAATGCTTATAAACAAAAAATTGCCGTTTTAGAGCCTACTGTTTACAAAGATAATTTAGTTATTTCAATATCTCGTGAACATGGTACAAATGGTAAAGAAATTGCAAGAAATGTTGCAAAACAACTTGGAATTGCCCTTTACGGAAAAGAGGAAATTAAAGATTTTGCAATTAAACATTCTTTAGTAGAAAATTATAATGATACTGATAAATTATATAATGATTTCTTATCATTAGAAGCAAATGGTGATTCTATTATCAAACAAGCTAATGTTATAAAAGAAATTGCTAATACTGAAAGTTGTGTAATTGTTGGAAGATCTGCTGATTATATTTTAAGAGATAACAAGAATTTAATTAAAATATTTCTTTATGCTCCTGAACAATACAAAATAGAGACTATAAAAAGACTTTATAATGATAATGATTCAACAGCAAAATCATATATTAAAAAATCAGATAAAGCAAGATCTACTTATTATGAAGTTATCTCAAATCAAATATGGGGTAATAAAAACAATTATGACATTTGTTTAGACTGTCAAATTGGTAATGATGAAATTGTAAAAATAATTTGTAATTATGTAAAAAATAAAATTAAAAATTAGGAATATTTTTCTGTTGGCATTTTATCTGATACTATTGATTTAACTTTAAACGTTACTGATGAAGCGAGAAAAATTTTACACTATTGTGAAGAACATTCGATAGATATTCAATCTATTAGAAAGCAATTGCAAAGTGTAGATGAAAGAACCAAAACATTAACAGAACTTGCATTGAATAGATTTCTAGCTAATCATGATATTGGATGTACATATATTCTTCAATCCGATTTACTTCCTTCTGAAAGAAATTTGGATATGGTAAATCACAAATACATAATTGAACAAATGTTGATTTGAATCAAATCTGTTCTGTGATGAAAGAGAAACACTATTTCTTGCAAGGTGGAGGTCATACCAATTCTGCTGGATTCAAAATCGCAATTAATTCTTACTTGAAAACAAGTTTGAATTATACTTTTGATTTATTAATCAATGCTATTTTGAATTCATAAAATATAAGCCATAGTCTTAAAAAGACTATGGCTTTTTGTTAAAATTTGCATTTCTTATTAATATATGTTATAATTATGTTAATCGGGACTTTTTCCGTAATACATGTACATTAAAAAGGAGAAAAAACATTATGACCAAAAAAGAATCGATCGGCATCATCACCATTTTTGCAGTCTTCATGGTTGTGGTTCTTTCCATTCTGGTTATCCGAATGGACAATAAGCTCTCTGCTACCCGAATCTTGGATATGATCAAATATGATGATGTACCCAATGAGTACACCATCGAAGTCAAAAAATGGGAAAAGAGCTATGCTTATGCAGGAACGGAACACTTCACCTTGTATGAAACGCTCTCTCGCAACAAAGAGCATTCGAAATACATTGTTGTGATGTCAGCTGATTCCAGTGATACGAAATCTGCATTCGTAGTTGATAATCTCAACAACATTTATGACACTTCTAAGCGTGTCACACGTGATTTCACGTTTTCCCCGATTGTCCGCAAGTAAATATGTACAAGCCGCAGTCCTTAATTGGGCTACGGCCTCTTTTTAATTATTTTTATCTTTATACATTTTCACAATATCATTAAAACTCATTTTAGTACCATAATTTAAAATAGCATTTGAATAGATTTTTATAGCTATTTTGGCAATTATAATACTTGTTATTAATAAGATCACAATTGAAATTATAACATCTGTTGGCTTAGCAAGTCCCATCATTACTCTAAATGGCATACAAAATGGTGATGAAATTGGAAGTATTGATGCAAAAACATTCAATTCACTTGCTGGATTCATCATCGTAAAATATGATAAATAAAATCCTATTACTGCAAGGATTGCAACTGGTCCATTTGCAGATTGAATATCTTCTGGTTTACTAACTGTTGAACCTGTTAAAGCATATAATAAAGCATATTCAAAATATCCAAATATAAAATAAATTATTGTTATAATTCCTAAATATGGTGTTATTTTTGATACATCTATTATTGAATCTAATATACCTGGCTCTAAAAATATTTTCGCACTAATTAATGCTGTTCCTACTAATAATATCATTTGTAATAGTCCAACAATTCCTATTCCAAGTGTTTTTCCTAATACAATTGTCTTTGGAGATGTAGATGTTACAAGTGTTTCAATTATTTTTGATGTTTTTTCTGTTGTAATTGAGCTTGATACTTGATATGCACAAAAATATATCGCATAAAATAACACTAATGAAAGTAACATCATAGCATATACATTTCCACTTGCCTCTTCATCTGTTTGCTCTAATGCAAATTCAAAATTTGGAGTAATAGATTTTAATTGTTCTTCTGTTAATCCTAATTTATTAATTTGAATATTTGTATATAATGTATTTAATGTTGAAATAATGTTTTCTGGTACTCCTGACATCATTGTTGCACTTTTTACTATATATCTAATTTTTATATTTTCATCTTGCTTTTCCACTATTATTGCAGAATCAATTTCTTCATTTTCTATTTTTTCCTTTATTTTTTCATAATCTTCATTTAAAATCTGAATTTCATATCCTGTATCTAATTTTTTTAAACTTTCAAGTGTTCCCTCAAATACATTTCCAGAATCGATTATTTCAATTTTATTTATATCTGAATCTTTGTTTAACATTTTCATAAAATTTGGTATGTTAAATCCAATTACTATCATTATTAAAAATATTATTGTTGTTATTATAAATGATTTTCTTTGTAACATATCTTTCATTGTAAATTTTGTTACTGTAAATAGGTCTTTCATTTTACTCACCCACCTTTTCTATGAAAATATCATTCAATGTTGGCTTCATTATTTCAAACTTATCTATTGTTATTCCTTTTAGCACTAATTCTTTTAATAATTCATGTGCCTTTTGTTCATCAGATATTTTTATTGTATAACTATAATTCTTTACATTTTCAATTTCAAATCCTAATTTTTTAATATCTTTCTCAATATTCTCATTTGTTTCGATTTGAACTCTGTTTGCTGGATATGTATCTTTTATTTCTTTCAAATTACCTTTTATGACTGTTTTTCCTTTATTTAAAATTAGTATATCTGAACAAAATTCCTCAATTGTAGACATTTGATGTGCTGACATTATTATGTATTTTCCTTCTTTTACTAAATTAATTATAATATTTTTTAGTAATTCTGTATTTACTGGATCTAATCCACTAAATGGTTCATCTAATACTAATAATTCTGGATTATGTATTACTGCTGTCATAAATTGAATTTTTTGTTGATTTCCTTTTGATAATTTTTCTGCTGGTTTATCTAAATATTCTTCCACTTTTAATTTTTGAGCCCAATTTTTTATTGTTTCATCTGCTTCTTCTTTTTTCATTCCTTTTAATTCAGCAAAATACATTAATTGATTATATATTTTTGTCTTTGGATAAACTCCTCTTTCTTCTGGTAGATAGCCAAAGTTAACTGATTTTCTATCTACTACTTTCCCATTCCAAGTTATCTCACCACTATCTTTTTTTATTATTCCTAATAACATTCTTATTGTAGTTGTTTTTCCTGCTCCATTTGTTCCTAATAATCCAAATACTCCTGGCTTATTTAGTTCAAATGAGATATTGTCTACTGCTCTTTTTCCTACAAATGTTTTAGAAACATTTTTTAAAAATAATCCCATTTTATTTTCCCCTTTCTTCTAATTGATGTTTTTATTATATCATACTTTTAATTTTTTTCTATTGTTTTAGTATAATTGGTCATTTTGGAATGATAAGTACAAAAAAAGAAGCTCTATGCTTCTTTTTTGATTTGTTTCTTTATATCTTCTAATTTTTCTTTCAAAGTCCACTTTTTAAATTGAACTTTCTCTTTTATATTAGGGAATGCATTTACCAATCTTCTATATAATCTAGATTTATTATGTATAATATTTTTAACCTTTTCAGAAATTTCAATTGTATCATCTTTAATTTCATTTGATACCTTTTTCAAGTTAAGTATAATCTTATATGATACAATATTATCAACTAAATGAACTACCAATAATGCTCCAATCAATACATTTTGTACCATGCCTGGTATCATTTTTAAATGTTTTATTATAAATGGATTTGTTACATATATTATTACACAACTTGCTAGTCCAAATAATACTAAATTTTGTAAGCAAACTCTACCATTAATGTTAAATTTTCTTTGGCTATAATCCCACCATCTTGCTTTAAATATTACTTCCATAAAATAACTTGTAAAATATTCTAGAAAACCACATATTATTATTGACATAAAGAATGTTACTATTATATCATTTTGATATTTTTGTAATAACAAGCTTACTAATACTACCCCATATCCATATATTGGACAAACAGGTCCAATTAAAAAACCTCTATTTACAAACTTTTTATTTCTAATTGAAATTGATGTTGTTTCCATTACCCAGCCAGCAAATGCATATATAAAAAATATTAATACATATATTTTTACTTCGTCAATATTCATTCTAACTCTCCTTTTTTTGGTTTAATATTTTATTTAATTCAGCTCCTAAAAATAATGCATAAAAACATGAATATGTCCACATCATTATTAACATTAATGTTGTTAAGCTTCCATATGTTATTGAAAATCCCTTAAATATTGTTAAATATCTTGAAAATACAAATGAAATTACATTTAATGCTATTGCTCCAAATATTGCCCCATATACTTGAGTTTTTAATGCCATTTTATGTTTTGGCATAAATTTATATAATAATATAAATACAATAAATGTTACAAAAATCAATCCAATTTCTGTTACTATTGATGAAACCAAATTGTAATTTTCTAATGTTCCAAATTTTTCTTTTATTATACTTATAATTCCATTACCAAATACTAATAATGTTAGTCCTATTACAATCAATACTATAAATACTATTGTTTCAATAACTGCTTTTATTCTTGTATATAAATATGATGCTTCTTCTTTATCGTCTGTATTATACACAATCTGTAATCCTTTTGTCAATGCATATAATCCTTTTCCTGCTGCCCAAATTGTAAATATTACTGAAATTGAAATTGTTCCTATTGATTTTGAATACACTTCCTGTACAATACCTAATATCATTTCACTCATACTTGATGGAATTATTTTAGAAATTACATCAAATAATGTTTGTGGCTCAATTCCTGTATATTGTATAAGTGTTATTACTAACATTATAAATGGTATAAATGATAATATTGTATAATATGCACATTGTGCTGAACTTTCGCTTATATGATCTTCTTTCATATTTTTAGATAATTCACTGATTTTTTCTCTTATCATAAATTTCTCCTGAAACTTTTATACTCTAATATAAAAATATGTTTTATTATATATTATAATCTTGGTTTTTTCAAGCTTTTATGTTATACTATTTTTATTATGGAAAATTTAGAAAGATATAAACATTTAAATAAATATTTGAAAGATAAATTTGGTGAAAGAACTTTAAAAATTTGTATTGATGGTGGATTTTCTTGTCCAAATAGAGATGGTTCTATTAGTAATGGTGGTTGTATTTTTTGTAGTGAACGTGGTTCTGGTGATCATATAAAATTCACCTCTAATTCTTGCAGTGTTGAAAGCTTTATTTCAGACCAAGTAAAAAATTATTTTACAACATATAAAGCAGAAAGAGCAAATAAATTTATAGCATATTTTCAAAATTTTACTAATACTTATGATTCTATTTCTAATCTAAAACTTAAATATAATTCTGCTTTAATTGATAATAGAATTGTTGCTTTGGCAGTTGCAACTCGTCCTGATTGTATAAATGAAGATATTTGCAAGCTTTTAAGATCTTATTGTGATAAATATTATGTTTGGGTTGAACTTGGTTTACAAACCTCTAATGATGAAACTGGTAAATTAATTAATAGAGGTTACTCTTCACAGCAATTTTCTAAAGCTGTTGATTTGCTCAATAAATATAATATTGATGTTGTTACACATATTATGGTTGGATTACCTAATGAATCTTTTGATGATATAAAAAATACTGTTAATTTTGTTAATAATCATAATATTCAAGGTTTGAAAATTCATTGTACATATGTTGTTGAAAACACTGTTTTAGCTAGTATGTATTATAATGGAACATATACTCCTATTTCTCTTGAATATTATTTAGAATGTGCTGGATATATTTTATCACATATTAATCCTAATATTGTTATTCATCGTATTTCTGGTGATGCTCCTAAAGATTTACTCGTTGCTCCAGATTGGAATTCTCATAAAAAATGGATTATGAATGGTCTTGACAAATATCTCCGTGATAATGATTTGTGGCAAGGAAAATATTATAAATAAAAAAAACACCTTTCGGTGTTTTTTTATTTATATTCTGATATTGGTTTTAATATTCCATTACTTTGTTCAAGATTTCCTGCTCCAGAACCTATTCCCTGACCATATTTCGTTTTTTCTGTTGTCGTTTGGTTTGTCATTTTTACATTTACTGTTTTTCCACTTGCATCTCCACAATAAGTGATTCCTCTCCTTGAACATTCTTCCTGTGACATATGTTGATTGGTATGATATGTTGCTCTTATTGTTCCTGCTTGAGCAAATATTTTGGCTGGTATAAATTTAGCTCCATTCTGTTTTTGAACCACTTTTGCAATTTCTTTAGTAAGTGTTCCATCTGGATTATATTCGTAATATGTTGTTGTATAATCTTTATTTGTTATTCTATCTCCATTATAAGCATTTATTTTATCTAAATTTTTATAATAAATTTGGCCTCCAGCTCCTGCTGTTCCTCCTGAACCAGAAAAATCTCTATACCATTCTGTATTTCCACACCACATTCCACCTTGATTAAAATATGCAACTAATCCATTACTTCTTGCTGAACCTTTACTATAATATCCTCCACTAGAACCAATTTGCCCATATCCGCCTACAGAGCCAAGTCCATTACTTCCAGCTTGAATACTGTTTTCTCCATTTCCCGCTGTATATCCTCCTGCAGGACAAGCATGATCGCCACCTCCGGCCTCCAGCTCCACCTCCGCCAATTCCAGCGGCTGGATATCCACCAGCTCCTGATCCACTATTATTTGTTGAATCATATCCGCCAGCTCCACCTGCTCCTCCATAAGCATATATTTCTAATTCATCATATATACATAATGTTCCACAATTTTCTCCTGCTTTTCCGTCACTTCCACTATTAGTATCTAATCTTGGTGTAAATGTTGTTCCGGCTTGACCGCCAGCTCCTCCATTTCCACCAATTCCAGCGCCGGCTCCACCGCCGCCACCTCCGCCTCTATTCCCTGATGTACTTCCTCCTCCAGTTCCTGCATTTCCACCATAAGCTATTAGCTTACCTTTTCCATATAAATTAAGAGTTGCTCCCTCTGGTAAATGGATACCTGCATATCCACCTTTTCCTCCTTCAGCCCCTAATGCATTTCCTGTTGTTCCTTCAGCACCATATCCACTATCTACATTCATTGTTACATCTTTACAAACATATAAATTTAATGTAGCTCCTGGATGAATGTCAACTGCACTTCTTGTCATTCCTGTATTCGTTAATGACATATCTTGTGTTACATACATTGTTACATTTCCACCTAGAATTTCAAGATTAAATGGATCATTAATTTCATCAAAAAACATTAGTGTTGATGTTTCACCTTCATTAAGCCTAAATTTCATTGAATTGTCTCTTAATGAATAAAATTCTTCTCTTGTTACGATTGTTACTCCTGGTATTATTTCTCCTAACTCTGTTCCCATTTCAGTTATTGTATAAAATTCATTTTCTCTCCTAACGAAAAAATATCTTTCATCTTTTTTTATTACCATTTTTAGTTCATCATCGATAATATAAAATCTAAATTCGTCAATGTCTCCACTTCTTACTTTTGATTCTAAATATTGTGATATTGTTTCTTCATCTTTATCTCCTATATTATAATCCATAAACATAAGTTGCAAACTTTCAAGTGTTTGCGCATTTTTTTGTGCTTCTTTTGCCTTTTTCGCATTTGTGGTTATTCCACTGTTTCCTGTTAATGCTGATATTGTTACTCCTGCTAATATTAACATTATTATTATTGTTACTGCTAATGCAATTAGTGTTACCCCTTTATTTTCTTTTGTTTTCATATGTTTCTCCTTTTTTCATTAAGTAACATACTTAATGTTTGGCATAATTGTAACAGTTATTGAATTTTCAGTATTATTGAATTCTTTATATTTTTAAATTAATTTAATGAATATATACTTTTTATTGACTTTAATAGTTTTTATTGATAATATTTAATTAAATAAAAATCATTAAGTATGTTACTTAACGATTTTTATTTTTATATGAATTTACTTTAAATTCATTCTTTTTATCAAATTTTATTTCAACTATTTTTGTATAATTATCTTCTTTTGGTTCATTTAATTCCTCAATAATTAAACTTGCATTACACTTTCTTAATGTATCAAATGTATTCATGAATCCCATTCCTGTACCACCTTCATTTTTATATGTAGTACATGGCTTTTTTCCTAAATTTTCTAATACTTCTTTTGGAAATTCAACTCCTGAATCATAAATATATAATCCATAATTTCCGTCAATATCACCTAATCTTACTAATATACTTTTATTTATATTTTCTGTATGATTAATTGCAATTATTGCATCTTTTATATGATCTGCTAAAAGAGTTTCTAAATCTTCTTTATTTATAAGATTGTTAATCATATAATATATATTTCCTGTAATTTTTAATGTAAAATCTATTTTATTCTTTATACATTCTATTTGCATATATTTTAACATATCATCTATGTTTTCTATTCCAGTTTTGTCTAATTCGATTACCTCTTTCTTATTATATATTTCACTATTTAACTTTTCTAATCTTACTTTTACTTTTACTGCTTCTTCTGTACTTATTTCTGATTTCATTATTATCTCTTCTAATTTACGTTCTAATGATTTCTGCTTATGAACTATTGTATGTCTTTTTTTACTGATTTCTATATTCTCATTTTCTAATTCCTGAATTTCTTTATTTTTCTTTTCTAATTCTTCTTTGGTTTCTTTTAAGTCTTTTATTAACATTTGTTGCTTATAATATAATTGAAGTGATTTTTGAATTGTTATTAACATTAGTATTCCTAATATAATAAATATACAAAAATAGTTATTTATTGATACTATTATTTTGTTTGAGAATATTATGCCTATAAATAATATTCCTACACTTATTGTTAATATTAATAATTCGATATATTCATTGTTTAAATTGTTTTGCAATGAAATTATACCATATTTTATCTTCTTATTTTTAAATCCTAATATCAATATTATCATATTACATATAACAATTATTAATACATTAACACTATCATTTTTCTTATTTCCAATTCCATTTGTTATTAAAAATGCTATAATTAATGAAATAAAATATATCACATAGTTTATTGCTAAACTTATTATAGTTAAAATTAAACTATATCCAATCTTTTTCTTTGATATAAACAAAAAAATAAAACTCATCAAGAAAACCAAAACAATAGTACTACAAAATAAATCTGTTTTATACTCTATAAATTTCATCAAAATTGACAAAATAATTGATGTAGCATAGCCAACACACTTAGAAATCGTTATATATTTATTATCATTTATAATCTTATAACATGTTATTTGTGTAAAAATAATTATAATACATTTTATAACTATATCTATATTATTAGTAACATTAAAAAAATCATTCATATACCAATCTCCTTAGCATCAATTATAACTCAAAATAAAAAGATAAGCAATATTAGGATTTACCTTATATCGCCTATCTTTATTAAATCTAGTAAATTTTATACCCACCATTTTCTAATCCATTCCATTAATTCGTCCCACCAGTCCATAGTTTTTCCACCACCTTTTTATCTTTTGTGCTCGGTCCATATTGTTTTGCTATAATAAAAATATCACCATAAGCCTTAAATCAAGCGGTTTTTAGTGATAGAAAAACATCTATTAATTTTGTATTTTTTAAATTTTTTTAGTTTGACTTTTGTAATTTTTTGTTATTTTTAACATATTCTATTAATTTTTTTTAATATATAATTTTCGTTCTTTGAATTTTCTAGCCACAATTTTTTCCTATAAAAAATTATTCAATACTATTTTTTTTACCAATTTAAACAAAAAAAATAAAAGGACAGATTTTTAATCAGTCCTTTTATTAAATCATCATTTTTATTTTATCTTTATAATAATATATAAACTCCATTGGAGTTGGTACTCCAGTTTCATAATTAACTCTTGCAGTATAATGTCTAGTTAAATCTTCAACAGGAGTAATTCTCCATGCATGAAAGATTGCATTTTGTATTCCATTTGTAATTGTTGTTGCAGATTTTTTATGTATTTTTGATAAATATGCTATAAGATTAGAATTATCATTATCATTTTCAATCAAATATAAAATTGCATCATGAATATATTGTTTTCCTTTTAATTTTGAAGTTATTCCAACTAATTCTAATTCTTTATTTATACAACTTGAAATCTTACTTTTCCTATCTTTTAATACCTCTTCTACATTCTTTTGCGTACTTTGAACATTCTCTGCTTGTCTCATACTTATAAAATGATTCAATACTAAATTTGCAGAATAATTTGGATGATCTTTATACAATATAAAATCAACACCTTCTCTATGTAAAATATCATATGTTTTTTTCGAATTAACATGTGTTGTAACTATTACTATTGGCATATATTCTAAATTTAGAGCTTGTAAATTTGTAACAAAATCCAAAGAATCTACATTGCCAGATGAACTATTATTCAGCTCTAAATCCAAAACAATTCCTTCTGGCCTTAATGTTTTAGCATATCTTAATCCATCTATGTCTGAATCTGTTATTGCAACAATTTCTACATCATTTCTATTTTTTACACAATTAATAAAATTGTTACAATCATTAATATCGTCCTCTATAATCAAAATTTTCATAGGTTTTGCTTCCATAATTCCACATTCCTTTCTTTAATTTTGTTTTAGGATTTATTCCTTTTATAAACATAAATAATATCATAATTTCTTGTAAAATACTATATTCGACGATATATTTTTTTGAATATGCTTTTTGTTTTTACTTATTTTATAAATTTGATACTATTTTACTTTTTATTCTTCACATTGTAAATATTTTATACTTCTAACTCAATCTATTATCTAGATTTTTTATTAATTTTATTGTATAATTTTACTACATCATTTTGAAAGGATTGATTTTATGAAAAAATTTATAAATGAAAAAGCTGATATTAATAATCCAAAATGGAACAATTTAATACATAGAGAAAAAGAAATCTATAAGAGAGAGAATGATTTAAGAAGTGATTTTGAACGTGATTACAATAGAATTTTACATTCAAATGCTTATAAAAGAATGAAACATAAAACACAAGTATTTTTTTCGCCTACAAGTGATCATATCTGTACAAGAATGGAACATGTTAGCCATGTTGATTCTATTAGCTACACTATCTCTAATACATTAGGTTTAAATACAGAATTAACTAAAGCCATTTCTATTGGACATGATTTAGGCCATGCACCATTTGGTCACCAAGGTGAAAGAATTTTATCTGAAATATCAAAAAAATATATCGGAGATTCTTTTTGGCATGAAAAAAATGGTGTTAACATTGTTGATAATATTGAATTATTAGAAGATTGTAATTCTAATTTTGAAAACATGAATTTAACCTATGCTGTTAGAGATGGTATTATTTCGCATTGTGGTGAAATTGATGAAAATTGTATAAAGCCTAGAAATGGTTATATTGATTTGAACAATTATACTTATCCTAATCAATATAGCCCTTATACTTGGGAAGGTTGTGTTGTAAAAATTTCTGACAAAATTTCTTATATAATTCGTGATATCGAAGATGCAATATATTTACATATTATTGATAATCATTTGGATGAACTTTATGATTTATTAAAATATGATAGAGCTCAAAAGATTAATAATTCTAATATTATTAATACTTTAATTTATGATATTTGTTCAAATTCTTCACCTGAAAATGGTCTTCGTTTTTCTGATGAAAATTTGAAATTGTTAAATGATATTAAAAAATTTAATTATGAACATATTTATTTTAACAAACATCTTCAATATCCTTTTGATTATTTTAGGCTTGTTATTAATCAGATTTTTAATGTTTTGGCTGAATGTTACGATAATGAAAATACTTTGGAAAAATTGAATTCTATTAAGGTTTTCTATCCTGTTCTTATTTCTAGTTTTGTTGATTGGATTAAGAAGTATTGGAACTTGACTGATAGGTCTAATTCTAATTTGAAAAATAAAGTTATTTTTGATATGTCTGTTTCCACGGATTTTTATAAGGCTATTATTTATTATATTTCTGGTATGACTGATAATTTTGCTATTAGCTGTTATAATGAGATTATTGGGTTTTAAATTTATAAAAAGCACTACATTTTGCTATATAGTGCTTTTTTATTATTTTTTCTTTGGAGTATCTGCTTCTGTATTATCATAATATCTTTCTAATTTTTTCTTTTTTAGAATTTCAACAGCTAATTTGTATTCTTCTTCTCCAAAATCAATTGTTGGAACAATTTCTTTATTATTATACATATTTATAAATTGTTTAATTGTAACCCATTTAGCTTCAGTTGCTTCTCCATCAGGAAATGTAATCTCATTAATTGAAATATTTTTTTGAAATATCCATAAATCTTTAAAGTCTGGTACTTTTTTATCTCTTTTAACTTCTTTCAAAAAAATTGCATCTTTTTCCGTAAATGATATACCTAGTTCTTCTTTTAATTCTCTTAAAATTCCTTCCAAGCTTGTTTCTCCTGCTAATATTGAACCACCATTACATTCCCATAGTCCTCCATATTTCTTCCAAGAAGCTCTTTTACTTATCAATATTTCGTATTTTGAATTGAAAATTATTCCAGTTACGACAATATGATATTCTCCATCTTTAAATTCGTATCCATCTCTTTCTGCTAACTTACCTGTTTTATTTCGATTTTCATCATATATATCCCAAAATTCTGCCATAATTCTCCTCATTTCTTTCATCATAGTTTAGTTTTATAAAAAAAGTTAAATGTCTTTATTAATTTTGTGAACAGGAAATTTATTTTCTTTTAATACACTTTTTATTGATGTTGGAAGCAATGGATATTCATCGATTTTAGAAATGTCTAACCATTCATATTTAAGACAATCCTCTCCTTCAATATTTTTTAAAGTATACTCTATTTTTTTATCTTCCTCATCAACAAATTCTGCTTTATGTACGAATAATATTTCATGATATTTAGAACCTTTCATTTCAAAAAAATTCTCTATTGTTGTAACATATCCAATAACCTCTATTTTTTTGCCTAATTCTTCCATAACTTCTCTTTTTACTGTAGTTTCTGAGTCCTCTCCAATTTTAACTCTTCCTCCCATTAAAGCATAATGGTTAGAATTTACGTTTCTATGTACTAAAATCTTTCCATTATGTTCAATTATTACTGTAGCCCTCACATTTAATTTATAATCTTCAACATCAATAGTTAAATCCATTTTTTTCTTGTATGATATATTTAATAACTTAAATAGACCATCCACTCCTTTCTTCATTTATTTTTATATCACAAATATCCACAAAATTTACACTATTTGTGGATATTTATTATTAATTTTGATAATTAATATGCTCACCTTTTATTAATGGATATCTAATAAGACTCTCTCCATCTAAATTTTCTTTGTGCATATCAATTGCTGTAATTTGATGATTATCATAAGTTGTATAATAATATATTCCTTTAGTTGCATTACAACATGATGTATAAATTGTAATTTCATATTTTCCATCATCTAATTGGCAACAACCTCTTTGCTGATCAACTGAATTAAGTATATGGAAAAATTGACTTACACTCTCATTTTCATCTTCACCAGATACAGAATTCATTTTTACAAATGCTACTCTAACAAATCTTGATTGTGATGATAAATCCCCAGGAAGTCCAATTGCTCCCATTCCTCTACTATACTGTTGTAATTCTAGATTTTGTGCAAAAGAATTCTTTGGAGATTTGTTAGATAAATTCATATAATTATTTAAAGCAAATAATTGCTTATCAAATGGTGGATTATTTGTTAATACTCCTACTGGATTATCATATATTTTGATTCCATCTCTCACCGCTTCTACTGTTATTGATTCTTCTGAATCTGAAATAATCCAATGCAATTGTGCTAATGGTAATTGAGCACTAAATGGAACATTTAGTAAATTGATTTTTTCAATTAATCTTCTTGCTTCTTTTGTTGTAGCACATTGGCTTAAAATCCATGGAATAAATTCAAATTGTGCAATATTATCTTTTTCTTGTTGTGGTTCATTATAATGAGCATTACCAACAAAATTTAATCCTGCTATTCCTAATCCTTTTTCATTTATTGCATCATAATATAATGGATATTTATCGGCTACATAAGCCATTCCTATTATTGCATAATGATTTGTTATTGATTCTTTATTTCTAAAATTAAATTGATAATTTCTTGGTGTTATTGCTACTTCTTCATTATAAGAAAACTCATAATCTAATGTTCTCCCAAAATAAAAATCTTTTGTTTTATATGTTGCTGCAGTACACATATTTTCCTCCTTGTATAATACATTTTTTGGTTAAAGTCTCTACCAAAACATTCATATTATTTCTTAATTAAATTTTTTTATTAATTATAACATTCTTTTTGTCTTTGTAAAATAAAATATTGCAAATTTTAGTAACAAAAATAGATCTAATATTGTAATTAACTTACTGGATATTAGGTCTATTTTGCTTTTATTATTTATTAAAATCATCAAACTCTAAATCATCAAATGGAATATTTTCAATTTCTTCTATTTCATTTCCGTCATTTAAAGTTAATTTAAATACTTCTGGTGAATTTATTCTTTTATCAAATACTACTTTGCCTTTAAAGCTTAATTTTATTTCTCTATTTGGTGTTACTTTTTCTAATTTACACCATTTTAATAAGAAATACATTATTGCATAATCATGTGCAAATATTGCTATTCTTTTTCCTTTATTTTGACTAACAACTTCTTGGAATGCTTCATTTACTCTTTTTCTTACTTCTGCTTGGCTTTCTCCTCCTTCTGTTTTGAAGTTTTCGTCTTCATATTGTCTTGTATACCAATCTGGATATTCTTTATCATTTGGCTTTCCTACTCTTTTTTCATCAAATCTTTCATCTATATTTGCTTTTAGGTGTTGTTTTTCTAATAGATATTTTGCTGTTTGCAATGTTCTTACACAATTGCTTGTATATACTACATCTATGTTTTGTAGTTCTTCTTCATTGCTTAGTATTTCTGCTCTTTTTTCTCCTGTTACACTTAATATTATTTTTTCACTTCTTAATACTTTGTCTTGACTTGTTTTCCAACTTTCTATAACGTCTTTTGTGTTGATTCTTACTGAGTGTCTTATTAAATATACTGTTGTTTTCATGATATCATTGTATGAGATATTTAATACTTAAATACACCATACACTCCTTTCTTCATTTTTTATCGTTTTTATTATATCTCAAATGTATTATATTTTCAAGCGAAAATTATTAAATTACTTCATTTAATAATACTCGTCCTTTAGAATCAAATTTTACTAATTGACTATTAATTGCAATCATTTGTAATTCAGATATTTTTTTCATTACCATTTCTACACTAATATCAAACACTTGACTTATTTTTTCTAATCCTTTTTCTCTGTTATCTATTAATATATCTGAATATCTTTTTAACACTTCATAAAATTCTCTATGTTGATCTGTTATATCTTCATTACTTAATAATGTATCTGTATTACTATTTTCAAATACGTCTTGTGGATTATATGTATTATCTTCAATTACATCTAGTAAATCAAAATAACCATCTGCTGTTTGTTGAATAAGACTTATTTCAAACTTATTTTTTGACAAATAATTAAACATTGCATATTTTATGCCTTTCATAAGGACATTTATTACTAAATTTTGATCATAAGATAAATTGGTTTCAATTTTTCCACCATTCTCTATTAATTTTAAGTATACTTCTTGTTTTAAGTCTTCAAAATTGTTTAATCTTCCGTACATTTGAGCTATCACAATAGCCAATTTTTCAATTGTTTTATCTTTTGTTAAATATATTTTTTCAATTAATTCGTTACTTATTTGCTTTTGTTTTCCTAGATATATTTTTCCATCTGAAATATTAAATACTTTTCGAGTTAATTCTGGATTTTTCTTGTTTCCAATTATTTCTTTTATAAATGTATTTATTCCAATATTATATTCTTTACAAATATTCATTATTTCTTCTGTTGAATAATCTCTATCTCCGAATTTGCTTAAATTTTCTATATCTATTTTCAATAAATCTGCTTTTACTTTATCTTTGGGTGAAATTTTTTTAAGTTTTATCTCTTTTCCTTTTATTAATTCTCTATATTGTTTTTGTTTAAGACCTAATGATTCTTTTATTTGATAGTCTGTATATCCTTTATCTTCTTTTACTTTTTTTACTTCTTTAAGAGTTATAATATTGTCATTTTTTGTATCTTTTATTATATCATTTCTTATATTTATTTTATCTTGATAATCAAAAATCTTATTTTTTATTCTTTTTATTTTTCCATTCAATATCTTTATATATTCTTCTGCACTTATATCAAGTATTTTAATTAATCTAATATCGTCTGTTATATATTTTCTCATTTCTTTTATTTCTTCTGTAATTAAATATTCATTCTTTATATACTGTTTTAATATTTTTCGTTCTTCTGTCTTATATCTAATTCTATTATTATTTATGTTTGTACAAAGTCTACATATAAAATAACATTTTTCGCCTTTTCTTAATTTAACATATGTATTTTTGGGGATTCCTAAACATTTTTTTAGTTCTTGTATAGTTATTTTTGTGTTTTCTAGTATTTGATATATTGTTTCAGATGTTACTTTTTCTCCATCTTTTATCCTATAGTTTTGAATAATGTTTTCTAATACATACGATTTTCCATCCATTTGATTTTCCATTCCTTTCTTGCTTATCTAAAAGCCACACATTATAAAGAAAGATTTTATTTCAAACTATTTTCTTCTTTAAAAATCAAAAAGATACCTTTAGTTTTGTCTAAAAGTATCTCTTTTGATTTTCTTTTGGAATTTTTTTTATTTTAATTTAATTGCATTTTTATCTTATACTATTTATGTATAGTAGTCAATCATTGCTTTGTTTATTTAATTTTTATGCTTTTTGTGTATATTTTTTGTATTTATCGTATTGTTGTTAGTCAATTTATTTTTTTATATTATTATTCCATTTGTATGATCTATTTCATGTTGGATTATTTCTGCAATAAATCCATTATATTTTCCGTGTTGTTTATTGAAATTTATATCCATATATTCTACTTCAATTTCTTTATATCTTTTGCATTTTCTTTCTCCAATTAATGATAGACATCCTTCTTCTGTTTGATATTCTTCTTTTTTATTTGTTATACTTGGATTTATCATTATAAAGTCGTATATTCCTCCTGATATACAGATTATTGATTTATTATATCCTATCATGTTTGCTGCTAGTCCTACACATCTGTCTTTGTTTACTTTTAATGTGTCTAGTAGGTCTTGTGCTATGTATTTGTCTTTTTCTGTTGCTTTTTCTGATTTTTGAGATAGGAACATTATGTCTTTTACTATGTTTTTTACCATGTTATTTTGATCCTTTCTTGCTATTTGGGTTTGGAATTAATTTGACTAAAATTCACGCGCTCTCTTGTATTCCTGAAATTCTTTATTAATATTTTTTATGTTCTTTTTCATTTTTGGTTTTTTTATTTAATATTTTGTCTAATTCTATTTCTGCTTTTTTTACGAAATAGTTATCTGTATAAATTGGTATTCCTATTTCATTTACTTTTTGAATTAATTTTTCTATAGTATTTATCTCCTCTGTTTCCTCTATTTCTATTAACTTGTCACCATTATTTATATTTTTAATTGCTAATTCAAATCCGTCTTTTTCATATACTATATCCTCTTCTTTTATATTCATAATTTCTTCATATCCTATTGCTTTTAATAACTTTTTTGCGTCTTCTATATCTAAAATGTTACAGTTAATGGATTCTTGATTTAATATATTTCCCTTTTCATCAATGTTTTTTATTTTATATGTTATTAGTTTTGTTCTTTTATTTGAAGTTTTTCCTATAATATCTCTTACTAATACTGCTTTCGATAAAATGTCTCTTGTACTTAGTTTGTCTAGTTCTATTTCTTTTGGTATGAAATATGTGTCGTCCATTGAGAATTGTCTTATTTTTTTGAATCCTTTTTCTTCTATTATTTTATAGAATTCGCTCAATTGACATTTTATTTTTATTGTTATTTCATTACTTGTTTTTTGGTTCATAGTTTTTCTCCTATTTTTTTCTTTTTATTATAACACTTTTGGTGATAATTGGGAATAGTTTTTTGAACTGATTTGTTTGTTGATTAAGCTTGATTTATTATTTGTTTGAATAGAATTTAAGAATGTAGGCCTTCGGGTTATGAGCGCCGGCAAAGCTACTTTTGAAGATTTATGAAAACTTAAGTTTTTATTGGTATTTAGCCATTTATAGAAGATTTAGTTTGTTGAATCTTTATGCAATTTTTTGATGTTTTTGGAAGCAATTCTTCCCAAAACTTTCCCAACTTTGTATGTTAAAAAAATACAATAATCTTCTATAAAATCAATAATTATTTTGGAGGTTTTATTATGAAAAATTTAAGAGAAGTAAATGATGATATTTTAAAAGATTGGTTAATGTTTAGAGAAGAAGACTTATCTTCTTTAACATGTGATGAGGATAAAAAACATTGGATTTATTTTGATGAGATTTCTGAGAGAATTTTGCAGAATGTTTCAGAACAGAATAAAAAGTATGTTAAGAAACAACTTGAATTGCTTGATGAGAATTTTATGGATTATATTTTTTACTGGAATGAAAAGTATTATAGGAATGGGTTTGTGGATGGTTCTCAGATAGTTATGGGATGTTTTGATGAATAGATAAAAGGCGAGTTAATTCTCGCCTTTTATTCCTTTTTATATCTTTATTTCATTACAGAAATCTGTTTATTTATTAACTCTTGATAATGCTTTTCTATCAATTCAATCTCTTCTACTCTTTTTTCTAATACTTCGAAGCTATTAACTATCTTTTTTAGCCTATCACTATATTCAATATCCGGTACCTTCAAATTGGCAATTACCTCTGTTAATGGAAAAACTCCTAAGTCCGAATTTGAAGCTAATTCAAAAAAAATTGGTTGTAAATATATAATTAAAAATTTAAGAATTATTCTTTCTTTTTCATATGTATCTACCTTTTTTTCTTGTTTGTACTCATCTTTCATATATAATAAAAATGCATTTGTATTTGTTGCATATGTTCCAATATCTATATACTTCAATTTTCCAGCATTTCCTCTCGAAATTAAGTGTATACATTGCTTATTCTCTATAAAATGTATCCCTTCTGAACTCTTGTCAATTCTTCCATAATTTATATTATTAGATGAACCACTTAAAACATCTATATATTCTTTTACTGGTTTTCTATTATATATCCCTTCTTCACTAAGAGCATCATTTCTACTACAGTATTTTAGCATTGTATTTAATGGTACACTATTATTTTTTTCTTCATTTTCAAATAATATACTCTTTTGCATTAAGTTATGATATTTTTCTTTTAACTTTGATATTACATTCATCTTTTTTATAATTGGAGCTAATTTGTTCATAATTCTGACTTGTACATCATATGGTGGTAATTCAATTTCTTCCGAATATATCTGCTCCAATGATAATGTCTTTGAACCATCACTAATACTAAGAGAACGATAAAAATTTTGAAAAAAAAGTGCAAAATATTCTAATAATACTTTTTTTTCAACACCTTGCTTTAATGTTATAAAACCAGCATGGTGATTTAATGCAAATATTTCTCGATTCTTATATGTCATACTTCCAGCACTGCCATCTAGACTTATTATAATTCCTTCTCTTTGAAAAACTCTTATTGATTCTCCTTTTTTAGTCTTTGCAGTAATTGAAACTTTTCTATCCGTATATTTATGACTCTGGTTTCCTCCGTATAAAGGAATCATTTTATCCGAATTTTTTATAGATGCATACATAGCTTCATCTGTTAATGCATAATTCCCTTTTTCTATTTCATTAAACACTTCAAGAAATTTCATTAAATAATCCCCTCATTTCTTCATTTATCTTTTCAATTTCCAAATCAAATTCGTTTTCATTAATATAATGTGGTGCATATGGTCTTAAATAATATTCTGGTAATAAAGTTATATAATTATCATTTAGAACATTATCAATATTTATGTTGCCACCTTTTCTTTCGCAATGCTCAATTCCTTTTTCATCTATCCATTTAGTTGGATTATTGCTATCATCAAATTTTAACCATCTACTCTCGAGAATTCCAGGCATCTCTATACCTTCTGTACTTACCCAACCAGATATTTCATCATGTTTCCATCCATTACGGTTATTCCTTAGTTTAGTAGGAAATCTTTTATCAGAGTTAGCTAATCCATCATTATCTATAATATACATCCATATCGCATTTTTTTGTATCTTTGTTATTTTTGAACTTTTCTTTTTTATAAATAATGCATATGTTTTTTCTTTAGTATACGGAGCAAATGCAAATTTAGGCAAAGAAATTATTGCATATATTTCACATTTTTCTAATAGTTCCATTCTAAATTTTTTAAAAGAAGGATTTTCTAAAACTCCATCTGGCGTAATAATACAGGCTTTTCCACCAGGTTTTAATAATTCTATTACTTTGCATATAAAAGCAACTTCTGTTCTAGTTGATGTAATCGCAGTTGTATTTGCTCTTATTGTTCCGTTTCCATATGGTGGATTTGTAATAACATATTGAAATTCTTGCTGTAAAACTTTTTTACTATTTTCTTTTGTTGGTTTTAATGTGTTATCTGCATACATATGAGTATGACCATCTCCTACAAGAAACATATTTAATCTTGTTCTTGAAATATTTTCATCTCTTACATCAATTCCATAAAAACAATTTTTAGATAAAAAGGTTTTTGCATCATCATCTAATGTTCCATTTTTTTCATAATTGTTTATTAAAACTTTAAAACTTTCTGTTAAAAATCCTCCCGTTCCACAAGCTGGATCTATAATACTAAATTTCTTATCAGGATTGTACATATCTTCATCTTGAAGTAATAATTTTGAAAAAATATGAGCATAGTGTCTTCTTGTAAAATATTCTCCAAAATCTTTCTTTTCTTTTGATGATGCAAACATTTCATAAACAGCGCCAAACAAATCAAACCCAGTTCCATGTAATGGTTTCATAGAATCTATAATACCATATATTTGTTTTACGTCTTCTACATCTATAAGTGGTTTATTTTTTCCGTCTCCATCAATAGCTACTCTTACTACTTCCATAACATTTTTAAATTCATTAAAACTAGTTTCATTCTCTAATCTCTTAATATATCCACTTAAATTATTTTTTATTTTTTCAGCTATATTGTCATTGCAAGTAGACCAATATACTTTGGATAAATCTTTATTTCCATCTATTTCTTCTTTTTCTTCAAAATATTCTAATGCCACAAACCCTACTGTAAAATCTATTTTCTGAACATTATCTTTAAAATTGATTCCCCTATATACTCCTGCGAGTTCCCATAATTTCTTATTGAAAATTGCTTCAGATATCGTTGAAATTGAATCAACATTAGTGGTAATTGTATCTAAGTCTGGATTTTCTGTCAACTTATTTTTGATAAGACGATAAATATCAATAGTTTGAAATTCACGAATAGGATTTCCATTTAAAGTTAATTGCTTCATTGTCTTTGCATTATAAAAATATGTTGTTTTGCAATTAGTAACTATAAAATATGGCAATCCCAATTTAGGTGCCTTAACTTTTCCTTGTTCGATTGCATCATTCCATTCTCTATCACCAACTACACAATTATCTTTTGCTTCAGCATATGCAACTAAATTGCTTATATATTGTGTATCATTAGATCCATCATATTCAAATTCAGAAATTAAAATATCTGGTCTTTTAGAACCTGTGTATTCACAAAATGTGGTATCATTTACAATTTGTCTAAGTGGTATACTTAATTGTGCAACTAATACTTCATTTATTAATCTATTAACCGATAATGCTTCTTTTTTACCTATTTTTTTATTCATCTATTATTCCTCCTATAAATTTTTTATATTCTTTTAGGTTTCTGATAATACCTATTGAATTAGTGTTTTCTTTTAAATACACCAGAATATCTGCAGGCATTTCATTTCTGCTTTTAGCAGCCAATTCTAATAACTTTTTTTTATCTTTTTTATTTGGATTTAATATTTTTAATATTTTTAGTTGTGTTTCAGGCGGTGGTGGATTTGTCTTTCCGCTAACAATGTCATAAAAATATGGTTTTTTAATTCCTAATTGATTATAAAAATCTTGTTGTGTAATTTTTTTCTCCTTTATAATTCTTGTTAAAACAGCTCCATATTCACTCTTATTACTACTTTTCAAAGAAATACTCCTTTCGTTAGTATGTATGTATACATACTAACATACTTTAAGGATAAAATAAATAAATATTACAAACAATTCAAAAATATAATATTTTTGAAATGTTATTGTAATATTTATTATAATAAAAAAGCAAACTATTCCTGTATTATTTACATTCATATTTTGCTTTTCCTTTGTAATTATTTATTCATATCTATATTCTTCACTATTTTCAGCAACCATTAAAGAATCTTGTTCTCCAAAAAATAATATATCCATTATATTATTTTCCATATCATCAATGTTATAAATATTATCCATAACATTAAATGTTTCTTCCAAGTTTCGTCTAGCACTATTCCAAGCTGTGCCATCTGTAAACCATACAAAAGTGACTCCATCGATTAAATCTGCTTCTTGCGACAACATTTTATAGCTTCTAGCAGTTTCATTAAGTTTTGAGCCTCCACCATTTCCTCCATAAAAGTTTGTTTCTATTAGATATATCATATCATTTGTTTTAACTACAAAATCAAATCTTTTAGTTGAAGTTCCATTAGCTGATATAGCTGATAAATCTATATTCCATTTTTTCTCTATATCAGTTAAATACATCTCTTTATAATACTCTTTTACTCCTGATCTTTTTATATAGCTTTCAACCAAATCTTCCATTTGATGTCCTCCACGATTTTTCCTTCCATTTGAATCCAAACCAGTTTCTATGCCTAAGCAATAATCGACTAAATTATTTATAATATGATTTTGTAATAATTCAAATAAGCCAGTTTTTTTCATGAATACTTTATATTGTTCTATATCGTAGTTTAACTTATTAAAATTATACATATATTTGCCATCTTCATCTTGTGCATATATTTCTGATTGTCTAACCGCCAACAATGTAGGAATACATTTTAATACCTCTGGATATTTTTTAATAAGCTCTTCAAAATCATTCTCAATATTTTTAGAACCAATTAGTGAATTCAATATATTTAATTCAACTTTTATTCTATCTACATTTCTATATACTTTTTCAAAATCAATATAATACTTATATCCTGAAATACTATATTTAAATTTACTTAACCATTCTTTAAAATCTCTTTTCATATAAATCCCCTATTCAAATTCTATATATATTTTTTCATTCTTTTCATCTATCTTCCAGTAAGTCTTTTTCTTACTATCACCACTGTAATCTATATATGCTTTCTTTTTGTATATTTCGGTAACTCCACCAAAATATCTTCTTTCTGCATTTATATTTAACTTTTTTTCTTCGTTATCTATAATTGCAGTATAGTTTTTTCTATCTGCTATTTTTTCGAATATTTCATTTGGAATCGGTAAAATACGTGCTCTTATATCATTTCTACTAATAAGTCTTATTATAGCTTCCATTCTAAATTTATCTTTTGATTTTATAAAATCATTATTAGTATTTATTATTTGTTTAACTTTTTCAACAGAAACAACTGGATTCCATTCAAAAATATAATCTTTTTCTGGATGTCCCATATAGAATTTTAAGATTGATTCGCCATTAATTAAAATTATTTTTCTAGAACTATCATTCTCAGATTCTTCTATTCCACTTTTTGAAAAGTCACTAGTCGTTATAAAGATCCTTTTCTCATAAGACGCTGTTCCTTTAAATTCACGTATTTCTTTTACTGGTACTGTGTTTTTATATCTCTTTGCTTGAATAATATATTTTTCAGGATCTATATCTAAATCACCTATAGAATTTTTGTATGCAAGTAAATCTATTCCACTATCTCCACTTCTTTTTGTTACTTTTATATCTGTAAATCCTAAATCTTCTAAAAATTTCTTTAAAAAGTATTCAAAATCATATCCTGTTTCAAAGCAATTATAAAAATCATTAATCATTTTTCTTGTTATTTCTAAATTCATGTATGTGTTCAAACCTCCTTATTGATAAGTCTAAATATTCCTGCGAATTATCTATTCCTATAAATTTTCTATTTAATTTATTTGCTGCTATACCTGTTGTGCTACTTCCACAAAAAGGGTCTAATATTAAATCATTTTCTGTTGAGGATGCTAATATAATTCTCTCTAGTATCTCTAAAGGTTTTTGTGTTGGATGTTTTCCTTGTTTCTTTTCAGATGGTTTTGTTAGAGAAGTTGTCCAAACATCTTTCATTTGTTTGTTATTATTCAAGCTCTTCATTAGTTCATAATTAAATTTATATTTTATTTTTGGCAAATCTTTTCTTGCCCATAATATTGTTTCTGTAGAATGTGTAAATGTTTTACAAGCTAGATTAGGTGGAGGATTAGTTTTTTGCCATGTTATATTATTTATAATTTTAAATCCTTCTTCTTCCAATGCCATACCTATTGAATATATATTGTGTAATGTTCCACTTATCCAAATAGTCCCATCATCTTTTAAAACTCTATAACACTCATTAATCCATTTTCTATTAAAAGAATGCTTTGATTCAACATCTAATGACTTGTCCCATTCACCTTTATTTACACTTACCATTTTTCCACTACTACATGTTATCCCATTGTTTGAAAGAAAATATGGTGGATCTGCAAATATCATATCGAATGATTTTTCTTGAAAATTTTTCAAAGCTTTAAATGTATCTTCTTTTATTAATTTAAAGTTTTTATCCTCAAAATAAATTTCACCATTATACATTATCAATTCTCCTCATAGTTTGTTATCAATAATTCAGAAATTGCTCCTCTTCCTTTGCAATTTGCATTTATCATTCTTTTTGCTGAAATCTCATTTATATTAAATCCTTTATATATTTCTTCAAAGAAATTATCCTCTTTATTTGTATTTTTAGGATTTGAATTAGATAACATCAGTTTAGCTTTTTTTTCATTTAATTCTTTAAAATAATTTGCTAATTCTTTTTGATTTTCATCATTAAAATCTTCTTTTGTATACGATGTAAATCCTGATGTTATTGATAATGGTCTATATGGCGGGTCAAAATACACAAATGTATTACTATCTACATATTTTTCACTTTTTTTATAATCTCCATATTGGAATTCTACATTTCTAATCAAAAATGATAAATTCCTTAAATTTTTAGAATCACATATTGTTGGATTTTTATATTTACCACAAGGTACATTAAATTCTCCATTTTTATTAACTCTATATAATCCATTAAAACATGTTCTATTTAAGAATATAAATTCTACTGCTCTTTTAATGCTTAATTCTTTTTCACCGATTCTATATGAATTATATTCTTTTCTTACACTATAAAAATACTTTTGTCTTTCTCCATCTGTAAGAACTAAAAATTCTTCTTCCTTTATTTCTAATTCTTTTATAAGTTCTTCAACATTTGTTTTTATTACATTATAACAATTTATTAGATCTATATTTATATCAAAAGCATAAGCTTCTTTAACATCATATTTTTGTAATATATTTATTAAAACAGCCCCTCCACCAACGAAAGGCTCAACATATTTGGTTACTACTCCACCTTTTAATTGGTAAGGATAAAAGTTCGTTAATTGTGGTATTAAACTTCCTTTTCCTCCTGCCCATTTTACAAAGGGTTTTACTACTTCCATACTTACCTCCAATTATTCAATTATAATATATCACAAATACTATTTTTTCTCAATAAATCTACAGAAATCTCTCTAATTTTATTTTTCTTCCGGCAACAAATATTTTCTCTTTATATTCAATATAAGATTTTGTAATTCATTTTCCATTTTTCTTAAAAATTTTTCATCTTCGATATAGCCCTGATAATGTGCTCTTCTTGCAATTTGATTTAATACATTTCCAACTTTTCTTATTGAATTTAAGTCTTCATAAAATTCTTCTGATGGTTTTTCTTTTGGTTCAAATCCTTCTATTAAACTTCTTACTAAAGCTGACTTATTATATCCCACTTTTTCTGCTTTTAAAGTTAACATTCTCCATTCATTATCATTAAGATATACACTTAATTTTATTTCTCTTTTTCTCATTACTTTTCTCCCTTCTTGGGTTTGGGATATCCCACATTCGAATTTGTGTGAGTGCACAAATTCAGTGCTTGCTGGACAGTAAATGTGCTCTCTTTTCATAATTTCATATATCTATTTATTAAAAGTGTCTGAACTTTTAATAAAATCCAGACACTTCTTTTCATTAAATATTATAAGTGTTTATACATTTTCCCATTACTATTTCTCTTGCAGAATACGCTATCATATTCATGGCTCCAACCCATTTCATTTGATCTTTTTCTTTTAATTTTTCATCAATATTATCATGTTTTTTCATCACATTTATCAACATATTTTCCATATCTGTTGCTCTAGCATCCACTTCTAATAAATAATCTGTTAGTGTATCTTCCATTAACATTCTTGTATAAACTGGTTTCATTTCTTCTTTCAAAAATTTTAATCTTAACCTCCCATATCTTCCTATTTTAGGTCTAACCTTTCCATTATCTAATATTAAATTTGGTATTAAATAATCTCCATATCTTGAATACGTTATTGGCTCTTTTTTAGTTTTTTCACTCATATAAATTCCTCCTTCTATTAATTTTTTCTTTACTTTTTTAAAATTTTGAATTAAAATATTATTATAAAATTTGATTAAAGTTAGTATTTTGTTTGATGGCTTATACTAGCTTTTTTTATTACTTAAACCATATTTTTCCTTTCAGTCAGTAATAAATCTTATCTACTCTTTTCTATTCTTATCTATAGTGTTACTCTAACATTTCTGTAACGTTAGCTTGAGTTCTACTTTTTTCACGAAATTTTCTTTGTCGTTCTCTATTATTTTTTCGTATTTCTTCTAATTTATCTGCACTTTGATACTTGCTCCAATTTCTTATAGCATAGCAATTATCTTCATAAATTATCATTCTTAATTCCATAAACTTATTCAATATTTCTTCAACTTTTTTAATAGATTTTCCTAAAATTTTTGATAATTGTTGCATATTTAATGGATTATTCTCCCCTATAATTAGTTTTCCTTTCATATTACATTGCCCTGCAATAGTTAACAATTGTATCCATATTCTGAAGTACATATCCCCATCACGTTCATTCAATAACAATGCAACTTTTCTGTTTGAAAAAATATTTGTACTAAGTTTAAGCCACGATACTTCTGCCATACCTCCTTTCACCTTTCTTTCAATTAATTAGTCATTGAATCTTTTTCTTTCTTCGTTAAATATTCATCTAAGGCTTGTACTCTAAACAAGAACTTACCTCCAATTTTTGAACAAGGTATTTGTTTTCTTCTTACTAATTGATTTACTAGCCAATATGATATTCCTAAATATTCTGCTGCTTCCTTCATGGTTAGTGTTGTTCTTTCTATTGTTTTTAAGTCCAATACTGAATCCTCCTTTCTTTATTCAATGGTACCTATTGACTTTTGTTAACAATTGAATTATACTAATTTTAGTTAACAAGTACAAGATTTTTAATGAAAGTTTTTGAGAATTGATAACACCTAAAAATATTAATGTAACCCATTTTTACTGTTAACATGGAGGAAATAAAATGCAAGATTCAAAGCCATATTCTATAGAATTAAATTTATATAATAAAAACAATCCAGTTGAATTAACTAGATTCTTTTCTATTTCTTTTGATACAAGTAAAGTTAATTTATCTGCAAAAAGAAAAGAAAAACTTGTAGATGAATTATATAAAGAAACAAAAATTAAAAGAAAAGATGATTCTTTTGATGAAATATTTCTTTCATTAATAGATAAAAAAATTCCACCTATTCCAGATAATGTTCTATTTACACGTAATATAGAAAAAATAGACTTAAATTTAATAATAGATTGCGATTATAAAAAAATGGCATTGGGTGATAATTTAACAGGATTTCTAAATATGGATTTTAATACTTTTGATGACTTTTTTAAATTCTTTTGTACATTTATCTTTATATATCTAGATAAAATACCTAAAACTCAGTTGAGTAAAATTTTTAAAGGATTTGATAAAAACATTATTCATATAGGCACTAACAAACCTATTCATATTGCTAATAAAGTATTATTAAAACAATGTGCTGAATCTTTTTACAAAACCGAAAAAGAATACTTAATAAAAATGCAATCATTATTTAAAAATTTTGTAGATTATGTTTTTAATAATGATAGAAAAAAGAAATTAAGCAAATTAAATAATGCTCAAAGATTCTATATTTTTCAAAATATTACTGAAGATTTAAGAGAAATATCTGAAGATTATATTTGTGATTATTCTTTAAACTTTTCTTTCACTCATGAAGAGTTTATTAATGAACTTGTGAATAAAATTGAAAAAGGTTTCTCTAACCCTTTATCTGATGAAGATTTTCTCATAAATACCATGACTAAAAATGATCCTAATGGCGAAAATATAGTTGGTAATAAATATGATTTTAAAACTAATAATCTATTTACATATTTTTATATTGTTCTTTATCATATAGTATTAAATGATGTTGATTATATAAAAAAATGCCAAGTTTGTGGTAAATACTTTTTTTCTGATAAAAATAACACTTTATATTGCAATGGTAATTATACAGAAGATATCACTTGCAAAGAATATGGAATAAAAACATCTCAAAAAAGAAAAGAAAACGAAGAACCTGTATATGGTAAATATAGACAAATATATGCAAAAAAAGCTATGGCAGTGAAAAGAAATCCAGATATTGAATACTACAAAACTAATTATAAAAAATGGAAAAAAGAAGCTAAACAATTCATTAATGATATAAAAAATGGCAAGAAAACATATAAAGAATTTGATGAATGGCTGGAGAGAAATAAATAAATTAAGTAAGCATAGACATCTTCAATAGTCTATGCTTACTTAATTGTTAAAAATCACTATAATGTTGTTTTTCATATTCTGCATGTTCATGATAAGTATTTGCTAATTCTCTAAGAGTATTAGCAAACCTAAAATACTCCATTTGGCACAAATCTGCCCTCTTTTTCCATTTTTCCTCTTGGTTAAGCCACACTGTTCCTTCTTTATCCACATTAACAACACCTAAAGCATTAAATGCTTGGGTTGAATATCCTCTTCTAACTTCTTCATTTTCATCTTTATTTAAAATTTCAGCTACATTTCTATCAATCCAAAATCCATCTGGATCTTCTTTGGTATAATAAAAAACATGTCCTATTGACATTAATGCAACCTCTAGTCTATCATTTTCTTTTGCAATCTTTATCGCATTATTAAACCATTCGTTCAACTTACTTTTATTCATCTTTCCATCTTTATCATATCCTGGTACTAATCTCCAAATATTTAATAATCTATATGCATTACTAGCTAACTTTTCATTATCATTTTGATTATTCTTATTATCTTTATGTGCTTTATAAATAAGACATAATACATCATTAAATATTTGTGGTTCTTCGCTTAGTTTTCTTTCTATTGTTATTGGTCTATAATCATCATACTCACTTAGAATAGGTAGATAAGACCATTCTATCCCAAATAGTTCATCTTCATCATAATCATTATCTTGCAAATCCTTAATTAACTTTTTTATATCATATACATCAATATAATTTATATCTTCCTGTTTTTTTAAACAATTTTTTAATACTATTATTGATAATTCTCTAGAAAATTGCTTTTTTTCAAATAATGCCATATTAATTAATTCAAGTGCCTTTACTGGTCTATCAGCCTCAATCAATTTTTTAATTACATAATCGTAACTGCTATCATCTCTTATAACCCTAATATCTGCATTTTTCCAATATTCAAGTTCATCTTTACCAAGCCATTTCGTTACGAAATTCCATGTTTTCTGCGTTTCTTGTAATTGCGTTAAAAATCTTACTTTTCCTTCAATTGATAAAATAGATATATCTAGTCCATCTAACCAAGTATTTTTTTCATTTATAATTTTTGACTTCACATACCCCTGTGCTATTTCACTTTGTTTATTGTTTAATAGCTGTATTATCTTTTTTTCACTTTCTTTATCAATTTTTATATTTGCTAATGCAAATCCAACTTTAAATGGATCTTTAACTGTATATGAAAATTTTATCACTTCCTCAATACCATCTGTTAATAATAATTCAATAGCCTCTATTTGATCATTTAATATCCTTTTTTCCATATCTTCATAGGTTTCTTGTTCACTATCATAAAGATCCCAATATTCTTTATTAAATATTCTTTTTAAATATATCTTATAAGATATAGGTTTTACTTTTTTAGACATTTCTTCAAGTTTATTAACCGCCTCTGCCGGTAATGACCAATCTGATTTTGAAAATTTTTTATGTTTTGCTATCATTTTTTCTATTTCATTCCATATTATATATTTTTTTTCATCTTTCATATTAATTACATCCATAGATGTAACTTTGTTATATATTTCATCGAATATTTCTTTAGGCACATCATCCATTATATTAATTAAATCTTTAATTTTACTTATATCCTTTTGTGAATATTCAATTGCTAATTTTACATATTCATTATATTCTTTATACAATTCTCCATTTGTTACCTCTATTTCTTCTACTAATTTATTCCATCTTGGTTTGCATATTGAAGAGCTAGTTCTTTCAGCATTTGGCATAAGTTTCATTAGTAGTCTCCATCCCACTTCTGGGTATTCGTTCAATGTCATAATAACAACTGCTTTTCTTAATGTAAAATTTGCTTGAGTTTGTGGATACCATGGAAGAATAATTCTAGTCATTTCATCGACAACGTTTTTATCATATTTTTCTAATTTGCAATATATTTCAAATACATTCATTAAATTATTAGAATCCCATACTAGTATTTGAAGACTCCAATATAATCCTGAAGTATAATTTGAAATGGTAATTCTCTCTTCTTTTTCTTCAAATAATTTTTTTATATTATCTTTATCTCTTATTAAATTATTTATTTGTCTTAAATACTCTTTTCCATCAATCTCTGCCAATATCATAAGTAAATCATCTAATGTTGCATACAACTTCCAACTTGCATTTTCTAAAATCTCCCTATCTATACTCCAAAAAGATTTTTTCAATTCTTGTTCACAATTAGAAAACTTATATAATATGGACTTCATATATGAAAATGTTTCTAATGATGATTTTTTTATCGCTTTTGAATATAACATCTTCTTACCAAGTATTGAACTCATCATTCTTTTATCTGGTTCTAAATCGAACCTTGGATCTTCTTCTTTTACCATTTCTATTGTCGCTTTTCTAAAATTCTCAATATCATTGTCAAAATAATCATCACAATATCTTTCTATCAATTCTTCTTTCTTTTCTATTTTCCAACAATTATTCTTATAAGAAACATATTCAGATTTTTGTGATAATAATTTTTTCATTGTTTTGATCCAAACATTATAATCTTTTCCAATTACTCTACTAATAATTTCTTTTTCATGTTCATTTTTATCATTCCAAGTTCCAAATAAAGCACAATTTTTTATAACATCTTTAAATTCATCATCTACTTGTGTTGTACTATATGAAAAAACTTTTTTATCTTCAATATTTTTCATTTGTTGATCTTGTTCATAAATTCTTCTCCTATCATATTCATTAAGTAAATACTTTACACTTCCTTTTCTAATATAAGCTGTTGATGCATATACTTTTTTCTTAATATCGTTTTTTTCTTCTTCTTTTGTTACTGTTTCATCAGGATAATCCTTTATTATAGAGTATACTCTCTCCATATTATCCTTACTTATTAAGATATATCCAAAATACTTTTCTTCAAATTTATATACACCTGTTTCAACATGTGGTCTTGGTTGAATCATTTCGCATAAATCTTGATAATATTTATCATCATCCATACGTTTTTTATCTATTCCTTTTTTATATTTTTCTTTATCCACCACACCAATTACTATAAATTTATCTTTCCCATAACTATCCGTACAATTTAAAAAAGAACATACATCTTTTATAAATTCTGCTTTATGATCATTATCATAAGGAAATAATTTATAATCTAACCATGAACTCTCAGATGGTAAATTCGTTAATATATTTAATAATTCTTTTTCTTGTTCCTCATCCATTATAACCTCCTATTACTTTGTCACATTATAGCATTTTTTCTGTAAATAATCCAGTACTACCAACAAATTCAACGTTTTTCTCTTCGACATTTTTCTACATTATATTTACAGATACTTCCAAAGCAATTATATTTTATATCTACATCTTGCATTTTGTTAACTGTTGTGATAATATATTATTAGTTAACAATTATATCTTCCCCCATTAAATAACTCGAAAGGAGGTGAAACAGAGTAATGGCCGGGAGTATTGAAAAAAGAGGTAAAAATAGTTACAGGCTAATAGTTTGTCATGGTTTTAATTTAGATGGAAAGCCTATACGTCATACTAAAACTGTTCATGGAACTAAAGCACAAGCAAAAATTGAACTTGCAAAGTTTGTTGCTGAAGTAGAACAAGGTACAGTTATTGAAGGTAAATCCATAACATTTAGAGAATTTACTGAAATCTGGAAAAGAGATTATGGCTCTAAAGAATTAGCACCTTCCACCTACAGAAGATATTTAGGTATGTTAGAATCAAGAATACTACCTTACCTTGGACACTTTAAGCTAGATAAAATTAAACCTACTGACATAATGAAATTCTATGATATGTTAGATAAAGATACCCAAATAAGACGTATTAAGAGTAACAATGGCTATAGAACATTAAAACCTTTATCTCAAAAAACTATATTAGAACACCATAGACTTATAAGAGCTATGCTACACAAAGCCGTATATTGGCAACTATTGTTTAACAATCCATGTGAAAGAGTTCAACCACCTAGAAGTAGAAAACCTAAAAGAAGATATTATGATGATGAACAATGTAAAGTTCTGCTTTCTAATTTAAATGAACTATCTATAGAAAATATTAAGTATAAAGTAGCAATAACACTTACTGTATTCACTGGAGTAAGACTTGGTGAACTTATGGGATTAGAATGGTCTGACATTGATTTTACAAATGGAATTGTTAGTATCAATAAATCAAGTCAATACTTAGCTGATAAAGGTGTATTTACGAAAACACCTAAAACTGAAAGTTCAATAAGAGACGTTGCAATTCCAAATTTCGTTGTTTCTTTACTTGAGGAATATAAATCATGGTATGAAGAACAAAAATCAATTTTCGGCGAATTATGGATTGATTCTGATAGGTTATTTGTTCAATCAGATGGTAAGCCTATGCATCCATCAACTATTAGTAAATGGTTTGTTAAATTTGTTAAAGAAATTGGACTACCTGTAATTAATTTTCACGGTTTAAGGCATACAAATGCTACTTTGCTTATATCGCAAAATATAGATGTAGCAGTCGTTGCTGCAAGATTAGGACATGCACAAATTACTACAACATTTAATTTTTATGTGCATCCTATCATTTCCCACAATAAAAGTGCAGGAAATGTATTACAAAACTTATTAATACCAAATTAAAAACTACTTTTTTCAATAAATCACGAAATTACTTTGTCGGAAATAAAATCAGTAGAAAACAAATTATAAATCCCCAAGTCTTTCACTGATATACATAGTCTTTTTAGGAATTAAAAAGTAATAATACTTCCCAAAAATTCCCCAATTTGACATAAGAATGCTATTTTAAATCATTATCGCAACCATTTTTAAGGCATAAAAAAATACCCACAGTCGTTGAAACTGTAAGTATTAATTCTGTGGTTGCGGGGGATAGACTCGAACTATCGACCTTCGGGTTATGAGTTATACTCCTTAAAACCAAGATTTTTTTATTGCTTTTCTATATTCTACTTAACTTCTATATATTACATAATTAATTATAAATTCTACTAAAAATGTTACTATAACCACTGACATCCATAATACATTTTTTTCCCTAAAATAAACATTCGCTATACATAAATTGCTTTCAAAATAATTTACTATTTTCTCGTACATAATTACTCCATTCTAATAAAAGCAAAATAATTCAGTAGAAACTAAAATATTTTGCTTTTGTCCATTTATTTGATTATATTTAAATGATATTTCTCAAAATTTTTATTCTTTCATCAATCCACCTATGTAAAGTAATCTTATATCTATTTTTATAACCTTATATAATTAGATATAAAGAAATATTTAATTTCATAACCATATATTTTTAATTTTTTACGGATATCCAAATCATTTATTTTTAATTTTAACAAATCCATTACTGAAGTTTTTTCACCTGTAAAATCATATTTCATATTACTTATGATCTTTCCAACCAAAAAAGTTTGTGCCATTCCATTTGGTTTCCCAGCATTTTTAAATATTTCTTGCATATAATTTCCTATATACTTCAATGTTAATTTTGAAGAATACATATAACTATCCTTTTGTATTAATTTTATTGCCATAGTATCAGTTATTTCATTAGGTTTATTTATATCATTTTCACTCATTATTCTTTTGGTATTATCTTTTATATATCTTTTTATTGTTGCATCATAATCTATAAATAATATTGAACACCAAAAATCCAAAATCTCTTTTTGCTCTTTTATTCCTTCTTGCTTAAAAAATACTGTTGTTTGTTTATTTCGCTCATTTCTATTTGTGAGAAAAGCTGTTATAAATGCAATAAAAATTGTAACTACTATTTGTAATATTGTTATAAAATTTTGTTCCATTATATCTCCTATTCTAGACCTACATATTACATCTTATTTTTATTATTCTATTCCAAGTGCTTTATATACTGCATCTTCTGGTGTATTGTAAAATGCAATATTAAATTTTGAAAATAGTTCACTTGGTACTTGTGAAATATCACTTGCTGATGACATTGGTAATAATATCTTTTTTGCTCCAGAGTCAAAACATACTTGTAAAGTATTTGCTAATTCATCTACTTTACTTATAGTTCCACCAATGCTCATACTACCTAATATAACAAGGCTTCCTTGCATTGGTTTCTTTAAGCTACTGCTACACATTGCAACATAAGAAGCAAGTGAAATATCTTTTGATGGACCTGTACCTTGTAGGTCTTGTATGTGTAGCAAGTAATCTATTGTTTCTGTATTTATGTTTGAACTTATGCTTTTTTTATTTGCTTTAAAATAATTGAATGATGTACTTAATGCTTCTCTTGTTTCTCTATCTGAACCAACACCTGTTGTTTCAAATTTTCCATGTCCTACTGGAGATTCAACTTCTATTTTATATGTTCCTATTCTTCCAGAGTTTCCTAATCCTACATAATAAGTTTGTCCTGCTTTTAGCATACCTTCAGGTATTAGTTTTCCTCCACCGATTTCTGGTACTGATACAAATTTTTCTTCCATTGTTTCATTGTCTATGTATGAAAAATGTACATCATAAAATTCCATTCCACCAATTTTCTTTAATTGTTCTTTTACTCTTCTTCTTCCAACTAAAGCATATTCCAATATTTCTTCAAGTTCTTCTTTTGTAAATTCTCCATCTGGATATAATACTTTTACAAGCCCAGAGACAGTTTTTCTAACAGCAATAACATCTCTTTGATTTAGATTATTTCCTAATCTAAAATATTTGTCGATTGAGTCTGAGAATGTACGTTTTCTCATTTCTCTAAAGAATTCTGATATATAGTCTGTTATAAATCCGTATTCATCTGTTATTAGCTCTGGTCTCATTTTTGGAATTTCCCAACCTGGTAAATAATAGTGCATTCTATCAAAAAATGCTGAATCATTTGCCATTTCTGGAGGGAATGGTTCAAATAAATGTGACGTTTTTAGTAACACTTCTACACTTTGATTTATATTTCCTACAAATACCATTGAAGCATTTGCATTCTTTTCTTCTTTTCCTCTTGCAAAAGATCCAGAAGCCATATAGTCTTTCATTATTTGAATACCATCTTTATCTTTGAAATGTATTCCTGCAACTTCATCAAAAGCTACACAGTCCCACATTCCAACAAGTCCAATTTTCTTTGCTCCCATATTGTAAAATAAGTTTGCAACAGTTGTTTGTCCACCTGATACTAATATACTATTTGGAGATATTTCTTTATATATATGTGATTTTCCTGTTCCTCTTGGACCTAATTCACACATATTGTAGTTATTTTCTACTAATGGTACTATTCTTTCTAAGAAGTGCCATTTTTGATTTTGTTTTAGTTGAGATGGCTCTATTCCCATGGATCTAATTAAAATATCCATCCATTCATCTTTAGTGAAGTGTTTTCTTCCTTCAAATAGTCCTTCTATATCCATATTAGGTAATTGGATTGGATTTAATGACTCAATTACAAAAGGCATTCTTTTATTTTCTTCAAAATCATATTTAATTTTTATTATACTCCAAATACCACCAACTAATAGTTTGTCAAATTTCTTTACGAAACTTTCATCAATTGCAACATCCTTTATTCCTAAATTTGATAATTCTGCAACATATAAATCTATTTTTTCATTAAGCTTTACAGATACTTTATCAATTATTGTATAAATTCCTCTTTCTTTTATTTTTGATTTAACTTTCTCTGCTTCATCAGGTCTTACAAAGTTATCTGCTAGTATATTTTTTACTTGCTCTACCCCATCTTCTATTGCTTTTTCATCATCTGTAGCACAATACATACCTAGGAGGTATTCAAGTACATAAACTGGTACATTTGCACCCTCTTTTATTTTTTTAGTTAAGTCTTTTCTTACTACTTTTCCTGGAAAATATCTATTTAACTTTTCACTAAGTTCTTCCACTTTTTAACCTCCTAAAAATCAAAGTTATTTACAATTGCAATATCAATATAGAATTTCACTCTAGGAAGTTCTATTCCTGTTTCTTCGTCTGTTATTACTAAATAATAAGGTTTAGTTCTATCATATTCTATATTTTTAAATACAAACTTTTCTCTGAAAAATCTATCTTTTACTTCAGTATTTTCATAATTAGCAATTATAGTACATTCATCAGACACTCTATTTCCGTTTTCATCTTCAAAGTGTAATAAGTATCTGCATGGCTTATTATTTTCGTCTACATTTGAATCTTGCAAGAATTCAAGATATGTTATTGCATTTGTTATTTTTGCAGTTAGGCCACTATATGTTATTCCAACCTTTTTAGATTCTTCACTTGTTCTTGTTGATTTAAAATCTATTACTGGAATAATAACTTCATGTGGTAATATTCCACCATGAACATAGTTTACGCCACTTCCCTGTCTTGCATATATCATATTTCCTTTTGGTACATTGACATATCCACTATTTTGACCAAATAAATAGTCTAATTTTAGTGATAATACACCTTCTTCATTAGATGGTATATCTGTATATGAATATCTTGTTTTTTGTTTTGTTGCATTTGCTTCTTTTGATGTTTTTTCATAACTTTCTATTTTTCCTCTTTTATAGAAGAATCCATGATCGGCTGTTATGAATACATTTACACCACTAAATGTTGTATGTAAATCTCTAACTAGCTTCTCTATTTCATCAATAGCATCTTGACACGCTTCAAATATTTTAGATTCATTATGTTCTCCAGCATTATCTACAGTGTCGTGGTATATATACACAACTTTCTTTCCTGTAAATAGCTTTTTCCATTCTGATTTTGTCATTTCATACATATCATCATATTTTATTGCTACAGAGTCTGGATTTTCTTTTTGAAGTATCAATTCTCTGTCTTTTACAGAGCTTGAAGTGTAGCCATCAACTAATATGTCATCACTATTTTTTACTCTTGATAATTCTTTATGTGGTAGTAATGAAGCCATACCTAATTTTGTGTATGATGGTACTAATCCTAACATATAATTAATTTCTGATTTATTACTAAATACCTTTAATTTGTCTGTTAGTTCTCTAGCACATTCATATCTGAAAGCATCTGATATAATTACTATTATTCTATCTTTTTTATCGTTATATGGCTTAATATATGTGTTATAGAACTTGTTCTGCATTGTCATTCTATTAGAGTCATAACTTGGCATACTCTCAATAGTATCACTCCACTTTATTGATAATTCACTAATAAAACTATTTACATATCTATTTTCAATTCTGTTCTTTAAATATATAAACATATCTTTATCTTCAATATTATCAAAGTAATAATAGCTTTTTCTGTACAATGTATCAATTATATATAACTTATCTGCATATTCTTTTGCAAATTGATCTATATCTAAAGTTTTTATATTGTTTTCTATCTTTTCAATTTCTTCAAAGAATTTTAATGCTACTTTTAAGAAAGCATACTCATTTTTATAACTATCATACCAGTATTTGTTTTGCCTAATATCTAAATATTCATTATATTTTGCATACTCCCCTATTCCATTAAATAACTTGTCTGTAACATAGTCTAAAATATATTTATCAATACATTTAAAAGCATCACTTGTTTTATATTCTTCTATATCCATATTTTTAATAAGTTCATCTATTCCAAATTCTTTTTCAATTTCAAAAGATAATCTATCATAATATTCTTTTGTAGTTTTATCTCTCATTAAAGAATTTATGAATATATATACATTTGTAGCTTTTTCTTTTAGTACATATTTGCTGAATCTTCCTATTTTGTTTTTGTCAGCTATACTAGAAGCAAAGTATGTAAATACAAGAGCTTTATATACCTCTGGAAGCTCTTTAGAGCTTTTTATAGAGCTTCCAAATGTGTGATTAAACAAGTTTATTATAAATTGTTCATTTCCAAATTTAAATAGATTTTCGTATTTTTTTGAATCTTCAAAATATAATTTTATTATACCTTTTAGTATGTCATCTTCACTAATTGACTTAATTTCTAGCAAAATTGCAGTAATTATATAATCGATATTGTCTGGTGTTTTTTCTTCAACATCAAATGCTTTAAAATCACTTTCTCTTTTTTTGTTATTGAAAAATTTGCTATAATTTTTAATTATATTTCTGCAATCTTCTGTTAGTTCAAGATTTTTTAATCTCATTGTTGTAGCATCAGGATTGAAAAGTAAATCGCTATTTGAACTTTCTATGTCTAATAGTTCATTATCTGTTCCTTTTAGTCTTTCAAAAGGAAGATAAATAACTATGTTTTTTGTTAGTTCTTCTTTTTCAATATGATACCTTATCCAGAAACTATTATTGTCATATACAATTATTTCTGTATCTTCTATATTCAATTCATTTATTAATTCTCTATATTCTTCTTTTGGATCATACCAGAATATTATTTTTCTAGTTCTCTTTTTTTCGTTATCTCTTGAAAATTCTCCGTTTATCGTATCCAAAAGAAGTTGTGTAACTTCATCAAACATTAGTTATCCCCTTTATCTTTTTCATCATTATTATTTTCATCAAGAGTAAATTTAAGTTCTCTTATATCTCTGACAGGCTCTACACTTTTCTTTCCTGGATGTGATTTTTTGTTATTTTTTTTAGAGGCTTGATTTTCATTAAAATTCATTTTGCTTATATCTATAATAGATTCTTCCTCTTTTTTTTCTAGTTGAAAATTATCATTTTTGTTATCGTCCATTTTAATATTCCTCCATTATACTATACAAAAATTTTTAATATAAATTCTGCTATAATTAATCCCATACTGATAATCGTTAAAATTAAACTAATATTAAATTGTTTATTTTTTTTATCTTCTGCTTTCAAATTTTTTTCAATATTTTTTTCCATATATTCTATGGCATAAACTAATAATTTCTTTTTACTACATTTCATATTACTTTTTCCATAATACCTAGGTCCAATATTATAGTGAATCTTAGCTTTTATTCCAACTAAAGCATAAAAAAGTGCTATATATAATAAAGAAAGTATTGCTAAATCCACAAGTAATAATATTGAAAAAAGTCCTAATCCATTTGCATTAATCCACTCTTTAGAAAAGATATGTGTTAATTCTAAATTTGGCATAATATAAATTATTATTGCAGATAATAAAGCCAATATAAATCCCAATTTTACATCACAATTTCTAGTTCTTTCGTAAAATTCTTCTTGTTGTTTTTCTAATTTTTCTAACATTATTTCATATTTACTCATTTTAATTATTCCTATCTTATTTTAGCTAATATATCTTTAAATTTTTCGTAATTTACTTTTACTCCATCATCCAAATCAATACTAATTCTCTGATTTGCAATATGAGCAATTTTTTCATCATATTCTTGAATTTCTTGAAGTTTCGCATTTAAGTCTGCTTGTCTTTTTTGTGTATCTTTTTTATCTACCATTGATAAATCTGTTGTTAGTTTATAATTAACATCTGATAATAGTTTTTCATAAGTTGTTTGTACTCTATGTAAATAATTAATTCTCACTTTAGGGATTAAGTTTTCATCATATCTGTGCATATAAATTAAAGCTTTGAATCCGTTTTTCTTGCCACTATCTAATAACCAATAAATCGGTCTTTTCTGGTACATTTTACAATGATCATTGAAGAAATCATTTACAAAATATCTTCGTATAGTTTCTTCACTTGTTTCAGTTCCTTTTTTCCCTAACGTTTCTGCAATAAAATCCAAATTTTCATTTAATGTTTCTTTTCCGAAAGTAATTTCAATAAATTGTTTAAATCTTTGAACAATATCATCATCAAAATATACTTCATCCGTTATTGGAATAATATTGTCTAAATCTACTTTAAATTTTTTATATTTAGTTTCATCAAATTTTCCACCAGCATATATTAAACCATTTTCATCTAATGAGTATCTTCCAAACATACAACCAATCGCATAACTTATCAATGATTTTATTTCTCGTAATTTATTTGCTTTTCTAATTGTTATATCTTTTTCGTTAACTCCTGGTGTAAGTTCATCATTTAGACCATAAATATTAATGAATAATTTATTAAGTTCTTCTTCGTTATTTTTCAATAATTTAAATCTTTCATTGCAATTCGATTTCCAAGATTCATAAGCATCTTTTATTGTATAATTACAATCATTCCAATTATCTATATAATCGACTTTTTCTATATATTCAATTAATGGATGTGTTGTAAAGTCCCAGCTTGTTTCAAATGAATCCCAGTCCTCTTTTGCTAATTCAACATTTTCTTTAACTAAAATAGGTATTATATTATTATCTTCAAAAATGACAGGGAATTTTGCAACTTCTCCTGATTGAAAATTTAAAGTCGGATTAAGCTCTCCAAAAATATATTTAAAAACTATTGAATTCAATAATCCTGCTAAATATTCTCTTTTGCCTTGTAATTCAAATATACAACATCCACCATTATCAAATATAAAACCTTCATCAAACCATCTAATACTAAAATCTCCGCTTGCTATTGTTGACCAAGTTAACCCTGGTTTCATAAAATATTGATAGTTAGCAATAACTGCACTCTTAATTTTTCTAATTGCTGCTGCATCATCGTACCAATCAATTAAATATTCATTAAATCCATACCATTTACGATATCCTCCACCTTTATTATATGGATACCATCTCCTTTTCTTTGACTCTTCAATATCTATTTTAAACGAATGTAAATTTATCTTTCTTGAATCAACTTCATACCATTTTCTCAAAAATCTATTATTATCTGATGTCGAATTTCCTTTTCGTGGTGATGCAATTTTTCCTAAAGGAATCCCTTTATTATATATTTCAATTATTTTTTCATTAATCCAATATGCAATTGGATTTCCTGGAAGATTCAAAAAACTTTTTTGATTAATTGTATATTTAGTACTATTTCTTTCATCTAAAAAGATTTTTTCTTTAATTTTCGCATTTGAATATTCATCTAATTTATAAAATAATGAATCATTTTCTAAATTTTTATTTTTCATAACAAATGTTGTTGTTTGTACAACTTCTCCGCCAATTTCTTCAAAAGCTCTTGTACCAAGATGCACCATTGTTTCTATATGTTTTTCGTTTATTACTCTCTCTCGTAATTTTTCAAAACTTGATAAAAACATCCAACTATGTTGATTTATCATTGCTTGATATCCAGTATTTTTTATCCCGTTATATTCCATAAAAGCTGTACACAAATCTGATTTTGAATCTTTATAATATTTTGCTAAGTATTTTTTTAAGTTACTGCTCATAACACTATTGTTCAAATATGGCGGATTAGTAATTACAATATCAAATTTTTTAGTTAATATTTGTGCATTTCTTATTAAAGGCATTAGACTCGCTTTTAGTTCTTTTCCAAATATCGTCTCATCACGTTCAATATATTTTATTAGATTAGTATAGTCTTTAATTTCTAATATTAATAAAGAGCCAATTTCTTTTGCATTTTTAAAATTATCTAACAAGTATTTAGTATTTTCTTTATCTTCTTTATTAAGTAGACCATAAATAGAATTTTCTATAATATTATTCGATTCTTGAATGCTCATAATATTTAATTTTTTTATTATTTCTTTGCAAAAAATACATTTATCATATTCTCTAGCTTTTAATAACACTGATAGCACCGATAGTTGTCCTGCTCTATCATCTATATCTAGTCCATAAAGATTATTCTCTAATATTAATTCTGCTATATCCTTTTTACTATATCCATAGGATTCATATATTTGAAACAACACTTCAAACATATACACTAAAATATGTCCACTACCACAACATGGATCAATACATTTAATATCTTTAGGATCAAACTTTGCTAATTTTTTTACTAATACCGCATTAAAATCCTTTACAGTCATTTTATTTACTTCTGCAACAGTGAGTGGTTTTTCTTCAAAATTAAGATTTTCATTAATAAAGTACTTCCAATTTTTCACTAAATCCATATTCCCGCCGTGTTCTATCCAATATCTTCCAAGTGAATTTTCAACCATATATTTTACGATCCAGTCTGGAGTAAATAGTTGTGTAGCGTAAGGAATTTCATTCTTTTTATATGCTTTTTTGGCAGATATAACTCTATCCTTTTCTGTTTGATTATAATATTGATATAACCAACCTATAATTTCTACTTGTTCATAATTTTCTACAGGAACTTCTGTAACAATTTTATTTATAAATCCAGATTCATTTAATAAATTATCTGGTACGAGAATATCAATATAATCTGTAACTCCATCAAACACCTGAGGAATTACTCTTCCAAGTTTTCTACATACTAAAAGTAAAATGTATTTAAACTTTTCATTATTATCTTTTAGTTCAACATATTTTTCTTTTTCAAAATCAATATCTAGATCAGGGTTTACTAAGTTTGTAAATTTCATTATTTCAGGATCTGGAGTATTATCTTTTGATGATAATACTCGTACTCCTAAACTTTGATTATCTCTTGTTAGTGGTAAATAATCATGGATTTCCATATATCTTATTGCCACTATTCTATTAAACCAAGTATATGCAGCTTCCTCTATAACTTGTTCTAATCCCAATTCATTAATTCTTTTTATAAGAAGCGCTCTTTTATTGTATTCTTCTTTTGACAAATTCAAGCTATGTTTACTATTAGCAAGAATATAAACATCTCCATTTTGTTGTTTTGAAAATTCTTCATCAATATAGAATGTTTTTATTTTATTTCCAATTCTTTGCATTAAATCTTGTCTTGATTCTATTGCAAATTTTTTGAGTACATTCTTATCCACACTTTTACCTCCATTATTTAATTATTCCTTGAGCAAAGTTTATTAATTCTGTAATTGCTGCAGTTACTTCAATTGCATTACCAATGTTAGGCAATTTTGACCTTAATGATGCAATAAATGACCTTATTCTTCCTTTTTTTATATCAGTTTTCTTTAATTCTTCTTGAATTCCTTCTACATTATCCATAATTTCATTTTTTTCTTCTAAACTTTCAATTGTTTCAATGTTTTCTTTAACATTTTGAACTAATTTATCAAGTTCACTATTATTTACTTGTATAGCATTTATGTTGCCATTATCTTTTGCAATATTGACTTGTCCTCCGTTATTAATGACATTAAAGTATGTTTCTTCATCTAATCCCATTTCAATAAATATCCTTTCGTAATTACTATCTATATGATTTATTAGTGGTTCAACCACATTATCACAAAATCCTTTCAACTTATCTTGATATTTATTCGAAGCAGAATAAGACATTATGTATCCTCTGCAATCTCTATTTGTATCAGTTATAAATTTAAGAATTTGATATATATATGAAACTTCCTTCTTTTCATCAGTGTAGTTATTAAAATACACGCCATATCTTCCACAAACTTGATTTACTTCATCTTCTGCATTAAATTTTTCATCTTTATCAATACAAGATTCTATGTATTTTGATATTATTTCATTATTGTCAATATAATTAATAAGTCTTTTTAAATTATCATTAAACATTTGAAAATCACTTGTTATCGTTCTACTTGCAATACTTCTAAAATCCCTACTTTGTTTTTTTAATTCTTTTTTATTATATAAATTACTCAAAATTTGCACCTCCACATAATGGGCAATAACTGCCTGTATATATAGAAACAGGTCTAATTTTCGCCTTTGCTTTACAACATTCATATTTTATTATTTCTAAATTTTCTATTCTTGGTCTTATTGGTGTTATAATTTCATCTTGTGGCTTTTTTCCACACTTAAAGCTTATAAATTTATTATTTTTTGTTTTTCTTTCAAAATCTTTAAATGTCTGATAAATTATATCATTTACTTCATTTTTAGCTATTTTTAATCCTATATCTAAAACTTCTTCTGTAAAATATTTTTTACCATTAAGACCACAATAAGGACACCATATATTTATATTAGCCTCATCATTTAAATCATTTGCTAACAGTTTAAAAAATTCGCCACACAAACTGCATTGTAATAATATAAAACCATCTTCATCACTTTTTACAGATATTTCAAACTTATCCATAAAATTACTCCTATCTAATTGTCAAATTATTATTTTTATCAAATTCTTTTAACAATTTTGCTTTTAATTCTTCTACATATCTGTCTATATCTTCTCTTGAATTAATTTCATAAGAACGATTCATAAGCACATCTGTTCTTATAACTTTTCTTGGTACAATTACAACTTTTTCTTCTTCTGGTTCTTTTCCTGTTTCTTCAATTATTTTTGCTTTACTCTTTTCATATTCTAAAGCATTTATAAATCTATCTTTTAGTTGATCTATTCTCGTTTGTTGAGCATATATATCTTTTAATTCGTTAGAATGTTCGAGTGTATTTATAACGTCTTTACATGTTTTTATATAACTTGATCCAAAATCTTCTCTTACTTCTGCATTTTTTACTTCATTTTCAATATAAGCAATAGTATCATTTATCATATTGATTATTGGTTCAGATTTTGCATCATACATTTTGCTTAATAAATCAATTAAGTCTTTTCTTAACATTGGTAAATTATGAATTTCACTATAAGGTTCTTCGCTATTTAGTATTTCTGTAATTTTATCTACAACGCCTTTTAATTCATCAGTTTTATCTGCAAAATCTTTATTATTATCATATATCAATAATGTTTTTCTTGCATTATCAAATTGTTCCCTTTGCATACCTTTGAAAAAGTCTAATATCATTTCTGTTTTTGGAGATATTTCATTAATTTCATCTTTTTTCTCTGTAACAACTTTGAAAAATTCTGACACATCTCTTATTTTTAATAAATCACTATATAAACTAATTGCTCTTTCAACTACATCTTTTCCTGGATATTGATATGATCTTACTCCATATCCGTAATTTGCCAAAATATTTCTTAATCTATTTAATGTATCTGTTAGACAATTTGCTTTGAAGTCTGCTACCATTCCGTCCTCATCATCTCTTAGATTAATTACATTAAATGAGCTTCTCGCAACTGACTTTAAGTTATTTATCAAATCTAATGATATTTTTTGTCTAATTTTTACGATTGTTCTATCATAATATTCTCTTTTTAATATTTTTGTAAGTGTTTCTTCAGCTGTTATATTTTGAACTTCATTTCCGTAGATTAGTGATATTACTTCATCTTTTAATAATCTTGTTAATAAATAAAGTATATCTTCATCTAAAAATCCATAAGGTGCTGCACTAAAATCTTGTAATATTGTTCTAATTGTCATTGTCATACTAAAAGCATTTTTTTCTTCACAATATTCTTTCATTGCATCATAAGCTTTTTTATTTACAAATTCAACTTCGTTTCCAATTGTCATTTGCATATTTTGATGGAATAGTTCTTTTATGTCCTGTGTCCCATAATTGTGCTTAATATAAGTGAATTTTGTATAAATATTATTTATCAATATCTCTAGTGCTTCGTTTATTCTTGTTTTTGCTTCTTTTGAATTTATGTTTTGTCTATCCCCTGCTATAATTATTTCAGCATTATTTAGATTTTCTTTTACATTATCTCTGATTCTAATTTCTGCATTTTCTATTTCTCTTTGTTTTGCTCTGATAATATCCTCGACTTGTTGTGTTTGGAAAATACCACTCTTACTTCTTCTATATTCTTCAACTTGTAAGAAGTTTGTTATTTCATCATATATTAATGTTGAAATCTCTAGTTTTACAAATACATATTTGTTTTCTCTTGCTGACTGCATTATTATTTCTGTATCATCTCTCTCTGGAGATGTTGTAACAACTTTAATTCCAATTTCATATTCTTGAGAATATTTTATATTGTCTATATATTTTGTTAGTGGAAAGTTCTTACTTTTATAAGTAAATTTGTTATCTGTATAAATATAATCAAATACTATTCTTTTTAGGTAATCTGTAATTCTGTTTTGATCTATTACTATTTGCTTAATTTCTCTATTTATTTCCTGTTCTTCGTCTGTTAAGAATTTGTATTCATCATTATTTCTTTGTATTAATGTTTGGGCTTCAAGTCTTCTCAAAGAGTCTGTTATTTCTTTCTTAATTGAAATCTTATCATCTTTTATATTTGAAACATATAAAGTTGCTAGGTTATCAATGTTAGCTGGTATTTCTTTAATATTTTTTAGCATAAATAACATTTTTAATACTTTTACATCAATGTCCTTTAATTCTCCACTTTGAACAGTATCCATAGCTGTTTTTATAACAATTTTTATTTGATGTTCTAGAAATTGTTCTATTGTGTCATAAAAAGCATAAAATGGAATTATTGTTCCAATTTCGCTATCTGCAAATCTTTTGGCTGTTTCTTGGAATGCACCTAATAATGATCTTTCTCCACTTGATAAGTGTTTTCCAGCATATCCATGTTTTCTTATATCTGTAAATACATCTTGTAATAGTTTAAATTGATATGGAATAAATGGATATGTATCAGCAAAATCTTTTGCATCTTCATATACTTTTTGGTATGATGCATTTTTGAATGTCAATAAATTTCTTATTATTGATTCTTCTTTTTCATATATTAATTCAAGGCTCTTTTCTGCTTCTTCTGTTTTCCCTAAAATTCTCTTTTTAATAACTTCGTCAATATCAGATGATGATAAAGATAACTTTGTATCAAATCTTCCTTGAATTTTAGAAAAATCGTTTCCTTGTACTTTTACAACATCGTCAATAGCTTCTTGGCTAGTTACTATAACCCATGCCTTTCCACCACATTCTAGTCCTAAATCTTCAACTATTGTCTGTAAATTCAACATTAAAGATCTGTCATCTCCAATATATTGTCCTATTTCATCAACTAAGAATATTACATGATGGTTATTTTCTTTTGATTTTATATAATCTCTTACTCTTTCAGCAAATTTTTCAACTGATAAAGAATAATTTTTTTCTGTTCTATCAATTACTTCATTTGCTTCTTCTATTGTTTTTCCAAGTACATTAGAATATGCTTTACTAAATTCGTCTTGAACGAATTGAATACCATCTCTCATCTCTTCCCAAGGTTGTCCACAAATATTTTTAAATTCTTCTTTAAACTCTTCGTATTTTCCTTGACTAATTATAAATCTCTCAATTTCAGCTACGAAAGGAGTTATGGATAATCCCATTTTCTCATTAAATACTTTTTCAAAAACATCTAATATTTTATCTTTCATTCCATTTGTGTTTTCTGTTTTGGAGTCGATATTAAATAAAATAACATCTGTAGGAATATTTCCTGCTCTTTTTATATCTGCAAGTAACATTTTATCTTGAATTTTGTCATCAAAGTAGTCAACGGCTGGTTTTCCATTTACAATTTTATTTTCTAATAGATAAGAAATAATTTTTAAGAAGTGTGATTTACCACTACCAAAGAAACCTGAAATCCAAACTCCCATTTTTTCTGTATTAGAGTTTATTCCAGCATTATATGCTTCAAAAAAACTGTTAAAGTGTTTTAGTAATTCATCTGTTACTACATATTCTTCTAATTCTTGACTTATATAGCTTTCATCATCTACTTTTATAACTCCTTGTATTTCTCTGTCTATGTCTTTTGCATAAATTCTTTTTAAATTTTCCATTTCATTATTCCCCCTATTTTCTTCCTACAAATTGGAATGCTCTATAATAATTATCATTTTCTAGTCTATTGAATAGTTTGAAGCTTTGTCCATCATAACTACCTGGATAAAACATTATCAACGGATTATTTGTTATAACACTATGCAAATTATTTAAAATTGTATGTCCTCTCACAATTCCATAACATTTGCCTATTCCTGTTATTAGTATTATTTGATCAGGTTGTACCTCTTCCCTAATTTTTTTCATAATCAAATCATTGTTAGAGCCTATGCCTAATGTTTTTGATATTATTTCATTTATATATTTTGTTCCTTTGTTTTTTTCAAATGCAAATACTTTTTCTAAGAATCCTTTTTCTTTTAAAATATCTATTATTATGTCATATATATCAAATACTTTTATATTCAATTTTTCTTTCTTTAGTAAATAATTTTCAAGATATTCTCTAACAATATATTCGTCTTCAGGATCATAATCAAATACATGAAAATTTATTTCATTACCAAGTCCATTGGATTCAAATAAATCTTTACTACTTAACTTCTTTGTCATTTCGTCTAATCTTGCATTTATACTTTTCATAATAGCCCCCCTATTGCTTTTGCATATTCTAAGTCCCCATTTTTATCTAACATACTTATATATTTTTCTTTTAATAATGGTCTTACAATTTTAAATCTTGTTTTTTCTTTTATCACTAATCCAGAGTCTTGCATAATTTTCATTATTACTTGTTTTAATTTTGCTGATGTTGTTTCACTTCTCTCTTTTAGGGTATTACTTAATATACATTTTTCTTCATACCAATTATCTATATCAAACTTCTCTATATATTCTTTTCTCATCATCAATTTATCTTTATAAACTTCCATTATAAAATCTCTTACAAGTTTATCTGTTTTCATTATTGCGTATAAAAGTATGTGTTTGCTATTTTCTATATCAGAATACACAAAATCTTCAAGCATTTCTTTATCCATAGCATCTAGTCTTCTAAATATTGGAGAATTTACTCGCACAATGCTTTTGGGTGATTTATATTTTATTAAATTTTCTTCTATATTTCTTTTGCGAAGTTTCTCTTCTTCTTCTCCATCAAGCAAAAATTTTGCAATTGTTTTTGTTTCGTTATATAAGAAAGGCTCTGCTGTTAATTTTGCACTATAATCTTCCATACTCTTCTTACTCCTAACTATCATTCTCAAATATGCTAACATTTTATCATATATTGTAAAAATTATCTACATCTCCGCAAAAAAATAGTAAAAATTAGTGAATATTCTCAAGATTTTTGAATATTTCCTTTATTATTCCTCTAATAAATACACTAACACTATTTTTGTATAACTTAACCAGAAAACAAAAAAGCAAAATACAATGAATTACTATACATTAATATTTTGCTTATCATTTGTTTAATTTTCCAACTCTTCTTCCTCATTTTCAAATTCAACATCATTATCATGTTTTTCCCTATTGCAATGTCTATGTAGCAACTGTGCATTCTCTTTAATTGTTTCTCCTCCTGATACAAACGCCTCTATATGATCAACCTCCGCATCATCTACACTCAATATTTCATTTCCACAATATGAACAAATATAACCTTCATGCCATAACTCTTCTTTAGTCTCATCTGAAAATATTCTTTCAACTCCATAGTCACCTTTTTTTCCAATAATTTGAGAAAGTAATTCATATACTTTCATAATTCTTCCATATACTCTCACTTTTGATCCTGTTGAAGCATATGTATAATCCTGATATTCAATATCATTCATTTTCATTTCTTTTATTTTTTGTCTTATTTGATCAGAATGTACCATAATATCGTGATTATTAAACATTGAAAAAGCAATTATGATTGAATCATATGTAGAACCGCTAAATTTATTCATCATTTTTCTTTTTTCTCTATCATATCCAAAAAACGCATCTTTTCCAAGTACTTGCTTAATAATATCTATATTTGAATTAAATTCTTTTTTTAATTTCTCGATCTCTTCTTTCGAATCATTTTGATGCTTTTCCATATATAAGTTTAAAGTTTTGGCTATTGAACTACTATATTCTTGCCAATTCTTTAATGCAAAGTATCTTAATACCATTTCTTGATAACTTTTTCTTTTATTCTCTGCTCCTATTAGGAATGCTAATGTTTTATTACTCCTTGAAATATCTTCTAGCATATTATTAAAACTACCTCTGTAAATACAATTTCTCAATTCTTGTGGTTTTAGACTTGTTGATCCTTGATTTAATCTTGCAAATATTTCATATTTTAATTCTTGTGATTCTTTCTTTATAACTATTGAATGAATACTTGTATTTTTTATTGTTCTTTGAACTGTTTTATCTAAGTCCATAAATTTTTTTCCATTAAAATCTGTATATTCCTCTAGATTCTTTAAAGTAATTTCATTTTTTAGAAATTTTACAAATGATGTTAATCTTTGTTGACCATCTATTATAGAAAGAGTACCATCACTTTCTTCACAAAGATAAACTGTAGGAATTGGTATTCTTAATAAAACTGATTCAATTAATTTGGATGCCTTTTTCTCATCCATAATATAATCTCTTTGATAATCTGGCTGAGGAATTATATCTCCATCATCAAACATTTCTTTAATTATACTTAAAGGATAATCCTTTGTATCTGTGAATACTTTTTTTGCATCTAATTCTTCCATTTATTTCTCCTTCATTTTTTATTCATTTCACTAGCATTCTATCATATTTTCTCAAATTTGTATATATTTTCCAAAAATTTGCTATCCATCTAACAATCCCTTATCAAATCCTTTCCCCCTCTTTCTTGACATATTTTACATAATATGGTATACTAATAAATGTTCGAGGCAAAAACCTTAACAAAAAATTTAATAAGGAGTTGCAAACTATGTATCAGATTAGTTACAACATGAGCCGGAAAGAACGCTACAAACAGCTGATTTCCGAAATCACCGATGCAAAGAACACTCTTTGCGCAGCTACCACTGAAAAGGACGTCTACAAAGCTTTAAAAGAACTGGCCGTCCGCTTCAAAATGTATGATAACTATGATCTGTTCCTGGACATCATTGAATGGGTTCAGGAAATTCAGAAAGTTATCAATGCTGTCCAGATGCGTGATAAGACTCGTTCTGAGCTGGTTAGTCTGCTCGACGAACTGCTTGCAAAAGCCAACGGTATCGTTGATGAGGAAAACAAGAAAGAGCTTAGCAACAAGCTCAAGACTCTCTTCAACCAGCTGGCTGAGCACTCCGATGAAATCGCCAAGATCATTGATCTCAGCGAAATCTTTGACTAACTAAGTCAAAAAGCAAGGGAGCAAATTTACATTTGCTCCCTTGTTTTTATTTTTTCATTTCATACTCCTTTAATACTTCACCATCAACATCTTTCAATATAATCTTATTATCGATAAGCACAATATAGCTATGAGCAAAATTACATTTTGGAAGAGAAATTGAACCAGGATTTGCAAAAACAAAACCCTCTTTCTCTTGAATAAAACCTTGATGAATATGTCCATAAATCATAACATCAAAATCATCATAAGGAATATTCTCAATATTATACTTATGACCATGAGTAAAATAAAACTTCTTTCCATTAATCTCCATCAAAATATGGTCATTAAACTTAAACTCTGAAATCATTTCATCAACTTCTGCATCACAATTTCCTCTAACAACCAACAATTTATCTTTTAAAGAATTCAAAATTTCTGCCACTTTCATTGGCTTATATTCTTGACTCAACTCATTTCTAGGTCCATGATAATATAAATCACCTAATAATATTATTTTGTCAGGATTTTCTCTTTCATTAATCTCTTTTATTTTTTCTGCATAATATCCTGAACCATGTATATCTGATATAACAACTGCTTTCATATTCTCTACTTCCTTTCCAAAATAATATATCACATTTTTATAAATTAATCCATATTTCACTTGACTTTATTTTTATTAGCTTATAAAATATTTTCAAATAATTTAATATCATAATTAATAGAAATAAGGAGGTCACATATGGATAAATATACTGAAATAAGACCTATTGCATTAGGTTTAGCAATAAAAAATAATAAACTACTTGTAGAAGAAAAGTTTGATAAAGTAAAAAATCAAACTTTTTATAGATGTTTAGGTGGTGGTATTGAGTTTCTTGAAAAAAGTTCTGATGCTTTAAAGAGAGAATTTAAAGAAGAAATTAATACAGATATTGTTGTAAAAGATTTTCTTGGTATTTCTGAAAATATCTTTACTTTTAATGGAAAAAATGCTCATGAATTAATTTTATTTTATTCAATTGATATTGCAGATAGTGATTACAAAGATGAATATAATATTATAGACAGAGGTGGCAAATTTTCTGCAAAATGGATTGATATTGATGATTTTAAAAATAAATCAAAAATATTATATCCTGAAGAAGTTTTTAAATATCTTTAAAACGAATAAAGCTTCATAATCGCTATTTGTTACAAAATCTTAATTTTCAAGTATAAGTAACAAATCACACAAAACTAACAATTATAACCTTAATAGGACGTTACATGAGAACTTTTCTATATATTAAAATGAGATGGATATAAATGAACTATTCACTTATCTTCATCTCATTTTTTATTTTAATCAATATAACTTTTCAAGATATCATAGACTTTTTGAGTTGAAAGTCCAACAATACTAGTATAATTTCCATCAATTTTGTCAACAAATACACAAAATTCATTTTGAATACCATATGCTCCTGCTTTGTCCATTGCTTTTCCTGAATCAACCCATTTTTCTATTTCTTGTTCTGACATTTCTTTTAAGAATACTTTTACTTCGTCAAATGTTTTGTATTCTTTGTAAACACCATCTTTTTCAATTAAAATGCTTAATCCTGTGATTACACTATGTGTTCTATCTCCTTCTAAAAGTTCTTTTATCATTTGAATTGCATTTTCTCTACTTTTTGGTTTTCCATATATCTTACCTTTTTTGGTTACAATCGTGTCTGAACCAATTACTATTCTGTCTCCTGATGTTTTTTCGAAAACATCTTTTGCTTTTATATATGCTAGTCTTTCAGTTTGTTGTTCTGGAGTTAGTCCTTCTTTTAAACTTTCATCTACACCACTTACTATGATTTCGAATTTTGGTGTTATTAAACTTAATAGTTCTTTTCTTCTTGGAGAACCTGAGGCTAATATTATTTTCATTTCTATATCATTCCTTTTTATATTTACAAAATCGTTCTAATTATTTTTTCAAAAATCTATATTCTTAAATTCCTATTCTAGTTCTTTTTTGTCAAAGTCATCATACTCTAAATCTGCAAATTCTATGTTCTCAATATTTTCTACTTTATTGTTTGCGTCTAAAACTAGTTTGAATACTTCTGGTGAATTTAGTTTTTTGTTAAATATTGTTTTTCCATTAAAACTAATCTCTAATTTGTGCTTGTTATTAACATTATTTAATTTACACCATTTTAATAATAAGAATGTTATTGCATATCCGTGTGAAAATATTGCTATTCTTTTTCCTTGATTTGCTTCTATAACTTCTTGCAATGCTTCATACATTCTATTTCTAACATCTGCTTGGCTTTCTCCTCCAATTGTTTTGTAATTTTCATCTTCATATTGTCTTACATACCAATCTGTTACTTCTCCATCATTTGGTAATCCAACTCTTCTTTCATCAAATCTTTCATCTATATTTGCTTTTAAATTTTGTTTTTCTAATAAATATTTTGCTGTTTGTAATGTTCTTACACAATTACTTGTATATACTACATCTATATCTTTTAGTTCTTCTTCATTACTTAAGATTTCTGCTCTTTTTTCTCCTGTTACACTTAATACTATTTTTTCATTTTTTAATAAAGCATTTTGATTAGTTTTATAACTTTCTATCATTTCTTTGTTATTGAATCTTACAGAATGTCTTATTAAATATACTATTGTTTTCATTGTTTATATCCTTTTCTTACTTTTTTCCGCTTCAATTATAGCATATTCATTAGTTTATAGCAACTCCATTCACATATAATTTATATCCATTAAAATCAATATTACTATATGTTGTGTCATCATCTTCTAATGATGTAATGTAAGAATCTTCTGTTAATTTTATTTTTAATATTGCGTTTCCATTTGATGTTGTTGATGAATATTCTCCACTTTCTTTAGCAATATTTATTGTAAATCCACTTGCAATACATACTATAATTATAATTGTTATCATAATTATATTTTTTACTTTTCTACTCATATTTTTATCCTCCTAATATTATTTGCAAGTCTTATTTCTTACTTTCTAAATGTATTTTAGTTTTAAAAGATTAAATAAATATTAAATATAAAAATTTTTTTATAAAATTATTTTCATTTTTTGTCATTGTGTTATAATAAATTCGTCTAAAGGAGTGATATAAATGATTCGTTTATTTTTTATAAAAAATAAATTTAAAAATCAAAAATTAGTTAATAATGATAAGAAAATTCTTGAAAAATATACAAATATAGCTCAAAAATCAAAAGCTGAAATACTTAATGAATTTAATTCTGATATTGGAAAAGGTCTATCTTCAAAAATAATTGAAGAAAAACATAAAAATGATGAAAAAAATATTGTAGTAAAAGAGGAAAAACATTCATGGTTTTACTTTTTTATAAATTCATTTAAAGATAAATTTATTTTTATTCTTATAGTTTTAGCAATTATAAATAAATTTGTTGGTGATGATACTCTCGGAACCATAATTATTTTAGCTATTGGTTTTGCAAGTGCTTTGATAAGATTTTTTCAAGACTATTCTACTTATAAGTTTAATCAGTCTTTAAAGAGTAAACTTTTTTCTACTGCAACTGTTATAAGAAATGGCAAAGAAAAAAATATAAAAACAGAAGACATTGTATTAGGTGATATTGTTCATTTAAATGCTGGCTCAATAATTCCTGCAGATGTTATGATTTTAGAGAGTAAGGATTTATTTTTAAATCAATCTGTTTTTACTGGTGAAAGTGCTCCTATTGAGAAAAAGGATTTTTACATACCATCAAATGAAATTTTTTCACTATCTAATATTTGCTTGATGGGGACAAGTGTTATAAGTGGTAAAGCTACTGGTATTGTTATCAGCACAGGATTTTCAACATATTTAGGAAATATGGGTAAACAAATTGATAATAAAAAAGAAATTACAAATTTTGAAAAAGGTATGAATAATATAACAAAACTTCTTATTAAATATATGCTTGTTGTTTCTATTGCAGTATTTATTATATATGCACTTATTCGTAAAGATGTATTAGAGGCAATTCTATTTGCATTATCTGTTGCTGTTGGAATCACTCCAACAATGCTTCCTATGATTGTTAATGTTAATTTAACTAAAGGTACTAAAACATTGGCAAAAAAGAAAACTCTTGTAAAAAACATTCAATCAATCCAAAATTTAGGTGCAATTGATGTATTGTGTACAGATAAAACAGGAACTTTAACATTAGACAAGATTGTCTTACAAAAATATATTAATGTTGAAGGTAAAGAAGATTTATCAATTCTTGAATATGCTTATTTAAATAGTTATTATGGGACTGGAATGAAAAACTTAGTTGATAAAGCTGTTATTACATATGGAAATGAGCATAATATTAAAGAAAAAATTGTTGATTATGAAAAAGTTGATGAAATTCCATTTGATTATACAAGAAAAATAATGAGTGTTGTTGTAAAACATGATGATCATTATAGAATTATTACAAAAGGTGCTTTGGAAGAAATATTAAAAAGATGTACTACTGTAAAAATAAATGGTGAACACAAAGACTTAACTCAAAATATGATTGCAAATATAAATAGTAATGCAAAAGATTTAGCTTTACAGGGAATGCAAGTTATTGCATTAGCTTCAAAAAGAGAATATTCTGGTAAAGATATATTTAATTCTTCTGATGAATCTGAAATGGTATTTATCGGGTTTGTTGCATTTCTTGATCCACCAAAAAAAGATGTAAAAACTACAATTAAAAATTTAAAAGAATATGGTGTTACAACAAAAATATTAACTGGTGATAATCAATATGCTACCGAAAATGTTTCAAGATTAGTTGGAATTCCAAATGATAAAATTTTAACTGGTTCTGATATTGATAAAATGTCTGATGATGAACTTTCAAAACAAGTTGAAGATGTTGATATATTTGCAAGAATGAATCCTTTACAAAAAGAAAGAATTATTACTATATTAAAGAAGAATGGTCATGTTGTTGGATATATGGGAGATGGTGTAAATGATGCTCCATCACTTCATAATGCTGATGTTGGTATTTGTGTAAATACTGCAACAGATATTGCAAAAGAAGCTAGTGATATAATTTTATTGGAGAAAAATTTAAAAGTTGTTTTTAATGGTGTTGTTGAAGGAAGAAAAGTATATGGGAATATTATAAAATATATGAAAATGGCTTTAAGTTCGGATTTTGGTGATGTTTTTAGTATTTTTATTGCAAGTATATTCTTACCATTTTTACCATTACTACCTATTCAAATGCTTTTACAAGATTTCTTATATGATTTTTCTCAAATAGCTATTCCTTATGATAATGTTGATAAAGAATTTTTATTAAAGCCTAGAAAATGGAATACAAAAGGATTAGGAACTTTTATGAATGTTATGGGACCTATTAGTTCAATTATTGATGTTTTAGCATTCTTGGCATTCTGGTTTATTTTAGGATATAACAATATTGCTAGTGAATCATATTTTCAAACAGCTTGGTTTGTTGAATGTCTAATTAGTGAAACTTTAATAATACATTTTGTGCGTACATCAAAAATTCCTTTTGTACAATCAAGAGCAAATCCTATCTTAACTGCTCTTACTATGGTTACAATAATTGGTACTATAATTACTCCAATATTATTCCATAATATTTCATCATTCCATTTTGAAATATTACCACCTTTGTATTACTTAATTGTTATTGGATTGACTGCTTTGTATGTTGTTCTTGTTCAAATTGTTAAAAAAATTTATATTAAGAAAGTTGGAGAATGGTTATAAAAACAAAAAACAAGGAATATTAAATCATTCCTTGTTTTTTTTGAAACTTTTTAACCAATTTTTTATTTAATTTTTCCACTTTTATTTTCCTTTTAACATTCTAATTTATAACCTAAGCCTCTAACTACCTTTATTTGCACATTTGAACCTGCATCAAATCCTGTTAATTTGTCTTCTAACATTGATTTTGCTGTAAGCATAATTACTTTTGATTCTATTTTTTGTTTTCTAATTTCCTGCAAAATTTTAAATCCTTCAATTCCAGGAAGCATTACATCTAAGATTATTAAATCATAAATATTTGTTAACGCATTATCTATCCCTTCTTCTCCATCTCCCTAAACATCAACAATATATTGCTCATTTCTTAATCTACTTGCTATTACATCAGCAATCTTAAATTCATCTTCAACTATTAATATTCTCATATAAATCACCTTATATATATTACTTTTTATTCATTAAATGAATATTAAATTTATACAAAAATTTTAGATATTTTTTCAAACTGAATTTTCTATATCTCTTGATTTTTGCAAACTTTGAGGATATAATTTGTAAAGGTAAATTTAGAAAGGACAAGACTATGGATAAAATTATAAATAAAATAGCAGAAGAATTAAATGTAAAAAATACACAAGTAGAAAATGCTGTAAAATTAATTGATGAAGGAAATACAATTCCATTTATCGCACGTTACAGAAAAGAAGCTACAGGTGGGTTGAGTGATGAAATTTTAAGAGATTTAGGAGAAAGACTTACATATCTTAGAAACTTAGAAACAAGAAAAGGTGAAATTATAAAATCAATTGATGAACAAGGAAAATTGACTAATGAATTAACTATTGCAATTGCATCAGCTGAAACACTTGCAGAAGTTGAAGATTTATACAGACCATTTAAACAAAAGAAAAAGACAAGAGCTACTGTTGCAAAAGCTAAAGGATTAGAACCATTAGCAGATATTATTATTGCACAAGAAGAGAAAAAAGATATTAATGAAATTGCTCAAGAATTTGTAAATATTGATAATTTATCTGATGAAGATAAAAATAATAAAGATAAAGTTGTTGCAACAGCTGAAGATGCAATTCAAGGTGCTTTAGATATTATCGCTGAAAATATTTCTGATAACGCAAAATATAGAAAATATATCAAAAAAATATGTTATCGTGAAGGTACTATTGTAACAAAAGCTGCAAAACCTGATGAAAAATCTAATTATGAAATGTATTACGAATTTGCCGAATTAGTACATAAACTTCCAAGTCATAGAATTTTAGCTATTAATAGAGGTGAAGCTGAAGATTTCCTAAAAGTATCTATTGAAAAACCTACAGATAAAATTTTATATTATATTCAAAAAGATATAATAAAAGGAAAAACTCAATTTACAGAAATGCTTACAAATACAATTGAAGATGCTTTTACAAGATTAATTGAACCATCTATTGATAGAGAAATTCGTTCAGATTTAACTGAAAAAGCTGAAGAAAAAGCAATTAAAGTATTTGGTCAAAATGCTAAACAATTATTATTAGGTGCTCCTATAAAAGGTAAAACTGTTATGGGATTTGACCCTGCTTATAGAACTGGTTGTAAAATAGCTGTAATTGATGAAACAGGAAAAGTTTTAGATATAGCTACAGTATATCCTACAGCACCACAAAATGATGTTGAAGGTGCAAAGAAAACTTTATTAGATTTAATAAATAAAGACCATGTTGATATGATTGCAATTGGAAATGGTACTGCATCTCGTGAATCTGAAATGTTTGTTTCAGATATGATTAAAGAAGTAAAACATGATATTTGTTATGTAATTGTTAGTGAAGCTGGTGCATCTGTATATTCTGCCTCAAAACTTGCAACAGAAGAATATCCTGATATAAATGTATCAATAAGAGGTGCTATTTCAATAGCTCGTAGATTACAAGATCCTCTTGCTGAATTAGTAAAAATTGACCCAAAAGCAATTGGTGTTGGTCAATATCAACATGATGTAAATCAAAAGAAATTATCAGAAAGCTTAACAGGCGTTGTAGAAGATAGTGTAAACAAAGTTGGTGTTGATGTAAATACTGCAACTCCTTCTCTACTTTCATATGTTTCTGGTATTAATAATACAATTGCAAAAAATATTGTAAAATATAGAGATGAAAATGGTAAATTAAAAGAAAGAAAAGAATTATTAAAAGTTCCAAAGCTTGGAAAAGTTGCTTATGAACAATGTGCCGGATTTATTAGAATTCCTGATGGAAAAAATCCATTAGAAAATACAGCTGTTCACCCAGAAAGTTATGAACAAACTGAAAAATTATTAGAGTTATTAGGATTTAAAATTGAAGATTTAAAAAATAAAGAAAATTTGAATTCTTTAAGAGAAAAATTAAAATCAGTAAATATTGAGGAAACTGCAAAAACACTTGATATTGGTGAAATGACATTAGCTGATATAATATCAGAATTATCAAAGCCTGGTCGTGACCCAAGAGAGGATATGCCAAAACCTGTTCTTCGTAGTGATGTTTTAAAATTTGAAGATTTAACTGAAGGAATGGTACTTACAGGTACTGTTCGTAATGTTATCGATTTTGGTGCATTTGTTGACATTGGTGTAAAATATGATGGACTTGTTCATATTTCTGAAATGAGTGATTCATATGTTAAATCACCTTCTGAAATTGTTTCTGTTGGAGATATTGTAAAAGTTAAAGTTATAAAAATTGATCAAGAACGTAAAAAAGTTGGTCTTTCTATGAAAATATCATAGTTTGCTCACAAAATGTAAAGTAAAAAACAGGGCTTAGAAAAATCTAAATCCTGTTTTTATTTTATTCACTAACATATTTATTTTGTATTTCTTGTATTTTTTCATAATTATTATTCAAAATCTCAAGAAAGGCTTCTGCTACTTGAGGATCAAATTGTGTCCCTTCACATCTTTTTATTTCATCTTTTACATGTTCAATATCAATTGGACCTCTATAACTTCTTCTACTTGTCATAGCATCAAATGTATCTGCAACAGCTGCAATTCTTGCTAAATATGGTATTTCTTCACCTTTTAACATTCCAGGATATCCTGTTCCATCATATTTTTCATGATGATGTTTTACTATTGGAATAATATCTTTAAAAATATCTGCAGAACCTAATATATGTGCCCCTATTGCTGGATGATTTTTTATTTGTGAATATTCATCATCTGAAAGTTTGCTTGGCTTTAATAATATACTATCAGGAATTCCGATTTTTCCAATATCATGAAATAATCCACCTATTCTCAAAGTTTTTATTTGATCTTCTGTTAATCCTAATTTTTGGCCAATTAAAACTGAATATTCTGAAACTCTATCTGAATGACCTCTTGTATATGTATCTTTTGCTTCTACAGCAAATCTTAAAGTTTCAACCATTTCTAAATAAGCTTTTTCAAGTTTATCATTTGATTCTGAAAGTTTATCATTTATTCTTTTTATTTCTTCCATTTGTTTAACAGATTTTATACCAGATTCAACCAATAATTGTAATTGATCAAATTTATCGCTTTTTTCACAATATCCTTGAATATCAAGTCTCTTAATAGTCTCTAATGGTGGAGCCATATCTTTATGACCTGTTAATAATAATATGTATAATTCTTTGTTAAATTTTCTTATTTCTTCTACAACTTCATCACCATGTAAAGGTGTCATCATAAAATCTAATAACATTAAATCAAAATGTTCTTTTTTTACTAATTCAATTGCCTCTACTGGGTCTTGTGCACCATAAAATTCATATTCAGAATTATCAAAAAGCACTGTTAAAGAATCAAGTATTCCTTCTTCATCATCTACTCCGATTATTCTATATCTTCTTTCACCACTCATTTGATTTTGTAATGCTTTTCTCATTTGCCCTGTTCTCCTTTTTGTATAAAATTTTATCACTCATCCTGAGATATATAGTCTTTTTAACTATACATTATATTATTTATTCATAGGAATCAAAATATTAAATGTTGTTCCTTTTCCATCTTCTGTTTGATATATAATGTCTCCTCCAAAATGTGCTTTTATGTTTGAATATGACATATATAATCCAAGTCCTGTACCGTTTTTTCCTTTTGTTGTAACCATTTCTTTAAATAGTCTATCTTGTACTTCTTTTGGAAGTCCTCCTGCAAAATCTGTGATGGAAATATTTATATAGTTATCTATATTACTTATTTCTAATTGTATATTTTGGTCATGTTTTCCTGCATAGGCTTGTATTGCATTTGAAATCATGTTATTTACAACTTGTACTAAAACATTTACATTTCCATGTATAATTTGATTTTCATCTATTTTCATCAATACATTTAAATAAATATATGCATTTTTTAATTCATGTTTCATTAATATATTTACTCTTTTTATTAGCTCTGCAACTGTAAATTCTTCTGTATCATCTGTTGATAATGATGCAACAGCTTGACCTTTTACTGTTGTAATAATGTCTGACATATATTCAAGATGTGCTCTTATTTTTGGTATCCATTCTTCCATATCTCTTGCGATATCATGATGGTCTTGTGAATTTACAAGTGGGTCGTCTATTGATTCATCATATTCTTTTATTAAATTTTCTAATCCTTGTGTTGCACCAGCTATAGACATAATAGGTGTTTTTAAGTTATGTGCTATTCCTCCTATTAATTGTCCTAGTCCTGCTAAACGTTCTCTTTCCATTAAGATATCTTGATTATTATGAATTTGCTCGATATTATTTTTGGTCATATCTTGAATTTCATTAAATGATTGAACTAATTCTCCCATAATATCATTTGATGTTAAAGGAAGTTTTTGACTATCAAATACTTCTTGCTCTTTAATAATATTTTTCATTCCATCTGTTAATTTCTTTAAATCTGAATCAATTGATTTTGTTACACAAATTATTATTATCAAATTAAATCCAAATAGTATTGTTGCTGCAAATAATATATACATAAGCAATGATGACGAAACAATTTCATAATGTATTCCTATTGTATATATTTGATTATCTTGTTCGAAATATTTTATTACACCTTGTTCATCTATTGTATATGCCTCATATACTCTATTATCATAAGTCGGAGATAATACTTCCATATATTTAATAAAAAATTCACTTGGCTTATTCTTATTGGTTGACTCTATTTCTCCATTAGGAGATTCTAAAAATATATAGTCATTCTTACTTAATAATTTATCCCCAATTTGATTTTTTACTTGTTCAAGTATATCATTATATGCTTGAATGTCTAATGAATCTAACTCTGCTTTATAATATACACTTAGTAATTCGCCTTTTTCACTTATTAATCTTGAGTACCCTATTAGAGCCATTAATAAAATTGTTACTAAAATTACAGGAAATATTTGAAATACTAATCTTCTTTGTAATGAATCTTTTTCTGAAAATTTTTCTTTCTTTACATATTTAGATGTTTCTTTTAATATCGGATAAAAAATATTTTTCGATATTAATAAAAATATTGAACTTACAAGTGTTGCAAAACTAAATACTAATATTCCTATTTTAAACAATAATATTAATGGATGACTTCCTGTTAAAGCTAATGTCAATAATACTATTATTACTGGAAATATTTCTATTGTTATAAACATTTTATATGGATATGTAAAACATATTCTTCTTATCTCTGGTATTTCTTTTATGTTTTTATTTTTTATCCATTTATCAATTTTATTTAATGATATCTTAAAATACACTATAAATAATAGTATTATTCCTGATATCGCAATTAAATATTGATAAACATAATACAATTTTGAAACTTCTTTATCAAATTGTGTGTTTATTGTATTTGGTGGATAATTTAACAGTGATGGCAATAAAAAGTAGAATATTATTGCAACAAGAATTGTTATCACTGTAAATGAAAATGCTATTTTCGTTGATACATTAAATTGTTTATTCTTTTTTTTCATTTGTTTTTTCTCCTTATTTTATAAACTTTACTTTTTTCATATATTCAATTAATTTATATATATATATATCATTAATTTTTTCCCATGTAAAGCCTAATTTTTTTAAATATTTACAAGTTATTTCATTATTAGGTTTTATTATATATTTATATATTAATTCATCATCACTTACAAAATCATTTATTATTCCATTCACTTTATTTTGATTTTGTGTATTTTCTGATATTTCTTTTATTAATCTAGTAAATTCATCCTTTTTCATTAATTTTATATAATAATTTTTCTTTTCAAGCATATCTAATAAATCTGATACTACTAAATTATTGGGGTTATAAATATTAAAAATTCTATTCTCACATTTATCTGACCATATTATCAATTTTACTGCTTTTGCAACCTGATCTACTGGAGAAAATTCTAAATTAATATTCTCCAATTCATTTGGAATTGCCCCAATTTCTAAAATTGATTTCAGTCTCATATATGTTGCATTACTATTAATATTTTCTTGGAAGCCACCATCTGAATATCTTCCAGTTAAATCCCCTAATCTATATATTGTTGCTTTACAAGTATCACTCATATATTTTATCACAAGTGCTTCTGCTATTAGCTTACTTTTTGAATAGACATTTTCCTCAAAATTCTGCCCTATATAAAAACTATTTTCATCAAATACTCTATTTTCAATTTGTTCTTGTTTTTCTAAATAGTTTCCTGATATTGTCATTGTAGATATATAATGTAATTTTGCTTTTGAGATCTGACAAAAATTTATAATATTTCTAGTAGCTATAATATTAGCTTCTTCAGAATTTTTATAATTTCCATAATGGCTAACATTTGCTGCAGAATGTATTACTATATCTATCTTGCTTAATAATTTTTCATATTCATTTTCTTTTAATCCTAATTTTTCTTCAGTAATCTTTCCCTCAACAATTTGAACATATTTATCTAAAAACTCATCATATTTATTATTAAAATAAAATTTGATTTTATCATATAATCTCTTTTTCACAGACGTCTCAGCTTTAGGTCTAACTATACAATATATTTTATCTATATATTCTGTATTTTGCAATAATTCTATTAACAAATGACTTCCAAAAAATCCTGTTGCTCCTGTTAATAATATATTATATCTTTCTTTTATTTTTTTACATTGAACATCTTTTGAAAATCCACTTACTTTTTCATTTATCTTAATTAATTCTGGATGTTCTAATTGTTGAATTGATCTTTCATTAAATCTAAAGACATTATCATACAACTCTCTTACAGTTTGATATTTATATATATCAGATACTTTTATATTATAATTATATCTGAATAATTCTGTTGCAATACTTATTACTGTAAGTGAATCTGCTCCAACATCAAAAATATTTGTATCTATTCCAAAGTCATTTACACCTAGCTTCTTTCTTATAATATTTATTAATAATTCTTCTGCTTCATTTCTTGGCTTTGTTATTTCTATTTTTTCTTCATCAATAACAGGATCTGGCAAAGCTTTTCTATCAACTTTTCCATTTGGTGTATGTGGTAATTGTTCCATTTTTACAAAATATTGTGGAACCATATATTCTGGCAATTTTGAATATAAAACTGTTTTCAAAACTGTTTTAGATACATGACCTCTTTCCACATAATATGCACATAATGCGTCTTTTTCTTTTACAACTTTTTTTACAACAACACAATCATGAATATTATAAACAGATTGCATTCTTTTTTCAATTTCTTGTAGTTCTATTCTTAATCCTCTTATTTTTACTTGATTGTCGATTCTTCCATAACAAGTAATTTCTCCTTTATCATCAAAAGCACCTAAATCTCCTACTTTATACATAACTTTTCCATCTATAAATGGATTTATTATAAAGCTCGCATTTGTTTGTTGCTCTTTATTCATATATCCTTTTCCAACACCATCTCCTGAAATATATAATTCTCCTATTGTACCTTGTGGCATCACTTTTTTATTTTTATTTAAGATATATATTTGTGTATTATTAATAGGTCTTCCTATTGTAATTTCTTCTTGATTTGTTGCATTTCCTATTATTGAAAATATTGTTGTTTCAGATGGTCCATATCCATTGTAAATTGTTACATTTGGAATTATTTGTTTAATTCTATCTACCAATGTTTTTGTTAAAGGCTCACCTGCTAACATTATATATTTCAAACTTTTTAAACTATTTTCATCATTCAAATTTTCCAAATGAAATTTCATTACAGATGGTGTTGTTTGCATTATTTCAACATTGCTGTCTTTTACAATTCTTTCTATTTTTGATGTCATTTTTTGACCATTTTCACTCGTTAAATATACTGTTAATCCTCTTGTTAATGACATTAATGTTTCAAATCCAAATATATCAAATGAAACTGTTGTAATTGAAAGGATTTTATGATTTTTTCCATCTTTTAAATATTCAATTATATTTTTCATTGAATTGTAAAAATTGCTTAAATTTTTTTGTTTCAACATTACCCCTTTTGGAGTACCTGTTGAACCTGATGTATATATTAAATATGATAAATCTTCTGGTTTTGAAATATTTTCTAAATTTTCTTTATGATTTTCATATATTCTCTCATCTTTTACATTAATAAGTTTTTTATCTGCTAAATTTCTTCTATTTTGACTTGTTAATATTATTGTTGCTTCACTATCTTCAAGCATATATTCTATTCTATCTTTGGGATAATCTGGTGCAATTGGAATATAACATCCTCCTGATTTTAATACTGCTAACATTGATATTAACATTTCAAATGAACGTTCTAATAATATACCTACAACAGTATTATTAGTTACTTCATTTTCTCTTAATTTATATGCTAAACTATTTGCTCTCTCATTTAATTCTCTATATGTCATTTCTTTATCTTCAAAAACAATTGCTATATCATCTGGTGTTTTTTCTACTTGTTTTTCAAAATATTTTATAAAAGGTATGTTTTCATCATATTTTAATTCTGTTTTATTAAATTCTACAAGTAATTTTTCCTTTTCTTCAGGTGTAACAATATCAATTTCACTAAGTTTTATCTCTTCTTTTGATACTACTTGTTTTATAATATTTAATATTCTTTTATGTATATTTTCAATATCTTCTACTTTATAAATACTTGTCTTATAATCATATGCTATATTCAAATTTCCAGTATCATTTAGGTCATATATTTGAATATCTATATTATCTGCACAATAACCATTAAATGTCCATTCTGTTTCATATTCAATAGTTCCTTCATTTTGCTTTGCATTTGTTATTTGATATGATAATAAAATATTATATAAATTTGGAATACTTTTATTTTCTTTTCTTAATTCTTCTAGCAAACATTGATATGAATATTTTTGATGTTTTAACATATCCATAGAATCTCTTGCTATGTTTTTTATGAATTGTTTAAATTCTATATCTTCATTAATATTAATTCTAAATGGAGCCATATTTATAAACATACCAGCTGCATTTTTTTCTTTATAATTTGTTCTGTTTAAAATAGGTGTACCTATAGTAAATTCATCTAAATTTGATACTTCTCCTATATATATTGCATAAATAGCCATAAAAAAATTATATAATGATATTTTATTTTCTTTACAATATTTTTTTATCTTTTCTACATTCTCTTTTGATATTTCATATTTTTTTCTTTCACCTGCAGGATTTGTTTCGTCAATGTCTCCTTTTATGCTTCCTGGTATTGTTGCAACTTCTGGAATAGTTTTAAATCTTTCTATCCAGTATTGCTTATCTTTATTATATTTTTCACTTTCTTGGTATTGTTGTTCTGATTTAATATAGTCTATATATGAATATATAGCCTTTTTTTCTACTTCTTTATTTTGAATTAATTCTGAATATGTTTTTATGATGTCATTACAAATAAGCGCTAATGTCCACGCGTCTGAAATTAGATGGTGTATATTGAGCATGAAAGCCCCTTTTCCATCTATAAATTTAAAGATATAAAATTTAAATAATTTTGAATTTTCTAATTGAAATCTTGTTTTTACAATTTTGTTTCTTTCTAATTCTAACTGATTTTTGCCAGCAATATTAATAGTGTCTATCTGAATTTCTTTTTTTTCAGATAACACTTGTTCAACATTTCCTTCATTTAACTTAAACTCTAGCCAAAAATTATCATGTTTTTTACACACAATTTGTATGGACTCTTTCAATTTTTCAAAGTCCACTTTCTCTTGTATAACTGCTGTACCACAAATATTGTTTATGCTACTTCCTTTGTAATATTGTTCAGTTACCCAAATTGATTTTTGGGCATTTGTTAAATTCCCCATTCTCTTAACATCCTTTTATATTTACATTTAGTATTACACTATTTTATTGTAGCATTTTTTTACTCTTTTGGCAATTTTTTTCTAAAAATTTATCAAATTTTTCTTTTTTATTTTTTTTACATTTTTTTTATCTTTTTTTACTTTTATGTTTTTTAATTTTTTATATGATATAGTGTGTTCAAACAGATGTATTTTTAATTATTAATTTATAATTATTTAGAAAAAACTATTTAAGAAGGCATCACTTTTATCTTTATGGAGGCATACTTATGAAGAAAAATCATGCAAAATTCCGGTATTTCAAAGTAGTCTTAGCTTTATTGTTATTGCTTTCTACATTTCCTTTCTTAATTGGAAATGCTGCATATAATAATTGCTGTGGACTCGCCAAAGCAGTATTTGATAACCTTCCCGTATACGATTCTAGTATTCAATCTGAAGGAAACATTAAAGATTACATTTTCCCAAACGAAACTTTTACGATTTTGTGTAAAGACGGAAATTCCTATTTCATTTCATACAGCACCGCAAATGGACCCACGTTAGGATATGTCTTTACCGGCTTTATGTTCGACACATATTCTACTTGCATGGGAATTGTTACAAGTTATTCCTCTGTTTATTATGGACCTGACACAACCACTTATGAAAGAAGTGGTTCTGTAAATTCCGGAGAATATGTAGCAATTCTTGCTTCCGAAAGTAATTGGTATTTTATTGAATATGACACTTCTAATGGAAGAAAACGTGCGTATGTTCCCGCCCAAAATGTTTCTATTCAATATGCAGAAGATTCTAATATTCCTCTTTTTGGTAACGTTTGTGGCGAATTGACAATTTCTTCTAAAATTAATGTTCGACAAGGTCCCAGTACACTGTATAGTGTTTATGGTTCTGTCTCAAATCAAAAAGCGGATTTGTTGAAGGTCGAAGATGATTTTTATTACATCAGATATTCGCTCAATTCCGGAAAACTTAAAACAGGATATATCGCTATCTCTGACTATAATGCTCAATAGTTTATTTTCTTGAGTAACTGCCTTCTTAAATAGTTTATGTAAGCACTAATTATATTAGTGCTTACATTTTATAAAAGGAGAAAACATGAAACATAAAAATATAAAATTAATTATTATACTATTAATTTTTATCATAACAATATCAATAATATTCAACATTAATAAAAAAAGTTCTAAAATTACAGATTCATCAACTAAATTTGAAAAAATTCCAATTGCAAACAAAACTGTAACTGTGCAATGGAATGAAAACTCTCCAGAAGTCACAATACAAAATAATTATATTGCAAATTTCATATTAGATGTTGATAATAACTATTATAATATAAATCTTACAGTAAACGTTATAAATGATTCAAACGACACTTGGAATGAAATATATTTCAGAGATTATCCAAGTGCATTTTCTGATAAAGAAAATGGAAAAGTAAGTGAAATTACTAATTTACACGATACACAAACTAATACATCTCTAGAATTAATAAAAAATGAAGATCCTACTGTATTTTCAGTAAAACTAGCATCACCTTTACTCCCAAATGAATTAACATCAATTTCATTTGATTATAAAGCTTATGTTCCTAATCTTAATGCCAGATATGGATATCAAACAATTAATAACAACAGTAAAGATTTTTATTTAGCAAATTGTATTCCTATATTATGTCCATATGAGAATGGAAAATTTCAATATTATCAATATTTTGCAGTTGGAGAATGTTTCTATTCTAAAATGGCTAATTATGATGTTACTGTAACTATTCCAAAATCTTATACTTTAATTGCAACTGGAGATAATACTGAAATTACAAACATAAATGATAATCTCATCAAATATAAATATACAGCTAATGTTGTAAGAGATTTTGTAATTGTTGCTGGAGAAAATTATGAAATCTTTTCAAAAGATGTAGACAATATAAAAATTAACTGTTACTTTCACAAAGGAGAAATCGAAAAAGCAAATGAAGCCCTAAATTTAGCAACAGAAACATTTACAAAAATGGACTCTCGTCTTGGCAAATATCCATATAAACAATTCAGTATTGTAGAATGTGAAATGGAAATGTTAGGAATGGAATATCCTCAAGTAATTTTAATATCTACTAGTGCAGAAGGTGTTGGCTCATCAATTCATGAAATAATTCATCAATGGTTTTATAACATTATTGGAAATAATCAATATACAAGTGCATGGATTGATGAAAGTATTACTACATATTTAACAAATCCAGGTTTAGATCAATACACAGGAATAATTACACAACCATATAACGAATTTGAAAATGATTCAGATTATTCAACTGCAATGTATTTTTATGGTGCATCATTTTATAATAAACTTGAAGAAAAATATGGAACTTCAAAAATTAATAGTTTTATGAACGAATTACTTGAAAACTATGCTTATAAAGAAATATCTACTCCAGAATTAGTAAAACTTCTACAAAAATATTATGGAACAAATAATTCTATTATAAAAAAATATATAGAAGAAAAATATCTATAAAAATGTTATTTTAACTTTATTTATTAACTTAATTGTTATATAATCATGTTAATTATTTGAGAAAGGAAAATATATGCAAAACTTATTAATCATTGAAGACAACTTAATTTATTCACATTTTTTAGTAAACTCTATATGCAAAGAATTAAATAATATACGTTTATATAGTATTGTAGATACTGGAAAAAAAGCATTAGAAATATTAAAAAAAGAAAAAATCGATATTATAATACTAGATTTGAAACTTCCAGATATAAGTGGAATAGATATTATAAATTATATAGAAGGAAATAATCTCTCACAATATTATGCCTCAATTATAGTACTTACAAATGAAATTGATTTACTAAACCAAGTAATAAACAAAAAAAGCGTATTTACATATAGTTCAAAAATAGACAATATAAATTCTTTTATAGATAAAGTTCGTGAACTATCAAAAGAAAAGCAAGACATTAGCTTAAAAAATTCTATAAAAGAAAAAATCTCTTCTGAATTAGAATATTTAAGTTTTGATTTTTCATATATTGGAACTAAATATTTATATGATTGTATATATGAATGTTATTTATCAGACACATTATATAACATTAATTTTAGTAAACATATTTATCCTATTCTTGCCAAAAAATATAATAAAAGCCAAGTTTTAATAAAAGCAAATATTTTTCAGGCAATTGGTCAAATGTATCGTACAATTGATAAAGATAAACTTTCTACATATTTTGGTTATTCACTATTAGACAAACCAACAACAAAAGAAATTATATTTACAATATTACAAAAAATATCCTAAACTTATAAAGAGAGATCAATACATTGCTCTCTCTTTTTTTGTTGTATGTTAATCTATGTAAAAACTAAAAAGAAAGAGTTTTCCTCTCATTAATTAATTACATCAGAATTTTAAATATTTTCCATAATTCTCTTGAAAAAACTAAAAAAACATCGTATAATATAAAAGTATTATAAATGCGCTCGTAGTTTAGCTGGATAGAATGCAAGGCTACGAACTTTGAGATCGGGGGTTCGAATCCCTCCGGGCGCACCACAGAAATAAAAATCAATCAGAAAATAAATCTGGTTGATTTTTTGTAATAAATGAATTCCAAAAATGTCTAATATATCTTGAATTATAATAAAACTACTGACAAATATAAAAATCCATGATATAATACCAAAAGTTTTTAGCAAAAGCTAAAATAATATCTCCTTTTAGAAATGGCATATTTTGTAACAACAAATAATTTTAAGGGAGGAGCAAACTTATGAAAAGAAAACACCCAAATACTATACCTATGGAAGAGATGACACAAGATTTACTTGATAAAGCATATTCTTGCGAAATGTCCAAAGAACAACTTCTTAAGATGTTTTCTGATTGTATTGAAAAAAAATGGATGGAAGAAGAAGAAAAATTCAGAAAAAAAGTTGAAGTATATCTTCAAAAAAATCAAGGTAATATTGAGTCTTACGAAGCAGATTTTTATGATTCTCGATTTGGATATGAAGATGCTAGAAATATCTATTCAAAATTCAAGATGGAATTCGATTTAAGTCAAAGATATAAATTTTATCTTGAAATTATATGTGCAATGTATAAGCTCCATAGAAATATGAATTACGGAATTGATATAACTTCTCTATATGCTTTATTAAATCATAATCATTTAGATATAGATTTTAATAAATATGCTGAAGTTATCGCTGTTGTTTGTATGATATTGGAAGGGGAAGTTTGTACTAGCACACAATGTGGTGAATTTTATGACTTAAGGAAACAGTACCGAATCCATAATAATTTTCAACTTACAATATTAGGAATGATTTATTTGGTTGAAAAAGAAAATACTTAAAACAAAGAAAGATTAGTTTGAAATATAACTAATCTTTCTTTGCATAAAATTATAAAATAAAATCAATCATAAAAAAATTGAATTTTTATTTATATATCAATAATTTTAAAAACATTTAATGAATCCATATCAGCAACTCTAACTTGTGAATATGATAAAGTATAATAATTTCCGTTAACAAATACAATTCTTCTAACTTCCTCTTCATAATTATTGCTTATAGTTCCAATCTCACCTTGTAATGAAAAACCATTTTCTAAGTCAATTTTATAAATAACTGCTCTCGAATTAGTTTTTAAACCAGATGATGAATTTATTGGAAATGCCATAATTCCTTTTTCTTTTGAAAATATTGCTGATTTATGGTTATATAATAATTCTGAATATGTGTATTTACTATCTCCAACAGCTATTTGAAATACTACTTGTGGATTTGTAAAATCTGAAACATCAAACATTACTAATTTAAGTCCATTATTTGTTACTCTGGTTCCATTTTCTTTTGTATCATATCCAAATCCTATTATATGTTTTTCATCATATGGATGTAAATATACGCTATATCCAGGAAGTTGTACTTCTCCTAAAATTTGTGGATTTGTTGCATCTGATAAATCAATTACCCAGAATGGATCTGTTTGTTTAAATGTTACCACATATGCTTTACTTCCCATATATCTTACTGAATATATTTTTTCTCCTTCTGCTAATCCTTCAATTTTTCCTATTTCTTCTAACTTGTCATTTAACACATATAAATTATTACTTGTATTTTGATTTGACCATATTTCTCCTATAGTTGTTGCAATTCTAAAATTATCACCATTCTCATCCATTGAGAATTGGTTATTTACGCTTCCTTCAACCTTACCTTTAGCTTTATATATAATTTTTCCATTATTTAATTCAAATTTCATTAATTTTGTTTTAGTATTAATAACTTTATAATTTTCATCATATTCAACCTCATTTGTTGCAATATACATATTTTTTTCTGATGAATATAAATATGTTCCTGCTCCTAAAAATGTTTGAATATCTGCTTCATTATCTCCATTAATGTTAATACCTACTAATATTAAATAATTTGCATCTTCTGTTTCATCTAAATTATAAATTTTGTCATAACTAATACATTTTTCTTCATTAGATATTGCTGTATCAGTATATTTAGGCATATAATCATTTTCATTTAATTCTTCTATACTTTTACAACTAATATCATATCCATATATGTTTTCACTTACAGCAAAATATATATTTTCATCTATCATTCTTGACATTGATGTTATATAACTTCCTTCTAGCGTAACATTTCTTATTTCTTTTGGATTACTTCTATCTGTAATATCATATATTATAATTCCTGTTTTTGACTTTGGCGCTTCACTAATATCTTGCATTTCTGTACTCATTTTTAAATTTTCATTATATGCTATATTTCCTATTAAAGCTAATTTATTATTTTGTACATATATTTCTATAGGATAAAAATTTTCTTCCTTAAAATTTATTTCTGCTATTTTTCCTGATGTTTCTGCATTCTCAGCATTTATTATTATAAGTCTTTGCTTACTTAAATAATAAATATATTTATCATCTGTTTTTACAATATCTCCTTCATCAACATTTTCAACTTGGATATTTGTATTTGATCTAGTTTCTAACATGTCTGATTTAGCTACATCTGTTATACTCTCTTGTAAATTAAATGAATATTTAGTTTCTCCATTTGTAGAATTTTTACTTTTTATAATATTATAAAAATTCTCAAAATTTCCAACAGTTTCTAAATCAATTTTAGCAACATCTTCTTTTTTCATTTCTTGCAATACTTTAGGAGTTTTCTTCTGTGAAAATACTACTACTGATGATAATGCAACAACAAAAACTGCTGCTATATTTATTATTCTCTTCATTACTTTTTGTCTTTTTATTTTTTCTTCTTTTTGATATTCATCATATTTTTTATAAATTTCATCTATAAATTGCTTATCAGTTTTCATATTTATATCCCTCCTCTAATACTATTTTTTCCAATGCTCTTCTTGCTCTATATATCAATATTTTTACATTTGATGTTGTTTTATTTAATACATGTCCTATTTCTTTATAGCTTAATTCTTCTATATCTGCTAAATATATTACATTTTGATATTCTAATTTTAGTTTTTGAATTGCATTTTTTAAATTTTCTGCTCTTTCATTTTTAAATACTTTTTCCTCTAGTTCTTCAACATCTTTAATATTCTCATATTCTTTCTCGTCTATTGCTACAATTCTTTTTTCTCTTTTTATATAATTTAACGCTTTTGATTTTGCTATTGTATAAAGATATGTTTTTAAAGAATATTCAAATCTGTAATTTTTCTTATGAATTAATACATATAAAAATACATCTTGTGCTAAATCTTCTGCTATATCTATGCTTTTGGTATATCTTTGTATAAAATATATAATTGAATTTTTATGTCTTTTTACTATTTCTTCAAAACTTTCATTATTTCCTAATAGAAACTCTTTGTATAGTTCTTTGTCTGTCTTCTCTTGCATCTTGAATCCTCCTTTTTCTATCTCTTATACAATCTTATCAGAAAAAAGTTACATCTACAAGAAAAAAGACCATTTCAATTTGAAATAGTCTTTATTTCCATTTATATTTCTCTTTATCTTTTAATTCATTATATATCTCACAAAATCTTTCATATCTACCTTGAGATATTTTTCCATCTTGTACAGCTTGTTTCACTCCACATTTTTCTTCTTTTATATGTGTACAACCAACGAATTCGCAATTTCCTAATTCTTTCTCAATTTCTATAAAATATTTATCTAATTCTGAACTTTCTATTTCATTTATTTCAAAACTTGAAAATCCTGGTGTATCTGCAATATATGTATTTTCTTCAATTTCATATAATTTAGTGTCTGTTGTTGTATTTTTACCTTTTTTGTTTTTCTTGCTTACTTCTCCTTCTTGAGTTTTATCTGTATCAAATATTGCATTTATTAGACTTGATTTTCCAACTCCTGAATTTCCTGAAAATACGCTTACTTTATTTTTTAATATTTCTTTTACTTCTTCAATTCCTTTATTTTCTTTTGCACTTGTTACAATTACTTTATATCCAACTTTAGAATATTCTTCTTTTATCTCTATATAACTGTCTTGTAAATCTATTTTATTAATAATTATTATTGCATTTATTCCTAATTTTTCTGCATATGCTAATTGTTTGTCTAACATTAATAAATCTGGTTTTGGATGTTTTGTTGATATTACAAATATTATTTGATCTATATTTGATATTTTAGGCCTTTTTATTTCGTTTTTTCTTTGTTCTACTTTTTCTATAATAGCCTCTGATTTTTCTTCATCTGTTACTTGTATTTCTACATTGTCTCCTACTAATGGTGTTATTTCATTATTCTTTAATTTTCCTCTTGCATACGCATTATATTCTTTGCTTTCTGTTTTTATTTTATATACATTTGATATATTTCCTATTATTTTTCCTTGCATTATTTATTTGCTTTTCTCCTTTTCTTTTTTATAACATATATATTGTATCATATTTTGGAGAATTATAAAATATATAATAAAAAACTCCCAAAATTAATGAGAGTTTTTATCATTTTATTCAATTGTTAATTTATCTGTATTATTCAAGTTCATATCAACAGTTTTCTTCAAAATGCCATCAATATATACTTTTATTGTAACATTTCCTTTTCCACTAACACTAACTTGTTTATCTGTAACATTTTCTTTTACTTTTTCATCTGTAACAGTTTCGCCATCAACAGTTACCTTTAATTGAATTGTATTTGGTGTATTATCAACTTCAACCTCTTTTTGGATAGTTGTACTTGTTGTTTCACCTTTTACACTTTCTGTAACTGGCTTTTTAATTTTATCTTGATATCCTGTTATTGATTTTACATTTATTGTTACTGTTCCTGTTTTTGTTTCAGCAATTTTATTTACTGTTAAAGTTATTGTTGAACCTTCATCAACTGTTTCACCAGATTTTATACTTTGGTTTAAAACAACTCCATTGTCTTTTGTTTTATCTTCAGTATATTCAATTTCAACAACTAAACCTTTTTCTTCTAAGTTTTTCTTTGCTGTTTCTACATCTTTTTGTAATACTGATGTTACAACAACTTGTTTTATTCCAGTTCCAATGCTTATATATACTTTTACTGTATCTCCAGCATTTACTTCTGTTCCTTCATCTGTTTCTTGTTTTGTAATATATCCTGATTCTATTGTTTTACTTGTTTCTTCTACAAATTCAAGTTTTAATTTAGCATCTTTTGCAGATTTTTCAGCTTCTTCTTTTGTTGTTCCTACAAATTTTGGAACTTTAGTTTTTTCTGTTCCTAAGCTTACTATTACTTTAATTTCAGATTTTTCTTTTACTGTTCCATTTTGAGTATATTTTGGATTTTGTGAAATTATTTTTCCTGCTTCTACATCTGCACTATATTCAGCTTCTCCTTCTGAATATACTAATTTACTATCTTGAACTAATTTTTTGGCTTCATCTACTGTTTTTCCAACTAAATTAGGAATTGCCACATCTTTTGTTCTTGTAGCATTTGCTATTCCTAAAGTTGTTCCTAAACTTAATACAAATAATAATATTAGTCCAACAATTGTTGATAATACTTTATGTTTTTTTACAAATGCAACAAATTTATTTTCCTTTTTCTTTGCAGTTGCTTTTGGTCCTCTATTATCATCTTGAATTGTTGATATTCTTTGTGTTGGGGCATCTACATATTCATTATTATCTACAAAATTTCCTTGTGGTTCTTTTAATGCTCTTTTTAAATCTATTAACATTGCAGTTGCACTTTGATAACGTAAGTTTGGATCTTTCTTTAATGATTTCATTATTATATCATTTACTGCAATTGGAATATTTGGATTTGCAACAATTGCTGCAATTGGCTCTTCTTGCATATGTTTTAATGCCACTGATACTGGTGTATCTGCATCAAATGGTACTCTTCCTGTTAACATTTCATACATAACAACACCTAAAGAATATATATCAGATTTTTCGTCTGTAAATCCTCCACGTGCATGTTCTGGTGAAAAATAATGTACTGATCCAATAGTTGTTCCAAATGCTGTAATTGTTGAGTTTGATACTGCTTTTGCAATTCCAAAGTCTGTTACTTTTGCAACTCCATCTTCTGTTATTATTATATTATGTGGTTTTATATCTCTATGTATAATATGATTTTTATGTGCTGTTTCTAATGCTGATGCAATTTGAATTGCTATATTTACTGACCATTTCCATGGAAGTGGTCCTTTTTCTTCTACAATTATATCTTTTAATGTCTTACCTTTTACTAATTCCATTACAATATAATGTAAATTTCCATCAACACCTACATCATACACAGAAACAATATTTGGATGTGTTATACTTGCTGCAGATTGTGCTTCAACTTCAAATCTTTTAACAAATTCTTCATCTGTTGTAAATTCATCTCTTAATATTTTTATTGCTACATATCTATTTAATACATGACATTTTGCCTTGTATACTGTTGCCATTCCTCCACTGCCTATTTTTTCTAATATTTCATATCTGTTTGCTAATAATCTTCCTTTTAAATCCATGATTTTTAAATCCTTCCTAGGTTTTTAGCTAACCCATTGATTTTTCTTTTGAAACTCGAAAATTCAAATCGGGTGAAGAAAATGTGGCAAAACCACACTTTTCTTATAATTTTTTTATTATATGTTTTTAATAATTACAACTGTTATATTATCCATTCCACCATTTTCATTTGCTAAGTCTACTAGCCTTTGTGGTGCTTTTTCAATATTTCCTGTTGCTATTTGAAAGATATCATCTTGTTTTACCATATTTGTAAGTCCATCTGATGAGATTAATAAGATATCTTCTTTTAGAAATCCTTTAACTGCTACATCTGGTTCAACAAATGCATTACATCCTAATGCTTTTAATAGCATATTTTTCTTTGGATGTACTTCAGCTTCTTCTTTTGTTATTGTTCCGTCTTTTACTAATTTTTGAACATAACTATGATCTGTTGTTAATTTTCTTATAAATGTCTTTCTTATTCTATATATTCTGCTATCGCCTATGTGCCCAATATATGCCTTATTATTATATATTAAGCAAACTTCTAAAGTAGTACCCATTCCTTCATATTCTTTATTTTCTCTTGATTTTTCATATACCACCATATTGGCATATTCCATACTACTTGCTATTAGTTGTATAAGACTTTCTCTGTCTTTTGGTGTTTCTTTGAAATTGTTTTCAATATAATTTTTTGTGCATTTTATTGCTAAATTACTTGCAATTTCTCCGCCTTTATATCCACCCATTCCATCTGCTAATAGGTATAGTTTTACTTCACTTGATGAATCAGATATATAATATGCATCTTGGTTCATTTCTCTGACTTTTCCAACGTCTGATTTTGCATAAGCAATTATCATATTTCACCTCATATCTTTCTATATGTTTTTAGTTATATCATATATAAAAATTTTTTTCAATTATTTTCACGAATTTTCCATATTATGATTGTAGGTTTTGTCTTCTTAATTGTCCACAAGCTGCATCTATATCTGAACCCAACTCTCTTCTTATTGTTGCTACTATTCCATGGGCATTTAGATAATCTCTAAACTTAATTATATTTTCATTTGAACTCTTAGTATATGCTCCATTTTCTATTTTATTAATAGGTATCAAATTTACATGACATATCATTCCTCTTAATAAATGTACTAATTCTTTTGCATCTTCTAAATTATCATTATTGTCTTTTGCTAATGCATATTCAAATGAAATTCTTCTATTTGTTTTCGCAATATAATCTTTACAAGCTTGTAATAATTCTTCTATTGGAAATGCATTATTTACAGGCATCATACTACTTCTTTTTTCATTTGTTGTAGCATGTAATGATATTGATAATGTACATTGAATATTTTCATCTGCTAATCTATAAATTGCTGGTACTAATCCACTTGTTGAAACACTTATATGTCTTGCACCTATATTTATTCCTTTTGGATTATTTATTATTCTAATAGCATTTACAACATTATTATAATTATTTAATGGTTCTCCTATTCCCATAAATACTACATTTGATATTCTTATATTATTGTCTTGTTCTACAGCTAATATTTGTTCTACAATTTCTCCAGATGTTAAATTTCTTACAAATGGAATTCCTGTTGATGCACAGAATTTGCATCCCATTTTACATCCAACTTGTGATGATACACATATACTGTATCCATGATGATAGCTCATTAGTACTGTTTCTATTGCATTTCCATCTAATAAGTCAAATAAATATTTTTTTGTTCCATCACTTGACTCTAATTTTCTTAAAATCTTGAAATTGCACATTGTATAATTTTCTTTTAATTTTTCTCTTAGTTGTAAAGAAAGATTTGTCATTTCATCAAATTCTTTGACTTTTTCTTCATATAACCACTTAAATACTTGTTCTGCTCTAAATGGCTTTTCTCCCATTTGAACAAATTCTTCTTTTAGACTATCTAAATTATAATCTTTTATATTTTTCATTATTATTTTTTTCTCCTAATAATCCAATTTTTTTCACATTTTATTGGAAGAAGTATTTTTACTTGTTGACCTTTTACCCCTGGATTTATAAATTCAATTTCTTTGTCTGTTTCTATATCCCACATTTTCTCTATTTTGAATACAACTGGCTCTATATGATGTGGTACTAAAATTTCCATTGTATCTCCAACTTGTAATCTATTTCTTACTTCCATAATTGGTTTTTCTTCATTGTATTCCACAACTTTTCCACCAAATTGGTATAACTCATTATATTGGTGTCCATCATATTCTTGTATATCTTGATTTTTTCTATCATTGAAATAAAATGTTGTTAATTCTCTTGTTTTTATTTTTTCAATTTCTTTTAAATATTTATCAACATCATAATGTGATGGATCTTTTTTATAATCATCTATTGCATTTCTATAAACATTTACTATACTTGCAACATAATATTCTGTTTTTAAACGTCCTTCTATTTTTACACTGTCAACTCCCATGTCTATTATTTCTGGAAGTTCTCTTATTAAACATAAATCTTTTGATGAAAATATACTTGTTCCATGTTCGTCCATTTCTATTGGCATATATTGTCCTGGATTATTTCTTTCTTCTGCATATAAATTATATGACCATCTACAGCTTTGTGCACAATCTCCTAAATTAGCACTTCTACAAGCTAAGAAATCACTCAAGAAACATCTTCCAGAATATGCAAAACATATTGCACCATGTACAAATATTTCAATTTCCATTCCTTCTGGTTTATTTGCCATTATATATTTTAATTGTTCTTTATTTAATTCTCTTGCCATTATCATTCTTTTAGCACCATTTTTATACCAGAAATTACATGAGTGCAAGCTTACTAGATTAGCTTGTGTACTTACATTTATTGGAACACTTGGTGCATATTGTTTTAACGTTTCTATTACTCCTCCATCTGCCGCAATTATTCCATCTGGTTTTATTTCTTCTAATTTTTTTGCCATTTCTATTATTTCTGGATATGTTTCATCCCAAGCATATATATTTAAGGCTACATATACTTTTTTTCCAATACTATGTGCATATTTTATTGTTTGTATTAAATCATCATCTTGTATTTCTGCTCTTGATCTTAATGATAATGATGCTGTTCCACAATATACTGCATCTGCTCCGTATAAAAATGCTATTTTTGCTTTTTCAAATGATCCTGCTGGTGCTAATAATTCTATTTCTTTCACTTTATTCTTTTCCTTTCTTCTTTCACGATAGCACATTTTGTGCCTAATAATACAGGTTAAATTATACTCTATTTATGGATTATTGTCAACTAAAAAGCCTTAAACACATAAAGTGCTTAAAGCTTATAATTTTACATTATAAATTTTAAATATATAAACAAAACTACCTCTAATATCAATATTGCTGGCATTCCAATTGTAAACTTTAGTTTTTTAGTTTTATGTCTAAATGTGTACATTCCAGAAATTGTTCCAATTCCTCCACCTAATAATGTAATTAAAAATAATGTGTTTTCTGGAATTCTCCATCTCCCTTTTTTTGCTTTTCTTTTATCTGACCACATAACATAAAAACCTATTAAATTTATTATTATTAAATATATTACAAAATTTTTAGTTGTAAATAGATTAAATTCAGCTAAATTTTCCATATTTTATCCTTTTCTATTAAACATTGAACTTAAATACTACTATATCTCCATCTTGCATTACATATTCTTTTCCTTCTTGTCTAACAAGTCCTTTTTCTTTTGCAGCAAGCATTGAGCCTTCTTTCATTAAATCATTATATGATACAACCTCTGCTTTAATAAATCCTCTTTCAAAGTCAGAGTGAATTTTTCCAGCAGCTTGTGGTGCTTTTGTTCCTTTTGTTATTGTCCATGCTCTTACTTCAGTTTCACCAGCTGTAAGGAATGACATTAATCCAAGTAAATCATAGCTTTTCTTTATTAATTTGTCTAATCCTGATTCTTCTAATCCAAGAGCATCTAACATTTCTTTTTTATCTGAATCATCTAGTCCTGATAATTCTTCTTCTATTTTTACACATAGTGGAATTACTTCTGCATGTTCTTTTGCAGCATATTCTTTTACTTGTTTTACCATTTCTTCATCATCTGCTGTTTGAATTTGCTCTTCAGATATATTGGCAATATAAATTATTGGTTTTGATGTTAATAAAAACATATCTTTTACTAATTCTTGTTCATCTTCATTACATTCTACAGCTCTTGCTGGAATTCCGTTATTTAAGTTTTCTTTTAATTTTTCAATTAAGTCTATTTCTGCTTGATATTTTTTATCTGCTTTTAAGTTTTTCTTTGCCTTGTCTAATCTTTTATCAAGTGTTTCTAAATCTGCAAATATTAATTCTAAATTAATTGTTTCTATATCTCTTAATGGATTTACACTTCCATCTACATGTATTACATTTGGATCTTCAAAACATCTTACAACTTGGCAAATTGCGTCTACTTCTCTTATGTGTGATAAAAATTTGTTTCCTAATCCTTCACCTTTGCTTGCTCCTTTTACTAATCCTGCTATATCAACAAATTCTACTATTGCTTTTGTTATTTTGGCTGGATTATACATTTTTGCAAGATTGTCTATTCTTTCATCAGGTACTGCTACAACTCCTACATTTGGTTCTATTGTACAAAATGGATAGTTTGCACATTCTGCTCCTGCTTTTGTTATACTATTAAACATTGTACTTTTTCCTACATTTGGTAAGCCTACTATTCCTATTTTCATTTTATCACATTTCCTTTTCTTATTATTTTACACATATTTTATTATAATACCAATTCTTACTTTTGTAAATATTTTTAACAATAAAAGTGGCTCTAAGAATTTCTATGTAATGGTAATTACTTAGAGATTCTATAAGTCATATATTTATTCTCTACAGAAAAAAAGAAGCCCTGACTTTATTATATTCAAGGCTTTTTATCTATTAAGCTTCTTCTGGTGCTTTAACTGGACAAACACCTGCACATGTTCCACATCCTATACATGCAGATTCATCTATAACAAAACAAGTTTCTCCTTGTGATATACATCCAACAGGACAATTTGCAGCACATGCACCACAGCTTATACATTTATCACATTGTATTCTATATGCCATTACATTCACCACCTTTCACTAATTTTCTTCTTCTATTTTATCTTCTTCTGAATTTTCTTCTATTTTTACATCTTTTATAACTTTTATGTCTTTTACTTCATATCTTTTTTGTTTGAAAATGTCTCCATCTTTTATTCTAACTCTAACTGCTTCTTTTAGTGTTTCAACATTGTCAACTTCTCCAACACCATCTGGAGTCTTTACTATTGCCCCTACATGTGGTAATCTTTTTTCCTTTTCTTCATATACTTCTTGTTCATATTTTAAGCAGCACATTAATCTACCACAATTTCCTGAAATTTTCGTTGGGTTTAATGAAAGATTTTGTTCTTTTGCCATTTTTATTGATACTGTTTCAAAGTCTCCTAAAAATGAACAGCAACATAATTCACGTCCACAAACTCCATTTCCACCAATTCTTTTTACTTCATCTCTTACACCTATTTGTCTTAATTCTATTCTTGTCTTATATGTTGCAGCTAAATCTTTAACAAGTTCTCTAAAATCTACTCTTCCATCTGATGTAAATGAAAATAATATTTTACTATTATCAAATTTATATTCTACATCTGTTAAAGTCATGTCTAATTTATATTCTTTAATTTTTTTATTACAATATTCAAATGCTTCTTTTTCTTTCTTTTTTAAGTCTTCTGCATGTTTTAAATCTTTACTTGATGCAAGTCTTAAAACTTTTTTTAATGGTGTGTTTAATTTTTCTTCATCTATCATTCTTCCTGGAATTATTACTTCTGCAATATCTTCACCTTGTGTTGTTTCAACAATAATATATTCACCCTTTTGGACTTCTAGCCATTTAGGATCAAAAAAATATATTTTTCCTAATCTCTTAAATCTAACTCCTACTATTTTTTTCATTCATTACGTCCTTTCTATTTTCGAAATAAATAATTTATATTAAATAATAAATTATCTATGCACATATCATAATTACTATTTGCTTTTAGTCTTTTTTTAGTTTCTTCTACAATATCTATAGCATTTATATATCTTAAATCTTCTTTGCTTAATTTTAACAATAAAACATTCATATATTCTAAAACAGAGTAAATTTCTTCTTTTGCTTTATATATTTCTTCTGACATTTTTACAATATCTATTACATCTTTATTTTTAAAACTTTTTAATATATTTTCAATATTTTCATATAAAGTTTTATTTTCATTTAGTTTTAATGCTTTTCCTATACTACCTTGCGAAAGATTTATTATACTATCATCAATCTCTATTTCAGGATAATTTTGTTTTATATAACCTTTCACTTCAGAAATTTCTAAATTTTCGAAATGTATTCTCGTACATCTTGATTTTATAGTACTTAACATATTATCTTCATTTGAACATATTAATATAATCGTTACATATTCTGGTGGTTCTTCTAATGTTTTTAATAAGCAATTTTGTGCTTCTGATGTCATAGTATCACTATCATCTATTATATATACTTTATTGTCTGATACTATTGGTTTTTCTGCTACTTTTCTTTGCATTTCTCTTATTTGATCTATTTTTACTTTTCCATCTTGTGGTTCTATCATCATAAAATCTGGATTATTGTTAGAATCAAATTCTATACATGCTTTACATCTACAATTTTCTTCATTTGGTGTTAAACATAGTAATTTTTTGGCAAATTCTAAAGCTATTTTTTTCTTTCCAATTCCTTCTGTTCCCCAAAACAAATAACTATGTGATGTTTTGTTTAATTCTAAGGCTTTTTTTAATATTGTTTTATTTTTTTCGTTTCCAATTATTTTTTCAAACAATTTTTATTCCTCCAAATTTAATTTTCACCTTTTATATTCTTATATATTAATTATTTTTATACCTAATTATTATACATTATATTAACATTTTTTTCAAGATTATTTACCATATATTTTAAATGCAGATAGTTTATACTATCTGCATTTGATAATTTGTTATTATACTTTTCCAAATTTATTTAATGGCCAAAATCTAAATAATACTTTTCCTTCTATTTTCTCTAATGGTATACAACCAAATGATCTACAATCTCTACTTCCTGTTCTATTATCTCCTAGACAAAATACACAATTTTCAGGTACTGTAAATCCTGTGAAATTTCCTTCATGTGTTGCATCTTGATGCATATCTGTAACTACCCCTGATTGTAAATAATCTTCTTGTAGCTTTTCTCCATTAATATATACTGCTCCATCTTTTATTTCTACATAATCTCCTGGTAACCCTATTACCCTTTTTATATAACTTGTTTTAGATGTTTCTAACACATAATATGCAAATTTATTCCAAAATCCTTGTGGTTCATTTTCGTATGTTGCAACTGGATTTGTTAAATCTATTTCTTCTTTTGATACCCATGTTTTACTTGGAGCTTCAAAAGTAACTATATCTCCTCTATTGGGAAGTTTTTTTGTTGTTCTTCCTAATCTGCTTAACCACAATCTTTCACCTTCATGCAATGTTGGAAACATTGATGACATTCTTACTTCTGTTGGTGTTCCTATATAATATCTTACTATTAATGCTAGCACTACTGCTATTACAAAACATAATATCCATTCTATTGTTTCTTTTATTATTGATTTACCCATTTTTATCACATTCCTATTCTTTGTTTTCTCACGTTACCTATTTATTATATATTATTTGAATATTTTTTTCAATATTTATCCTATATTTTTCTATATCTTCTACAATCTACTTTTCCCCTTAAGTATTTTGAAATTTTTTCACCTTTTATCAAATTTTCTTTTTGCTGTTTTGTAAGTGTTTTGATTTGATATTCTAATTTACATGCTAATGATTTTTCTTTACTTTTCCATGCTATTTCTAATTTTTCAGCATTATGTGATTTTGTATATTTTGCACCTCTTTTATCTTTAGTTATATGTTCTTCTATTCTTCTTTCTAAGTTATTTGTCATTCCTGTATAAATTGAATTATCTGAACATCTTATCATATATGTATAATACATTTTTTCATCTCCGTTTTATAGTAAAAACACCTTAAAATACAATACTGTAAATTAAGGTGTTTTTTTATTATACCAATAACTTGTATAAATGTTATGGTGAGCCAGAAGGGATTCGAACCCCCGACCCTTTGCTTAGAAGGCAAATGCTCTATCCAACTGAGCTACTGACTCATGTGTCTTAACACTTAAATATAATATCACAATTTAAGTATTAAGTCAACATTTTTTTGAAAATTTTTACACATTTTTATTAGTTAATTTCAATTTTTTCGCTAATATTATTATTTTCTATATTTTTGGGTGGTTTCTCTAACAATTCTGGTCTCTTTAAATATTTATTTAATTGCTTAAATGATGTTGCATAATAATGTCCATCACATATTCTCTCATCACCAACAAAAGCAATTGTTATGCACTTTTCCTCTTTTATTTCATCTTCTTCATATATATAACTTTTTTTCTTTTTTCCCATAGAGAAAAATAAACTTGTTGTTCCAAAATTATATATATGATGATATATGCTATCAATTCCAAGTGAACCTACGTTTGTTAGAAATACACTTGTATGAAATGGGCTTGCCTTAATTACCGCTTTAGGCATAATTCCATGTTTATCTAGAAATTTTAACATCTTTACTGAAAATAATATCAGAAAATTTGGAACTAAATTTAATATTTTTACAAGATTATCTGTTTTATTTGCTGTTTGCACATCTTTATTTTTCTCAATTGTTGCATCAACTTTTTCTTTAATTTCTAATATTGTTTCTGTTCCTTTAAATGGTATTTTTACTACAGTCTCTTGCCCATCATCTGTCAAGCTTTTCTTTATTGAAAGAGATACATATATTGTATCTCTTTGATATGTTGTTCCATTCATTACAAATCTATTTAATTTTGGTCTTTCATTTATTATTCTTACAATTCCTGCATATATAATATTCATATATGACATTCTTATTCCATCTTGTGCCTTCTTATCTATGTATTCATCCATATTACTTAATGGTATATCTTGTTTAAAATATACTTGTGCATCACTTCTGTCAATCATTACAGAAGGTAATATTCTAAAAATTGGTTCTAAATTCTTTACTTTTTTTCCATCGGCTCTATGTCCAAACATCCATTGCTTCCTTTTCTTAAAAGTCTATGTTTTTGACTAAATTCCTAAAATTTTTGCTTCAACATTAAACATTTTATATTTATTTGTCTTTTCATCTATTTTAAATTCAATTAATGTATTTTCAAGTGTTTCTTCATTTTGTCTTAAATCTGTTGTAAAATATAATTTTATTTGTGGTATTTCTACTTTATTTGTTACTATTTCTCTAAATGCTTCTGCTGTGTGTTTATCATCTTCACAAATCAAAATTAATTGTGGCATTGAAGAATATCCTGAATCCCCTGGTACGAAGTTTTCATAAAATTCTTTGTACATTGTCATTTTATCAACTAATTTTTTTTGCCAATCTTGTTCTCTTCTTACCGCTTCAAACAAAAATGTTATTGATTTATTATTTTTGGTTAATTTTACAGATCCTCCTGTTGCTTTAAATGTTTTTCCAGAAATCTTTGCTTGAATCGTTGGCTTTACAACATAACTATCAAATGCTTTTACTTTTCTAAGATATGCTATAATTGTTTGATTTCCTGCTAATCTCTTTTTTATCATTGCAACTGGTTTTACATTATCTGTTTGTTGCCACTTACATTCTATTTCCTTTGATGTTAACAAATATTTTCCCATCTTTTCAAGACAATATATTCTATATATTCCTTTTCCTTCTTCAGACGTAAAGTAATATCTTGTTAATATTTTTGATTTTACTAATTGATCTAATTTATTATTTAATTTATCTTGTGATTGTGGGTTAATTCCTTTCCATTCAAGCATTTGATAAATTTGTCTTGATGTTATAAATTCAAATTCATTTACTAATTCTAGTATTGCAAAATGAATATCTGTTATATGTCCAATGTTTATTTTATGTATTATTTGATTCATTGATACATATCCATCTTTTCCATCAAATGTTTTTATTTCACCTTCTCTTATAGCAAATGGTGATACTTGTGCTTTTATTTGGCTATCTTCAACCATATTTAATTCCTCCTTTTGCCAAAACACATTTTTGTTTTAGCTTATATACTTTTTATATTTATAATTATATTATCGTTAGTTTTAATTTCTTTTTTTCTGGTTGTATTTTCTTTATACATACATCAACAGATTGACCATATTGTAAATTTTCATTATATTCTGTCATTCCTACTAAATTTGGAGTTATTTCTATAAATACTCCATTTTTATTTTTTTCAGTATCTCTTACTATTCCTTTAACTGTCATTCCTTCTTGAAAATTTTTTACATTTTCTTCCCAAGTTCCTAAACAATCTTTGTATGATAAATTTATTTTACCTGTTTTTTTATCAATGGATTTTACTTTACATTGTATTTCTTGTCCTATCTTTACTCTATCTTTTGGTGATTTTATTCTCACAACAGATAAATCTTCAATAAAAACAAGTCCAGATTTTCCATCTTCCATTTCTACAAAAGCCCCATATGGTTGCATTCCACTGACTCTTGCATTTACAATTTGTCCTTCTTTTAATTCCATTATTTCTCCTCTGTATTTTTATATTATTTTCTTATGTAATTTGTATTTCAATTATACAGCTTTTTTTAATATTTTTCAACTGTTTATTTTCCTATTAAGGTTTTTACTTCAAAATCTTTTAGATATCTCCATTTTCCAAGTTCTATATCTTTTACTCCAATATTTCCTATCTTGCTTCTATGTAAAGCTATTACTCTTCTTCCAACAGATTCACACATTCTTCTTACCTGTCTATTTTTCCCTTCATGTATTGTTATTTCTAATCTTGATATATCTTTTTCTTCATCTGTTTTTAAAATTTTTACTTTTGCTGGTCTTGTAGTATAATCATCTATTTTTACACCTTTTCTTAATTGTTCTACTTCTTCATTTTTTATTATGCCTTTTACTGTAACTGTGTATGTTTTGGTTATCTCATGTTTTGGATGTGTTACTTTATATACAAAATCTCCATCATTTGTTAAAATCAAAGCTCCTGATGTATACATATCTAATCTTCCAACAGGTACAACTCTTTCTCTAACTTTTACTAAATCCAACACTTTGTCTCTTCCAAATTGCTCATCAGATGTTGTTACATATCCAATTGGTTTATTTAATAAAATATATACTTTTCTTTCTTCTTGTTTTACATTTTTGCCTTCAAATGTTATTTTGTCTTTTTCAGGATTTACCTTAACACCTAGTTCTGTAATTGTTTTTCCATTTACTTGAACTTTTCCTTGTATAATATATTCTTCGCATTTTCTTCTTGATGCAATTCCACATTCTGCTAAATATTTTTGAAGTCTCTCTTCCATATTAATTTGCACGATATTAATCATGCTCTCCTTTCTTTTTATGTACTATTTTTATATTTCCTGCATATTATATATTAATTCCTTTTACTTTTCTAAAAGGCTTTATATAGATTTCTCCGGCAAGGTTCTCTTGCCGGTTATTTTATTTCTCTATCTTTTAATTTATCAAGTATATCTTTAAAATATTGTGGTAATTCTGCTTCAAGGCACATATCTTTTTGAGTTATTGGATGTTTAAATTCTAATTTTTGAGCATGTAAACATTGTCCAATAACATCAAATTCATTTTTTCCATTTGAATATGTATAATCACCAACAATAGGATATCCTATATGTGATAAATGTACACGTATTTGATGTGTTCTTCCTGTTTCTATATTTACTTTCAACAATGTGTATTTATCAAATCTTTTTAATACTTTTATATGTGTTATTGCATTTTTCCCATTTTTATTAACAGCCATCTTTTTCCTATCTGATGTACTTCTTCCAATTGGCATATCTATTGTTGCTTCATTTTCTTTAAAAACACCTCTAACAAGCGCAATATATGTTTTCTTTACTTCATGATTTTTTATTTGTTCACTCATTTTTACATGTGCATTATCATTTTTAGCAACAATTAATAATCCTGATGTATCTTTATCTATTCTATGTACTATACCTGGTCTTATTTCTCCACCAATTCCAGACAAACTATCTTTACATATTGCCATAATAGCATTTACTAATGTTCCATCTGGATTACCATTTGCGGGATGTACCACCATTCCTTTAGGCTTATTTACAACTATAATATCACTATCTTCATATATAATTTCAATTGGGATATTTTGTGCTTTTAGTTCTATTTGTTTTGGTTCTGGTATTTCAACTGATATTTTATCATTTTCTTGAATTTTATATGATACTTTTGCATTTTTTCCATTAACTAATATATTTCCATCTTCAATTAATCTTTGTGCAGATGTTCTAGTTATATCTGTATCAACACTTGGTATATATGTATCTAAACGTTTTCCTTTTTCTTCTTGGCTAACTATATATTCTTTCATTTTGTTTCCTCTTTTTCTTTTACTTCACTTAAAAATTTTGTTTCTACATATAATTTATCTGCAACTGCTTGTACAACATTTTTTAATAAATATTGTTCTTCTGTCATTCTGTCTATATGTGGAAACTCTTTACGTACAAATACATTTTTTATTGATATTTCCAAATTTGCACAAAATCTATTATATGCTTTACTTAACTCAAAATACCTTGTTGTTTCAGATATTAATTTTCCAATATCTCCTATGCTATATACTTGTTTTAAAATACATATTACCATTAAATATGCAATATGTGTTTTGCCATATTTTTTCTTTTCAGGTGCTGGCATTATTCCTTGTTTGACATAATTATTTATCATTGTTTTAGTTATTATTTTATCATCATCATTTGAACCCAATATTCCTAAATATTTTTCTAGATAATTTACTACTTGATCTAAATATAAATCAATTTCTGGTAATTCATTCCATCTTGGTAAATGATGTTTTATTATTTTTTCAATTCTCTCTTCATTATTTTGCATCTTTTATCACATTCTTTCTTTAATATACAATTATTTAACTCTCTAATTATCTAATTTTTCTCTTTTGCATATTATAAGAAATTTTAGCAACAAAACTAGCAGGTGCTAATTTTGCTCCAATTCTTGCTAATTTTATTTTCCAACCTGGAACAATATAAAATTTTCCTTTTAAAAATTTATTTATAGCATATTTTGCAACATATTCACTACTCAAACCTTTTAATGCAAATTCAACATCTGCAACTTTATTAAAGTTTGTATCTACTGGTCCTGGGCACAAAATACTAATTTGTACTTTTGATTTTTTTCTTCTTAGTTCTTCTCTAATTGATTCTGAAAATCTTACTACATAATTTTTTGTTGAATAATATGTTGTCATAAGTGGTCCTGGCATAAATCCAGCAATTGATGCTACATTTAATATTTTTCCACTATCTTTTTTTATCATTTCTTTTAAATATAATTTTGTTAAAATATGATATGCTATTATATTTGTATGAATCATTTGAATATCTTTATCTAAACTTGTTTCTTCAAAATGTCCACAATCTCCAAATCCAGCATTATTTATTAATATATCTATATCCTTATTTTCTTCATATATTTTTTTACAATTCTCTTCTTTTGATATATCCATAACAACAATTTTTGTTTCTGTTTTTAATTGTTTTTTTACTTCTTCTAGCTTTTTTTCATCTCTTGCAACTAATATCAAGTCATATCCCTTTTGGCTTAATATTTTTGCCATATCTCTTCCCATTCCTGAAGAAGCTCCTGTTATTAATGCCTTCATTTATATATTCCTTTCATAAAATAAATTATTTTTAATTTAAAAACCTCTTGAAAATGTTTCAACTATAGTATCTACTAAAAGCTTTATTATAACATTATTATTATATAAATTTATAAAAAACTTTCTTGTAAATGGTACTATTGCTAGTACAAGTCCAATCACAATCAAAATCGCAATATATATTACAATTTTCTTTATTTTTTCAAGTGAAATCTTTGTTTTTTTTCTTTCATATCTCATTTGTGGCTGTTTTGTAGCCTTTTTTATTTGTTCATAATATCTTTGCATAATAGACATTTCTTCTAATCGTTCCTGATTTTGGCTCATTTCTCTTTGATTAGCTACTCTTTTTAAATCTTTTTTTAGTCTATTATTTTCTTGAATTATTCTATTATATTCTTCTATAGATACACTTTGTCTCTTTATTTTTTCGTCGTATTCTCTTCTTTTAAAATCATTTGATAATATTTCATAAGCTTCATTTATTTGGCGCATTTTATCTTGGCAATTACTATTATTTTGTAAGTCTGGATGATATTTTTTTGCAAGTGTTTTATATGCTTTTTCGATTACTTCTTCTGAAGCATTTTTATCTACTTCTAATATTTCATAATAATTTTTCATACTTCATTATGCTGGCTTTTCTTTTGTTTTTATATTTACCTTTGCCTGCATCTCCTCCATCTTGTTCTATTTTACATTAAATCAAGAAAATAAGCAAGTATTTATTACTTAAGAAAAAAAGAATTGGTGGTAGTTTCCAATTCTTTCACATATATATTTTTTATCTATCTTATATAATTTTTATCATCTGCATATGGAATATCTTCCTTTGAAAACTCCCATGGTTTGTCAGATGTAAGTTTTCTCCATAAAGATGCATATGGTTCTAATGTAAACTCTTCTGTTAAACTATTCAAATCAATATCTGGTAATAATTCTAATGGATCTATTGTATATGCTAATCCTGTTTCTTCTGTATTAGATTTTCTTATTTCCAAATGAAGATGTGGCACTCTTGAACCACCACTTGAACCTGTTTTTCCTATTATATCAGTTGTTGTTACTTTATCTCCTGGCTTTACTAAAATTTCTCTTAAATGTCCATATACAACTCTTCTACCATCATCATTTAATATTTCAACTTTATTTCCATATCCATCATTAAATGCATCAAAACCTTCTGTGGTTGTTCCATCAAATTCTGCTAACAATACTGTTCCAGAAGTTATAGGATGTACTTCTGTTCCTATATCTGCTGTTATATCAAACCCTGAATGTGCTCTCTCTTTAAATAACACATAATGATTTTTTCTTATTCCCCATTTATCATGTTCTGCTACTTTGTATTTTGGCTTAATTGGCCATATATATTTACTATCTTTCATTTTTCTTCAATCCTTTCCTATGTACATTTTATTGTTGTAGTCCTTGCTGACTATTTTCAACTTTTTGAATTCTTTGTTTTAGCCTTAATACTTTTCTTTCTTTTTCAGGAATAAATTTATGATTTATTCCTTTTAATTTACCATCAATTGTTTTGGCTTTAATCAATCTCTTTTTTTCTTTTTCTTCATATTCTAATTGTTCTTGTAAAATTTGCAATTGTCTTGAAGCTGGTATATTTTTATTATTTGGATTGTATCCATAAAGAACTGCAATTTTATCATACATGTCTGTTAAATATTCCATTGCCTTCTCTCTTGGGATTTTACATATATGTACTTCTCTATCTCTTCCTTGTCTACGATTTACATATAAACTATCTTTTAATCCAAAAAATTCTGAGACATATTTTGATGATAAATTATCTCTATGTAATGTTGAGCATAAAAATATTTCTTTATTTTGTGAATTCTTAAAAAATTGTTCTATATGTTTTTGAATTCCATTGTATAATATTATTCTTGCTAATCCAACACTTCTATTATGCGGATTTGTTAAATATGTATCTAATTCTACTGCATTTCCTGTATTTGCTGTATAATATTGTGTTTCATCAAATTCTGGCTCTTCATGAATTTTTAATTTTCCCTTATGCATTAATTCTGCATATTCTTTTTCTTCTTCCATAAAAGTTTCATAGTCTTGAATTTCAGAGCTTTCTTCTCCATTCCTTTTTCCAAACTCTGCTTCAATATCTTCAAGTGTTATCCAGTAAAACATTTCATATTTTTTTGCAATTTCTTTTCCATAATTTTGTATAATATATTCTGACATATATCTATTAAGATTTTCTCTTAGTTCACTTTTTTCATGATATTCATTTTGCTCCAATTCTTGTTGTAAATATCCATATAAAGAATTCTCTGTACTTCTTCCAGATTGTCTTAATATTCTTCTTTTTGCATATTCAAATGCTTTTATTTTTATAATATAAATATTTCTTAAATCTTTCTTGTAATCTCTATCTGATAAATATTGTGATTTTACATATTGCTTATATTTTTCACCATATTTAAAATATTTCGTAATATCATTATATGTAAATGGACTTTGTCCTTGTGTTACATATGTTGCAGCTTCAACTTTATCATTTTCATCTGTTGCAACAATTACTGAATTTTCATTTGAATGTACATATTCTGATATTCCTTCTCTTCCTGTGTCAAATAATTGACCTTCTCTTCCTTCTTTTTTCATTGCTTCTAGACTTATTTGCTCTAGTTCTACTATTTGGTCTAGATATTTTTCTTCATTATCTTTCGTAAGTTCAACTATTTTAATCATATTTTTGCACCTCTTAAGGGTATAATAAGCCACAAAATATAATTATATCTTGTTAAGCTAATATTTACTTTTTTATAAATCATAAAAGCCTTTGTAAAAAGGCTCTTTTTAAAATATATACTTGTCTTTTGTAATTATTCTTTATTTATGAAATTTATTTAAAAATGTTCCAACAAAATGTACAATTGGTGTTGAATTATTATTTGCAACTTCTTTTCCCAAGGCTTTTCCACCTACTGTTAAAGATGCAACCATAGCACTTATTACAAATTGTAAGTTCACTCCAAATTTTTCTGTTATTTTTGATGCAATCATTGCACTTATAGCTCCACTTAGTACTCCACATATATCTCCTATTACGTCTGCACATATATTTGCAACTCTTGCTGAATTTTTTATTAATTTAATAGATGTTTTTGCACCTTTTACTTTTTTTGTTGCTTTTGCATGAAACTCTTCTTCATTAGCAACTGTTACTGCAACTCCTATTATATCAAATCCTATTCCTATTGCAATAACTAATATTAATATAAATATTGATGCTCCTAAATTTAAGTTAGATACTCCATTTGTTGATACATATGAAAAACATATTGATAACACAAATGTTATTATAAATACTTCTATAAACCACTTGAGCTTCGAGTGATCTTTTCCTTTTGAATTTTTACTCATTTTTTATTTTTTTCATTCTCCTTAATAATTGTTTTTATAAAAAAGGTGAAGATGGTAAAACCTAAGTAAATTTTACGGTTTAGGTCTAGTTGAATTTCTCTATTCTTTACTATGTATTACTACATAGCTGTTTCCATTTAAAAGAACATTCACATATTGCAGTGAACACTAGATCACCACTTAAATCCGTACCTTAATCCTCAGATTTCTATGCTTCTTGCCTGAAGCAAACATTCTAGAAGTTTTCCTTGACATGTCTAATATTATTACTAGTCTCTTTTGCAAGTGTAATTTCATAAATGTTACTTAATCCCAATACCCTCACTCAAGACAGGCTACTCTATGTATTTTGTGTCTTGGCACTCACCATAGGTTTACTTAAATGATTTCTAAGCCTCAACGAAACAGGGGATTCTATATATGCCATTATATATTACCCGTGCCTCTTACCTTCCTGAAAACACACAAAACTGGCATTTCGCGCACAAACAAGAAGCTTCATGTATGCCCTTTAGTGGATTTTTAGCCCCACCCTCATAATAACTGACACGACTAGAATAATGCACCATCAGTTGTTATTATATCATATTCTTTTTTTAGTTTCAAGTGAATTTTCTGTGAAATTTATCACAACAAATAATATTTTACTTTTATGTAAAATAATGTATTATTTTACTTTTTTTAAGATAAATGTAAAAAAATGTTGACTTTTATTTGTTTTTCTATTACAATAAATTTAAATTTTTTGGTTACAAAATAATATGATTATTAATCTATTATTTTAGTAATATAGTAATTCTAGCATCATGAAAAAGGAGTTTATTATGAAAAAAATCTTATCTCTACTTATTGCGTTTTCTTTAACATTCGTTTTTTCGGTAAATGCCTTTGCTACAAATGTTCCAAAAGATAAAGAAAACATTTCTAGCGAAAATGTTTATTCTGCAAAAGCTTCTACTGCCGGTGGCAGTGATTCCGGCTATTTTCATGGGGATGGACATCTCTATATTAATATGCGCGAAACAAATCGAGCAGTAGACGTATACGTACAAGTCGTATCTTCTACGAAAGAAGATATGAATCAAACTTATTATGTTGCCTGGAATACTCCATCAGGTAAGTCTTATGTTCTTTCTGCTGTAAAGGGAGATGGTTCTAAAAATTATTTTAATTTACATGTGGCAGAACAAGGAACTCATGAATTTTATATCTATCGATGGGATGGTTCCAACGATAAATTCACAGCAGGAGCTTTCATAAAGAGTAGAAACTAAATTTTAATAGCCAGCTAGAATTACTATAAAAAGGGAAAGATACATTATCTTTCCCTTACTTTATTGTTACTGTTTTGTATATTCTGAAATATCTGGCTTTTGTACATCTATATCATTAACTGAATTCGCTTCATATTGATTTTTTCCTTCTTCATTTTCATTCTTTATATATAATGATATTCCTGTTTCTTTATCTATATATGCCTCACTATTATTTAATTCTATATGCCAACACATTGTATTATCATATTTTTTTGAAGTTATTTTGCAATTAAAATTTAATGCTAATTCAATTAATTTGTTGTTTTCTAATATAATACTATTTACAGGAGCTTCATTAATTCCACTTGCATCTGTTGAATAAACTTTTGATTTTTCAAATAATTTATATCCTTCATTAGTTGTTCTATCTCTCCATGTTATGACTTTAGAATTATCACTCTTCAAATAAGACTCTTGTAAAATTAAATCCCCTTTTCTCCAAACTGAATTTGTATAATCTTCATTTTCATATGAATAGTAATAATTTATATCACTTATACTTTTATTATATCTTGTTAAAATATCTTTTAAAATATTATACCTAAAAAAGATTATTCCTAACAACATAACAACAATTATAATAAAAATAATCAAAACAAATTTAATTTTTTTATTCATTTTCTCCCCCCTTTTCAATCATTATTTATTTTATTATAACTAAATAAATTTATATTGTAAATAGAAAAAAATCTTTTTTTATCTTTTATGACTACATTTTAAGTCATATTTTGTCACTTTTTGTCACTTTTTGTCACTTTTTGTAATTCATGATTTATAATTTTATCATACAAAAAAGAGAAAAAACTCTTTTTAACGTTCACTCAAAATAAGTTTCTTTCTTTAAGTTCTTTCTCTTTAATTTTTATTTAATATTAATTTACATACAATTAAACTCATATCATCTTTTGTAACACCATAACTATTATCAACAGCCTCATTTAAAATTAAATCAGCTATTTTTTGTACACTTGTTGTTTCTATATCCTCTAACAAATATTTAACCCATAATTCCTTATTTTTATATTCAACATTTGCATCAAGAATTCCATCACTACACATTACAAAAATATCTTGATTTTCTATATCTTTATCATATGTAGTTAAATTAATATCTTTCAATATTCCTGCTGGTAAGCTTAATGATTTTATTATATGAACACTATTACCATTTTTTACATATGTTGGACATGCCCCATTTTTTATAAATTCTACTTTTCCATTAAATAAATCTATTATCATAATGTCTAATGTTGCAAATATTTCCTCATTTGCATTCATTATTGTTGTATTTATTAAATCTATTGATGTGTTTTTATCAAATCCAGACATTAATAATCTTTCTAGCATTTTTATTGCTATTTGGCTACTTTTTCTTGCTTCAGGTCCTGACCCCATTCCATCACTTATTGCCATAAGATATTTTCCATCATTTAATCTAATTTGTAATATGCTATCTCCTGAAACAGGACTACCATTTTTTATTTTTGAGTCTTGTCCTATTTGCAATAAATATTTATCTGATGACATATAGCAAAATACTCTTTTTCCTTGTTTATTTAATCTTTTGGTTTTTACTTCATTAATCATTAATTTTTCATCTAAATTTTTCTCTAATACTGCTTGAATTTTTTCAATATCTTTATTTTCACTAATTTTGCTATCTTCTGTTAAATATAATTCAATATATGTTCTTTTTTCTTTTGTAGTAATTTCTAAATTTTCAACAAAAATGCCTTTAATTTCTAGCATATCTATAATTTTCTTTTTTTGGTCAATATATGTATCTTTAGTATTATTTTCTTTTTCTATTTTCACAGCAATACTAGAAATTGCTTTTGAAACTCCATCTAATTGTGCTTGTACATTTTTTTTATTTGATTTTACTTTTTCTTCCCAAATAAAATCTTTTTTACTCGTTTTATATGCAAAATTAATTGCTTTTACTATTTGTTCTATTTCTTTTTTTATTTTTTTATTATCTAGTGTAACTATATAATTATCAAATTTTGCAAATACATTTATTAAATCTTTAGCTGTCATTTCTTGTTTATCAATTAAAACTTCAAATATTTCATCTACAATTCCATTTTTTGTATTTGATATATCATCATATAACAGATTATCTTCTAATCCATCTAAATTATTTAATAATTCTGTTATAAATGTATTTTTGTTTTTCTTTTTTGCTTCTTCTGCTGTACTATCTAGTTCGTAAGTATCTGCAATGTCTTTAATTGTTTCAGAGACCATATTTAATTGATTAACTGTTTCTTCACCTTGTGATAATCTATTATTTTTAAATGATGGGAAATAATTTTCTTTTGGATTTAATTCTTCTATATCTATTCCAACCCAATTCGGAACTGCTAATAATCCAATTGCTGCAACTAAAATTTCTTTAAACATTGCGAAATTGCTTGTATCACCTTTTGCAACATATATTAAAATCCCATTTCCTATTACAAATCCTGCAACAACACCAATTTTTCCATATTTATTAAATAATCCTGCTATCATTCCTGCAACAGCATATTCAGCCACTATTATTGGATCATTTTGAGCAATAATTCCTAATGTAACTCCAATTGTAACTCCTGCTGTTGTTCCTATTAGTACACCATTTCTCCATCCAAGTAGCAATACCATAAATATACTTAATATATTTCTTATAGATAATCCAAATATTGATAAATTTCCAAATGCAGAGCATGCTATTGATACTAAAAGACTTGCTCCTATAATTTCTTCAATTGAAAATGCCCTTCTATCAGTAATTTCTTGAATTACTACTAAAGAATTTACAAAAATTTTATAAAATATAACAGAAAGTACAGCTAAAGTTATGTGTAATAATAAATCCCCTATTGTAAATTTAGTTAGTATGAGTTTTGCAACCATAACTAAAATAATACTAAAAAATATATGTTTGGAAATTTGCATTTGTTCATCTTTATATTCATCATTTTCCTTTGGTGGCTTTATGCACATTGTTATTAATAGCATCAAAATTATTAATATATAATTTAAAGCTCCAATTGTTCCGACTCCAACAATATTGCCTATTAATCCAACAATTAATACTACTATTGCTGGAATTTTACTTGCTAAACAAGCTCCAACCATTGCAATACTAAATGGTGATACATCTTGTCCCATTCCTACCATAGATACCATAAATGCTAATACATATATTATAATATTTTTAACACTAAATAGATTTTTTATTAATTCTTTATTATCTTTTAACATCCTTTAACACCTCATGTAACATTTTAATACTTGTCTTATGTGTTTTTTGTCTTTTCTTGTAGACAAATACAAAAAATTTTCTTACATTTTGTGATATATTATCTTATTTTTTTAACAAATATATTATATTAATAATATTAATTATAAAACTTGCAAATAGTAACATTACTACTAAAATATTATTATTTGTATTTTTTTCTATATTCATTTCTTTGTATAAAATATCAAATTTATTTTTTGTATCAAAATATATATTATCTAGCTCTAAAATATCTTTTAAATGTTGATAAAAAATCGAACCAGTGTCATCATCTGTAACTTCATTTATCCATAATTTTTTTGTAAATCTTATGAATTCTTTTCTTGTTTTGTTTATATTTATTCCTTGTCTAAATTTCAAATTTATCTTTTTTAAATACAATTTTGTATATATTGCTAATATATATGTGTAAAAGTATTGTTCTTCAAAATCACTTGGAAATATTGTATAATTGTTTATATCACAACTTGATGAAAATAATGTTACACTTTGTTTTGTTACACCTAATTTTGCATATTTCCATCTTGAAATTATCTTCATTTCTTCTTTTGAATAATTTACACTATTATCATTTGGTAATATATTTAAAAATTTAAAATATTGATCTTTTATTTTATCAAAATCATTCATATTGTTCCAACCATTTTCGTCAATACATGCATATGAATATGTTAATGCTCTTTCTGTATCTATGTCTAGTTTCATTGATTCTGTGACTGGTCCTGTTATTTTTTCTATAAACTCTTTAAAATACATTACATCACTGAAGCAATCTGTTTGTATTCTAATTTTGTCATAATTTTTCATATTAGAGAATTCTTGATTTATATCTCTAAATTTATAGTTAAAATTTAATAAATCTGAAAATTTGTCACTATCCTCTATATTTGTTTTTACACATAAAAAACAAATTCCTGTATTAAAACATATAATTTCAACTTTTGGTATTTTAAAAAATATACCATTTTTCTCTTGTACTTTTCCTTGAATATCTCTTGGTATTGTATATTCAAACATTGTACAACCATTTCTTGCAAGAATTGCCGCTTTTGTTTCAAGTGGCAATTCTTCTAATTGTTTAATCTTATTTTTACTATAATTAAATGTTCCAAACATATACTCTCTAGTTCTATGTGAGAAAAATGAATATATGTCCATATCTTTATCTTTTTTAAATATTCTTAATTCACAATTTTTATCTTTTAATAATTTCATTAAATATTTTAAATATTTACTTTCTTTTATAACATAAGGATAAATAAAATATGTATATTCGTATTTCGTTTTTAACTCCATCTTTTGTTCCCTCTTTCTAAATTATTATTTGTCACAATAATAATTTACTCCTATTTCTTCTCCTAAATACCATTTTCCTATAAAGTCAATTTTTAAATTATTTTCTAAATTATATTTTGGTTCTATTATTGTTTTTCCGTTTTTGTCTATTGATCCCCATAATCCATCTTTTTTTACTGAAACAAAGCCATAAGAATTTTGTTCTGTTGCATCATCATAAATATAGTCTACTACAACATTTCCTTTTTTGTCTACATATCCATATTTTCCATTTTCTTTTTTCAAAAATAATGTATTGTTTGGTAATGCTTCTTGACTTGTAATTTCTTCTAAATTCAAATTGTAATACTTATAATCACTATCAACTCTCATTCTTAGATACTTATCATTTACATTTAGTTCTACTAGAACTCCATTTAATTTTTTTTCATATTTATCATTAATTATTGTTGTTTTATAATTTTCGTCTTCTGCTAAAAATAAATTTGCTTTTTCATTATAAATAATTCCTGTATATTCAAATGGAACTTTTTCTTCTTCTTTTTCATCTATAATTCCATATTTTTCATCTTTTTTTGCTATATAAATTCCTTCTTTTGCTTCTTTTAAATCTTTATATTTTGCTTCTATTAATATATCTCCAGATGTTGTCATTTCTCCATATAAATCTTTTTGAGTAAATATAATTCCTCTTTTTGTACTTGATTTTATATCATCAAATCCTTTATCAATTAATGTTTCTCCTGCTTGATTGATTATTTTTTCTTCTCCGTCTTCTACAACATAGTAGTTATCACCTAAATACACTTGTTTTATTTCATTATATTTGTTTTCTAATATTTGTATTTTTGTTGTGCTTACTATTCCACATTTTCCATTTTCATCTGTTGTTATATATCCTTCTTTGTATGTTGTTCCTAGATTTTTTATATCAGAATATTTTACATCTATTAAAATTGTTCCGGCATTATTTGCAAGTCCTACATATCCATCTTTTCTTATTAATAAACTGTTTTCTATTCCTTTCATTGCACTAATTTCATCATATTCACAGTCTAATAATTTTTTACCATTTAAATCAATTAATCCATATTTTCCATTTTGCATTACTTTTAGTACATTTTTTTCATACCATATATTATCATTCTCGTCTATATTTTCTAGTACTTGGATTTGATCATATTGTGTAAATATTTCTTCATTTTTTCTGTTTAATGCTTTCGTTTTATATGTTCCGTCTTCTTCGTTTATATCATATGTACATATGAATACATCTTTTGTTTTGTCTGGTATTACTATCATTTCTTGATATGATGGATTTATTACTGTTTCTCCATCTTGATTTATTACTCCCCATTTATCTGCTGAAAATGCTGTAAAGTATTCATATTCTTTATTTAGTTTTTCTCTTTGTATAAATACATTTTTAATTATCATTACTACCATTGCTATTACAATGATTGCAATAATTACAGCAAATACTTTTTGGTAATTTAACTTACCTTCAGTTTCATATCTTCTTCCTCTACTCATATATAACATCCTTTCAATTTTTTATTTTGCTTATTATTATCTATTTTTAATGCCTATAATATATCATAATTTGGTGGAGATTACAAGATTTTATGTAATAAAAAAAGAACTATAATTTTTATATTATAGTTCTTTAAATATATATATTAAACAGCTTCTTGATTTTCTGTTTCTTCTTTGTTTTCATTTCCTTCTTCATTTATTACTTCTAAGCTACATACAGAAACTTCATATGCAGTTTTTGTTTCAACTGTTCCATCTTCATGTTTCTTTTCATATTGTCTTGATTGAACTCTACCTATAATTTTTACTTGTGTTCCCACTTCTATGTTTTGGCAAAATCTTGCATTTCTTCCCCAAGCAATTGTTGGAATATAATCTGATTTATTATATGCTCTGTTTACTGCTAATAATAAATCTGCAATTTCTCTTCCAAATGGTGTTTGTCTGTAAATAGGTTTTTTACAAACAAATCCGATAAGTACTACTTCGTTTGTCATTTCTTCTTTTTTTGCTATTTCTCCATCTTCGCCTTCAACTTCTTGTTCTTCATTTTCTGGTAATTCTTGAACATCTTTAGCAAAAACTGTTAAGATTAATTTGTTTCTTTCATTTTCAAAGCTGTTGTATGATCTAAATTGTCCTTTTATTAATAATTTCTTTCCTTCTGTTAATGTCTCATCTGTTATTAGTCTTTCTGAAATTGTTATTGGAATAATGTCTGCGTTTCCACTTAAACGTGCTATAGATAATGAAAATCTATAAAATTTCTCCCCATAAATTTCATGGCTAAATTCTTTTTCGCCTGTAACCTTTCCTACTAATGTTAAGTAGTTGTTTTCTAAATAATTTGTATCCAATTTTATTTCCTCCCTATCTTTTTTTATTTTATCAATTGTAAATTACCATCTTGCGTTTTTTTATTTTAAAATTTTCTACATTTCTTATTATACTACACATTTTTGGTTTTGTCTACATAAAAAGTTAATATTTTGAATTTTTTTTTGAATTTTTATTCATTTTTAGGCATTTTTGGCAGTTTTTTATAAATTATGGGCTATTTTATAGCTCTTTTATTAAAAAATTTATAATTTCATTATATATTGATGACTTTTTATTTTGTTCTATTTCTATTTTTTTCTCTTGATTTTCTATTATATCACCATTTAATTTTTCTATTTCTCTTTGTACACTAATTATTATATAATTTTCTTTTACACTTGATATCATTATTGTTGATTTTGAATTAAATCCAAATGTTATAATTTTTATTAGTATATTTTCAGGTATTTTTATTTTTTCATCAGAATTTATCAGAATATATTTGGTCTTATTTATTATTTCTCTCATAAATTTGTATTCTTCTTCTGTTAAATTTATGTCTTTGTTATAAATTATCTCATCAAATTTTATATTTTTTAAATTCTTTATACTTTCGCTGTTTAATTCAATTAGCTCATAATTTTCTCCTAGTTTTCTTTTTATGTCTTTAATATCTTTTTTTCTAGCAACAATTCCAATTAATGGCATGTATCTTCTCCTTTTTCCATTTATATGCATATTTTACCCAATAAAAATATTAATATTCTTATTTTTAGATATTTGTCTTTATTTGCATTCCATTATTATCAATTACATAATTATCTTTATATATCAATTCTGATACTGTTAATAATTCAAATCCTTGTGATTTAATATTTTTTATTAATCCGTCTAAACTATTAGCAGTATTTTTTGTTCCATTATGACTTAATATTATACTACCATTTGATATTTTGTTTCTTATTCTTTTCCACATATCATCACCAGTTAATCCTTTATAATCTAATGTATCTAAATTCCATTGAATTGGATAATATCCATTATTTTTTGCTGTTCTTATTACTATATCATTATATTCTCCATATGGCGGTCTATATAATTCCACTTTTTTATTTGTAATCTTTTCAATTTTATTTACACTTAATTTTATTTCTTCTAAATTTTTTTCTGCTGATAATTTATTTACATGTGGATGTGTATTACTATGTGTTCCAATTTCATGACCCGCTTCTGCAATCCTTTTTACTGCCTCTGGATATTTGTCTACCCATTCTCCTACCAAAAAAAATGTAATTTTTACATTATTTTTTTGTAATGTTTCTAATATTTTATCAATATCATCTGCATTCCAAGCACAATTCATTGTAAATGCAACCTTTTTTTCATCTGTTTGAACATTATAAATTGGCAATTCTTTTTCTTGTGATGATGTTTGAATTGTTTCAACTTTTCTTACATTTGCAATTGTTATTAATACCGCTACTGTTAACACAGATACTATATATGTTTGAATTTTTTCTTTATTAAATACCAAAAACATAATTACCTCCAAATTTTGATATTTAATTCTATTCATCATTTTACTTTTTATTCATGTATGACTATTACATATGTTTTATTCTTTACATTTTTTATTATATTTTGTTCTGTAACAACCTTTATATATTGATTTTTAGCCTAAAATACGTTATAATAAGTACATTAACTTGCAAATGCAAGAATAAAAAAGGAGAAAAGATATGGAAAATAGTTATGTAAGCAGACTTATAGAAAACCAAACCATTTGCACAATGAATGGTAAGCGCTACATTATCACTGATCGGATGGGTGCTTGGAATAAGCAAAGTGTAGTCCTTACATGGGAAGGATGGCAAATAACTAGTAATAGCAATTTTGTATCAATAACACCTGATGAGGTAGAAGTTCTCTTTACAAAAGGTTTAATAAGAAACGTTGCTCGTGGTGAAAATGGAAAGCTTTATGAAAAAACTACTTTTTTAGATGGAAGAGATTTTGCTGGAGCAATTGTATGTGGAATTTTAGCACCCAGTACTCAAGCAAATTTACGTCCGGAAATTTGTGACTATGCTAAGAAAATGGGATATATTACTGATATAATGACACCCGTTAAGATGTTCAGTGGTACAAAATCACTGATTTTTAACACTGATGGAACCTATAGTATCCTTTTTGTTTGGAATGATAGTGTTTTGAAGAAAATTAATCAAGAATTACTTCATAATTTTACGAAAAACTTCTTTCGCAATTATTCAGTTGAAGTCAAAAATAATGGAATATTAATGTTAAATCTTTCAGAAGATTTTGCTTTTTCTAGAAAAAGTATTGATATTTTCAGAGTATATGACATTCAATTATTCTATCTTAACCCCAAATTTGATAAAAAACTTCTTCTTCGAGCAATCATGCAAAGAGCATTTATCTCATTCCCTTACAATATATTGAAAAGAAATCAATTTGAAAAATTTGGAAACACTACGATTCCTGAGAATAAGAAAGAACATCTTAAATTCAATCAATTTGGAAAATGTAAGCTGAATTGTGGAAAAGTGTTTTATAATAGCGAATTGAATCGTTACTTATATAAAATCACAATTCCATATACTGAATGGATTCGAGAGCTTATGATTGATACTGAAAAAGTATTAAAATCGAAATATTGTGAGAATGTATGTGTAAGTTTTTCCGGATTCAATCAGACTATCGAAATTTATTGTAATGGTAACGACATTGGCTTAGACGTTGAACGTGAGTTAATTAGCCTTGACTATGCAATGACATTTTTATGGGATGAAAGTAAGGGATTATTTAACTACTATCAATTCTATACTTCTATTCTCTCTCTATTGGAGGCTGATTCCAGTGGACAATTCAGGGATGAATATTTTTCATATCTAAAAACGTTGAAGCGTTTACTTCCTGAAAAATTGTAATACATTAAACTCCAAAAAGGAACTATTACCATAATTGGTACTAGTTCCTTTTTGAGTATATAAATTTTTTTTGACTAAAAATTATTTTAATACATAATATATTAATATTATATCTCAGTTTCTATTATCTCACAATTATTCATTGAAATTTCTGCTAAATTTTGACTTTCTGGCATACCATAAAGATGTGCTTTTATAACTTTTGCAATTCCTCCATGAGCTACAATTAATACACTTTTATCATGATATTTTTCTTTTATATCATCAAAAAATTCATCGATTCTTTTTTCAAAATCATGTAAATTTTCTCCATTTGGAATGTTATAATTTAACTTATAATCCCAAATATTATTTTCCATTTCTTCTGTTACATCTCTTCCTTCATAATCCCCTAATTTTCTTTCTCTTATTCTTTCATCTGTAATAATTGGTATATCTCTTCCTTCATTTATTATTTCAGCTGTTTGTTTTGCTCTTTTCATTGGAGAACAAATTACAAGATCATATTTTACATTTTCAAGTTCTTTTTTTGTATTATAAGCTTGACTTACACCTGTTTCATTTAATTCTTTTTCTGTTCCTCCACCTTGCATTTTTTTGGCTAAATTTAAGTCTGTTTGTCCATGTCTTACATAATAAATTTTCATACCAATCATTCCTCCTATATTAATTATTAATATTATATCCAATTTTATATTTTTTTCAACATTTTCATATTTATAATTATAAAAATATTTTCTGAATAACAAAAAAAGTTTGACATATACTAGAAAAAGTAGTATACTATATTTAACAACTCGAGTGACATTGTTAGTCATACGAGAATCATGATATGAATGAGATATGCTGATCACATATCTCTTTTTTTATTTTCTAAACTTTTAATAAATATTTTCCTTAAAAAATCATATAGTATAGAACAAAGCGATGTAGTCGCCCTTTGTTCTCGCCCGATTTGATTTTTCGACTAAAAGAAGAAAATCTCAAAGGGCTAGCGTTTGTAGTTTTTATATACTAGGAAGTTCAGAGAACTTTCCTAGTATATAAAAAGAGCAGCTGATCAGACTGCTCCAAAATAGACTTTGTAATCTATTTTTCATTGTTTTTTTGATTATTTTCACTTGAATTATCTTTTAATATTTCTTGTATTAATAACCAAATTAAGTCATAAGACGTCATGATATGAATTCCTCCTTTCCTAGATTTCCTCTGTAAAAGGATTGGAGTAATTATATCTTAAAAACTACTAAAATACAATATATATTAAACTTTTATTTACTCAATTTTTGTCTTACATATTCATACATAACAACACCTGCTGCAACAGATGCATTAAGGCTCTCTGTTCTACCCAACATTGGAATTTTTGCTTTTTCATCTGCCATATCTTGAATTTCTTTTGAAACTCCATTTGCTTCATTTCCAATAACTATAATCTTTTTATAAAAATCTATATCATAAATACTATTTTTTGTTTGTAAAGATGTTACCATTAATTTAAAATGATGTTTTCTCATTTCTTTTATTGCCTGCGCTAGATTTTCAACTTCTATTATTTTTATTCTAAATATAGCTCCCATTGTTGAACGAACAACTTTAGAATTAAAAGCATCTGCAGTTCCTTTTGACACTATAATTTGATTTAATCCAATACTATCAACTGTTCTTAAAATTGTCCCTAAATTGCCTGGATCTTGCACATCATCTAATACAACTATTATATCTTGTGAATAATCTATTTGTGCATCTTGTGCATTTTTCTCTATTATTGCCATTATTCCTTGTGGATTTGTAACTTGTGTTATTATATTAAAAATTTTATCTGAAACAGATATACATTCATATTTTGCAATTTCAAGCATTATATGTGTTGGAATTTCATATGTTCTTGTTGTATCTTCACATACAATTATTTGTTTTATTTTTGCATTTTCTTTTACCGCTTCTTCAACAAGTTTTACACCTTCAACAACATATTCATTACTTTCATCACGATATTTTTTATCTTTTAATTTTCTAATATGTTTTATTAATTCATTGTCTTTACTTGTTATTGTTTGCATTTCTTCTCCTTTCTAAAAAAATTATTTATTTTCTTTTATTCTAAAATCATCTATTGTTTTCAAAAATTCTTCTACTTCTTTTAGCATCTTCATTCCTGTTGCATTTTGTAGAACATATGTAATTTGTGGTTTTAAACCTTGTGAAAATTTTATTCTATTTTTATAATTTTTTGCTAATTCATTTACATCTATATTAAATTCGCCTAATTCAAATGTAAATACTGCAAAACTACGTTTTCCTTGAACTTTACTTATATTAAGTTTTTTACATAATATTTTTATTCTTGCAATTTCAATTAAATTTTCTATTTCACTTGGCATATTTCCAAATCTATCAATCATTTCATCAATTACATTTTGTATATCTTCTTCATTCTTACATAATGCAATATCTTGATATATTTCAATTTTTTGACTTGAATCTGATATATATTCATCTGGAATATAACATGTCGCATCTAAATCTATTTGAACATCTATTTCTGGTTTTACTTCTTCACCTTGCATTTCTTTTACTACTTCATCTAATAAGTTACAATATGTATCATATCCAACTTGTTCTAGATGTCCACTTTGTATTTCTCCAAGTAGACTTCCTGCTCCTCTTATTTCTAAGTCTCTCATTGCAATTTTAAATCCTGAACCAAATTCTGTAAATTCTTTTATTGCTTTTAATCTCTTATCTGCAATTTCTGATAATAACTTATCTCTTTTATATGTGATATAAGCATATCCCTGTCTATCAGATCTTCCTACTCTTCCTCTTATCTGATATAATTGTGCTAATCCCATTCTGTCTGCATTTTCAACAATTATTGTATTTGCATTTGGAATATCTATTCCAGATTCTAATATTGTTGTACATACTAATACATTTGTCTTTCCTTCGATAAATTCTTCCATTATATTCTCAATTTCATGTCCTGTCATTTGTCCATGTGCATATACAACTTTTGCTTCTGGTACAAGATTTGATATTTCATCTGCTTTTTGAATTATTCTTTCCACATTATTAAATAGATAAAATACTTGACCATTTCTTTCTAGTTCTCTTGTTATAGCTTCTTTTATAACTTCTTGATCATATTCTAATACATATGTTTGAACAGGCTTTCTGTTATATGGTGGCTCATATATTACAGACATATCTCTTACACCAACAATTGACATATGAAGTGTTCTTGGGATTGGTGTTGCAGTCATTGTTAATACATCTATTGTTGCTTTATATTGTTTTATTTTTTCTTTATCTTTTACTCCAAATCTGTGTTCCTCATCTATTATTAATAATCCTAAGTCTTTAAATTCAACATCTTTGCTTAATATTCTATGTGTTCCTACTACAATGTCAACTTCTCCTAATTTTAATTTATTAATAATTTCTGTTTGCTGTTTTTTTGTTTTAAATCTATTTAATACTTCTACTCTAATGCCAAAATTAGTCATTCTTTCTTTGAATTCTTTATATTGTTGTTCAGCTAATACTGTTGTTGGAGCTAAATATGCAACTTGCTTTCCTCCCATTACTGCTTTAAATGCTGCTCTAATTGCAACTTCTGTTTTTCCATATCCAACATCTCCACATAGTAGTCTATCCATTGGTTTTGAATTTTCCATGTCTTTTTTTACTTCATCAATACAACGCAATTGATCATCTGTTTCTTGATATGGGAAACTATCTTCAAATTGAGTTTGCCATGGTGTATCTGCTGGAAAAGCATAACCTTTTGATTTTTCTCTTTTTGCATATAATTCTATTAATTCTTTTGCAACTTGTCTTAAATTTTTCTTTACTTTTGCTTTAGTATTTAACCATTCTTTTGTTCCAAGTTTATTTACTTTTAATCCGCCTTCATCTCCACCAACATATTTTCTTACACTATCTAATTGGTTTGTTGGAACATATAATACATCATCACCATAATATTTAAGTTTTATATAATCTTTTGTTGTTCCATCTGCAGTAATAGTATTTACACCTATAAAAATTCCTATTCCATAATTTTTATGAACTACATAATCTCCTATTTTTAAATCTGCATATACTACTTTTTCTCCTTCTTTAAATGCTGATGATTTATATGTTTTTCTTTTTTCTCCTTCAATTAGTTCTTGTGATGTTATTACTAATTGATTTGTATCAAAACATTCAAATCCTGATGATAATTTTCCTACACTAACTGTTACAAGGCTTTCTGTATTTTTTACTATTATTGTTTGATTTAAGTTTTCTTCATATTTGTTTATTATCTCTTTTTCATTTAGTAATGAACATATCTTTTTTGCCTTTTCTTTCGTTTCAGCTAAAATATATATTCTTTTTTTCTCTTCTTGTGCTTTTAATAATTCTTTAAATAATATTTCAATTTCACTTTTTGAAAAATTTCTTTCTTTATATATCCATTTATATTTTTCTGCTTGTATTTTTACTTCATTATCTAATTTTTCTACATAAATTATTTGTTTATCATTTAATTTATCTTCAAATTGATTAAAATTGCAAATATTTTTTAATGCTTCAGGTATAATTTTTTCTTTATCTATTAATAATTGAATTATATTTTGACTATCTTTGTTTACATTTATTGTTCTTTGCTCTATTTTTGATTGCTCATCTAAAAATACTAAATATTTGTCTGTTATATAATCTAATATTGTATCTTGTTCTGTATAAAATGAATTAAGATATCTATCAATTTTACTTATATAATTACCAGCTTTTATTAATTCTATATCTTGTTCAATTGTTTCTTGTAATTTTTCTGAATAGATTGTGTTTCTTATATTTGTTATTACATCTTCTATATTTGATTCTAATATATATTCATGTGCTGGATATATTGTTATTTTATCAATGTTTTCTGTTGAACGTTGACTTACTACATTAAAATATCTAATTGAGTCTATTTCATCTCCCCAAAATTCAAGTCTGACTCCTTCTTTTTCGTTAACTGAAATATCAACTATTCCACCTCTAACACTAAATTGTCCTCTTCCTTCTATTAAGTCACATCTTACATATCCTAATTCTACTAGTTTTTGTTTTATTGTTTCAAGATTTTCTGAATCTCCAACTTTAAAATTTAGTGTGCTTTTATATAATGCTTTTTTACTTATCATTTTTTGAAGAACTGCTTCTATTGTTGTTATTACTACTCCTGTTCTCATTTCTTGCATTTTATTTAATGTTTCAATTCTTTCATATGGTAAGTCTTTGCTTTCTGCAACATAATCATATGTTACTATTTCTTTTTTTGGTAAATAATATACTTTATCTGTAAAATATTTTATATCTTTTAATATTTTTTGTGCTTGAATTTCATTATATGTTATTACTAAGATTGGTCTTTTAGCAAATTCTCTTGTAGCAGAAATCATTTGCGTCATTCCAACGTCTGTTAAGCCCGATATGGCTATCGGGCTTTTTTTATTTTCTATTGTTTTTATGTACTCACAAAATTTAGGATTTTTACCTAATTCTCCTAATATTGTATTCATTTTATTTTCATTCCTTCCTTAAAGTACAATTATAATCATTTTTTATGTTTTTACAATTAATTTATTAAATTTTGAATTGATATAATTTACTAATTTTGTCATAAATTCATCTGGTTTTATTTCTTTTTTCGCAACTAAATCTAAACCTTTTTCCCAACTTGCTGTAAGTTTTGCATTTAACATATCTGGCATAGAAAAATTCACAACATCATATATTGCTTCACCTTTTTTGGTTGGTGTTACTATTTGTGTTTTTGAATTTATATCAATATATTTTATCTTTTCTAATTTTTTTATTATTTCTCCTCTTGTTGCAGATGTCCCAATTCCTGCACCTTTTATTTGTTCTCTTAATTCTTCATCTTCAATTAACTTTCCTGCATTTTCCATTGCTAAAATTAATGAACCTGAATTATATCTTGAAGGTGGTGTTGTTTCTGCTTCTTTTATTTCATAATTATTAACAAGTATTTCTTGTCCTTTTTTTAAGCTTTTAAATACTTCTAAATTATTTTCAATTTCATCTTCATTTTCTTTTGAATTTTCGCTATTGTTTTCCACATTTTGTGCATTTGATGTGGATTTCTTTGCCTTATTTTGAGGTCTTAAAACTTCTAAATATCCTTGTGCTATACAAACTTTTCCACTTGCTATAAATGTTTCGTTTTCTACGTCAACTACAACATTTACTTTATTATATTCTGCTGGTGGATAAAATATTGCAATAAATCTTTTTACAATAGTATTATACACCTTTTTATGCAATTCTGGCAACTTTTCATAATTTTCATATCCTTGTCCTGTTGGAATTATTGCATAGTGGTCTGTTATTTTGCTATCATTCACATATTTGGTTTTTACTAAATTTGTTGAATATTTTTCATCTACCATTTTTTTTAATAAATTTTGTACTTCTTCGTCTTTATATCCTCTCATTAATCCATTCAAATTTTTTGATATTTCTTTTGCAACTGCTGTTGATAAAACTCTAGCATCTGTTCTTGGATATGTAACTAATTTTTTCTCATATAAATTTTGAATCACATCTAATGTTTCATCTGGTTTTATTTTGAATCTTTTTGTACATTCATTTTGAATTTCTGCTAAATTAAATAATAGTGGTGCATTTTCTTTTTGTTTTGATTTCTTTAATTCTGATATTATTGCTTTTTTTCCTGCTAAACTTGCAATAAATTCTTTTGCTTCATTTTCCTTTTTAAATCCACTATCATTATATAATTTTGGAGATTCAAATAACTTTGATTTTTCATTTACTCTCCATTCTGCTTTAAATGATCCATCTGTATTTCCAAATTCACCTATTATTTTATAATATTTTGTTTTTACAAAGTTTCTTATTTCTCTTTCTCTTGATACTATCATTCCTAATACACATGTCATTACTCTTCCTACTGAAATTGATATTTTTTCTTCATTTATTTTTGATGCTACTCTTCTTCCATATATTATTGTTAATAGTCTTGAGAAATTTATTCCTATTAAATAATCTTCTTTTGCTCTTAAATATGCAGAGTCTGCTAAACTATCATATTCACTTTGATTTTTTGCTTCTCTTATTCCTCTTTTTATTTCTTCTTCTGTTTGTGAATCTATCCATACTCTTTTTATTTGTGCTTTTGGATTTGGTTTTGCCATCATATATACTAATCTTTGTATATATTCTCCTTCTCTTCCAGAGTCACCTGCATTATATATTTCTTCTACATCTTCTCTTTGTAATAATCTTTGTACTATATTAAATTGCTTTTGTACATTTGGTATTATTTCATATTTCCATTCTGTTGGAATAAATGGTAATGTATCTAATCTCCAAAACTTTAGTTTTTCATCATATACTTCTGGATAACTCATTGTTACTAAATGACCTACACACCATGTTATTATCCAACCATCTGATTCTATGTATCCATCTTTTCTGTTCATATTTATCTTTAATGCTTTGGCAAATTCCATTGCTACAGATGGCTTTTCTGTTATTAGTAGTTTCATTTAGCACGCTCCTTTTCTCATTAATAATACTCTTATTGTTATAACAAATTTGACTCTAAGTGTCAAGGCATACATTCCTAATCATCTTACTAAAGTTCGACTAAATTTCTAAAAAGATAATTTGATTAAAACTTTTTATTTTAGCAATAATATTTAAATTATTTTATAAAACAAATACAAAACGATAAAGTCTAAAAAGCTAAAAATAGTGTTAAGCTATCTTTCTAGAAAACTTAACACTATTTTTTAACAATTAAATTAATAATTATTCATATATGCTTCATAATACAATTTTCCATCTATTTCCCATTGAGCAACTATTGTATCTTTATCCAAAATTAAATATGTAGTTTCAAAATTTTCATCATTTTTTTCTTCTGATTCATTATTTAATTCTAATATATTATTATTTATAACATATTTTCCTTTTTGATTTTTCTCACCATAAGAGATAAGTTCATAGTTTCCATTATTATCAAGAATTAACTTTGAATCATCTGTACTATATGTTCCATTTAATTTTTTTACAGTAACTCTAATATAGTTTGTATTATTGTATTCTAATGTATTTTTATCTACTATTTCAAAATAAGAATCCTGTCTTCCTATACCAAACAACTCCATCATTCTACTTGTTGAATAATATAATTTATTGTCTTTTATATAATATGTTCCAGGCATTACCTTATAATCAGATGAATTATTATTTATATAGCACATTTCTCCATTTGGTAAAAAAACAAATTTATAAACTTTGTCTACAGATGTATATACACCATAAAAATTAGTATTAACATTATCTTCAGAATTATCATTTACATTATTGAAAGTATTGTCTTCTTTATTATTTATACTAGAAATTTCATTTTTCAAGTTACTAATTTCTGCATTTAATTGAACGTTTTTATCTTCTTTAGCAGATTTTTCATTATAAGTCTTATATAAGAAATATCCCATTATAACAATTATTATTATAAGAATCAAAAATAACAATATTGAATAATTAAATTTTTTCTTTTCTTCCATTTTTTCACCTCAATTCTTTTGTATAAATTTTTGTAATCTTATATTATCATATAAAAAAATTAAAGTCAAACCAATATACTATCCAATAAAAAAATTTTTAATGTTTTTGTTTATATTTTTCACTTTTTATCTGCATATTTTTTTGATTTTTATATGCAGATAGTTATTGCTTATATGCATATTTTCACTTTTTATATGCAGATGTTTGATTCTTATGTGCATTTTTCTCTTTCCATAATGTATATACTTCATGTATTGCAATTGCAATCAAAAATATTCCAAATAATTTTCTTAAAGTTCCCACTTGTATATTTACAGAAATTATAGAACCAATTATAGCTCCTATAATACCGCAACCTGAAATATAAGTTGCTAATTTTACATCAATATTTTTATTTTTATAATTTACTATAATTGCAGAAATTGCAGTCGGAATAAAATATATAAGATTTGTTGCTTGTGCAATATGCTGTTCTAATCCAGCAAATGTTGTAAGTAAAAATATTAAAATTGTTCCTCCTCCCATTCCAATTCCACTAAATATTCCAGATAATCCACCAATTAAAATTTGTAACATTGTCTTCCTCCATAAATCATTCAAATCTGATATTTTTTGTTATACTTATTTTTAATACATAATAAGTCTATAAAACAAATAACATTCTATATGCATAATATAAAATAAAAATTGTAAACAAAATTTTTAAAATATAATCTGGTACTTTTTTTAATATTATTGCACCTATATATCCTCCAAATATTCCTCCTATTGCACATAATAATCCTGAATTCCAATTTATATAATTATTTTTATAGTAGAAAAAACTACTTGCAATTACCATTGCTAACATACAACAAAGTGATGTTGCTCTTGCTTTTTTTGGTTCAATGTCTAACATATAAATAAATGCCGGAACAAGTATCATTCCACCACCAGTTCCAAATAAGCCACATATAATACCTGCTAAGCCTCCAATAACAGCAATTTTTATATTAAAATTTTTTTCATTCATATTTTTATCCCTAAAATTCTTATTAAAAATTTCTATTTTTATCTCACCTATGCAAAATAAAAGATAGAAAATTTTTCTTTTTTCTATCTTTTCCAAATTTTATTATTTTATTTAATATTTTCATCTTTAATATAATATTTTGTTCCTACCATTTTATCTGGTAAATATTGTTGTTCAACCCAATGGCCTGGGTAATCATGTGGATATAAATATCCTTCATTATATCCTAATTCTCTCATTTTTTCTATTGGTGCATTTCTAATGTGCATTGGTATTTCACCAGTGTCTGAGTTTGCAACATCTTCTAATGCTTTGTTAATTCCTAAATATGTTGCATTTGACTTTTTACAATTTGCAACATATACAGCTGCTTCTGCAAGTATTATTCTAGCTTCTGGCATTCCTATCATATTAACAGCTTGCATTGCAGATGTTGCAATAACAAGTGCTTGTGGGTCAGCTAGTCCAACATCTTCTGATGCACAAATTACTATTCTTCTTGCTAAAAATACTGGATCTTCTCCTCCATTTAGTGCTCTTGCTAAATATAATAATGTTGCATCTGGGTCAGATCCTCTCATTGATTTTATAAATGCACTTATATTATCATAATGTGTATCTCCATTTTTATCAAAAATTGCTTTTCTGTTTTGAATACTATTTTTGATAACTTCATCTGTTATATGTATATATCCGTCTGAACTCATACTTGTTGTTAATACTGCTATTTCTAAACCATTTAATGCTGTTCTTACATCTCCATTTGATATGTCTGCTATTTTTCTTAATGTACTGTCTTCTATTTTTATAGAATATTCTCCAAGTCCATCTTTTCTTTCAAGTGCATTTTTTAAAATTTTGTAAATATCTTCTTCTGTTAATGGATTAAGTTTTATTACCATAGATCTTGAAATTAAAGCTTTATTTACTTCAAAATATGGGTTTTCCGTTGTTGCTCCTATTAATATTATTGTTCCATTTTCTACATATGGCAAAAGTGCATCTTGTTGTAATTTATTAAATCTATGAATTTCATCTATAAACAAAATACTTTTTCCAGTTGGATTCATCATATAATTTCTTGTTTCTTCTACAACTCTTTTTATATCTGCTACTCCTGCTGTTACTGCATTTATTTTATAAAACTTATATTTAGTTGTTTCACTTATTACTTTTGCTAATGATGTTTTTCCACACCCTGGAGGTCCAAATAATATGATACTTGATAATCTATCTGCTTTTATTGTTCTATATAACAGTTTTCCTGGACCTATTACATGTTCTTGTCCTACATATTCTTCTAATGTTTTTGGTCTCATTCTAAATGCTAATGGTTCATTTTCATTCATTTTTTATTTCCCTTTTCTCATATAATCTTTGTAAATTATAAAACTATAACCTAAAAAAGTCAATCTCTTTTTCGAACATTTTTTTGCATGGTTTCTTTACAAGTTATGTTAATTGTGATATAATATAAATGTACGCAATTTTATTTAGAAACATTATAATGTTTCGCAAAACCTTTGGAGGATTAATTATGAAGTGTGATTCTATGAACATCGTTACAGCAACCAGCTACATGGCACGTGATATCGCAATCGATGTCATACATTCCGGACATTTCATTCCTGACGAATATATCGTCAAATATAATTTGGGAAAAGGTCTCCCTAACCCTGATGAAATGAGTGAAGATGATTATCCACTTATTTTTAAAGGAAAATATGATGGGCGTCCTTTTGAGCTTCGTGTGTTCTGCCTCACAGCAGGATATGGTGGCTCTGGTCCTCACGATATGTTCGCTCTTCTTGACTCTGCTGGTTTTCCTGTAGATGAAGAAGCTATTTTGACCCCGAAGTGGTCTCATGATCGTCAGATCATGATCAAAGGTAACAAATTTGGCATGAAAGATATTTGGAATAGTTCTTTCTAAGCCATAGCAACAAGTCTACCTGAATTAGGTAGGCTTGTTGCTTTTATTTTTATTTTGATATATAATCCTACTATAAATTAACATGAAAGGAAAATATAATTATGTTTGCATATATAAAAGGATCACTTGAGATGAAATCAAGTGGATATATTGTTATAGATATTAATGGTTTAGGCTACAAGGTCTTTATGTCTCAAAACAATATTGACACAATTGGAGAATTACATGATATCATAAAAGTATTTACATATGTAAAAGTTAGAGAAGATGATATAAGTATATTTGGTTTTAAAACTCAAGAAGAATTAAAAATGTTTGAATTACTTATTTCTGTTAGTGGTGTTGGAGCAAAAAGTGCATTAGTAATGCTTTCTTGTATAGAACCTTCTGATTTTGCAATTGCAGTAATCTCTAATGATGTTAAAGTTCTTACAAAAGTTCCTGGAATAGGAAATAAATCTGCTCAAAGAATTATTCTTGAATTAAAAGATAAACTAAAAGAAGAACAACTTGAAGAAAAACTTAAAGATTCTTCTAAAAAACTTAAAGATAATAGTGAAAATATTAATGAAGCTATTTCTGGTTTAATGGTTTTAGGATATTCTAAAAAAGATATTGAAAAAGCTTTTGAACATCTTGATATTGATAATTTATCTATTGAAGATTTAATAAAAAAAGGATTAATTTTATTATCACAAAAATAAGACTTCATTTTGAAGTCTTATTTCTTTATTATTCCCCAGGTTCCATACCTTCTGATTTTTGAATTTGTTCCTCATTTAGTCCTTTAGCTCTTATCAAGAAATCTGCAAGCTGATCTTTTTCTCCGCCCTTTCTTGACAAATAACTATCTGGTGAATTATCTCTATAATACCTTCTTAATTGTTCAACTTCTACTAACAAACCACCTATTTGACCTACAGAATTATCTTCATTATTTTTTTCATTCCAAGATTCAATTAATTCACCATTAGCTTTTTCTACTATAATTTCTTCTATTGTACTTCGATTTAAATCGGTATTTTTTAAATAAATTTGTATGTTACCTGCAATTTCTCTTCCGTTATTTATTTTATATTGTTCTCTATATAATTTTTTCATATATTCTAAAGCATCATTTTCTGAATGAATATTTTTTACATCATCCCTTATTTGTTGTCTTTGAGCTTCTCTTTGTGCCATTAAATCATTTTGCTCTTTTATACTTTTTACATTTTCATTTGTAATTTGAACATCTTGTCCATTTTCATCTTGTACAATCAATATTCCTTCATCACCTAATCCTACAACTTTAAGTCCTTCTCTAAAGTTATTAGCTTGAATTGTTACAGAATTATCATTTTCTTGAGATACTCCTTCTATTCTTCCTGAACCTTCATTTAACATCTTACCTGCTGAAAAAAATGTAAGTCCAATTAAAGATACTGCTCCAATTCTAACAGCTAACTGTGTTTGGAAATCATGGGTAACTTTATGTCTTAATTTCGCTTTTTCTTCTCTTGTTAATGATCTTCCTAATCTATTCTCTTTTTCTCTAATTTTTATTCTTGTTTTTCTTTCTATTGTGCTTTTAAATAATCCTACATTTTTATGAATTTTTTGATTTTTTCTTGAATCTTTTTCCATAGTATTCTCCTCTACTTTTGTTAAAACTATTTATATAATATCTCATTACATATTTAAAGTCAATAATTTTAAGAAATTTGTATCATTTTAGTCTATTTGGATAGACTAATTCTGTCAAAATTACTGCTATACTCAATCATATTAAATTAAGAGGTGATTAGAATGTATTTATCAGACGCAGTTAGAGAAAGAATTAAATTTTATCAAAAGAAGAATGGAATGAGTCTATGGGCATTATTTAAAGCTTCTGGCGTTCCAATATCTACACTTGCAGCATTTATGAGTAAAAGAACTGAATTAATAAAATTAGATACATTACTTCATATTTGTGAAGGATTTGGAATTACTATAACAGAATTTTTTGAAGATGATATTTTTAAAGAAGTTGAACAAGACTAATATAAGCTGAGTATTTTTATACTCAGCTTTTGTAATATTTCTGTAATATAAATTTAATATTATTGTAATACACTTTTTATATAAAATATTGTATAATTAATTTGACGAATTTATTATACAAATGTCAAAATAAAGAACTGGAGGATACAATGAGCGTTGAATCTGACTTAAGAAAAGATGGAATAAAAGTAGTCGACATATTAGATACAATGACAGTTAATAGAATAGCTCACAATATCGCAACAAAGCTTTGTGAAACATTTCCAGAACTTTGTTTTAATGAATCAGATTTATTTGCGAAACTTGCTAGATTAACAATGTATCGTGCTGAAATGCCTGAAGGTATGGCTGAAGCAAATTACTTTTATAAAAATACATCTATTTATTTTAATGAAAGAGTTGCTATTGAAGATTTAGAAGAATTTGCAATTCATGAATGTATACATTATATTCAAGAAATTAAAGATAAACGAAATAATTTAATTCGTATGGGCTTATGTAATTTTGATACATTAAAAATTACAGGCATGGGGTTAAATGAAGCAGCAGTACAATACTTAACATCAAAAGTAATTGGCATCCAAAAAGAAGCTGTAAAATATTTTGGAATTTCATTTGAAACAATTAGTCCATCATATTATCCACTAGAATGTAATTTGATTGAACAATTAACTTACTTTACTGGTGATGAAATATTATTTGATAGTACTTTTACAAGTAATGATAAATTCAAAAACTATTTTATCCAACTTACTTCAAGTAAAACATTTACTGAAATTGAATTATGTTGTGATCAAATTTTAGAACTTGAAGAAGAAATTTTAAGATTAAATAATAAATTTTATTCTTATGATGAGAGATGTAATAAAGTTGATAAAATAGTAGCTAAACAAGATACTTTAAAAAAGAAAATTACAGATACATATTTAAAAGCTCAAGATAGTCTTATAAAAGGTTATTTTGATAAAGCTTTTAAAAATATTTCTAATTTAGAAGAACTTGATAATTACAGAAAAAAATTAGATCATTATGGAAATTTAATCGGAAGAACTGATGATTATACTTTCTTTGATGACTATTATACTGAAAAAATGTCACAACTAGAACATAAATCTAACGTGCTTGAAAATGGTGGCATTGAAACAGCTCTAACAATCAAAAAACCTACAAAAGTTGGTTCTTGGTTTAGAGCATTCATTAACTTCGTAACAGGAGATAAAATACATAATTAACAAAAGATTTTAATACGCAAAAGAAATTCAAAAAACAAAAGATAAATTTTTTAACTTTTACTAAAGATTTTTAAAATAACAAAGATAAAAGTACCAAAGAATATTAATTTACAAAAGTATTACTTAAATACATATGATTTTTAAGTTACATATGACTTCACAAAAGATGAAGTTTTACATATGATATTATACTAAAGATAATCAATTTTCTACACAAAAAAGATATCCCTATCTTTTTTGAAAAGGACTAGAGTACTCTAGTCCTTTATTTTTTATATATTTTTTAAATATTCATCTATTGAATTTGCCGCATCTCTTCCAGACCTAGCAGCCCATGCAACAGTTCCTTTACATCCAGCAATATCTCCTCCAGCGAAAATTTTAGCTTTTGAGGTTCTATTTTTTTCATCCACTATAATATATCCATACTTGTCTAAATCGAGTTCTAAATCGTTTGTAAACTGCTCAGGCATTGATCCTAATGCCATTATTACATAGTCTATATCAATTAAATAATTTGAATTTTCTATATTAATAGGAACTTTTCTTTTTTCTCCTTCTTTTTGCACTAATTCTGTTTTAATTAATTCTAATTTTTCTACTTTTTGATTTCCTATAATTTTTACAATATTATTCTGAAATAAAAACTTTATTCCCTCTTGTTTAGCCTCTTCTATTTCTTTTGCTTCTGCTGGCATTTGTTCTTCTGCTCTTCTATATATAACATCTACTTCTTCTGCACCTAATCTTTTTATTGTTCTAGCACAATCCATTGCTACATTTCCGCCACCTATTACAGCAACTTTTTTTCCTTGATAATTTGGATGTAACTTTTTTTCTAAAAGTTGATTTCCTCCAAATACTCCTTGTAAATTCTCTCCGTCTACTCCCATCTTAGTAGTTATATTAGCACCATAAGCTAAGAATACTGCATCAAATTTATCTTCAAGCTCCTGTAATGTAAAATTCTTTCCAAGCTCTTTATTATATTCTACTTGTAATCCTAAATTTAGTATTTTCTGAATTGTATCTTTTACAATCTTCTTTGGAAGTCTAAACTCTGGAATTCCATGAACAAGTAATCCTCCAAGATAATCATATTTTTCGAATATAGTAACAGAATATCCTTTTTTTAATAAGAATGCAGATGCTGTTAAACCAGCAGGACCTCCACCAACAATTGCAATTTTTTTATTTTTATTTTCATTATTTATTTCTGCAAATTTATATTCTTCTTTTATTGCAATATCTCCTACAAATGCTTCTAGTTCTCCAATACTAACAGGTTGTCCTTTTATTCCTCTTACACATGAGCCCTGACATTGCTTAGTATGTGGACATATCCTTCCACATACAGATTCTAGTACTGTTGTTTCTGACAATATCTCATATGCTTGTTTATAATTTTCTTCTTTTATTGCTTTTATAAATCCTGGTATATTATTATTTAATGGACAACCTTTATTAGAACAAGGTTTTGTCACACAATTTAAACAATAATTTGCTTTTGATTTTATTTCTTCCATTATAAGTAACTCCATTCAACTAATTTCGTATAAATATTTTATATTTTTATACTATTTCAGTCAATATACCTGACCTTTTATTCAATCTATTGGCATATTTCATTATATCTTTTTATAACTTGTTTTAAGTCTTTAATAAAATCTATTTTTTTATTTTCATCTCTCAATAATGCTGCAGGATGCCATGTTGGCATATAAAGTATTCCTTTTCTTTCTAACCATTTTCCTCTACTAGCTGTTATTCCATATTCTTTTCCTAATATATTTTTTAAGGCTACACTTCCTAATAGAACTATTATTTTAGGCTTTACTAAAATTACTTGATTTCTCAAATAATCTAAACAACTTTCAGCTTCATCATCTTGTGGATTTCTATTATTTGGTGGTCTACATTTTACTATATTAGCAATATATACTTCTTCTCTTTTTATTCCTAACATATCAAATGCCATATTCATAAGTTTTCCTGCTTTTCCAACGAAAGGCTCTCCTTGTGTATCTTCATCTGCACCTGGTCCTTCACCTATAAACATTATATCTGCTTCTCTATTTCCTACTCCAAATACTACATTTTTTCTAGTTTCACATAGCCTACATTTTCTACATTGTTTTACTACTTCTTCTAATTCTTCCCAATTGTTATACATATTTTTTCCTATATTATAGTATTTAGGTTTTTCTGGATTTGCCTATAAACCTTATTTCTCTATTTCAAAAATTTTCATAGCATTTTCATAAGTTTGTTTTGCAATTTCTTCTAGTGAGATTCCTTTTAAATCTGCAATTTTTTGAGCAACATATTTAACATTTCTGCAATCATTTCTCTGTCCTCTATGTGGTTCTGGTGATAAATATGGGCTATCTGTTTCTATTAACATCTTATCAAGAGGAACCATATCAATTATTGCTGGAGCATTCTTTGAATTTTTAAATGTGATTGGTCCTGCAAATGATATATAATATCCAAGTTGTAATGCCTGTTTTACTAATTCTTGATTTTGTTGACAACAATGAAATATTCCAGCTTTATTTACTTTATGATTTTTTATAATATCAATTGTATCTATAAATGCATCTCTTGAATGGATTACTATTGGTAATTCTAATTTATTAGCCAATTCTATTTGTTTTATAAAAGCTTGTTTTTGCAAGTCTTTATTTTCAGTATTCCAATAATAATCTAATCCTATTTCTCCTATTGCAACTATTTTATTATTTCTATTTTCAACTGCAATACTTGAAATTTCTTCTATACTTTTCCACAATTCTTCTTCAGTTTGTGGAATATCATTTGGTGAAATTCCTACTATTGAATATATATAATTATACTTTTGGGCTAATTCTAATGAAAATTTTGATGATGGAATATTATATCCTGCACATACAAATTTTGTTATTCCATCATTATATGTTTGTTCTATTATCTCTTCTCTATCTTCATCAAACTTTTCATCATTATAATGTGAATGTGAATCAAAAAACTCCATCTTTTTTCTTCCTTTACTATAACTTATTTGAATATTACAACTACATTAGCAATTGCATATTCTTTACAATGTGATAAGCTAATATCTATATCTTCTATATTTTGTATCTTATTATTTAAAATATTAACATATGGCCTACCTTTTTCATCATTTAATATTTCTATATCTTTCCAATTAATTTGAAATTTATTCTCTAATTCATCTGATACTGCTTTAAAAACAGCTTCTTTAGCAGAAAATCTAGCTGCATAATGTTGATATTTTTGCATCTTTTTGCTTTCACAATATTCTCTTTCTTTTTCTGTATATACTCTTTCACAAAATTTTTTATTTGTACTTTCTATACTTTCTTTTACTCTGCTTATCTCTATAATATCTGTTCCTGTTCTTATTCTCATCTTTAATCCTTCCAAATTTGAAAAATATATATAATACTTTTCGCAAAATTCTTCATAGTAATTTTAATCCATATTACAAAAAATAGCAAGTTAAACTTGCTATTTTTCGTTTTTATTATTTTACTAATACTCTTTTTCTGATAAATATTATTGTTGCTCCAACTAAGATTAATCCTGCTGCTACTGTTGTTACATATAACCATCTTGATATTATTGTACCTGTTGGTGGAGTTATTGTTGTTCTTACTGAATCTTCGTCATCTTCCATTGCTCCTCCTGGCACTAAATTTCCTGGTGTTGTATCTTTTACTCTGTTATATGTATTTTCTTCTGTTCTATCTTTGTTTTGGCTATATCCTGAATATTGTAATATTTCTACATCATTTGTATATTTCATTGTGTCTGTATTTACTGCTAATAATCTGCTTACCTTATATGCTATACTCTTTGTTTGTCCTATTGTTACTATTTCTTCATTTGGATTATTAAATGTATTTGTTGTATATATTGTATATTTTCCATCTCTTAATGTCTTTTCCTTCTTGCCATCATTTTCTGTTGTAAATAAATTTGTTCCATTATATGATGTTAATTCTTCTACTGCTCTCTTATTCCATTCTGGCATTGTGTTTTCATCTGCTGTTAATTCTGATCCTATATAATCTCCTAATACATCTATTCTTGTCGTTACTGCTTCATCCGTTGACAATCCTTCTTGAGTTCCATAGTAATAATAATTTCTTCTTAATGCTACCTTTTGAGTATTATCTGTTC
>ERZ773228.26-NODE-26-length-182710-cov-10.270696_pt1 | contig 182710 bp, 140 predicted proteins | sample MGYA00580524_ERZ773228 | MGnify/ENA primary metagenome ERZ773228 (study PRJEB29015, sample SAMEA2737768) | human gut metagenome | biome: human gut; feature: human-associated habitat; material: faeces | place: China | collected 2012 ... | reverse complement strand
AACCCTTTTGTCACTTCGTGACATTTCCCCTGTAAGGGGAATCTCCCTTGCCCTATGATTTCAATTTATGATATTTAAGCACGGCACGGTTTAGCCACTTTATTGACAGTCTGAGAAACAGTCCGGTGGACTGTTTCTCAGTATCTTTGTTTCTTATGAGTGCCCGTCATATTGTTTTCTTGTGCCAATCGGATATTTTGGCTCGAACCTGTGACCCGTCAAAAGAAATTTCGTGTTTGTAAAACGGGCGACCGATGGTCGCCCCTACGGTTTATTTCAAAATCTGACGCACAACTGTATGGCAGATTTTGAATGATACGGAGTCAGCGACGATGATACACGGTTTATCCACTTCATTGATAATTTAAAACGCCGTCGAATAATCGACGGCGTTGTTTTTTGAATTTTTATGAAGATTAAGCTGCTTTGCGAGCCTTTTCGGCTGCTCTTTCAAGTGCAAGCTTATAATCTTTTTGGTCAGTAAATATTTCGTTTTTATAAGGATTTTTCTTTTGTTCCTTTGCACGCTTAATAATAGAAGCGAATACACAAACATTAGCCACAAGAGCAATAATGGCAATTACGCCTTGCATTGTAGGGTCTGCGTTTGTTGGCGGAACTGTAGGGTCCATATATCCGTCTGCATAAACGGATGTAAGAACCGAGAAGCGGCTCTTGTCTTGGAAAAGCGGAAATACCTGAGCAAACATACACCAAAGTGCAAGTGTGTTAGCTCTGTTTTGAATCCAACCGCCCTTATTCCAAAATGCATTTGCAAATGTAGGAGCAAGAAGAAGTGCAAGGCCGCAATACCAAGAGTGAGTAGGGAGATTATTATAAGTATATTCAAAGTTCCAAAGGTCATAAGCCAAAATATAGCACCATGTCATATCAGGCCACAGCATATCCTGCTTATTCTTTGAGGAATAAATACCCCACCAACCTGTCATACAGAAAATATTTATAATACCGGCGATACCGTTCACCCAGTTCCACCAGCCGCCATAGAGCCATACATTTTCAGACGAAAGCCACCAGCCGCCTGAAATTCCGCCCTTAATTGCCGACTCGAAGTCAGAACCGACTGCGATAAGAATGTTGATAGCGACGATTGCAAACGGGAACACCTTAAACCAATCTTTTTTGCCGATGCCCCATTTATACTTAAGCATCATAAAGCCGATACAACCTGCTGTTGCCGCATAAAGCTTTGCATAATGAAACCAGCTGTTCATATGAACATATGTATCATTTTGAAGTGCCCAATCATCTCCCTTAGCCGCACCGATATAAATTGCAATGAAATATACCGTCAGTGCTGCCGGTAAAACAAAGAAGCAAAAAATTCCGCCTGCTTTTGTTCGCCTTGCAATTTCATTCATAACGACGAGACCGACAAAGACCATTACCCAGCCGAGAAGTTGCCAACCGGCCATATCGCCGTAAATTTGGAATAACATTGTCATTTTCCTCCTCTAAAAAAAGTTAAATAAAAATCATATCATCAAGGCAGAGTGCATTAATATGCTACCGTGCCTCAATTTCCTTTATCATAATTTCATTACCCGAAAGAAGATAGGTTTTTTCGCTTTGACAGTAAGGGCAAATTTTACCATACTCTACGGTTTTGTATTTGCCCTTGCAGCTTTCGCAATACGTTACTGCCGGGATAACTTCCACCTTAAGTTCTGCCCCATTCATAAGCTCACTCTTTGAGCAAGCCCATTTCCAACAATCCTCAAGATAATCGTGGAGCACACCCGAAACCTCGCCTATTTCAACCGTAACAGACGATACCGTTTCAAGCTTATTTTCCTTGCCTACATCTTCAATTTCGTTAATGATATGAAAAACTATACCAAGTTCATGCATAATTAATCCTTTTTAGCCTTTTGAGCTTTTTTAATCTTGAAATTACGCTTAATCATATAAGGCAAAATTGCTTTCATCTTATCATCTGAATTAACCATTGTGCTACATTCGGGATTATCTCTAAAAAGATGAATTGCATCAAATTCGCACTTGGTAGTACAAATTCCGCAGCCTATGCACTTATTTTCGTCAACAACGGATGCACCGCAACCAAGACATCGTGCAGTTTCTTTTTTAACCTGCTCCTCTGTAAGGGGAAGATGAGCATCATTAAACGAAGATTTAGCGTCAATTTTCTTATTAATATTCGGGATTTGACGTGAGGAATTATCATAACTGTCAACAAGGATATCGTTCTTATCAAGCATTATGAAATCACGTCTGTTTCTGCCGACTGTAAGGCTTGCGTTGAAATGAACAAACCTATGGATTGACTCTGCACCCTCTCTGCCGGCAGCAATAGCGTCAATAGCAAAGCGAGGGCCCGTGTAAACGTCTCCGCCGACGAAAATATCCTTTTGCTCTGTTTGATAAGTAAGACTATCCGCCTGAGGAGCGTTACCTCTGCCAAGTTCTACCGCCTCACCGTCGATAAGATTACCCCATTCAATTGACTGACCGATTGAAAGATAAATACGCTCACATTCAATTGTTTTGGTATCATTTTCGTCATACTTAGGGTTAAATTTGCCGTTAGCATCCTTAACACTTGTGCATTTTTTAAGCACAACGCCCGTCACCTTGCCGTTTTCTTCAAGAATTTCCTTAACGCCCCAGCCGTTGTTTATTTGAATACCCTCGTCCTCGGTTTCAAAAATTTCCTCTTCGCTAGCAGGCATTTCCTCTCTGCTTTCAAGACAGAACATACCCAAAACATCAGCGCCGCAACGCTTAGTTGAACGTGCAACATCAACGGCAACATTACCACCGCCGATAACAACGGTTTTATTGCCTTTAAGGTCAAGGTCGTGATTTTCGGCAATCTCGTGGAGAATATCAACAGCGCTCATAACACCGTCTGCGTTTTCGCCATCAACTCCCGATTTTCTTGAGCCTTGACAGCCGATAGCAATATAAAATGCCTCATATCCATCCTTGCGAAGTTCGTCAAGAGTGATATCCTTACCGACCTCTACGCCGCATTTGATCTCAACACCAAGCGCACGAATAATGTCAATCTCCGCCTCAACAACATCCTTTTCAAGCTTATATGACGGGATACCGTAAGTAAGCATACCGCCCGGTTTTTCATTCTTTTCAAACACTATAGGTCTGTATCCCGTAAGTGCAAGATAATATGCGCACGAAAGGCCTGCCGGTCCGCCGCCGATAATGGCAATTTTATTTTTAAACTCGCCCCTATTTGAAGGTATTACTTTTTTAGGAATATATCTTGTTTTACTGTCAAGGTCCTTTTGAGCGATAAAGCGCTTGACGTCATCAATAGCAACCGCCTCATCAAGAGTTGCTCTTGTGCAAGCCTCCTCGCATCTCTTATTGCAAACTCTGCCGCAAACTGCAGGGAAAGGGTTATCCTTTTTAATAAGAGCCAAAGCATCGGTATATCTACCCTGAGCCGCCATTTTAAGATAGCCTTGAACTGCGATATGAGCGGGGCAGGCAGTCTTGCAAGGCGCCGTACCTGTATCATAGCAATTAATTCTGTTTTTATCTCTATAATCTGGTGACCATTTTTCCTTGCCCCATTTAACTGCGTCAGGAAGTTCTTGCTTAGGATATGTAACAGCAGAGCCGTCTTTTTTGCAAAGCTTTTGACCGAGCTTAACGGCACCGGCAGGGCAAAATTCAACACACTTGCCGCAGGCTACGCAATCCTTAGCCTCAACCTTAGCCACATACGCCGAGCGTGACATATTAGGCGTATTGAAAAGTTGAGAGGTACGAAGCGCATTGCATACCTTTACCTGGCAATTACAGATAGCAAAAATTTTATTTTCACCGTCGATATTGGTAATTTGGTGAACAAAACCATTATCCTCGGCACGCTGAAGAATTTCCATAACCTTTTCACGTGTGATATAGTGGCCCTTATTTGTTTCAACAAGGTAATCCGCCATATCGCCGACACCGATACACCAATCCTCAGGGTCATCGGCACAGCCTTCGCCGCACATTGCACGGCTATAACGGCACGAACACGGGCCTGCCGCATATTTGCCGTCATATTTATCAAGCCAATGAGAAATATGTTCCACATCAGCAGACTGATTTTCCATTGAAATTGCCTTTTCAACAGGGATAACGTGCATACCTATTCCGGCGCCTCCCGGAGGCACCATCGGCGTAATTGCTTCAAGTGGAAGTTGGGTCATACGTTCAAAGAAATTTGCAACCTGCGGATGCTCACAAATATTATCCCATTTCATATTAAAGAATTCTGCGCTTCCGGGAACAAACATAGGAAGCATATATTGCTTTTCATGCTCCGGATTTTCCCAATTAAATTCAACAAGACCTACATTTGCCATTTCCTTAAGAAGCGGCTCAAGATAAGCGGCACTTTTGCCCGTAGCTTTTATAATTTCCTTAAGCTTCATACCCTTGTGTACCTTCATATTAAGGGCAACCTCTGCCATCTCGTCTGTTACAATTGAAGCAAGGCCCCAATACTCAGGGTCGTTAACGGTAAGCTCTTTACCTACCTTTGGAAGCCATGGTAATTTATACAAAACTCTGTCTGTAATATGCTTGCCGAGTGCCAAAATCAATGGACGTGCAGGCTCGTTTGAATGATTTTCATAATAATGCATCACTCTGTCATCGTACACCCTATCCTCAGGCGGCTTGACAGTATCGAATTTGTATTCATACTCCTTATTTGACATAGTATTCTCCCTCTAAAATATACGTCTTATGTCATAAATTATAATTTCATTTTATATGTTTGTTAATTATTTGTCAATATACAAATAAAGGTAAAATGTCATATTCGGGAATGATTAATATTTAGTTTATTTTTTTATTCAAGGTTTTTAAAACGCAAAAAGAGACGGCATTTCTGCCGTCTCCAAATGCTTTAATCAAAGTGTCAGATTAGTCCTGTCCACCGAAGCCCCAGTCAGTACCACCGGATGTAGTAATAACATCAGCTGTCTGAGAAAATTCATTAACCTCTGACACCGGCTTTGTATAAAGCTCTTTCATTAGGTGTGTCCTCCTTAATTTATCAAAGCTCGCCTCCACCCCTTAAGGCAGAGGTGAAAGCTTTTCTAAATTGTGTTAATTAAGCATTATAGTCGTAAAGTGATGGTTCTGAATAGTAAGTATGAACATTACCATCTGCATCCTTAGTAACTACGAATGCTCTTGCGCCGGCAACGCCTGTCTTTGCAGTAAGACCGTAGTTCAAACCAAGCTGTGAAGCGTTGGTGTTGTTATAAATAACTCTAACCTTACCAGGATTTGTACCTGATGCAGTATTGCCAACGTTTTCAAGTGCAAGGTCAGAAGCTGTTACATTCTTACCGTATACGAAGCCCTGGCTAACTACTGTCTCATTATCAGCAACAGTACGTGTTGCAACAAAGAGAACGTCGCAATCTGTAGCTGAAGGACGAGTTGTTGAAACGATAGCAACCTGAGTCTTAGAAGTGTCATCAGCCTTTGTAACTGCTGTGAGTTCGATATCCGAAGCACAGAAGAATGAGTATGATTCACCGTAACCAACTGTTGCGCCGTTTACTGCCCATGATGTTGCGCCTGCCTTAGTAACTGTTACCTTAGCGTCATATGCAACATTTTCAGCCTTGTCAGTGTAGTCAGTGCCGTTAACTGTGATTGTTGCGCCTGCAGCCTTAACTGTGTAAGTCTGAGTAGCATCCTTCTCATAGATAGCTCTGATGGTCTTACCTTCTGTAAGAGCGGTAATATCATCGTTTGTAAGAGCCCAGCCCTTGAATGTATAACCAGGATAGATAGGAGCAGTTGCAGGAACCTTAATGTCAGCACCGCTTGCTACTTCCTGAGTTGATACAACGTTACCGTACATATCAATGAATACAACTACGAATGTTGATTCAGCTGTTTCTGTAAATACAGGAGTTACCTCTGTATCAGCAACTGCTGTGAATGAATATGTTTCGTTAGTTGAAACGAGCTTGTTAGCAACCTTCCAACCTACGAACTGAGCACCCTTATTAGCCTGAGCTGTAAGAGTTACAGTTGAGTTAGCAAGAACCTTAGTAGTCTTACCGTTTGTTGCGTCCTCGCTGTTAAGAGTTGTTGTACCGTAAGCAGTCTTAGCAACTGTGATATCATAACCCTTAAGCTGAGGAAGAACCTTAGTTTCGAGAACCTGACCGCAAATTGTACAGCTTGTAACTTCTGAACCCGGCTTATCAAATGTAGGCTCTGTTACAACAGGTGTACCCTTTGTGCAATCTTCTGTTACAACATTAGCAACTTCGTCATAGTTAGCGTTTGCTGTTACAGCAGAAACTGCCGGCCAGCTATAAGTTGTATGGCTATGAGTCTTACCATTTTTGTCAGACTCAGCAGCTGTAGGAGCTGTGTTTGTCTTTGGAGCTACAGGAGTAGCGCCTGCAGCAAGCTTCTGAGTATCAACTACAGTACCTGCAGCGTTTGTAAATGTGATTGTATAAACCTTAACAAGAACAAGACCCTTAACTGCATCTTCAAGAGCAGTAGCAGCAGCAGTTACCTGTGCCTGATCTGTATAAGCTTCAACAGTAGCCTTAGCGTTAGCTTCAAGAGCAGCTGTTACCTTAGCATAAGATTCTGCTGTGTAATCGTCAGCCTTTACAGCCTCTGCCTTAGCAAGTGCAGCATAGTAAGCTGTACCGTCAAGCTTAGCAAGGTCTCTTACATTTTCGTGACCGCATACTGAGCATGTAGCCTTTTCAGTACCTGCCTTAACAATTGTAGAAGGAGTTACAGTTGTGTAATCACCGTAAGTACAATCCTTAGTATCAGCAGTTGCCTTTTCAGCAAATGTGAAATCGCCTGTCTTTTCCCAAGTGTAAGATGTTACTGTATGAGTACCGTCGTTGTTATCAACTGTTGTAGCTGCTGTGTTAGCAGGAGCTGTAGGAGCAGCGCCCTTATCAACTGTTACAGTCTGAGTTTTACCGCCAGCGAATGTGTAAGTATAAACATCTGATGTCGGAAGAGCCTCAAGACCCTTAACTGCATTTTCAAGAGCAGTAGCAGCAGCAGTTACCTGTGCCTGATCTGTATAAGCTTCAACAGTAGCCTGAGCATAAGTCTCAAGAGCAGCTGTTACCTTAGCATAAGATTCAGCCGTGTACTTAGAACCGTCAACTGCCTTTGCAGCATCAAGTGCAGCATAGTAAGCTGTACCGTCAAGCTTATCGTCCTTAGTCTGAGTATCTTCATGACCACATTTAGTACATGTTCCTTTAAGAACAGTACCTGAAACAATTGTATGCTTACTTGTCTCTGCATAAGTAATGTCACATTTTTCCTCAGCTGTAGTAGCAACCTCTTTGTAAATAGTATCTGCAGTAGCAGCTGATACTTCAGGCCATGAGTAAGTTGTTACTTCGTGTTTATTATCGCTCTTATAATTTACAGCTGCAGCAGTATTTGTTGAAGGAACTGTTGGAGTATCGCCTTCTTTAACTGTCTGCGTATCAACAGTCTTGCCGTTGATGTCATTAAACTTAATTTCATAAGTTGTTTCAGCAGGAGCGTCAACAAACTGGTTCTTTCCCATAAATGTTATTTTTGTTGAACCAGGCCACAAAGTTGAACCATCATATTTCTTGGTTGATGGGTCATAGTAATTCTTTGCGTATGTCGTATACTCATTAGGCATATTACCGTCAGTTTGATTAGCAATATAATAGCAGTTGTTAACCTCTGTTGCATCCTTAACGTTAAATTCAATATTGCCTTCTTTTACAATTTTGAATGCATAAGTTGCAACGATGGCACAATCTGAATATGTGTAACCAGGTTCGCCTGTAGCCGGGTCATAGAAAACGCCATCTGCTTCTGATGAAGTTGTAGTAGTTTTAATCAAATTAGCCGGAGCCATAGCAAACTGAATACCTGATGTATTACCAGCATCATCTTTAAGAACCGTAGAAACGTTAGTTTCAATATCAGGTAATTCGCTGGCATGTAAGCCATCCTTCATACAAGTAGAAAAGCTTCTTAAATAGTCTGTACCGCCAATAGACCAAGCACCTTTATTAGCTGCTTTCATTTCGCTTTCAGTACCTAATGCATAAGCTGTCTTTTTACCTGCTTTATAAGAATATACACCCGCAAGTTCAATAGCATCGTTAAACTCTAATTGTGCAATAAAATAACCAATTTCTTTAATATTTTCACAAATAACAGTCATTGTGAAATAATCGCCAACACCGAACTGAAGGTCTTCATTAAGTGTGCTGTATTCGCTTCCTGATGCTTCATTATAAGTGTTTGCCTTGTTTTTATCAATATAAAGAGTACCGGATGCAACACCGTTAGTCACTTTATACTTATAATCAACAGGAACACCTCTAAGCGATGAATAAGAAAAATCAGATCCAGCAGTGCCACTTGTCGAATAATCATTATAATCAGCAGCGCCGCCATCAAAGAATGTACCAAACTGAAGCTTAATATTAGGTGAATAGTCACCAACCGCAGCTAAAGCAGTAAACGGAACTGACATAATGACCATAAGAACTGACAAAATGACAGCGATTGCCTTTTTGAAAGTTTTATTCATTTTCGTTCTTTCCCCCTATTATTTTAAAGTTACACTGTTGTAATTTACAGTCTTATTGTAAAAAGCAATAAATGACATATAATCTGTACCATTCACAATGTTATCGCCATTAAAATCACAATACAAATTATAATCGCCTGTGTATGAATTTATAAATGTCATATAATCTGTACCATTTATAAGTTCATCTTTATTGTAGTCACAAATAACAACACCGACAGAGCCGACATCTTTAGATTCGGAAACTACTAATGTAACTTTTCTGTCAACCGTGGTTTCACCACTAATCAACATTGTATACTCGCCTGCCGGAACGCCGGAGAGAGTATATTCGCCATTTGAATCTGTAGTCGCAGTGGCAATGGCAGAACCATCTGCTGACTCAACAGTAAGATTAATATTTGCAATACCGGCAGATACTTCAGTACCTGTCAAATCTGTTGCAATCTTAACCTGACCTGTAATATCATAACCGGACGCCTTTGGTGAAACGTCACAGGTCATTAAATATAGCGAACCGGGATAATCGGCAGATTTGGTAACAAGAGCATACTCATCGTCAAATCCGTCATTATAATTAGCCAAAACGAAAGTCTTATTTGGGTCTGTTGAAACCGAAATAACATCAGCGGCGTCACAATCCTTTGCAAAAGCAACCGAGAAGGTTGCAAGCAACGTGCCGTCCTTTGTTACAGATGAACAAGTGTCAGCATCTGAAACAAAGCCAAATACCAAATTAGAATCATTCGTTACAGTTCCCATCGAAGATACGCCGGCAACCTCATCAGAAAGAAGAGCCTTAGGCTCACTCTGCACCGATACATCCGAAGAATAGGTTGATGTAACCTGCACAACCGATAACTCGGTGACGCCCTCTAAATAAAAGCTGACGTCATATGTACCGGCAGGTAACTTATCACCGTCGTATTGTTTGCCGTTAGAATCTGTGTATGTGCAATAAACGTTCGGGCTCTCCGTTCCGAGCGCAGCAGCATACGAAGTACGAGGAAGGCACACAACAAGTGCAACAAAAACCAAAAACGCAAGTGTACCGAAAATAACACCTACTCGTTTTTTTGCAATTGTATTCATTGGTGTTACCTCCTTGTTAAAAAAATTGCTTAATTTGGGGAGAAGCAGAATCGCCGTGAAGGGCAAAGACAAAATCGGTCAGAAAACATAAAAACATGAAACCAAGCAACTTTGGCAAAAGCCAAACACCGTGAAACATTAAACATTTACTAAACGAAACTGCCCATAGCCTCCCCGCCCAAAGCGGGCATAGTATATAAACGGCAAAAGCCGAATATATCAAGACAAAGCAAAGCCATAGCTCTGCTTAATTAAATGATAACACAAGTTATCGTAATTTTCAAGTAAAACTTCTTAGGGACTTTCGCCCCTAAGAAGTATAGAAATTAATTAGTCAAGAGCAAGTGGTACATAATCAACTGTGTTGTTATAGAATGAAACAAATGTCATATAGTCAGTACCGTTTACAACATTATCTCCATTGAAATCACAGTAAACATTGTATTCACCTGTATATGCAGAAACGAATGTCATAAAGTCAGTGCCGTTAATCAAAATATCACTATTATAATCACAAATAGCAACAGGAATCTTAACGCCGCTGATGTCGCTATTACCGCTTAGAGTAACAGTTCTGTCAACGGTAACTTTATCTCTGTGAATTGTCAACTCAGTTGTACCAACCGGAACATTTGCAGTAAATGTACCGTCGGAAGCAGATGTTGCAACAACTACACCATTAGCCAGAATATCTATTCCGCCAATGCCTGCAGATGACTGAGTACCGTCAAGATTTGTAGCGATATTGATTGTACCGCTTACAGAAATTGTCTTAGGTCCTACTGACTCAACCGAAGGAACGATTGTAGTATTGCCTGTAACAGTAAGCTCATACGGGAATGCTGTTGCTGTATCGTCAAATGTAAGTTTGTCGCCGTTAACAGTAAGTTCAGGTTTAAGAGTATATCCATTCTCTGCTGTTACATTGATTGAAACAACCTGACCCTTTTCTACAGCTACAGGACCTGAGTAAGCAACGCCGTCGATTGTTACTTTAGCACCTGCAACAGGAGTTACAGTAAGCTCACAGCTCTCAAACTCGGTAAGACCGATTTCAGCTGCCTGAAGTTCAGTATCAACATTGTAAATCTTAGCAAGCTGAGCGTCATAGTTCTTACGGTCATTGATATTGAATGTGCCGGAATTCTTATACTTATAAGAACCGTTACCATAGTTAGCAAGGTCAACTGCGGCAGCAAGAGCTCTCACGTATATGTTCCAAGATGCTGATGAGTACTTTGTTGCGCCTTCGTTAACAAGCTTACCTGTTGCATCAAATGAACCAAAGCGTGGGTTAGCTGCTACGCCATTCTTAGATACGGTTGCTTCAGTAGCAACTGTACCGTCTTCATTGTATGTAGCAGGTGTTGCCTTGAGCATTGAGTAAGCATTACCCGATGCACACTTGATTTCATTTTCAAGCTGCTTGCCCTGGTAACCACGTTCAATAACTGCAGAAGCGAATATGTTAAAGAGTTTAACGTATTCTTTTGCCTGAACAGAAGATACTTCAGAAGCTGTGGTATAAGTAAACTTAGTACCTGCATTCTTGAGGTCATTCATAAGCTTAGCAGCGTCAACATAAGACATACCGTTTCTTTCAACAGTCTTGCCTGTTGTTGCGTCAACGTAATCAACGTCAACTGTATACTGCTGTTCAGCCTTCTTTGCATATTCTACCATCTTATTATATGTAAGAATATCAAAGTTAATTTCTTCAAGACCGTTTCTAAGCTCAGAAATCTGATTGTAGAGTGTTGATGATGAGCTGATAAGGTGAGACTTAACTACGCTAAGAACATATTCAAGTCTGTCATTAGCCTGAGTAGCAATACCACGATTATCTTCTGAATCCATCTCGCCTGAGTTAGGAATGAGCTGATACTCAGCTGCTGGGAACTTACATGCCCAATCATCGCCTGAGCCACACTTCTTACCTTCATCATTTCTGTATACATATTGAACCTGATTATAAAGAGGCTCGTTATCTTTGTTTGTATCCTGAGTAGTTGTCGGTTTCTGCCATGGGCCGCCAGGATATGTATCGAGATCCCATTTTGTAGCATACTTAACTGAGTTAGTAAGGTAATAGTTACCGTCCTGACCGAGTGTTACATTAGCCAATGCAGCATCCTTGCCATTCTTAACATCTGATGATGTAAGCGGCTTTGGTGAGTAAATAGGCATTGTACATTTCTCATCTGAATAGTAAATTCCCTTTACGCCGCCGCTGGTTGCACCTGTACTGTCTGTTGTGCCACCGACATAAGCAGTTGCTTTAACCGATTCAGGGATTGTGTAGCTTACCTGAGTACCCTTTACAGTAAATGTTACTGTTTCGTTAGAGGTTGAGTAAGGAACGTATGCACGATCGCCTGTTGCGGAAGTTGTAACTGAAGTTGTAACTGCATACTCTGTTTTATCAGACTGAGTAAGAGCTGACTCAGCAGTGTAAGGAGCTGACTGAACGCTAAGTACATTCATAAGAGCATTCTTAGCCAAATCATAAACTGAACCGATAGATGCATCCTCTTTGAAGTCGGATGTTTTATAGTTAGCCATGATATTGGCAAGTTCGTTATAGTTTTTATCAAGTGAGCTGGCTGAACCGCTTTCACCGATAATAAGCTGGAAGCTACCTGTCTTATAAGCATCTGAGCTATAGAAGTTAACATTAACATCATAAGTGCCGGTCTTAACAGTAGCCTCACCGTCGAAACCAAACGGTCTGTAATTAAGCGGAGTATTTGATTTAACTGTTTGCTTTGAAGTATTTATATAGATAGCATCAATACCGGTACCGAGTGTAACCATATTAAAGATGTTATCATAGTTAAATTTACCGCCGTCGGTCTTAAGATACATTGTATCATAAATACCGTTTTCATTGATATGGTAACCGGCAATAATCTTAGCATCAAGTGCTTCCTGAAGAGTGAATGCAACGTGAGTTCTTGTTTCAATCTCCTTGCCCTCATTTTGCTTTGAAATGTTACCGATTTCCTCAGAAGTATAACCTCTGTAGTAGTCAACAGCACCAAGGCCGCTACCTGTAGAAGCGTTTGTATAGTTACGCTGCCATTCGCCGAACTTGCCTGAGCCTGCAGATGTTTCTACACGATAGTCATACATACCAATCTTAAGAAGATCACCTGTTGACTTATCCCAACGAGCAATAGCGTTCTTTTCACCGATATTTACTGTTGTTAAATTAGAATCATCGAATGCCGTAGCTGCAGTAGTAAGGTTATTTGATCCATAGCCGGATTTTCTGTCAAAGAAGAATACACCGTCAAAGCTTCTTTCCTTATCGCCGCCCTTCATATAGAATGAATACTGAGCGATTTCGTTAAGCTTGTTAGAAGCGATAACCATCTTTTCAGGATAGTTTGCAGAGATTTGACCGCCGATACCTTTAAGAGAATGAACGGTTACACCGTTTTCTTCTCTGACAGTGCCGTCTGCCTGCTGGAATGAAGTGTTGAAGTTATAATCAGCATCATAAAGAGCATTTCTGAAGCTTACTTCACTTGTAAGAAGCTTATAAGCAGTTACAGTATTGCCTCCATAGAGCGTAGTACCCTGATCATCAACGATATCATAATTTACAACAACACGGCATGTATTTGTTGTATCAGAACCTGAAACATCGAATACAACTGAAGTATCAATTTTAGCACTCTTACCCGGCTCAATAGGAGTTTCAGGGAAAGATAATTCCTCAGGTTCCTCGTTATCAGCACCATATTGAAGCACGCTTGTAATCTTTACATAGTAACGGGAAAGCTGAGTAGGCTTGCCGTCCTTGATGTACGATGCATTGATACCTACCGAATTGTTTGTAACAGTAAGTGCATCTTCATAAAGTTCACCTGAAGTACAGCCTGTTACGGTATTAGAACCGAATGAAGCAGTAGCCATCTTGAGCTGATGCTGACCAAGTGTAGTCAATGCATTAGGAAGGAAGCTGTTAACTGCCTGTATTGCAAAACAAATACCTCTGATAATAGAATCAGAGTAGGTCTTAGGACCGTTTGTACCGTATCCGCCGAACTCTACAAAGTTACAGATAAGCTTTTGGAATGCACCCAAGTTCTTACCGTCTGTACCTGCGAGTACCTTAACCTGGAAGAAATCATCAAACGGATGAGCACTTGTAGCATCAGGAACGATTGTCTTAAAGCTCTGTCCGCTGTAACGTGCGCCAAACAATCCGTTAATGAGATCCTTAAGTAAATCATAAATTGTTACGACGATTGAAGTCTTTTGGATAGGCTCTGCAGAAACGATTGTAAATAACTGGTTAAGGAAGTTAGATACGCCGCAAAGACCTGTCTTTGAATTTTCTTTACCAATATCAAGGAATGAAAGAACAATGTTGTTCCAAATAAGTTCCTCTGAATTGAATTGAGCATAACCTGTACCCTGAAGTGTACCGAGAACAGGCATAAGCTTATTAGCTATTGCATTAATGTTTTCCCAAAGAGTATTCTTTGTTGTGATAAGGCTGTTGCCGTTTTGATCACAAATACCGAGGAGAGCACCTACGCCCATAGCTCTTTCGCCCTTATTTACAGGCTTCTCCATTGCATGGTCGCCACCGTAGTAGCAAACTACAGAATTAAGAAGGTCAAAGAGTGTTGTTTTAGAATCAACAGCTGCTGACTCTGTCTTCCAAGTATTGCCGTTTTCGTCCTCAAGAGGAACGTAAGCCTCAATTACATAAGCAACTGCGTCACGAGCCATTGGAAGAATTGTGCCTTCAAGTGTTGCATTGATTGTTCCGTCGCTGCCAATCTTTACAAGCTTTGAATAATCCTTGTTAGGCATTGAGTATGATAAATACTCCTTAAGGCATACATAAGCTACTGCTTCTGCATCCTTACATCCGTCCCAATCAGAAGGATGGATAATTTTCTCAAGCTTGCCTGAGCCAAGATTTACCTGACCGATACAAGCAACGAGCATAGGAATCATTGCTTCTTCAAGATTCTTCTCTGTAAGAGCAGCGTTAGCGCCGTTCTTTGCGTAGAAAGCTTTAAGAATGTTAGCGTCTGTAGCGTTTGCTGTGTACTGAACCATCTTGCAAGCGTTGCCAACGAGTGTTGAAACGATTGACTTAATTGCTGCTGCGTCAATAGTTGCAAAATTACCGGTTGTTGTCATTTCAGGACGTGTGCCGATAACGTTGCCACTCTGTGGGAACAAGTCCTTAACTGCTGCAACAAGTGCGTCATTAAAGCCTGCTACCATTGAGCTGTACTTTGAATAGCTATCGCTAAAGAACTTATCGAGGTTTGGAGTACCTGTTTCTGCAAAGTAAAGATTGATAGGACCTGTTGTTACTTTAAAGCCGTAATCAGCAAGTGGGCTGTATCTTAACTTAGCGAAAAGTCTCGTTGCATCGATATCTTTCCAAGAACCTGTTGAGTCCTCGGCAGCTGTACGATCATAAGTTACAGTCTTCTTAACATAATCAAGGAAATCCTTTGCAGAATCAAACTTATAATCCTTATATACTGCATTTGCCCATTGATCGAGCTTAGCCTGTGTATAGTTTGCAGCAACATCATTATCATTCCATTCGCCCTTTTGGTCGAAGAAATAATAATAGTTGTTATCAAAGTTAGCGCCGTGACCCTTATCAAATCCGTCATTTACGTGAAGGAGTTTGACTGTACCCTTGAGAACTGTATCCCAAGCAAGGTCAAGAGCTTTATAACCGAAATCAAAAAGATTATCGGTTGCCTTAAGTGTTACCTTTGTGGTTGATGCTGTTGCATAACCGTTTTCGTCAGGAGCACCGTAAGCAAAGAGAAGAACGTTAAGAGGATTACCCTCATCATCTTTAAATTCGTCTGAATATACAAGGTTAGGGTCATAACCAAGCTTTGCAGCTGCAGTAGCATAGTTAGAACCGCTTGCCTTCATTTCAGCTTTAATCTTCAAATAACGTGTAGCCGATGTGTCCTGAATTGCTGTTTGCGAATCAGCATCCGTGTACTCTTGATTATATGTAACAAGTACACTAATCTTATCAAGAAGCTCTGTTGTAAGTTTATTAACAAGCTGGTCATCATAAACCCATGTTGCAGTACCGTTCTTGAAATTATTAATTTCATCTTCTGTATACCAATTAGTATATTGGAAAATAAGGTTTTGAGCAACATTGTATACTAAGTTTGTTTTATACTTTGTATCTGTAAAGCCCAAAAGATTACCTATAATTTTATATACGTCAAGGTTTGCAATGTTGCCGAGAGTACCGAGAGTAAAGTTACCTCTAAGCACCTGGCCTAAAATATCAGCACCGTTATAGTCGCAAGAAAGGTTTTGGAAAATACCGATTACGCTTCTTAAAATATCAGTTGAAGATGCAGTTTCTCTTGTGATATTCCAATCCTTAGTAGCAACAGCCTTAAAGTTAAGGTTGCCGGCATCACCGAGTAAGTTACCATATGAGTTAAGAAGATCAGCGACACCCCTAAGTGTATAGAAAATTTCATCAACACTGTGAGTACGTACCGGAATGTCTTTTTTAATAAGACCAAAAGCATTAAGCTTAAGGGTACGGCTGTTGCTGTCCCATGTGATATACTGGGTAATACTTGATGGAAGGTTTTCAAGAAGCTTATCAATCTGCGGACCGTATTCGGAAAGCATCAAATCAGCATAGTCAAGTAAAGCTGTAGCTACCTGTTCATCGGAAAGAATAGCCCACGCCAAATCGTTATATTCGATTGACTCGTCGGCATATGTCTTTTCACTGCTCATCTTAGTATCAGCATAAGCAGTTAAAGCACCGGTAAAGCAGGAAGCTGCCATAAGCACTGCCATAAATAATGCCAGAAGCTTATGTGAAAACTTTTTTGCCTTCGTTTTCATTTTTTACCTCCATTAAATTTAAAATTAATTGAATAATAAAGTGTTAACATATTGCGTGGGAGCCTGTCACAATCTCTGACCATCAGGCAATCTGAATTAGACTGAAGGTCGGCAAAGCCAAACCGTTGCACCAAAAACTGCGCAATATGTGCTTTAAACACATTATAATTATTACATAAGGCAACAAAAAAGTCAATAAAGACAAACGACAAATGATATTTTTGTAACAATGTCCAAAAAAGCAAACTTATTTTTGACACCTTGCACAAATTATTAACTAAAAGTTTACAATTTGTTTATAATTCAGCACCAAAAAACGCTTGATTTTCCGCAAGTAAAGCTGTGATACTTTACACAAAATTTACATTTGTAAAGATGTTTGCCTTTACAAAGTGAACAGAATTTTACCCGACTTTATATGGATTATATTACGTTTTACAGTCAATTTTCTGTCGAATTATGTTTGTTAGACTTTTTATGTTGTATTGTCTATTTTGCAACTCTCTATCGTCAAAAATCAATGCAAAAATATGTGAAAATTCACAATAAATTCAAAATATGTTATAAAATTATTGACTTATAAGTTTTTATTTGTTATAAATATATTGTATTTGTTAATACGCGTGTGGATATCCTGCGCCTAAAAAGCAGTTTTTTGTGTAGAAACTGTGAACAAATACTGCTCGGCGCATTATCCAAAAAAATGCGTTACCATACGACAAGTTCGTAAATCATATGTAAAGGAGAGAGAGATTTATATGAGAACGAGCAAAAAGATACTCAGCTTTTTCTTAGCTGTAGTAATGGTCGTGACCACATGCTCGGTTGGATTTACTGCGTTCGCCAAGAGTAATGACAACCCGCTTTGGAAAACGACAAGTGTTGACGCCGATTCGGCATTCGACACACTTAACAAATTGGCAGACCAGCTGCCTTCCCTTCTCATGGGCATTGAGGCAATAAGCAAGCCTGTTTATGAAAAGGGCGCTAAAAAGTTAGGTAAGACCGCAGCGCAGCTTACCGACAAAGAAAAAGAGCAAATCGTAAGTGAAACAACACTTCAGGATTTACTCGGCGTATTGCAGCCGACTCTTATCGGTGCACTTGCAAAGACAAGCCAGTCAGACTTTGTAAAAAGTTATATTCAGACAGGTATGGGTAATCCCGAAGATTATAACTACTTAAGCGGTTCAACGGGCGCAATTGATTATTTTTCACTTACTGCTCTTTGCTTAAAGTACAAAGACAACAAAGACTTATCTAAAGACACAAGAGATCAGCTTGACGAATGGTTATACGGTAAAGAAAGCGAACGTACCGTTTCAGGCTACAATGCCGCAGGTCAAACTATCAAGTTCTCAACAAACAGCCTTTGGTATTTAACCGACCTTTATGCTCAAAAGATAAAGCAAGGTACAGACAGTGAAAAGGTAGAAGCAATTGCTAAGCGTTATACCGAAGCTGTAAAAAGCGGTGCTGTTGAAACAGTTAAGCTTAACGGTGAAGCTATCGGTGACACTTATGATACTGCCACACTTTACCAGTTGAAGAACTTTGATTTTAAGCTCACAGCTGATGAGCAGGCCGTTGTTAACAACTATATGGGCACACTTAACATTAAGTATGCAACATACGGTATCAACGTTAAGCTTAACGATTTGGCTGACGTTATTTACTACGACTTCGGTCTCGGTCAGAGCTTCATCTCAGCAAGCGAATTTATCAGATTGATAAGCGACGGCGGTGCAACATTTAACCAAACAGTTGACAGCACATCGCTTTATCAGGTTCCTATGACATTTAAGGGCTTCACAGTAAGCGACACCGAAAACAATGTTTATGACACTGTTAAGGAAATCGCAAGAAAAGCTGTTGCCGCTAAATTAGGCGTTGCCGAAGATGCTTCTTTCGAGACTCTTGCACAAAAAGAGGGCATGACAACAGATTATCAAATTGAGTCATATACCGAATATGTAGTAGGCAACACTATTAAGACTGATTTGTGCAAAAAAGCACTTATGAACGGTAATGTCGACACAACCACTTCTCCGTATTACACTGATATACTTAAGGGTATGGTTGTACGTTTCGGTAATAACGGAAACGGCGTTGACCTCAACAAGCTTAATTCCGAAATCAATGCTAAGCTTCCAAAAGGATATGATGCAAATTGGCAAGAGGGTGACAGTTTCTTCATCAGCGATGATGAACTTACTCAGTTGCGTGCATTCTTCTCCAGCGTCGGCGGTACAAACTCCACCACTAAAGTTGTAACAAACTACTTTAAGGACGGCGAAGTTACCTTTAACGATAAATATGCCGACAAAAAGAACAAGACAGTCATTGTTCCTGCTTCACTTAAAGGCAGTTACACTTCGGACTTCTGGTCTCTTATTGCAGCTAACCAAAAAAATAATTCAACAAATTACAAGAATTTGTTGAATTCATTTGCAGGCGACTATGCTAAAAACCTTAAACATATTGACAAAACAAAATACTTGCCTGTTAATTCACTTGTTGATGCTTCACGTTCAGACCCAGGTGTCGGCATTAACGCACTTAAGTCTGACAACGTAACTAATGCAAATAATTACAGCAAGTCATCAATCAACGAATGGGTTGCTGCTTCTTACGACTACATTGTTACTAAGATTGCATCTGAATACCTTGGCGTTAATACAAACGACCTTGGCACAGATAACACTACTTATACATACAGCTATAAGTATTCTTTCAAATTCCTTCTTAACGTTCAGATCGTACTTGATGATATTGTTAAGAAAAAAACTTCTCAAACTTCAGGTATCGTTCTTACCGATGCTCAAAAGGAAATTCTCAATGGTAAAAATGTTGACCTTACAGGTTCGGCAGGTACCGAGATTACAAACCTTATTCTCAACAACACAATCGGCGATATCGTTGACCCAAGTACACAAACCGGTCAAACGGTTGACGCTGTGCTTAAGTCACTTCTTAAGACCAACGTAAATCTTAAGGACGCTCTTACCAATGTTTGGAAGAATCTTGTTAACGACCCGATTAAGACAGTCGTAAACCTTCTTCCTTTACTTACAGTAGTAATTAACGAGCTTCTTGAGCCTATTCTTTTCTCTGAAATCGGCAATTCGCAAAGAAATAACCAAGAAGGCTTCCTCTATTCTGTTATTGACCTTGTTGAGCCACTCAAAAATATGACTGCAGACACCGGCTCATACATCGGAATCAGTCAGCTTGCTTGGGACCTCAACACTATGCTTCCTCAGCTTATGCATTGGCTCCAGAGAGATGGCAAGTTTGAGGAATTCGGTGGTACTTATTGGAACGGCGGTAATGAGAAAACAGGCTACATTTCAGAATCTTCTGACGGCAACTTTGTAACCAAGAACTTCTCAGCCGGCGACATTATCGCAACTCCTGACTACGTACTTAAGTATGACAAGGTTGTAGATAGCTACGGTAACGCAATTACATACACAAAGAACAGCGACGGTTCTTATACCTATTCTTATAATGGCGTAAGCGGTTCTCTTGCAGATGTACTTGCTAACGTTTCAAGCACTACTAAGTTTAACGTTAAATACACATATGAAGCAGGCGTACCTAAGATTACAGGTATTTACATTGCCGATAAGGCTCTCAAGTATGCTAAGCTCAGCGACCTTGAGGGTATCCTTAAGAAAGCAATCACAGCTTCAAACGGACAGGTTGGCGCAGGTCTTTATGAATTGGTAACAGAAATTGCAGGCCTCTTCACTACTGCAGTTGACACATACGTTAGCACTCCTAAGTACAGAGACCAGGTTAAGGGCCATGATGACGGAGGAAAAGTCATCAACTCAGGTCTTAACAACCTTATGGTTGCAATTCCTCAGCTCTTTGACATTATGGAAAACCTTGCAGCTGACAAATACGGCGTAAGTAAGGATGCATGGACATATTGCTACAAGGGCAAGATTGTTACGGATTCAAACGGCGCAGTAAGTAACTCTAAGATGACAGAGTTCAAGGATTTTGCTGCTAATCCAAACCCAACAAAGATTTTTGACTGCTTTGTAGGTGTATTCGTAGAGGATTGGCTTGATGCTATTCTCGGTCTTGTAAACAACGTAATCAGCTCTAAGGGCAGTGAATTTGAAAAGAACCTTCCTATTATCACAGGTCTTCTCAATTCAGTAGGCGGTTTCACCGAAACAAGTGCTCTTACAGACCTTTTCAACAGTATCTTCCAGATTACACGTGACAGCAAGTACAGCTTCACATTTGAACCGCGATCAAGCGGATTTGTAGGTCTTGACAGAGATAACGCTTACTTCCTTATTACTAATGTAAGCAAGCTTGTTGACGTTGTTAAGGCACTTATCAATTCATTCAAGTCAAATAATAACAATAACAACAATAATAACAATAACAATAATTCTTCATCACCTGCCACTACACAGGCAGTTGCAACTCCTAACTCTTCAGTTGATATTTCAGCACATAAGAGCAGCGATATGAAGAACGTTGATAACACAATAGCTAAGCTTGATAAAACATTGTCATCTCTCCTTACGGATTCAAGCGTAAACGGCTATTCAATCAACAAGACAAGTAACATTATTGTCGGCGTAATTTCATTACTTTCAAATTACATTGGTGCAAATGCATCAAACGCAACAATTGATTTACTTAATACCTATTTATATTATCTTAATGGCGAGGATGCACGTACTCCTAATTCAAATGGTAACGTTAATCCTAAGGATATCTACACAAACGAAGGTCTTACAACAGTAGTAGTAAGAACCTATGCTCTCGTCGAAACACTTGTTGCAGGACTTACAGACAAGTATGCATACTCTTATACATATAATAATGGTACTGCCGACGTGACAGCAAAATACAATCTTATCAGTGAAGCAGTCAACGGACTTATTTCTCCTGACTCATTATCTGTAAGAATTAAGGACACCGGCATTAAGGACGCAAGCAAGAAGCTTTCTAAGCTTGACAGTTGGAGTGACGCAGTTAATGACAACGGTACTCTTAACGTAAGCATTAATTGGGGCATCACAGCAGGCAACAGAGATGAATTTATGACAGGTCTTTCAACCTCACTCAGACTTCTCACCTCTATCCTCGGCGTAGTTCTTATTGATACAGGCATTTATGAAAATGCTCTCTACCCTGTTCTTAATACAATAGCAGCAAAGACAGGCATCACAGTTGATACTCCTACTAAGTTTGCAGATAAGAGCAATCCATACCGTGATGAAGTATTCACAGGTATTGTTAATCCAATAGTTTCACTTCTTGACAAGTTCCTTGAAAAGCCTGCAACAACATTGCTCAATCTTGTGTCGGCTATCGGCGTTGTATTAGACGATACAACAACTCCTACACTCGCATCTGTTGTTTCAAGCGCAGTTAAGGCTATTGCAAACGAGCTCAACGGCGCAGCCAACATTCTTAAGATTAAGAGTGATAAGCTTGGTGCCGCATCACCGTCACTTGCAGCGCTGCTTGAAGGTATCGTTTCTAAGACGTTCGGTGATTTAATCACAGTTAACGACAAGCAAGAGCTTGGACTTAAAGTTAAGGGCTATGCTCTTTCAGGCAACAACATTATTCCTATTATTAATACCCTTCTTGCAAAGACAGGTATTAAACTTAACAACATTAATTGGAACAAGCTTGGCAAGACAACAACTCCTGCTCAAACACTTGTATACGTACTCGATTATGTTGTTGAATTTGTAAAGACAAATCATAACCTTTCCACAATCATCGGTTTGATTATGGGCAACAACAAGGTAAGCTCAGGCGTTAAGAAGCTCATCAAGTATATCGAAACAGGTAAGCTTGACGGTATGGGACTTCTTAAGATTGTAGGCAAGCTTCTCGACTTCACACAGTCACCTACAGAAGTTTATTGGGCTTACAGCAAATACAAGGGAACTTCATTAAAGTTCAAGTACCCTGACGGTATTTCTTCTTATGATGCTGAATCTGCTATCACCCAGCTTGACAGTGCAGTTGATGCAGTTATGGCTCTTCTCACTAACTTTGGCGTAGTTGACGCATCAAATCTTAAGGGTGTTGTAAGCGGTTTGGTATTTACAAACGCTAACCTCACTTCACTTGCTAAGGCACTTTATGGTGCACTTGACACAAAGAATATTTCACCTTATCTCAATATGGCAGGCATTACTGTTTCACCTAAGGGCGTTGCAGGCTTACTTATGGATAAGAGCTATGGTAAAACTTATTCTTCAGCAGCTAAAACCCTCAAGAAGGTTAAGAGCTGGAAGAAAGTTAAAACAATCAACTGGGGCTTCAAGGATGGCTCCGCAAAGGCTGAGCAGGGCTTCGTACATGCACTCGTTGCAATTCTTCGTCCTCTCAACAGTGTTCTCAACGTATTCCTTAATGAAGGAAAGATTGACCTTAGCAATATCACAATTGCAAAGGCTTCAACATCTCTTGATATTAAGGGAAGCGACGGCAAGGTAGCAAGCAAGATTGCTCTTACCTATCAGCTTAAGAACGGTGTTCTTACTCTTACAGCTAAGGATTCAATGAATGCCGACTCTAAGCTTTCAACAATTAAGCTTGACCTTAACGCACTCAATGTCGGCGTAAACGGCATTAACGGCTATGAAGGTGCAATCGTTCCTCTTCTTGATGTTCTTCAGGTAAGCAACAGCAAGATTAAGACATTTGCACAGTATCAGAAGGATTGCAAGAAGGCTAAGGATAACGTACTTCTTGATGTTCTTAATCCTCTTATGAGCTTTGTTGACCAAGTTCTCGACAAGCCATTTGAAACAATTACATCAGTTCTTCCTAACCTTGCATACTTCATTGATAACAACGGTATCGGCCAGCTTCTTGATAATCTCCTTGCTCCGATTACAAACATTGTTAAAACTGCTAAATCAGCAGGTTTAGATGTTGATAAGATTATTTCAGCGGTTCTTGGCAAGGACCTTGGCAAGTATTTAACAAGCTTGCTTAAGGTTAGAGGCGTTAAGCTTAACATTAAGCTTGCAGACCTCAAGTCTTGCAACATTCAGGACATCGTTGTTCCGCTTATTAACAGCTTACTTAAGAAAACAGGCATCAAGCTTCCTGATTTCAAGTGGTCAACAATCGCTGCTCACGGCAAGGTTGTAACCTCTAAGTCACATGCTAAGAATGCCGAAGGCAAGTTCACTAATAAGGAAGTAATTGCTGACAAGGGCGAGGTTCTCGTTGCAGTTCTCCGCTATGTGGCAGACACTCTTATTAAGAACGCTAAATCAATCAAATCACTTGTTTCTTCAATTGGCGCTATTAAGAAGAACAGTATGCTCAAGTCAATCATCTCAAGTGTATTCACTACAATCAGCATGGCTGAAAAAGATGATATCGTTCGTGCAGTATTCTACTTCTTAACAGGCGAACCTACTAATGCATTCTGGGATTACACCGCATATAAGACAGGCTCATTCGACTTCTCATATCCTAAGGGCGTAGACGTTGACTTCCTTAAGAATCTTCCTCCTATGCTTGACGGCCTTGTTGGCAGTTTAATTAAAGGCGGTCTTAACAACTTAATCGGCGGCCTCCTCTTCAAGGATGACATTGTTAACTCACTTCTCACCGGTCTTTACGGTGCAATTGAAAAGGTTAAGGTTGGCGACGGCTCACTCGTTTCCCTCCTTGCACAAACAGGTATCGACTTCTCAACAAGTAATGTTGCTAAGCTCCTTACAGACGAAGCTTACGGCAAAACTTATGCAGCTAATGCAAGCGTAATCGCTAAGGCAGGTTCTTGGTCAAAGGTTAATACATCAGCTCTTAAGTGGGGCGTTAAGGACAGAGATTCATTCTTCCATGCACTCGTTGCAGTTCTTCGTCCTGTATTCGGCGTACTTGATGTACTTCTTAATGACGCATACCTCGGTCTTTTCGATATCGTAAGAATCCCTGGTTCTAACGGTTATACATCATCAATCGTTCCTCTTATGGAAGCATTCTCAATGTATAACGTTAAGACTCAGTATCAGTACAGAGAAGATATGAAGAAAGCTTATGATAATGTTCTTCTTGACATTATCAATCCTATCTGGGATAAGGTTGAGGATATTCTCAATGCTCCTCTCGAAACATTATTTGAAATGCTTCCAAACCTTGCACTCTTCATAGGTAATAACGGACTTTGCCAGATTCTTGACAATCTCCTCACTCCTATCTCTGCACTTATAGACGCTGTCAAGCCTGTAGTTGACCTCAACACTCTCTTACCTGCCCTTCTTAAGGCACTTAAGGTTGACCTTAACTCTCTCCTCGGCAAGATTGGCGTATCAAACTTCAAGCTTGATATCTATGATATTAACGCAACACTTAAGCCGCTCCTCGGCGCTGACGCTATCGTTCCTCTTCTTAATAACATTCTTGGAATGATTAAGATTAAGGGCACACCGCTTGGAATTAAGCTTAACGACATTAATTGGTTACAGCTTGCAAGCCACGGTAAGGTAATTACCGACGCATCACAGGCTGCTACCTACGGCACAAGAATTTACGTTAAGGGTAACTCTTCAGAAACTCTCATCGCAGTTCTCAGCTACTTAATCGAAACTGTAAACGCAGGCGACAACTTCAAGAAGATCAGTTCACTTGTAACCGGTCTTGTAGGCGGCAACGAAACAGTTTCAGGTGTTGTAGACCAGGTACTTCCTGTTCTTAAGGGTGATACCGATACGGTTATTGCTTCACTTGTTGATTTACTTCAGACAATGGCATAAACCTAAAATCTGCAAACCGAATAAAAAATAAAAACGGGCAACTCTTCGGAGTTGTCCGTTTTGCTTTATATTAAATATCATTTTTCACGTTTTTATAATAAAATTCTTGTATTACAATATAAAATAAGATATAATAAATACGAATTATATCTTTTACTTGGTGGTGATGTTATGTTTCTCGGCAAAACAGCCCAAGGAAGAGTTGTTAAAACTATTAATTCTGTCGATGAGAACGGTTATGTATATCCATTAAACTTAGTTCAAATCAAGGGATACAAAAACCGTTACGCTTTTGTTATGGGAGTGACTCACACGGTTTGCAATTTCGACGGACGAATTATAGCGGCACTCGTTCCTAAAGACCCGGAGAACACGGATTTAAAAACTATTTGGATTATGGCGTCAAGAAGTTCACGCTACATTAATCAAGACATTTATCAATACATTGATGTTAAAAACGATTTTCCCGAATATGAACTTGTCTGCTACTACGAATCAAGCGCAGGCGCAGTAGTATACAGGAGTATTAAAGGCAAGCTTCGCTTTTTGCTTATAAAAAATAAGCGCTCGGCGAATTGGGGCTTTCCGAAAGGTCACCTCGAAATGGGTGAAACAAAATACGACGCAGCAAGAAGAGAAGTTCTTGAAGAAACGGGGCTTCACATTAAAATTCATCTCGGCTACGAGGGTATATCAAAATATACGCTTCGCAATAATGTTGATAAAAAAGTTTCTATATTCGTTGCAACGACAGACGATTTAAAAACAACAATGCAAGAGGAGGAAATTGACGATTACAGATGGCTTGCGTATGACCAGGCTATGGGTCACCTCTCATTTGAAAATGATAAAAAAATACTGAGGGAAGCCGTTGATTTTCTCATTAAGCAAAAGCTTATTGTAAATAAAAACACTCCCACTGCGCAAGCTATTGACAGAGAAATTGAACTTAAAGAGCAAGAGCGCAAGGAAAGAATAGCCGAATACAGGCGCCAAAAATGGATTGAACAGCAAAACAAAATCAGGGCTCAACGCTATTATGAAAAGCACAAAGAGGAAATTGTGCGCCAAAAAATAATAAAAAAGAGAAAAAGAAATCAGGAAAAAAAGCGACTTCAAAATGCGGCAAACAATAACGTTAATGCTCAAAACAAAAATAACGAGTCGCAATCAAATGCAGATAAAAAGCAAAATACAACAACCGACAAAAAGGAGAACTGATATATGGTACAGGAATTTTGCAGAAACTTACAAGAGTTTTTAACAGCGCACGGAATACCCGATTGGCTTGTTGTGTTTATTATTTCAGTCTGCCCTATCTTGGAATGCAGGCTCGGAATGTTTACAGCCATTGTGCTTTTGCAAATGAATCCTTTTGTAGGATTTATTATCAGCTTTTTAGGTAACATTTTACCTATACCGTTCATACTTTTATTAATCAATTGGATTTTCGATTTATTAAAAAAAGTTCCCGGAATAAACAAGTTTGTTTATTGGCTTGAGGACAAAACGCTTAAAAAGCGAGATAAAATTGATAAATACGGAATTTGGGGGCTTTTGATTTTCGTTGCCATACCGCTTCCGGGTACAGGCGGCTGGACTGGTGCACTTCTTGCATCTCTTCTCCATCTTGATAGGAAAAAGAGCTTTTTTGTGATTTCGCTCGGTGTATTTATTGCCGGACTTATTATGACTGTTTTAAGTCTTGTTGTCGGCAACGCAGTTTTCAACTGATATGGATAAGGAATATGAGGTTTTAATTGACATTTGCCGCCACTATTTAAACGGCGACAAATTTATTTTCGATACAGACGTTAATTATAAAAAATTATTTTTATATGCAAAGGGGCATAACCTTTTAGGTGTATTGCACTGTGCACTTTTAAATGCAAAGAATAAAAGCGATTTGCCCGAAAGCTTCTTAAATGCACTTGAAAATAAATTTTTTGATTTAATTTTCCTTTCAAACGCTCAGATTAATATGCTAGAAGAGGTTAAAACGCTTTTTGCGTCGGCTCAGTGCCCGTATATCGCGTTTAAAGGCGCAATACTCAAAGAATACTACCCTGTGCCTGAAAGCCGTGCTATGGGTGATATAGACGTTCTAATCAAGGCTGAGGACAGGGACAAGATTAAAAAATTGCTTATATCTAACGGTTTTGACTGTGTTAAGGAAAACGGGCCGGTTTATAACTATGTTAAAAACGGTGTTCTGCTTGAGGTGCACACAAAGCTTATAAGCTGTTATGATACAGAGCCGTTTTGCAGCGCTTTTGATTATGCAAAATTTGACGGCTTTGACGGAAAATTTGACGACAGCTTTCATTTTGCATATTTGATTGCCCACATGGCGCACCATTTCAAATTCTACGGAGCAGGAATTAAGCTTATACTTGATTTAGCCGTAATGCTAAAAACTGCAAATATTGATATTCAAAAGGTGTTTGAATATTTAAGCGCAGTTAAACTTGAAAAATTCGGTAAAACCGTTTTGACCGTTTGCCACAACTTTTTCGGCGAAGGTTATGACTACGCAATTGATACGAAAAATGTTGAAAAATATCTTTGCGACTGCGGTGCATTCGGCAATGAGAATGAAAACAAGGGCGTTACCGTTGCAAGGAGAGAACTTGAAGAAGGGAAAAAATATTCGCCCTTTATGGTGAAACTCAGGCTTCTCTTTCCGCCTTACAAAAAGCTTAAAGAAATTGATTATATCAAATTTATCGACGGAAGACCTTGGCTTATTTTATATGCTTGGATTTATCGAATAATTTACAATTTTAAAAACAGAAAAGAATTTACGTTAAATGCAGTAAATTCACTTGATGATGAAAATACGCAGGCTTTGGCTCAAAAGGAGTTGGAGCTTTTTAAGGAGATTGGTTTATAATGAAATATCTTGCTATAATTTTAGTTGCCGTTTTGGCAATATTGATTGTTGTGTTCATTTCTTGGTTTTTAAATATGAAAGCAAACGGCAAGTGCCCGCTTTGCGCCTTGAAAAAAATATTTATCCCGACTAAGCTTACAATTGATATAAGCGAGGACGAAGAATATTCTGAAAATAAGGTTGCTCAAACTCCGCCTATGGGCTGGTCAAGCTGGAATACCTTTAGGAACAATATTGACCAGGATATTATTATGCAAACTGCCCACGCTATGAAAGACAGCGGACTTGCAAATGCAGGATATGAATTTATTAACCTTGACGATTGCTGGCAAAGCTCCCTTCGTGACAGTGACGGAAAGCTTCAGGGCGACCTTGGCACATTCAGCCGTGGTATCCCTAAGCTTATTAAGGATATTAACGCACTCGGCTTAAAGGTTGGTCTTTATTCTTCTAACGGTACACTCACCTGCGAGGACCTCCCTGCCTCTCTCGGCAACGAAAGGCTTGACGCTAAAACAATTGCGTCTTGGGGCTGTGAATTTTTTAAATACGATTTTTGCCATCATGACAGAATCAGCGGTGACTGCCCTGCAATTGAGCATATTGTAATTACCAAGCCAAAAAGCGCTTTTGAAATTGATTTAAGGCCGGAAGACGCAGAGTTTACCGGCAGAGCAAAGATTATCAAAATGTCTGACGTGCCAAGCAAAAAAGCAATCGGATTTATCAGCCACGGCTCAGGCTCTGCAAGCTTTAATTTTGACGCAGACGAAAAGGGCGAATACGTATTAACCTTTGTTTTTCACAAGTCAATGGCTAAAAAGAAGCAGTATATGCAAATTCATATTAACGGCAAAATGTATGAAATTTTCTTCCCTGAAACTAAGGGCTTCAGTCCTTTAGGCAGGCAACAAATTATTGTTGAACTTAAAGAGGGCACCAACAATATGACAATCAAAAACCCTGTAGCAACTGCGATTGATTCGTCATATATTCAGTATAAGCGTATGGGTAACGCTCTTAAGGAAGCAAGCTCAATGTGGGCTAAGGTTACACATTCAGAAGAAAAGCCAATCACATATTCCATTTGCGAATGGGGCATGGCTCGCCCTTATCTTTGGGGTGCTAAAGCAGGCTCAATGTGGCGCACAACGCCCGATATAGCTCCCAATTGGAGAAGCATAACTATGATATATAACCGCACCTTGAAGCTTTATAAGCACTCAGGACCGGGCCATTGGAACGACCCTGATATGCTTGAGGTCGGCAACGGAAAGCTTGACGATAACGAAAACAGAGCGCATTTCTCGCTTTGGTGTATGCTTGCCGCTCCGCTTATGCTTGGCAACGATATAAGAAGTTTTGTATCAAACGGTATGCCCGATAAGGATAATGAAACGCTTAAAATTGTTACTAACAAACATATGATTGCAGTTGACCAAGATTCACTCGGCAAGAGTGCTAAGAGAATTAAAAAGGAAAGCGGTATTGATATTATTGCCCGTCCGCTTTCAAACGGCGATGTTGCACTTTGCTTATTCAATACTGCTTCTTCCACAAAAAGCGTCAACTTCAAGCTTGATGACCTTACTAAGGACCCATACTTAGGCATTGAGACGTCTCCGTCGGGTTATGAGCTTCACGATTTGTGGACAGACGAACGCTCAACAGGAACAACCATTAATGCAACAATTCCTAAACATTCGACTGTAGTATACAGAGTTAAACCGACAATATAACAATAAACATAAATATAAGATAAAAAATAAGGATTAGATATGCGTAAATTAATACGAATATCTAATCCTTTTATTATTGTATTTACTTATTTAATAAGTGATACACCTGTCATTTCAGCAGGCTTGTCAAGTCCGAGCATTTGAAGCATTGTAGGAGCGATGTCGCAAAGCTTGCCGCCGTCACGAAGTTCAACGCCCTCGCCGCAGTTTACTGCAACAAACGGAACAGGGTTAGTTGTGTGAGCTGTGAACGGCTCGCCGTTTTCGTCAAGCATCTTATCAGCATTGCCGTGGTCAGCAGTGATAAAGAGATTACCGTTCATTTCTATAACAGCCTTTGCAAGTGAACCAACACAAGCGTCAACAGTTTCAACAGCCTTGATAGCCGCAGGGATAATACCTGTATGGCCAACCATATCGCAGTTAGCAAAGTTTACGATAATAGCGTCATATTTGCCGCTTCTTACTGCCGCATTAAGCTTTTCCGATACCTCAGGAGCGCTCATTTCAGGCATAAGGTCAAATGTGGAAATCTTAGGAGAAGCAACAAGGATTCTGTCCTCACCCTCATACTGCTTTTCCTCGCCGCCGTTGAAAAAGAAAGTTACGTGAGCATACTTTTGAGTTTCGGCAATACGAAGCTGAGTCATACCGTGCTTTGAAATATATTCACCAAAGGTATTAACAAGAGTTTCAGGGCCGAATGCAACCTCAACGTTTGGCATCTCGGCATCATACTGAGTCATACATACATAGTAAAGCTTGAAAAAGCCGTTCTTTCTCTCAAAGCCGTCAAAATCAGGGTCAACAAATGTACGTGTAATCTCTCTTGCACGGTCAGGGCGGAAGTTAAAGAAGATAACGCTGTCGTCAGCCTTAACTCTGCCCTCGCTGCCGCCGATAACGGTAGGAAGAACAAATTCATCTGTAAGGTGCTTGCCGTCCTCGTCAACAGTTTCATAAGAAGCCTTAACCGCCTCAACTGCATTGTCAGCCTGAATGCCCTCGCCATAAACGATAGCGGCATAAGCCTTTTCAACTCTGTCCCAAATATTGTCACGGTCCATAGCGTAAAATCTGCCCATTACGGAAGCGATTTTACCTACGCCGATTTCCTTCATTTTATCCTCAAGTTCATTGAGATATTCAACAGCAGATGAAGGCGGAACGTCACGGCCGTCAAGAAGAGCGTGAACGTAAACATTCTCTACACCGTTATTTTTAGCCATTTGAAGAAGATGATAAAGATGCTCCGAATGAGAATGAACACCACCGGGTGAAACAAGACCGATAAGGTGAAGAGCCTTGCCCTTAGCATTATCCATAGCGCCCTTAAGAGCAGGATTTTTTTCAGCATCGCCGTCCTCAAATGCCTTTGTAATTCTTGTGAGCGGCTGATATACAACTCTGCCGGCACCGATATTTGTGTGGCCTACTTCAGAGTTGCCCATCTGACCGTCAGGAAGACCTACATCAAGTCCGCTTGCTCCGATATAAGTCATTGGATATTCAGCCATAAGCTTATCGAGGTTAGGCTTTTTTGCCATAGCGATTGCATTGCCGTAATCGCTGTCATTCTTGCCGTAACCGTCCATTATACATAATACAACAGGTTTTTTCATAAGTATTCCTCCATATTGTTTTTCACAAAAAGTGGGTATGCCGAAACACACCCACCCCAAATTTGTTTAATTATTTGCTTGCAGCCTTAACGATAATTGAGAAATCCTCAGCCTTAAGTGAAGCGCCGCCGATAAGTCCGCCGTCAACGTTTACTTTTGAAGTAAGCTCATCAGCATTCTTAGCGTTCATTGAACCGCCGTACTGAATTGTTACTGTTTCTGCAACATCAGCACCGTAAGCCTCTGCAATAGCTGCACGAACATATCCGTTACCCTCGTCAGCCTGGTCAGCAGTAGCAGTCTTGCCTGTACCGATTGCCCAGATTGGCTCGTAAGCGATTACAACATTTTTAAGTTGGTCGGCTGTTACATTTGTAAGTGCCATCTTTGTTTGATACTTAAGAAGTGTTTCTGTATAACCAAGCTCTCTCTGCTCAAGAGTTTCACCAACGCAGATGATTGGCTTCAAGCCTTTTTCAAGAGCCTTAAGAGTTCTGAGATTTACTGTTTGGTCTGTTTCGCCGAAATATGTTCTTCTCTCGCTGTGACCGATTACAACGTATTCAACGCCAAGCTCAACGAGCATATCAGCTGAAACCTCGCCTGTGAAAGCACCGCTGTCCTTAAAGTGAACATTCTCTGCACCGATTTTAATATTAGAGCCTTTAGCAGCTTCAACTGCGGCAGGAACATCTACGAAAGGAACGCAAAGAACAACCTCGCAATCAGCATCGGCAACAAGCGGCTTCATCTCATTGATGAGAGCAGTTGTCTGTGCAGGAGTATTGTTCATTTTCCAGTTACCGGCAATAATTGCCTTACGAAGAGTCTTATTCATAATAGTTACCTCTTTAAAATATTTTTGGTATAAGGCGACCAATGGTCGCCCCTACGATTATTGAAAATTATTTGTCTTGGAGTGCGCAGATACCCGGAAGGTCTTTACCCTCAAGGAATTCAAGTGATGCACCGCCGCCGGTTGAAATGTGGCTCATCTTATCTGCAAAGCCAAGCTTTGTTACAGCTGCAACCGAGTCACCGCCGCCGATGATTGAAATAGCGCCTGAATCAGCAACTGCCTTAGCAACGCTGATTGTGCCTGCTGCAAAGTTATCCCATTCTGAAACGCCCATAGGACCGTTCCAAATTACTGTGCCTGCGCCCTTAATAGCGTTTGCAAAAACTTCCTGAGTCTTAGGGCCGATATCAAGGCCCATCCAGCCGTCAGGAATATCGTCACTGCTTACTACCTTAGCCTCAGTATTCTCGTCATATTCCTTACCAACCTTGTTATCAACAGGAATAAGGAACTTAACACCCTTATCCTCAGCCTTCTTCATCATTTCGCCTGCTTTTTCAACCCAGTCAGCCTCAAGAAGAGAAGTACCGATGTTATGGCCGAGATACTTCATAAAGGTATAAGCCATACCGCCGCCGATAATGATTGTGTCACACTTATCAATAAGGTTTTCAATTACACCGATTTTGTCTGAAACCTTAGCACCGCCGAGAATTGCAACAAGAGGTTTCTTTGGATTAGCAAGAGCGCCACCCATAAACTTGATTTCCTTTTGGATAAGGTAACCGCAAACAGCAGGTAAATAAGAAGCAACACCTGTTGTTGAACAATGTGCTCTATGAGCAGTACCGAATGCGTCGTTTACGAAAATATCGGCAAGAGAAGCAAGTTCCTTAGAGAAATTCTCCTCGTTCTTTGTTTCTTCTGCTCTGTATCTAACGTTTTCAAGGAGCATAACCTCGCCGTCCTTAAGCTCGGCTGCCATAGCCTTAGCATTAGGGCCTACAACCTCAGCATCTTCGGCAAGCTTAACCTCAACACCGAGATACTCAGAAAGTCTTTTTGCAACGGGAGCAAGGCTGAATTCAGGCTTATATTCTCCCTTAGGTCTGCCGAGGTGTGAGCAAAGTATAACCTTTGCACCGTGCTCCATCAAATACTTGATAGTAGGAAGAGCGGCAACAATTCTCTTGTCATTAGTGATTTCGCCGTCTTTAAGCGGAACGTTAAAGTCGCAACGAGCAAGAACTTTTTTGCCTTTTACATCAATGTCTTCAATAGTTTTTTTGTTTAATGCATCCATTGTTTTTACCTCTCATATATTAATTATGATTATAAATATTTTTAACCGATAATAATTATATATTATTTTGACTTATAATGCAAGATTTTATTACCATTTTGGCAATATATACAAGATTGTTTATTTTTTAACAATGTTTATGGACAAAATTGCGAAAAAACAGAAAAAAGCCTCCCTTTTAAACGAGGCAAAAAGGTTTATTTAATTCGGAGAAAGGAGGAGCAGCTATATATCGCTTGTGACGACGTGGTGGAAGAGGGTGGATTTTATCGCAGGTGCTTTGCACCTTTGGACTAATGTCGAAACAGTCCACCGGACTGTTTCTCTGTCGCTCCTTGCCTCGCAAGCTTCGGCGTTCGCTCCCATTAGTGGTCCGAATCCACTTTGTTTATAAAAAAATAAAAACCAATCACAAAAGTGATTGGTTTTTATTTGGTGGAAGAGGGTGGATTCGAACCACCGAAGCTGAATAGCGACAGATTTACAGTCTGTTCCCTTTGGCCGCTCGGGAACTCTTCCATATTGGAGCTGGTGAACGGACTCGAACCCCTGACCTGCTGATTACAAATCAGCTGCTCTACCAACTGAGCTACACCAGCGTATCTCCAACGCCTAATTAATATATCATAAGTCAGAACAATAGTCAAGACCTTTTTTGCTTTTTTTGAAAAAAATTATTTGCCCCAATCGGCTATAACTTTCTTAATCATTTCGGGGTCTTTGGTCGTAATATTATCAGGCTTAATGACAAGCATTTTTTTTGCGTTACGCTCGGTATCAACAGTCCAAACGGAAAGTTTATATCCCTTTTTATGAAGAAGATTTGAAAGCTGAGAGCCGGCAAATTTATAGTTACAGTTAATACCGATTGCACCCGTATCTTCCAAAAGCTTAATAATTTTTTGCCTGTAATCATCCGAAAAAGCCTTGAATTTTGACGGCTTATAATTAAGATAATAATCCATATTTGCGCAATTAGAATCCTTAACCGCCTTTACATTAATAACCTCAATTCCGGTTAAGAACGAACGGTCAAGCAAATTATAATCAACCAAAAGCGCATGAAGAGAATTAAGAACACGGGTTTCCTTGATATCAAAATTAATCTGCATATCGGGTGTGTCCTTAATAAGCGCAAGGGCATCCTCAAGCGGTGCGCCGTCATTATTTGTTACAACTATATCGTGGCTCATAACAAGCGTTTTATTGGGGCGCTGGCGAATATCAAGTTCAATAATCTCAGCATTATTCTTAATAGCCGCTTTGACTGCCTCTAAAGTATTCATTTCGGTATCATAAGCGCCCGTGTGTGCAGTAATAGTAAAATCATCCATAAAAGAAAGCTTCCTTTCGTCATAAGACTTGGTGACGGCATAATCAGCAACACCGACTATCATTGCAATACTTGTAAGAAGAGCAAAAACCTGATAGGAAAAATGCCTTGCCCAAGTGGGTGTCATATTTCGTTTTAAAAATCTTTTAAACTTCTTCCATTTAGAGATTTTTTTAGCCATATGATTACCTGCTTAAAATTGATATAAAACAGTATGGGCGGAAAAGCAAAAATGCCGAAATCCGCCCGTAAAGTTAATAGATTTAATTATCTGATTGAGCCTGAGTAGTTAGGCGCTTCCTTAGTGATAGAAATATCGTGAGGGTGAGATTCAATAAGACCTGCACTTGTAATCTTGATAAACTTAGCGTTATTTCTAAGCTCTTCAATAGTATGACAACCGCAGTAACCCATACCTGAACGAAGGCCGCCCATCATCTGATAAATCGTATCGCCCAAAGCTCCCTTATAAGGCACACGACCCTCAACACCTTCAGGAACAAATTTCTTTGAACCCTTTTGGAAATATCTGTCTGCACTGCCGTGGTTCATAGCGCCGAGTGAGCCCATACCACGATAAACCTTAAACTGCCTGCCCTGATAAATTTCAGTTTCGCCCGGTGATTCCTCACATCCGGCAACAAGCGAGCCCATCATTACGCAAGAGCCGCCTGCCGCAATAGCCTTAACGATTTCACCGCTGTACTTAATACCACCGTCTGCAATAACAGGAACGCCGTACTTATCTGCACGCTCGGCAGAATCGTAAATAGCGGTAATTTGCGGAACACCGATACCTGCAACAACACGGGTAGTACAGATTGAGCCGGGGCCGATACCGACCTTAACTGCGTCTGCACCTGCTTTAATAAGTGCTTCTGTTGCATCTGCGGTAGCAACATTACCTGCAATAAGAGAAATTTGAGGAAAAGCATTCTTAACTATTTCAACACTCTTCATAATATTGTGGCTGTGACCGTGAGCAGAGTCAAGAACAAATGCGTCAACACCTGCATCGGCAAGAGCCTTTGCACGTACAAGAACATCATCTGTTACACCCAAAGCGGCTGCACAAAGAAGCCTGCCGTCCTTATCCCTTGCAGTGTTTGGATACTTAACACTTTTTTCAATATCTTTAATTGTAACAAGACCCGAAAGCTTGCCGTTTTCATCAATAAGAGGAAGCTTTTCAACCTTTGAGCCCATAAGAACTTTTTTAGCTTCTTCAAGAGTAGTACCCTTTGGTGCTGTAACAAGTTGTGACTTCGGGGTCATAACTTCGGAAATTTTAACGTTAAAATCTGTCATAAAGCGCATATCACGGTTAGTGAGAATGCCTACAAGAGTGCCGTCTTCTTCACAGATAGGCACACCGCTGATACGATACTTATTCATAAGCTCCTCAGCATCGCTTGCAAGATGGTTTGGTGAAAGGAAGAAAGGATTGGTAATAACACCGTTTTCACTTCTTTTTACCTTATCAACCTCGTCAGCCTGCTCCTCAATAGTCATATTCTTATGAATAACGCCGATGCCGCCCTCTCTCGCAATGGCAATTGCCATTCTTGATTCCGTAACGGTATCCATTGCAGCAGTCATAACAGGAATATTAAGTGTAATATCCTTTGTAAGCTTAGTTTTGAGGTCTACCTTGTCAGGTGTTACGTCACTCTCAGCCGGAATGAGAAGCACGTCATCAAAGGTCAAGCCCTCTTTTACAAATTTTGCGCCGTATTCGCTCATTAAAATTCCCTCCGTTTACAAGTATTAAATTATATTCTTAAATATATAAAAATATTTTTACTATAATATCACTTTTTTATAATATGTTCAAGTATTCAAATTGCACAAATTATAAAAAAATGATAAAGCCTTATTTGTCACTTACTTGCCCTTACAATTGCCCTTGCCGTTTGCTCAACCGTATTTTGACCGCAATTGATTACCGCCTGTGCCCATTTATTATAAAGCGGGAGCCTCTCGTTATACATATCCTCAAGCGTTTCGCCGTTTTGAAAAACTATGCCACGAGTTTCAAGATTGCTTATTCTTTTGCACATATCCTCATAGCTCAAATGAAGATAAATAATTTTGCCGAGGCTTTTTAAATGCTCCATTGCCTTATCGGAATAAACAACCGAGCCGCCCGTCGCAATAACTGTGCCTTTAATATCCAAGGACAAAATAGCCCTTTCCTCAGCCTTTGCAAAATATTCAACACCGTTTTTATCTATAATTTCCTGTAGACTTTTTCCCTCAAGATTTTGAATAAGCAAATCGGTGTCATAAAAATTTTTAAGTAACATTTTTGCCGAAACAACACCACAGGTTGATTTACCGCTGCCGGGCATTCCGATAAGTACAATATTTGAATTCATTTAGATTTTAACTCCTACTTTTTTACAATAATCTGCCAACGTGCAAGAAGAACAGAGCGGCTTTCTTGCCGAACAGGTATCACGACCGAAAAGAACTATTCTGTGGCAAAAATCAGAGCCTTCATCACTTGGAACAAGCTTTTTCAGTTCAAATTCTATCTTCTTTGGGTCCTTTGTATCAACAAGCCCCAAACGATTTGAAATTCTAATCATATGAGTGTCAACAACAATGCTTTCCTTGCCGTAAACATCGCCTACTATCAAATTAGCCGTCTTTCTGCCGACACCGGGAAGTTTGATTAAATCATCAATATTATCGGGTACTCTGCCGTCAAAATCATCTCGTATCATTTTTGCCATACCGATAATTGACGTTGCCTTATTTTTATAAAAACCGCAGGACTTAATATAATTTTCAATGTCATTAACATCGGCATTTGCATAATCGTCAAGCGTTTTATACCTTTCAAAAAGCGACGGTGTTACAAGATTAACCCTTGCGTCCGTACACTGAGCCGACAGCCTGACAGCCACCAAAAGCTCAAACGCATTTGACGAATTAAGAGAGCAAATTGCGTTTGGATATTCTTTTTTAAGTAGTTCTATAACATTTAATACTCTCTGCTTTTTCGTCATTTTTTCTTTTTTACCTTATCCCAATAAGATTTGAACGCCTGTTCATTTTTATTAGGGCCAAATTCGTAATATTTCTTATTTTTAATCTTATCCGGCAAATATTGCTGATAAGTCCAATGATTCGGATAATCGTGGGGATAGATATAAAACTGCCCCTTAACTTCTGCGTCCTCGCCGTCATAATGCTTGTTTTGAAGTTGACGTGGAATAGGACCGTAATTACCGTTTTTAACGTCAGCCATCGCTTTATCTATAGCCGCCTCGCCCGAATTACTCTTAGGCGCTGTCGCAACAAGAATAACAGCATCGGCAAGCGGTATACGAGCCTCAGGCAGACCGACTGCCATTGCAATATCAACCGCCGATTTAACTATCGGGATAATCTGCGGATAAGCAAGCCCGACATCCTCGCAGGCACAAACCATAAGACGTCTGCAAGCCGACGGCAAATCCCCGGCTTCAAGAAGCCTTGCAAGATAGTGAAGCGCAGCGTCGGGGTCTGAACCACGCATACTCTTTTGATAAGCAGAAACTATATCGTAATGCTCGTCGCCCTCTTTATCATAACGAACTGCACTTTTTTGAACAAGCTGCTTTGCAAGGTTAAGTTCAATATGCTTTTTACCGTCAACGGTAGGTGTTGCAAAAAAGCAATTTTCAACGCTGTTGAGCGACTTTCTCACATCACCGCCGCAACCGATTGAAATGCGCTTTAACACTTCTTCGTCAATGTCAAGTTCAACCTGATATTCTTCGCTTAAAATATTAAATCCACGTTTTACGGCAGGGATAATATCCTCACTTTCAACCGCCTTAAATTCAAACACGGTTGAACGGGAAAGAATAGCGGGATAAATGTAAAAATACGGATTTTCCGTAGTAGACGCAATAAGCGTTATCTTTCCGTTTTCGATAAATTCAAGAAGCGATTGCTGTTGCCTTTTATTAAAATACTGAATTTCATCAAGATAAAGCAAAATTCCGTTAGGTGCAGAAAAAGTATCAAGTTCGCTGACAATATCCTTGATATCCTGAGTCGAAGCGGTAGTACCGTTTAATCTGCGCAGGCTTCTGTTTGTTTTACTTGCGATAATAGAAGCAACCGTGGTTTTGCCTACTCCGCTCGGTCCGTAAAATATTAAATTTGGAATATCGCCCGAATCAATAAGGCTTCTGAGTGCCTTACCCTTTTCAAGCAAGTGCCTTTGACCGACAACATCGTCGAGTTCGCTCGGACGGATACGGTCTGCAAGAGGTTTATTCATATCTACTCCAAAAAATTATTTATTAATGTGTTTATTATAATTAATTCACTCTTTATTTTCAATACTTTCCGCCTTAGAAAATGCACAGCCGCAAAAATTTTGGCGATAAAGATTATATTCCTTGGAAAGCACAATCGAGCGCTTGTAGCCCTCTTTTTTCTTAAAATCTGACGGCAGCCATTTAATGCCGTATTTTTTTTCAAGTTCAAAGCCTATCTCATTAATCTTTTGCGAATTTTTAAGTGGGCTGATTGAAAGAGTGGTGCAAAAAAAGTCAAAAGCGTTATTCTTTGCAAGGGCCGCCGTTCTTTCAAGCCTTAAGCGGTAGCACCTAAAGCAACGCTCACCGCCCTCCTTGCAAGCTTCATATCCTTTTGCAATATTCAAAAATTCATCATAATCATAATCGCAGTCAATAAAAGATACGGGATATTTTGTTTTCATCTCGTCAATAAGCCTAAGCTGTTCGCTTTTGCGCTTTTCATATTCCGATTTTGGAGAAATATTCGGATTATAGTATAAAACAGTTATTTTAAAATACTGCGACAAATATTCAATAGTATAGCTTGAACAAGGAGCGCAACAGCTATGTAGCAAAAGAGAGGGCACTCGGTCCTCTCTTACATTTTGCTCTATTATTTTGTCTAATTCTTTTTGATAATTAATCTTATTCATTAGCTTAAATAATTTTTAGGGTTTACACGTGAACCGTTAAGTCGAACCTCAAAATGACTGTGAGGGCCTGTTGAATTGCCTGTTGAGCCGCTCTTTGCAATAGCTTCGCCTTTTTTAACCGTTTGACCGGGAGATACAAGTATTCTTGAATTATGAGCATAAAGGGTAACAACACTTCTGCCCTGAGCGTCCGTTCCGTGATAAATCATAACATAGTAGCCGTAGCTGTAATTAAGCCTTTTAACGGTGATAACAATACCCTTTTGCGCCGCAACAACCTTTGAACCTGTTGAGCAAGGAAAATCAATACCGCCGTGATACTTGCCCGATGAATAATTCGGAAAGCCTGCCGATACACCGTGATGACCGGGAACGGGATACGTCATATTCAAAACAGCGTTGCTTTTTGAATAAACATCACTGCCTTTTTGGTCAATCTTGTCAATTTTAGATGAATTTTTGCCTGCAACAGCAGTTGTTGCCTCTTCCGGCGGCTTAACACCTGAAATGACAGCCTGAATTTCATTTTCAACCTGTTCAATTAAAGAGCTGTCCTCATTTCTAAACTCGGTATACTGCTTATTCTGCGCCGTAAGTTCAGCCAAAAGTTTATCACTTTCAGCCCTGTCAGTTGCAAGAGAAGCCTTTTTATTTGCTATTGAATTACTGTTTTGTTCAATACTCTTTTGCTTTGATGAAAGCTGTTTTTTCTGAGAATCAAGCTCAGACTTTTTCTTATCATACGCCGCTTTTTTATCAGCAAGGCCGTTCTTTTTATTGGTAACCTCCGCCATTTTGGAGTTCACCTCTTTAAGCAAGGCAGAATCGCTTTTTGAAACGGTTTTAATCATTTCATATCTTGTCAAAAAGCTCGAAATATCCTTGCAAGTCAAAAGTGCAGTGAAAATATTGCAGCTTCCGCTCATATACATAGCCTTAAGCCTAAAGCAATACGCATTATAAACCGTTTGAAATTCGCTGTAAAGCGCATCATATTCAGCCTGTGCCTTGTCAACTTCCGCCTGAAGAGCATCAACCTGCTTTTGATTTGATTTAATCTTCTTTTCAAGTGCATTTTTTTCTTCCTGAATTTTTTGATTTTTGTTTTCAAGAAGAGTAAGCTGCTCATTTATGTAGCCTATTTTTTGGTCAAGGGTGTCAATATACTCCTCTGTAACCTTAGAACTTTTTTCAAGCTCCTTAAGCTTAGCGTCTGTTTTTTTAAGATTTTTTTCAAGCTCTGCCTGCTGCTCTTTAAGCTTTTTTTCAGCCTCCTTGGCACTCATTGTTGTGCCGCTTGTGGAGGTTGAATTTTCATTATGAGCCGCCGTTGTCTGCGCCTGCGCTTGCACAGCCTGTGTAGTTGCCTGTGCGGCAAATGCCGTTGTACCCGACATATTGCAAACAAGCATTGCCCCTGCCAAGGCTAATGATAATATTTTTTTATTCACGTTTCACATTCCCTTAAAATAAATATATATCTATTATATACCATTATCACGGTAAATAAAAGGTTGGATTTACACAATCATCATAATTTGCGCTCGGTGTTCTTACCTCAAAGTGGCAATGCGGACCTGTTGAGTTGCCCGTCGAGCCGCTCCAAGCTATTTGCTGTCCCTTTTTAACCTTTTGCCCTGCGCTTACAAGCCTTGAATTATTATGGGCATACAAAGTATAAACATAATTTCCGGCAGAATCGGTTTTATCATGCATAATTACGATATATCTGCCGTAGCTTCTGTATGTTCCGTCGGAATTGGTCAAGTCTTTTGAAATAATAACAATTCCCGATTCAGCCGCAACAACTTTTGAATCTGCCGCACAGGAGAAATCAACCCCCGTATGCCCTGCATAGCCGTGATAACCGCACGTAATTCTTGTTTGGCTCGGAACAGGATATGTCATCCTAAGCCTGCCGCTGTTATCTTCTTGTGCAGTTGTCGTATGCTTCGTTGTTGACGGTGTGTCGCCGTTATTGCCCTCGTCCGATTTTTTGGTCGTAGTAGTGGCTTTTGTGGTTGTTGTCTTTTTCTTTTCAGCCTCAAGCTTCTTTTTATAAGCCTCTGCCGCCTTTGCAATCTCTGCATTAACTGCGTTAAGCTCCGCCTGGTCCTGATTTCTGTATTCGCTGAAAGTCTGCTTTTGCTCGTCAAGCTGTTTCAAAAGCTTGTCCGACTCACTTTTTTGACTTTGATAAGCGTCCTGCTTTTGGGAATAATCCTGCTGCTGAGTTTCAAGAGTTGAAATAGAAGTCGTCAAATTCTGCTGTGTTGTTTTAAGCACAACTTGGTCATTTTGAAGCGTAGATTGCTTATTCTGCATTTCAAGTTTCGTTTTTGAAAGCTCACTTGCCTGCGACTGAACAGACTGCAAAAGCTCCTTATCACACTTTGACACACGTTTAATCATTTCATATCTTGTAAGAAGAGTTGAAATATCGGGTGAAGTGAGAAGCATTGCTATTGTGCTTGTTTCGCCGCTGACATAAATTGCACGGATACGCTGGTAATAAAGTGTTAAGCTTTGGCTGAACGTTTGCTCAAGCTGTGCATTTTTTACCTCTAAATTTGCAACATCCGTTGTAAGTTCGGCAATCTGCGCCTCGTTATCCTTATACTGCTGCTGCAAATCATTAATTTTTTTCTTTGAGGAATCAATCTTATTTTCAGAATATTCAAGCTGTTTTTTCAAACAAGAAATTTTTTCATCAAGCGCATTAATATATTCCTCGGTTTCCTTTGATTCCTTACCGAGAGAAGAAAGCTTTGAATCAAGTTCCTTGATTTTTTGCTCGATTGCCGCCTGCTTTTCCTCTGCCGTCATACCGGCATATTCATCGGATTGAGAATTGCCTGTTGCAAGCGCAACAATATGAGCGGGGCAAGCCGCAAAAAAGGCAGCAGCCAACAAAACAGCTAAAATTTTAGTTAAAAAACTCTTCTGTTTCATTGGCTACACCCCTTAGTATAAAAAATATTAAAATTATAAATAATTGTTAGGATTAACTCTGCTACCGTTTACACGAACTTCAAAATGGCAGTGCGGACCTGTTGAATTACCTGTTGAACCGCTGTGAGCAATAACCTGACCTCTCGACACCTTTTGTCCAACACTTACTTCAATGCTTGAATTATGAGCATAAAGCGTTGAAAGTCCGTTGCCGTGGTCAATAATTATGTATCTGCCGTAGCTGTAATTAAGATATTTAACAAGAATAACTTTACCTGAAGCCGCAGCATATACGTTTGAGCCTGTTCTTACCGGGAAATCAATACCGCCGTGGTATCCGCCCGATGAATAGTTAGGATAACCTGCCGATATTCTTCTCGAATCCGTCGGATAACCAAGCTCACCTGAACCGTTACCCGTTGAGCCTGAAATTGAGCCGCTTCCCCTTGAAGCGGAAGCAATTGCCGCACGAATTTCGCTTTCAACCTGCTCAAGCTGCGCCTGATTGGTTTCAATAAGCTCCTTATACTCGCTCGACTGGCTTGAAAGACTTTTCATAACCTCGTTACACTCTGCAACCTCGGCATCAAGTTCGCTTTTTGATGAATCAATTTCATCAATACTTGACTGAAGTTCCTTCTTGTTAGATTCAAGCTGCTGCTTATCGTTAGTTAATTCGTTTCGTTTTTCTTCAAGCTTTTTCTTTTCTTTCTCGATTTCCTGCATCTTTGTCATAAGCTCGTCAAGAATTGCGCTGTCTTGCTGAGATACCGACTTAACCATTTGCGCACGTGTAAGCATTGAGCTTACATCCTTGCAAGTTAAAAGCACCTCAAGAGTAGATGCAGAGCCTGATATATACATTGCACGAAGCCTTTGGCAATAAACCTGATAGGTTTGGTCAAATTCAGCCTGCTTTTGGTCAATTTTTGCCTGAGCGTCTGCAATATCCTGTTCTGTTTGCGTGATTTTTACCTGAATTGCATCAATTTCCGCTTGCAATGCAGCTTTATCATCTTCGAGAGAATCAATCTTGTCTTGCATCAAGTTTATTTTTGACCTGAGTGTTGCAAGATATTCCTCATTTTTTTGCTTTTGGGCAGAAAGCTTATTCAGCTTGCTTTGAGCGCTGTCTATCTGCTGTTGAATTTTTTGCTTTTCACTTCTAAGCTGTGATGTTGACTTAGCCTGAGCCGAAACAGCACTGCCAAAGCTTGATATAAAAAATGCAAAGCTTAAAATCAATGACAATGTTCGTTTCATACTAAATGCCACTTATTTCACTGCCTTCCTTATTTAAATATTTACTCATTGTAATAATTGAGCCTCCGACACCGGTCAACACGCCGATAGCAACAAATATTCCGAGCATCGGAAGTGCATAATCGGTAAATTTAAGGAAGCCTAAGCCGTTAAACGAACTGAGGATATCGGAAAATTCTTTAACCGCAAGTTCGTAAAGCCCCCATACAAAACCTAAACTGATAACGCCCGATGTGATACCGAGGATTATACCTTCAACCACAAACGGCAAACGGACAAACGAATTCGTTGCCCCAACTGATTTCATAATGCTTATCTCTAAACGGCGGCTGTAAACCGTAAGTTTAATTGTGTTTGAAATAATGAAAAGAGAAATAACAAACAATACTGCGATAATAACAAAGGAAATAACCGTAATTCCCTGCCTTAACGCAACAAGCTTTTTAGCAAGATTTTTGTTTTCTCTGATAGTATCAACGTGCTGTATTTTTTTAAGCTTATTAACCGTTTCGTCAAATTTGTCAAGATTTTCAACCGTTACCTTATAGGCATTCGGAAGCGGAATATCGGAGCTTATCTGAGTAAAGAATTCTGCTTGAGCCTTCTCCATGGTGTTAAGCTGTTCCTGCCAAGCGCTTTCCTTTGAAATAAATTCAACGCTTTTAATATTTCCGCAAGCAGTAATCTCGTTTTGCATATTTGTAATATCATCGGGTGTTGCGTCATCCGTGATATAAACCATAATTACATTTTCCTCTTCAATTTTGCCGAGAAGAGAATCAATATTAAGGAATATCATTGAAGCAGAGCCGATAAGAACAAGGCAACTCATAAGAACGCAAATTGATGCAATAGACATCATTCTGTTTGTCCAAGTATTCCTAAAGCCCTCTTTAATTAAATATTTTAAACTTGCACCTGTCATTACTGCTCACCTCCCTGTTCTTCCTCTTCGCTCTCGTCGCTTACAACGCTTTCGAGGTTATCAAAAATATCCTCTTCATTTTCGTCCTTAGGCAAAACGTCAACATTATCAATCTCAACGTCTTCGTCAAAAAAGAACATATCGGTGTCCGCTTTAGGGTTTTCGCCTGTGAACTGAGCATGGGTAGGGTCGGGAGTATCGGATACAACCTCGCCATTTTTAATAACAATAACACGTCTTTGGAACGAACGTACCAAATCGTGCTCGTGAGTAACCATAATAACAGTTGTGCCGGCATTGTTAATCTTAGTCAAAAGACCTACAATCTCGTGGCTCATTTCAGGGTCAACGTTACCCGTAGGCTCGTCCGCAATAATAACCTTAGGATTATTAACAAGCGCCCTTGCAAGAGAAACTCTCTGTTGCTCACCGCCCGAAAGCTCATTAGGCATCGAACGTGCCTTTTGAGAAAGACCTACAAGCTGAAGAATATATGGCACTCTCTTACGGATTTCCTTTTCCTTAGCGCCGATAACACGCATTGCAAACGCAACATTGTCATAAACCGACATTTTAGGAATAAGGCGGAAGTCCTGGAACACTATGCCCATTTCTCTTCTGTAATAAGGAACCTGTTTTTTCTTAAGAGTGGCAGATGAATATTCGTTAAAAATAATTTCGCCCTCGGTTGGCTTTTCCTCATGCATAATTAGTTTTAAAAATGTACTTTTACCTGCACCCGAAGAGCCTACAACGAAAACAAACTCTCCGTCCTCAATTTTGATATTAACATTTGAAAGGGCGTGGGTACCGTTGCTGTCGTAAACCTTTGATACATTTCTGAATTCTATCACGATTTTTTCCCCTTGTATTTCATTATAAATTTACGCCTTAGCGCACTTATTCATTATTATTAATAATATAATATATCAACTTATAAGATAAATCAAGATTTTTTTGTTACTCTTTTGTAAACATCCGGTTACAATTATTAAAAAATCCGCCAAAACAGGCAATTTTGACGGATAAAAAAATATCAAATTTTTTCGCAAATTACGATTTCGTTGTAATATGCGCCGATAAAGCCTGCATTAATTTCCCTGCACGAGTCATAGAAATTCACCTTGAGCGCACATTCACGATACATCATTTTGAAACTATTAAAAATCGCTTATAATTTCAAATCCACCTTTTTCGTTTAAAAATATAAATAAGTGAAAAAACGACTGCAACATTTAAAAAAATCACATACGGATATCCAAAGCGGGAGGAAAGCTCCGGCATATATTTAAAATTCATTCCGTACCAGCCGACTATAACGGTCATAGGCAAAAAAACAGACGTAACAACGGTAAAAAGCTTCATTATTTCATTTTGCCTTGCGTCAATGCTTGTTTGATATGCGTCCCAAAGATGAGTTACGCTTTCTCTCAAAATATCCGTATTTTCTTTATATCTCACAGCCTTATCCCGAAAGAGCCTGAAAAGCTTATATGATTTTTCATCCAAAAGCTCGTTTTCATTTTCAATATATACCTCAGTTGCATCAATAAGCTGTTCATAAAAAGCACGAAGGCGCAAAAGCTCTCTTTTCTTTTCAATAAGCAACTCGGCAAAATTTTTGCAAACATTTTTATCGATAACCTCTTTTTCAAGCATAGCTATCTCCTCTTGCACATCAAACTGAGCCGAACACTGTTTTGCAATCGTTTCAAGAAACGAACAAATAAGCTTTTCAAGCGTTGCGCTTTCGCAGGCGGTATTTGAAAGAACATTTAAAAAGCACTTTTGATTAAACGAAAAATCATCGCAAATATTAACAATTATCATCATATTTTTAGAAATTATAATTGCCAATTCGTTGTTACTGTCTGTTTTATTACATATTATATTTATGCGAATAAAACTAAAATCATCGTTAATAAATTTTGTTAAAAAACTGCTGTCTGGTTTTTTTCTGCAAAGTTCAATAATATTTTTAGGCAAAGAAAAAACGGCGGCAAGCCTTTCAAGCTCACCAACCGTTATAAATCCGAGTGTAAGCATATTTTTGCCGATTTCATCAACATCAATGCTTTTCACCTCATCATCAAAAACGTAAAACACTCATTATCACCGATAATAGTATTTGCGCTTTTTCAACATATATTATTTCTTTTTTACTTTATTAAGCATTGCGTTTATCTCAAGAATTTGCTCCTTGGTGAATTTGCCGCCGAGCATCATAAGTCCACGCTTAACTGTAAAGCCCTTGAGCATATCAATCATAGTTTTGTTGATATCACTAAGCTTAAAGCCCATAACCTCAGCGCCTTTTTTCTTGCCCTTTTGCTTAGGACCGTCAGGTGTAAGCGCCTTTTTCATTTTAAGAAGAAGCTTAACTGCACAAATTTTTCCCCTAAAGGTTGAAAGAATATCGCCCAAGGTATCGTTTACGCTGTAATAACCGGCAGGAGTTTCAATCTCAAACCAATTGATTACCGCACCTTCCTCTTTAAGCCTGTAATCTTCGTTAAACTTGTCAACCTTTCTGATTTGAGCCTCGTCGGTTAAATCACCTGCTTTTGCAACAAGGGTGGTTTCACCCTCGTTTTTAACTTCAAAGTGGAAGAACGGAAATTCGCCCTTTTTCTTTTTGCCGACACTCTCGCCGTTTGCAAAAAGCTCAACCTCGTCAAGATTTGTATAAACAGTAACCTTGGTCACGTCCTCAACCCTGTCAACATACCTCTTTGCGCAGATATGGAGCATCGGCTTTTTGGAAAGCCAAGCCTGATAAGCATAAAAGCTGTCTTTTTTATACTTTCTGTCAAATGTGACAAGTCCCTTGTGGTTCATACCGTTTTCGCCGCCTTCGGCACGTGCGTCTGCGGCAAAGTCAAACATATTCCAAACGTGAGTAGCCCAAAGATAAGGACGTTTTGCAATTTGCTTGATTACTTCCTCGTGATAATATGCCTGATATTCCTCAGTATAATCTCCCTGTTCAGGGTGACTTGTGTGCCAATTGAGTGCCTCACAACCGTACTCGCTCATACCGATTGCCTTGTTTGGATATTTCTTGTGGAATGTATCAAACCAATCGCCGTACATTGACACGTCGCCGCCGTACCAGCCGAAATAATGGTTATATGAAAGAACATCCGAAATATGCACATATTCCTCATTAATATTGCAGGCAGTAAGCACAGCTTCGGTAGTAAGTCTTGTTTTATCAAGCGAATGAACAAGGTCATTGAGCATTTTATGATTTTCAACAATAGGAGAAGTTGCGCCGCCCATTGTAATCTCATTTGAAAGTCCCCACACCACGATTGACGGGTGATTGTAATTTTGATAAACAAGTTCCTTCATTTGCGACTTTGTATTTTCAACACCTTTTTCAAGATGCTTTGAAATATACGGAATTTCAGCCCAAACAACAATACCTCTCTCGTCGCACAAATCATAAAAATACTGAGCGTGCTGATAATGGGCAAGACGGATAGTGTTAGCACCCATTTCGCAAATCAAATCCATATCCTCTTTGTGATGCTCAGGCAAGAGCGCATTGCCGATATGCGGCCTGTCCTGATGCCTTGAAACGCCTCTTAAAGGATACTCTCTGCCGTTTAAAATAAATCCCTTTTGCGCATCAATCTCAAATGTGCGGCAACCAAAGCGTGTTTTAACCTCGTCAACTGCCTCGCCGTCAACAATAAGCTTAGCGACAGCGGTATAAAGAAACGGGTCGTCAACACCGTCCCAAAGATGAACGTCTTTAATTTCAAGCTTAGCACTCGGATTTTTACCGCTTGCCTTAGCCCTTGCAACAACTTCATTGCCATCGCTTATTTCAAATTCAACCTCGCCGTCGCAATAAACGTCAACAGTAATTTTTGCGTCATCGCCGCTGATTTCAGGTGTAACCGCAATACCGGGTGCACCGTAAAAATCAAGGTCAAAATGATTTTTGCCTACTCCGATAAGGCTTACATCCCTGTAAATACCGCCGTAAAATGTAAAATCCGCAACCTGAGGATAAACGTAATCGTTAGGCGAGTTATCGGCAACAACAACAAGCAAATTTTCGTCCTTAATATCATCAAGCTTAACCCTAAAGGTAGAATATCCGCCGTCGTGAACGCAAATTTCTTTTCCGTTAAAATAAACAGTACCTGTTGAATTTACACCGTCAAGCTGAAGATAAACTTCTTCGCCGTCAGGCATATCGCTTTTAGCCAAGCTCTTTGCAAAATATCCCTTGCCACGATAATAATCGTTGCCGCCGTCCTGTCCGTCATCACCGTTGAAAGTGTATGGCAAATCAATGCTCTCCCAATCGCTCGGAAACGTGGTCGGTACAGAAGAAGCCTCTTTTGAAAATTTCCAGTCCTTGTCAATATTAATAACCCTGCGCATAAGATACCCCTCTCAGTAAATTATTATATATAAATTATAAATCATTATTATATTTAATTCAACAAACATATTATTAACAAATAACGATAAATAAACCAAAATTGCATAGAAAAAGAGCACCTCAATCGAGATGCTCTTAAATTCTCTAAACATAGAAAGTCTTAATTACTTTCTCTTAAACTGCCTTGCCTTCATTGTTGCTTCGTCAGAAGCAGGGAATGTGTTCTTATACTTGATTAAAAGAGATGCGCTCTTATCCTTAATAACTGCTACATTTGCGTGGTTTACAGCTACCTCTGCAACCATATCATACTCAGCCTTAGTGATTTCCTTAGTCTTAGTATTGATTGTGCAAGTAACGGTACCGCCCTTATATGTAACCTTAATGTTATCCTCTGCTGTACCCTGAGCGAATGAAATAACGTCGATTTGTGCAACAGTTGCACTGATATCACCGAGAACCTCGAAGAAGTTACCCTGTGAATCCTCGCCTCTCATACTCATTTCAGCAGCCTTTGGCTGAATTACCATTGTGATAGTTCCGTCGCCGTTATCTGTAATGTTAGCATCAAGAACATCCTCGCCCTTAACATATGACTTTGTAAAGTCCTTTTTGCCGGGATCTTTCTCGTTAACATTGTAGTTATCAAGCTTAGGGTTACGGTTGTTACAAGGAACAAGACCGTAAATATTTGGCTTAAATAAGCCGTCAACAATACCCGGAACGAGCTTGTTAATAACAGCATTTTCCTTGCCGTCAATCATAACCTTACCTACATTAATTTTCTCATCACCGAGGAGCTTGTAGAAAGTCTCAGTCTGACCCTTATCATTGACATACTCGGCAGTAAGAGTCTTAGTGTAATCATAAGCCTCTTTATAATAGTTAGCAACATCTTCGAGTGACTTAAACTCAACTCCGCCGTATTTGCCTGCCTCAAATGACTTTTCAAGAACAGAAGTATCTTCTGAAGAACCGGCTTCTTCGCCCTCTGTTTGATTCTTCCAACTGCCGTCCTTAATTTGGTGAATAGCCTTAATGGCACCTTCAGTTACGTAATTTACTTTTGCACATCCTGCAAATGAGCTTGCGATTAATCCTGTAGCAAGTACAAGGCACAAGCCTTTTTTCACATATTTGTTCATTTTCAGGGTTCCCCTTTCAGAATTATACGAATCCGTTTTATAAAACGCTACATATTAAATTTATATTAAATCTCACAAAATGTCAATAGAAATTTTAAAATTAAGTCATAATTTTTAAAAAATTAATTTTTACATTGAGATTTATACATTATTATGGTATACTATTTTGATGAAAACAGACTACAGTACAGTATTTTTAATATATTTTTCAAGGAGTGATAAATAATGAGATGTAAAAACTGCGGCGCAGACAACGATGACAACAGATACATATGTGAGGTTTGCGGCTCTCCTCTTTATGACGAAAGCGATTTTGACAATGCAAACGGTATTGACGACGACAGAACTCAAACCTTTAAAGCAGTAAATGAGCCGAATAATCAAGTTCAAAACCGAAATGATAACTATAATGATTATGATAAAGAAAATCAATATAATAATCAAAAAAATAACGAAAGCGAAAAGAAAAATAAAGGTGCCGAAAAGAAAAGCATCATAGTTATTGCTGTTCTTGCGGTTATTCTTATTGCAATCATTGCTTCTGTTGCAGCAATTGCTCATAACAAGAACAAAGACAATACCACATCTTCAAGCCTTACTAAAATTTCTACACAGTCTGATTCTACAAGCGACAAATACAGCACCACAGAGAAAAAGACTACAGAAAGCACAACCGAATCAACTACCGAAAAAACCACCAAGCAAACCACTGCTTCCCTTTGGATAATCAACACAAGCTCAAGCGGAGGCGGCGAAGCTGAGGGCGACGGCAAGTATGAAAACGGCAAAAAGGTTACTCTTGTTGCAAGAGCTGACGACGGATACAAGTTCGACGGCTGGTATTCAAACGGAGTCAAAGTAAGCAGCAAGGAAGAATACACCTTCACTGCTAACCAAAATGCAAGCTTTTCAGCACAATTCTCACCTGTTGAAACTCAAGCGCCTGAAACAACCGCCTCAAATTCAGGCAGCGACTTTGTTTTCGGCGAGTAATACAAGTAATCAAATAATATAGGTATTAATATATAAAAAAAAGAAAAGAGATAAAAATGACAAAGGGCGAATCAGCTAAAGAAAATTTTATGAGCGGTCTTAACTGCTCGCAAGCGGTTGCCGCTGCTTTTGCAGAAGAAATGAATATGCCAAAATCGCTTGTTGAAAGATTAACCGTCGGCTTCGGCGGCGGAATGGGCAGAATGAGAGAGGTTTGCGGAGCCGTTTCCGGTATGACATTCGTTATCTCTGCACTTTATGATGATGATAAGTCAGGAATTTATAAGCGAGTTCAAGCTGTTGCAAATGAATTCAGAGAGGAAAACGGCTCAATAGTATGTCGTGAGCTTCTCGGTCTTTCAAAGCCCGGCCCCGATTCGCCGCTTGCCGAGCCTCGCACAAAAGAATACTATAAAAAGCGCCCGTGCCCGGAGCTTGTGGAGCTTGCCGCAGATATTCTTGAAAAATATATTTCAAATAATCCTTATAAAAAATAAAAAAAGTGTTGCATTTTTGTTTTATTTGTGTTATATTATCTAAGCACAAAAACGTGCAACACATAAATGCGCTGGTAGCTCAGCTGGATAGAGTGACTGGCTACGAACCAGTAGGTCGGGGGTTCGAGTCCCTTCCAGCGTACCAAAAAAGCCATTAGGTATTTTTACCTGATGGCTTTTTTATTATTACGGGTTGTAGGGACTCGAACACGAGTGTCCAAATTTTAAGCAAAGCGAAAAAATTTGGGAGAAAGGTCCGGTGGACCTTTCGATACTGAGTGACGGGACCGACAGCGTACCCCATAATACAAAATCTGACTCAATTTCAAAAAATCGTCAGACCGCTTTGAGTGGTAATTCAGTAAAAAGCATTAATTATCGGATTTTAAAATACACATATTTTTACCACTCAAACATACTTGATAAATAGATTAACTTTATATATAATAAATTTAGATAAGTATACGCAAAATAAGTGATTTTATTGAGAGGGAAAATTATGTATAGTGTGCTTGTAGTTGATGACGAGATACGTCAAAGAGAAGCAGTTATTAAAAGCGTAAATTGGGAAAAAGCCGGATTTAAAGTTGTGGGCGACGCTGAAAACGGAATTGAAGCACTTGAACTTCTTGAAAAGTTGGAACCTGATTTAATTTTGACTGATATCAAAATGCCGCTTATGACAGGACTTGAACTTGCAAGAAAGGCAAGAGAAATAAGGCCTGCCACAAAACTTGTTATTTTAAGCGGATACGATGATTTTGAATATGCACAGGAAGCGTTTAAGTATAACGTTATCCGTTATCTTTTAAAACCTATTTCCGCAAGCGAAATCAGCGAAGAATTCGTAAAAATCAAAGCGGAAATGGACGAAGAATTTGAAAGGCTTAAAACAGGAACATCAAATGAAGAAACCGAGTTAAGACTTAAGAAAACGGAATTTCTTTTGCCGTTGCTTTTAGGAACAGGAGAGGATATTTATACACCTCAAGAGTTGAAAGACAGTGCCAAAAGGTTAGGACTTATTAAAAGCGACAATGACTGCTACAGCGTTGTTGTGTCAAAATTCAAAACTTTCAGCGGTGAAAACTGTACCGAGGCACATCATATTGATTTTGTAAACAGCATTGTAGGAAAATATGCAAATTGCGAAAGCTTTTTTGTAAACGGCAGAATTGTTACGCTTGTAACGAGTGAAGCAGAAGAAATGTCAACAAAATTAAGACTTCCTGTAATTGAACTTGTGCAAAGCGCAAAAAAGCTTTTCGACCAAAAGTGCACAATCGGTATCAGCCAAACAGTTGAAAGCCCGGTGCTTTTGTCGCTTGCTTGTGCTCAGGCTATCACGGCAAGACGATACACCTCTGACGGTGCAGGCGATATCAGATTTATTAACGATCAGGAACGCAAAAGCATATATGAACTTGAGGACATAGAAAAGTCCGTCCATAAGCTTGAGCAGCTTTTAAAAATAGGCAACAAGGAAGAAATAAGTGAATTTCTTAATGATATGTTGTCAAATAAAAATCGTGACGAAATAAATTATTTGATTATTCAAATACTTGCAACGGCACACAGATGCGTAAGCGTTTTATCTGACAATGACGCATTATCTGAGCTTTTTTCATCAAATAATCCTTTCACCTCTCGCCTGTCATTCGATTTTAACGAGCAGTATAAAAAAGAACTAATATCGCTTTGCCTTGACGCAAGAGATATCATTTCACGCTCGCAAAGGCACGAAAGCGAAACGATTTGTGACAGAGCACTTCAAATTATAAATGATGAATATATGAATGAGGATTTATCATTGACCGACGCAAGCGACAAGCTGGGTGTAAGCCCAAACTATCTAAGTGCGCTTATAAAGAAAACGAAGTCGCAAAATTTTATTGCCCTTGTTACAGAACGCAGAATGAAAGCGGCAAGCGATTTACTGTTGTGTACGTCAATGAAAATTTTTGAAATATCGCAAAAATGCGGATACAGTGACCAGCACTATTTCAGTTATTGCTTTAAAAAATATTACGGTATGTCACCTAACAAATACAGAGAGGAGCATTTAGGAAAAAACGATGTTTAAGCGCAACAAAATAAAATTGTCTGTATTGATTATAGCAATCGTTGTTTTCGGTGTTATATTTTCAACTCTTGCTTCTACATTATTTTTTGGCATATTTTACAAAAATTCAATGTTTGATTCGGCTTATGTATCGAGCAGGCAAGCCGTGTCGCAGGCTAACGAGACCGTTTCTAATTATGTTTCGTCAATAAAAAACAAGCTTGACAACCTTTGCGATGAAATGAATAACTGTACCGATACCTCGTCGCTTCAAAATGCAATATCAACAGCATCCAGACTTGAAGAAGATATATATTGCGTGATGCTTTATGATATGCAGGGCAATTTACTTTTAGACGGAAATGACAATAACGACAAAGTAAAAAGCAGCCCTACAAATTTATCGTTTGACAAAGCCGCTTTTTCCGGACTTACTGACGGATACGCAATTACTCAACCCCACGTAAATACTCTTTACGAAAACAAATATCCGTGGGTTGTAACAATTGCAAAAAAAGAATATTCAAATCTTTATGCCCGTCAGGTTTTTGTTGTGATTGATTTCAAATTCTCGTCAATTGCAAAATATATTGATAAAGTGAGCATCGGTCAAAGGGGTTATTGCTACATTATAAATTCAAAAGGCGAAATTATTTATCACCCACAGCAGCAAATTCTTTTTTCGGGATTGAAAAAGGAAAATACCGACGAGATTTTTGACCTTGCAGACGGAATACACAGAAAAAGAAATAACATTTATAACATATCCTCCCTTACCTCGTGTAATTGGAAAATAGTAGGCGTAAGCTTTAATGACGAAATAACACAAGCAGTAAAAAACCAAATAATCATCGGCTCTGCATTTGCGATTTTATTCAGCCTTTTTATATCGGTTTTGGTTTATTTTATTCTTTCAAGAACTGTTACAAGACCTGTCAGAAGGCTTGTTGATTCAATGCAAAAATTTGAAAAGCAGGCGGAATCATTTGAATACAAGGCAGATATGAGTAACGTTGTGGAATTCAAAACGCTTTCGTCATCGTTTGAACATATGGTGCTTATGATTCAGTCGCTTATGGAAAAGGTTCACAATGAAGAAATTGTTCTCAGAAAAACGGAATTGAAAGCCTTGCAGGCTCAAATCAATCCTCATTTTCTTTATAATACGCTTGATTCAATTCAATGGATGTGTGAGCAGGACAACAGCAAGGACGCAGTCAAAATGGTGGGTGCGCTTGCAAAGCTTTTCAGAATAAGCATAAGCCACGGCAATGAATTTATAACAATAAGCGACGAACTCAAGCACGCCGAAAGCTATCTTATTATTCAAAGCTACAGATACAAAAACCAATTTACCTATTCATTTGATGTTGACAAAAGCGTTTTGGGCTATATGTGCAACAAAATCACAATTCAACCGTTTATTGAAAATGCAATTTATCACGGGCTTGACCGAATGGTTGACGAGGGCGAAATTAAAATTATTGTCCGTCGCCAAGGCAAGGATATTGTGATAATCGTTAAGGATAACGGACTGGGAATGACGCAGGAGCAATGCCGAACTATTCTTCAAAAGGATAGAAGCGACTCAAAAGGTATCGGTGTTAAGAATGTAAATGACCGACTGAAAATATATTTCGGAGAGGAATACGGAATTACGATTGAAAGCGAGCTTGACGTCGGCACAACCGTAACGATTAAAATTCCAAAAATTGAGAAAGGACAAGAACATGAATATTAAAAAAGCGACTGCCTTGCTCACTCTTACTTTTTTTCTTATTGCAGTCCTGTTTGGCTGTGCAAAAGGCGCAGAATTTGACAACAAAAACAACAATATTGCAATAATAACAAAAGGCAGCGACTCAACTTTTTGGAACGATATGAAAAACGGAGCGCTGTCTGCGGCAACCGAATACAATGTAAACGTTACATTTGAAGGTCCTGAAAACGAAGAGGATTACAACGCCCAAAACAAAATGATTGAAAACGCAGTTTCAAACAATGTAGGCGTCATAATTCTTTCAGCGATAGATTTTGAAAAAAATGCCGACGCCGTTCAAAAAGCCATTGACAGCGGAATTAAGGTAATCACGGTTGACAGCGACGTTGATGTAAACGATAAGGAGCTTTTTGTTGGTACAAACAATATTGAAGCCGGAAAAAAAGCGGCAAAGCAGGCAGTCGATTTGTGCAACGAGCAAAAGTCTATTAATATAGGTATAGTAAATTACGGCGCAAATACCGAAAACGGCAAACAGCGATTAAAAGGATTTACCGATTATATAAGCAAAATAGATAATGCAAAAATTGTTGATACGATTAATGTTGAGTCAAACAAAGAAAGTGCAACCGCCGGTGCAAAAAAGCTATTGAAAAAGCACAAGCAAATCAATGTACTCATAGGCTTCAACGAATGGTCAACCATCGGGGTGGCGTATGCAATAAAGGAATTAAATATGAATAACAAGGTTTTCGGCATAGGCTTTGACAGCAATGTTAACTGTGTAAATATGCTTGAAAGCGGAGAGATAGATACACTGATTGTTCAAAATCCTTTTTCTATGGGTTACACCTCGGTTTCAAAAGCGTCTGAAATACTGTCGGGCAAAAAATCGCAAACAAGCACAATTGAAACCGATACCTATGTTGTAACTCGAAAAAATATGTTTTCACCTGATATTCAAAAAATACTTTTCAGCTTTAGCGAAAGCAGTAATTAACAAATATTCAAAACGGCTTCGACGGTCAATTTTGGCTTGTCAAAGCCGTTTTTTATGCTTTTTAGGTAGTAATTTTAACATAATAAATCATAAATATCGTAATTTTTTATACACTTTGAATAAAAAATCACATTCAATTTTAAATCTACCAAAGATATAATAAAGACACACAATGACTTAACGAAAAATTTTAAGGAGGTAATCTTTATGAAAAAGATGAAAAAGTTATTGGCATTATTATTAGCAGTAGTAATGGTAGTAGGTTTTGCAGCTTGTTCTTCAAAAAAGGATGGCGGCGGCACAACAAAGGCGGCTTCGTCTGCCAAAGGTGAGATATCGGTATTCTATTACACCTTCAGCGATGCATACATTTCAACCGTTCGTTCATCAATGGATAAAATCTTGAAAGACGGCGGCTATACCTATAACGATTACGACGCAAACGGCAACCAGACAACACAGACCGAGCAGGTTCAAACAGCACTTGCAAAAGGCTCATCAATGCTTATCGTCAATGTAGTTGACACAGGCTCAAATGACGCTGCTCAAAACATTATAAATCTTGCAAAGGCTAAAAATGTTCCTGTAATCTTCTTTAACCGTTCTGTTGACCAGTCGGTTATTGAAAGCTATGAAAAGTGCGTATTCGTAGGAACAGACTACGAGCAGGCAGGTCACATGCAGGGTAAGATGATTGGCGAATACCTTGTAAACAACTATGACAAGCTCGACCTTAACGGCGACGGCAAAATCAGCTATGTAATGTTCAAGGGTCAAGAGGGCAATATGGAAGCAATCGCACGTACAAAGTACGGCGTTGAGGATGCTAACAAGGTTCTTGAAAAAGCAGGAAAGCCTGACCTCGAGTTCTATGATGCAGCTAACAAGAACAAATATCTTGTTGACCAGGACGGCTTATGGTCATCAGCAGCAGCTACAAACTATATGAGCACAGCTCTTGCTCAGTACACAGAATCAAACAAAAATATGATTGAACTTGTAATTGCCAACAACGACGAAATGGCACTCGGCGCAGTATCTGCTCTTCAAACAGCAGGCTACAACAAGGATGGCAAAAAAGTTATTCCTGTATTCGGTGTTGATGCAACAGACGCAGCTAAATCAGCTATCAAGTCAGGCTCAATGATTGGTACAATCAAGCAAGACGCACAGGGTATGGCTACAGCAATCACAACAATTATGGGTAATTACCTCAACGGTGCAAACGCACTTGACAGTATTGACACTGCAAACGTAGTAGGCACTTGGAGAGTAAATATTCCTTATTCGGCTTACACAGCAGATTCAGAAAAATAATATAAATTAACTTCACAAAATACGGTTGGGGCTTATTGCCTCAACCGTACTATTCAAAGCAGATAGGAGAGATACATATGCAAAACAATATAAATAAATCCGTTTCTGCGACTGACAAAGATATATTGTTAAAAATGGTTGATATAGAAAAGACTTTCCCTGGTGTCAAAGCGCTTGACCATGCACAGCTGACGGTCAAAAAAGGAACAGTTCATGCACTTATGGGTGAAAACGGCGCCGGTAAATCAACACTTATGAAATGTCTTTTCGGTGTTTACAGCAAAGACAACGGTCACATTTATGTCGATGGAAAAGAGGTTAATTACAAAAACAGTAAGGAAGCCCTTGAAAACGGTGTTGCAATGGTACATCAGGAGCTCAACCAAGCGCTCAAGCGTAATGTTATGGACAATATGTGGCTCGGCAGATTTCCAAAAGTTTCAAAATATCTTCCTTTCACAAGTGAAAAGAAAATGTATGACGAAACAATGAAGGTTTTTAAAGACCTCGAAATAAACGTTGACCCGAAAGCCGTTATGAGCACAATGTCGGTTTCGCAAAGGCAAATGGTTGAAATTGCCAAAGCCGTTTCCTACAATTCAAAAATAATTGTTTTTGATGAGCCAACCTCCTCGCTTACCGAGGAAGAGGTTGAACATCTTTTCCGTATTATCAATATGCTTAGGGACAGAGGCTGCGGCATTATTTATATTTCTCACAAAATGGAGGAAATTTTGCGCATAAGCGACGACGTTACAATTATGCGTGACGGCAAATGGATTGCCACAAAGGCAGCAAGTGAGCTTACTATGGACGAAATCATTAAGCTTATGGTTGGCCGTGAACTTACAAACCGTTATCCTGAAAAAGACAATAAAATCGGAGACGTTCTTCTTAATGTCGAAAATTTAAGCGGCGAATATACAAACCTTAATAATGTTTCATTTCAGGCAAGAAGAGGAGAAATCCTTGGTGTGGCAGGGCTTGACGGCTCAGGAAGAACTGAGCTTTTAGAGCAAATATTTGGAATAACCACCAAAAAAAGCGGAAAAATCACACTTGACGGCAAAGAGGTTAAAAACAGAAATCCGCACGAATCAATCAAAAACGGCTTTGCCCTTTTGACTGAGGAAAGACGTGCAACAGGTATTTTCGGAATTTTGAATATCAGAGAAAATACTACAATTTCAAGCTTAAAAAAATATCAGACCGGTCCGTTTCTTAACAAAAAGAAAATGAAGGACACGACTGACGAATATATAAAATCCCTTAGAGTTAAAACTCCTAATCAGGAAACAAAAATCAGCTCGCTTTCAGGCGGTAATCAGCAAAAGGTTATCCTTGCAAGGTGGCTTTTGACTGACCCTACCGTGCTTCTTCTTGACGAACCGACAAGAGGTATCGACGTAGGCGCAAAATACGAAATTTATCAGCTTATTCTTGACCTTGCCAAAAAAGGCAAAACAGTCATTATGGTTTCTTCCGAAATGGCAGAGCTTTTAGGCGTATGCGATAAAATTCTTGTTATGTCGGGCGGCAGGCTCTCAGGTGAGGTCGACGCAAAGACTACTAATCAGGAAGAGATTATGACACTTGCGGCAAAATATGTATAAGGAGGATTTCATTATGGCTGACACAAGTATAAAAAAGGTTAAGCGTTCACGTATCTCCCTTTGGGTTGAAAAATTCAAAGCGGCAGACAAGGACGACAAAAAAAGATTAATTACAGATTTATTATTTAACAACGCAATGTATATAATCATTGCAATAGCGGTGATTTTTATTGCAATCAAGGTTCCGGCATTTTTGAGCGTATCTTCAATAGTTAATATTGTTTCTCTCACCGCCGCAAAGCTTCCGATTGCTTTGGGTATTGCAGGCTGTATCGTATTAACAGGTACGGATATTTCGGCAGGTCGATGTGTAGGTCTTACCGCCTGCGTTGCGGCTTCGCTTTTGCAAATGACAGGCTATGCCAACAAAATGTTCCCAAATCTTAATACAATGCCGCTTTGGATTGTATTTCTTGCAGTAATTGCAATCGGCGCAGTTGTTGGCCTTGTAAACGGATTTTTTGTTGCTAAGTTTAAACTTCATCCGTTTATAGTTACTCTTTCAACCCAGCTTATTGTATTTGGTACTGTTCTTATGTACCTTATGATCGGCGGCAACAACGGTCAAACTCTTTCAGGTCTTGACTCGTCTTACACAAGCTTTATCACCGGTACGCTTTTCAATGTCGGCGGTGTTGCCATTCCTAAATATGTTCTTTATTCCGCAATTTTAACAGCAATTATGTGGGTTATTTGGAATAAAACAAAGTTTGGCAAAAATATGTTTGCCGTAGGTTCAAACGAAGAAGCAGCAAGAGTATCGGGCGTAAATGTATTTATGACAATCTTAATGGTATTTGTGCTTGCAGGTGTTATGTACGGTATCACAGGCTTTATTGAGGGCGCTCGTATTGCTTCTTGCTCTGCAAACACAGGTCTTAACTACGAATGTGACGCTATTGCGGCTTGCGTAATCGGCGGTGTATCATTTGTAGGCGGTACAGGTAAAATCAGCGGTATTGTTATCGGCGTACTTCTTTTGCAGATTATTTTTGCCGGTCTTAACTTCCTTTCCGTATCCGCAAATATGCTTTACATTATCAAAGGTGTAATCATTCTTGTTGCTTGCGCAATTGATATGAGAAAGTATCTCGCAAGAAGATAATAATTAACCACCGTTTTTGAAAGGCAGTGAAAAATATGAACGAAAACAACACAATAAATCTTAACACCGAAAGGAAACCCGGAGGACTTTACCGAAACATAAAAATGTCTGTAAAAACGGCAGACAAGCTCATCCTTGTCGGAATTATCGTTCTTATCGCCTGTATGATTTTTGCGGTAAGTCATGCAGGATTTACTGTCACATTCAATACAGACGGCGGCTCACAAATAGATAATCAAAAGGTTATGTATGGTCAGCTTGTTGATATTGAAGAAAATCCCGTTAAAGAGGGCTACACCTTTACGGGCTGGTATTTAGACAAGGATTGCACTAAGCAATTTGACATTAATAAAGACACCGTAAGCGACAGTCTGACTCTTTATTCGGGTTGGGAAAAGAAATAAAGGAAAAAGTTATATATATTTTGCAAATGACAAATTAAGCATAACTTAATAAATATACAAAAATAAGCCAATGCATGGGAATAATCGTCCTTTATGCATTGGCTTGCTTTTATTAAGGGAAATTTTTATTTTAAACGGCTTGTTTCTTGATATTGACACAATTATAATATATAATTAAAACAAAACAGATATATTAATTTAGGAGATAAATATGGGAGATAAAAATTTTATTGCCGGAATAGGCTGTACCAACGTTGACATTCTTTATTCGGGAATTGACAGATTGCCGAACGAGGGCGAGGAAATATATGCAAAGCATTTTTCGCTTCAGCTCGGCGGCGGTGTTCCCGCAACGCTTATAAATCTCGGCAGGCTTGGAATTAAAACTAAAATTGCGACAGAGCTTGGAGATGATATTTTTTCAAACTATGCAAGGCAGGAATTTGAAAAATGCGGCGTATCCCCTATTAATCTTTATAAAGGCGATGACGATATTCCGCTTAATGTTACAAGCGCTATGATTACAAGCAGGGACAGAACGTTTATGTCCTACGGTCACGGAAGCGTTGAGGCAACGCCCGACGCACTTGATGCGGCTTACAAAATGTGCACCGGCGCAAAGATAGTTATTATGCACACAGGCGGCTTTTTGCCTGTGTATAAAAAGCTTAAAAGCGAAGGCACGTTGCTTGTTTTCGACTGCGGCTGGGACGATAATTTGAGCCTTGAAAACTACAAGGAGCATCTTGAACTTGCCGATTATTATACCCCAAACCAAAAGGAAGCGCTTAAAATAACAGATACCGACACTCCAGAAAAAGCGGCTGACGTTTTATCAAATTATTTCGAAAAGGTTATCGTTAAGCTTGATAAAGACGGCTGCCTCGGAATGGAAAACGGAAAGAAATTTTATGTCAGTCAAGTTGACAATTTCAAGCACGTTGACTCAACAGGTGCAGGCGACGCATTCCTTGCAGGCTTTATTTACGGCTTATACCACGAAAAAAGCTTTGAGGATTCAATCAAATTCGGCAATATTACAGGCGGAAAGTGCGTTACCTCTGTCGGTTGCTTAAGCTCATCTTGCACCGAGCAGGAGCTTCTTGAAGTAAAGGAAAATTATTATAAATAATCAAAAGCCGACTAATCAAACGTCAGATTAGTCGGCTTATTTTAATCATAATATTTATCAAGCTCGTATTCGCATTTTTCGTATTTTTCAATCTTTGGCCCTTTATAAATTTTACCTCGGCAAACAACCATATACGGCTGAGACAGCGCACGAAAATCATCAAGCGGATTTGAATTTGACACGAGGATATCGGCGCACTTGCCGACCTCGATACTGCCTGTAATATCATCAATTCCCAAAATTTTTGCATTATTAAGAGTAGCGGTATAAAGCGCAAAAGCAGGCGATACGCCGACGTTCTTTTCAAAATAATGAAGTTCACGCCACATATTATAATGGGTGGTATAGGGGCAGCCCGTATCTGTTCCCAGCCCGACGGTAATGCCGTTTTCAAGCGCTGTTTTTGAGCCTAAAATCATATTGTTATAAACAATATTTGAATTATATTGCACCGCCTCGCTGATGCCCAAGGTTTCACGTTCAAATTTTGCCATAGGAAGCGCAGGCGAAATTGTGCAAACTAAAACGGCATTGTGCTTTTTAAAAGCATCAATTTCCCTTTGGGTAAGAGTAGAGCCGTGCTCGATTGAGTCAACTCCGTTTTCAACGGCACACCTTACACCCTCAGGGCTTTGAACGTGAGCAGCAACTTTAAGACCGTAGCTGTGCGCCCTGTCACAGCAAGCCTTAATCATATCTGCCTTCATCATAAGCTTACCCGGCTCGCCCTTAACCTTAGCGTCCATAACTCCGCCCGTAATCATCAATTTAATTAAATCTACGTTTTGACGCTTTAATTCGTCAACCATTTTAACTGCGTCCGCCACGGTTTGGGCAGGACGTGTAACAGAGCCGACCATATGGCCGTTCGGCACGCCGATAGCAAAATTCGCCGCCAAAATCCTCGGTCCGTCAAGCTTTTCGGAATTAATCTTATCACGCAGGCGGGTGTCAAGATTATCAAGTCCGCCGACTGCACGAACGGTGGTAACACCTGCCATCAAGCCCTGCATTGCATAGGCATGGCACATTTTAAGCACAAGCTCTCTTGAAATGGCTGAGGAAAGCGCAATTTTGGTTAAAAGAGTGGTTTTCATCGGCTTGTTTTGCGGCTTGCCGCCTGCAGGAAGATGAACGTGCAAATTGATAAGCCCCGGCATTAAATATTTGCCGCTTAAATCAAGAACTTCATCGCTTACACTCGGAGTAATACTGCCGATTTCAACAATTTTTCCGTTTTCAATCGCAACGTCAATATTTTCCCTTGCCGCCATATCCTTCGTGCCGTCAAGAAGAGTGCAATTTTTAAATATCGTTTTCATAAAATCACCTGTAACAATTATAATAGAAAAAGGTCTATTTTTCAATTTGCCATAATGCATAAAAATCAGGGGCTTTTATGTACGAATTGCACAAAAGGCTCAAAACAGACTTCGAGAAAGTGAGATAAATTTCGTATTTTGCGAGTGGGAGCTGTACATTATTCCTACTTGCTACGAAACAGAACACTGTACTGTTTCTCCCAAATTCACACGTGAATTTGGAGCCACGTGTCTCTTGTGCTTTGCACAATTCACTCCCCCCGAGCAAAAGACGGAAAGCGCCAAAAACGGCAAGGGCTCGATGTCCTTGCCGTTTTTCTAATCCCTCCGAGTGCAACAAGTTGCACCCACCTCCCTTTACAAGGGAGGCTAAAATATTTATTTATATTATTCGGCGCAGTTTAGCCACTTTATCGACAGTCTAAGGCGAACAATGTTCGCCCCTACGGTAGATTTTCTTTTATCATTGTAGGGGCGATTATCAATCGCCCGTCTGCATCATTCTTCTATAATTGCTTCGGTAACTCTTTGAGCCGCCTTGCCGTCGTCAAGATAATTAAACTTATCATTAAACGCCTTATATTTTTCGTCATAACTTCTGTCCGTCTCGGCATTCTTGATAGCCTTAATCAGCTCGTCCTCGGTTTGAACAATCGGGCCTGGAAGCTCATCAAGGTCAATATAAAAGCCACGGATTTCATTACCGTATGCCTCAAGGTCATACATATAGAAAATTTCCGGTCTTTTAAGGTTTGCATAATCGAAAAATACCGATGAATAGTCCGTTACAAGCAAGTCGGAAATGACATAAAGATGATTGATGTCATTCACCTTTGACACATCATAAACAAAGCCCTTGTATTTATCAAAATCAAAGGAATTTGCGACAAGATAATGCGCCCTGAAAAGGATAATATATTCATCGCCGAGATTAGCTTTCAGCTTATCAAAATCAATCTCGGTTTTATATGTGTAGCCTATGCCCGCCTGATGCTGATTGTCACGCCAAGTAGGTGCATAAAGAATATATTTTTTGTCCCTCGGAAGCTGTAATTCACTTACTATATCTTCGATATCCTTTTGAGTATAATTTGCCAAAAAGTCATTTCTCGGATAGCCAAGCTCCAAAACAGTATCCGTTCTGCCGATAGCCTCCAAATTCCAAGCGGAAATAAACTTTTCTGCCGCAAAGTGCGACGGGGCAAGAATATATTTAAACTTACTTGCATCAACCTTATATTTTTCACGGATTTCGCTTTTTGAATTCATAGCGTTGTCGGAAATATTAATATCATAGCCAAGACGTTTAAGCGGCGTGCCGTGCCAAAGCTGAATGTAAACTTGGTCGTCCTTAGGATAAATATGGTCGCTCATTCGATAGTTATAAACCCAATACTTAGCCGTTGCCGCCGCAATTTCATAATCCTTTGTATTAACCGTGACTATATAAGTATTAGGGTTGTCCAAAACAAAGGTAAACTGCTTAGGATTGCGAAAAGCCCACACGAAAGTATAATCCTCAAATTTTTCCTGAGTAAGCATATATTCATAAATTGCCTTTGGACTGTCGCCGTAGCTTCTGCCGTCAAAAGTCGAAAACAAAATAACCTTAGGGTCGGTTTTAATCCTGTCTCTTATTTCATCATAAGATTTCTTTCTGCTTTCAAGGAGAATTTTACGTGACTCTTTACGAAAACCCGACTGCTTTTTTGCAATATTAATCGCAAATTTCTTAATAGCCTCAAAAAGTTCTTTTTTATAATTTCGCTTTTTCGGAGCATAAAGAGTTTCAATATTATCTTTATCAAGCCACATACTTGCGCCTCCTCTTTAAATACAACTTATAATTTATTATATATTATAACAAGCAAATCGTCAACAATCATTGTCAATAAAATAACAAATGCGTTAATAGGTTTTAATCATTTCAAAATTTTGACTTTTAAGAACTCTTAATAAATCGCAATTATTATTAATTTTCTCTTTTGTAATAATACCGCCTCGTGCCGTGTGAGCCTTGGTATGAAAATCAGAGCCTGAACACATCAGCTTGCCGCTTTCCCTTGCCCAAACCTCTGCCTTTTTGTTAAGCTTCTCATTCGTTTTTCCGTTATAAATTTCAATACCGTCAATATAATGCTCATCGCATCTTCTTATGCCCGTTCTAAACGGGTGTGCCTGAAACACAAGAAATCCTTTTGAATGACAGAGAGAATACATTTTCTTTTCCCACGGCTTCATCAAATTGCCTGCGCCGTAAAGAAATCCCTCGTCAATGCCGTAAATAAGATAATCGTTAGCCGTGCCGTAATGGCGAAGTTCCATTCCGAGCAAAACCGTAAAATCTTTGCCCGATTTTTCAGCCTCCGCTTTCATTCGCCTGTAGCCCGAAAGATAAAAATCAATCTGCTTTTGCGGGCACCAATTAGGCTCAAAGGTCATAGGGCTGTAGTGGTCGGTAACCACTATTCCGTCATATCCTTTTTCAATATATAATTTTACAATTTCCTCAGGCTCGACCCTGCCGCAACGTGAAACACAACCCGTGTGGCAATGAAGCTCATATTTATATAATTTATTTTCCATAAATTTTAGGATATCACAAACCCAATCTTATAGCAAGAAATTTTAAATATATTTATATCATAAACATTCAATCGTATAAATCTTCAAAAAGTTATTGACACGCTGCTATTTTAATTATAATATAAAACCGTAAAACAAAAATGTTTTGGAGATATGGTATGACACACAGAGATTTTGCAAAAAATGCGCCTATGGGGTGGAACAGCTGGGACTGCTTCGGTGCGGCTGTAAATGAAAAACAGCTCAAGGAAAATGCCGACTATATGGCAAAAAATTTAAAGAAATACGGCTGGGAATATATTGTTTGCGATATTCAATGGTATGAACCAAAGGCAAAAGATAATGATTATAACAATTTTACCGAGCTTGATATGGACGAATACGGCAGACTTATCCCTGCCGAAAACCGTTTTCCGAGCGCTAAGGGCGGTCAGGGCTTTAAGCCTATTGCCGACTATGTTCACTCCCTCGGCTTAAAATTCGGAATTCATATTATGCGTGGTATTCCACGTCAGGCAGTGCACAAAAACACAAAAATAAAAGGCAGTAAATTTACTGCCCGTGAGGTTGCGCACCATTTCAGCGTATGCTCGTGGAACACGGATATGTACGGAATGAAAAACTGTGAGGGTGCACAGGATTATTATAACAGCATATTTGAACTTTATGCTAAGTGGGGCGTTGATTTTATAAAGTGCGACGACATTGCGGTAACGGAATTTCGCCAATGGGATACACCGTACAGCGCATATTATGAAATTGAAATGATTAGAAAAGCTATTGACAACTGCGGCAGAAATATGGTGCTTTCGCTCTCTCCCGGTCCTGCTAAAATCGAAAATGCAAAGCACCTTGCAGAAAACGCAAATATGTGGCGAATGACCGGCGATTTTTGGGACAAGTGGGACAAGCTTCACGATATGTTTGACAAGTGCTTTTTGTGGCAAAACGAAGTTAAAAGCGGAAATTATCCTGACTGCGATATGCTACCGCTCGGCAAGCTTTGCAAAAACTGTTCATATCACGGTCCCAAAGACAGATACACCCAATTCACAAAGTCCGAACAAATCACAATGATGAGCCTTTGGGGAATTTTTAAAAGCCCTCTTTTCTTCGGCGGCAATATGCCTGAAAACGACGAATGGACGCTCTCGCTTTTAACAAACGAAGAATATCTTAAAATGCATAAAGATTCAAACGGCGCACACCAGCATTACAGAAAAGAAACAAACGGCAAAGGTACCGTTATTTGGGTGGCAAACGGAAAGAAGTGTAAATATGCGGCACTTTTTAATACTAAAGATAAAAAAGCTAAAATCAAATTCAATTTAAGTGATGTTCTGATGCCTGATGAAAAATACAACATTTTTGACATTTGGGCAAAAAAAGAACTCGGCAAGTTCAAAAATTCATTTACTGCCGAGGTTGAACCTCACTCAGCCGTACTGATTAAAATATACAACTGACGAAAAAAATCCCGTATCAATTCAGATACGGGATTTTTTTAATTTACTTATTTTTTTGTTCTCTTTTTTTCTTGGCTTTTTCAGTTTTAAGCTGTTGCTTCATTTCTTTTTGCTTAGCCTCAAGCTCCTTAGCCTTTTGCTCCTCAAGGCGTCTGTTTTCCTCATCACGAGCCTTTGCATCGTCATACATAGCCTTAATATCCTCATAATGCTTGTAATTCTCAGCCTGAACAATGAGCTTGCCTGCGTCAATATACGGCTTTGCAAGACGGTTGTAATACGAATTTTCATCCGTCGCCTTTTTAATTAAAGCCTCAATTTCCTTTCTTTCAGCCTTAAGCTTTGCTTTTTTTGCTTTAAGTTTTGATTCAGCATTCTTATCCTTAGCCTTTTTTGCTTTAGAAATTTCAGTTTCAAGTTCTGTCAAAGCGGCAAGATTGGCGTCCTCTTTTGCAAAAAGCTGTTCAAATACCGCATTATCAAAAGGAACAATTTTACCGCCTGCTTTTGCAATAGCTTTCTTGCTGTACTTTCTGTTTCTTGCGGTTTCGATTGCAGCGCTTCTTTCCTCTCTGTGCTTCTTGGTATCCTTCGGCATAGCCTTTGCATTTGCCATTGCACGTTCAAGTTCTTCGTCGCTTACATCTGACAAACCGTCAATTCCGTTTGCATAAATTCTTTTTGCCTCTTCAAGCCTAAGCTTCCATTCCTCACGGTCAAACTTTTCAACTTCTTCGTTTACCATTTTTGAAATTTCAATATTTTCGTTATATGCTATTGCATCTTTAAGTGCCTTTTTAGCTTGCTTTTTGGCAGCCTTGCCGTTGGCACTTTTAACTGCTTTTTTGAACGAATCAATATCTTTCGGCTCGGCATTTTTCATACTTTGCGCCTCTTCAATAACATCTATTGCATCAACAATATCTTTATCGCTAAGAACGCCGTTGCCATAATCTTCAAACATTGCACGAAGTTTGAGCACCTTAACAATTGCACGCTGGCGAAGCTCCGTCATATCATAGAAGAAATACGGAATAAAGTTTAGCGTTGCGCCTATAACCGATAATATAACAATAACGACAAATGCTTTTTTGAAAATATCGTTAATATAAAGAACGTTATAAGGTGAGTTCATTACTTCGCTGATTGATTTGCCTGTTATTGCCGATATTTCGCTTGCACGAGATGAAAGTGTGTTTTCATTAATACCGACCTTTTCGTATACAGCCGGCACAAGACCGCTTGTCAAAAGAGTAATAACAGTTCCTATAAGACCGACGGTTGAAAACATACCGTCAATTCTTTCTCCGGTCAAATATTGCTGATAATCACGAATATCGGCATTTACTGCGGGAGTCAAAATAACGCCGAACGAGCTCATAAGATAGTTGCCGAAAAGAATAATTGCAATATATACAATCATTTTAGGCGGTTCTGCCTGAACAACGGGATAAAGTGCGAAAAGAATTACGGCATTGAGCGCATTGGTGAAAATAAGTACCGCTTTTTTACCCCACTTTTTAATACAAAACGGAGCAGCAAGCATTCCCCAAAGGTTAGCGTTTGCAACAACCATTGTGATTATTGTATAAAGTCCGGCGCCGACACCGTCTTCTTTTGTGTTATGGTACTGATAGCACCACTGGAGCATATTGCCGTATGTAGATTCAAGAAATCCTATCCAACCTGCAAGAGATATAACCCAGAAAAGCTTATTCTTTGCAACTGCACGAACGGCATCAAGAAATTTGATTTGCACAACGTGGCTTCTTGCCTGAACAATCTTTTCCTGAGTATTTGCAAAAATATATACAGAACAGATTACGCCGAGAATTGCGAAAGGCGGATAAAGAATTCTGTATAATTTCATATCATAAAGGTCATTGTTAGTTGCAACTTTTGCAACAAGCGGCAAAACAGCAGTTGCAATAGACGGAGCCATAGAATAAACAACAGACTTAATTGTTAAAACATTTGCTCTTTCCTGAGTATCCGGCGAAAGCACCATAATAAGGTTTTCATACGATTCATAAAAGAACATATAGAAAAATTGAAAACCGATATTAAACAAAAGAACGATAAGAGCCTTAACGTTTTGGCTTTCAATTTTTTCATACGGCACCATTACCATACCCACCACAAGCAAGCATGCCGGAAGCGCCATTGACAGCAAATAAGGTCGATACTTTCCCTGCTTACTTCGGGCATTATCAATAATATTAGCCCTTATTGCGGTGGCAGGAAAAGAAACAGCAATACTGATTGCATAAATAATATACACCTTAGTCGGAGAAATACCGATAGCATTACCTATAATTACATTTGTAGTGCTCAACGTTAACTGCTGAACACAATAAATCAAAAAATAAATTCCTATTCCGCCAAAGGAATAAGCAAATATCTCCTTAAACGGCATATATCTGCCGGGCATAGGTCTTTTCCAATATACCTTTGCGTCAGAAAGAGTTTGTTTAATCTTTCCTATTTCCATAAAAATTAACCCCTTTTTCTTTTTGAGCTTTAGAAGTACATACTTTTTTCATTATAAGTATATTAAATGCTTCAAAGCTGTTACAAATAAATATTATATAACATATCTACTTGTAATTAAATATAAAATACAGTATAATAGATACATATTTCGGAAACGGCGGAGTAGAAATGTATCATAGTAAATCTTTTTATTTAGGATATCAAAGCAAAAATAATTTATTTTTACCGAATGTAATAAGCGCTTTTAAAATTCTTGTCGATGAAAGCTTTTTTCATTTTACGGATGACGAGGAACACAATTTGTATCCCAAAGGCACAGTAGCTTTTATTCGCTGCACGGCAGGCAACGGTAAAATCTATACAAAACACGGTGAATTTGAATTAAGCGAAAACGATTATATCTTTTTAAATTTCCACGATATTATCAAATACAAGGCTATGGGGCAATTTTGGGGATACCGTTGGACTAACTTTACATATCACGGCTGCAAAGATTTTGTCCTTGGCAAAATAGGCAAAAGTGAGGTCAGCGACGACGAGGAAAAATATTTTGAAAAGCTTATAGGAATAGGTCAAAACGCTGAAATTTCAAACTATGTCAGTTTCATTTTTCTTGCATATTACTTTAACGTTTGCAGAAAAGAAGAAATAAGCGAAATTCTTAATCTTGACACCTCACACCGCAGGCTGATTGACGATATTTGCTCATTTATATCGCAAAAATTATTTACGAAAATAACGGTTGATGCCGTGTCGGCATTTTTCAACATAACCCCTCGCAGACTTCACCAAATCTTTATCAAGGAGCTTAATATTTCACCAAAAAAATACATAACCAAAAAGAAAATGGAGGAGGGTTACAGGCTGCTTGTTCAAACCTCTATGCCGATTAACAAAATAAGCGAATTACTGTGTTTCAGCTCACCGTATCATTTTACAAATGAGTTTAAAAAAATTTTCAACCAAACACCTACTCAAGTAAGAAATATCGAAAAATAAAGGAATGGCTATGCAACATACTATATATTGTATATAATATACAATAAACGACTATTTTAAAAATTTGCTTTACAATTCGAGTGTAATATGCTATAATCTTTTCGCTGTAAACGAATTACACGGTTTCGGGGTTTAACTGCCTTGCAGTATTCACCTGCCCGTTACTGAGTTTTGCGTGATACGGCAAATAATATTAAATGAGGTGAAAATTATGACACAGGCTGAAAAGCAAGCAATTATCAAGGAGTATGCTACTCACGAGGGTGACACAGGTTCACCGGAAGTTCAGGTTGCAGTTCTTACAACAAGAATCAACGAGCTTACAGAGCATCTTAAGGTTCATAAGAAGGACCATCACTCAAGACGTGGTCTTTTAAAGATGGTTGGTCACAGAAGAAACCTTCTCGTATACCTTTACAATAAGGACATCGAAAGATACCGTGCTCTTATCAAAAAGCTTGGCATCCGTGATACACTCGACAGATAATTTGTCACTTAGGCAAGCATGGCTGACGGTCAATGCTTGCCTTGTTTACTTTTTTGTAATTTAAGGAGGCGCAGACAATAGTAGTAAACCGAGTATGTAAATTATAATTTGTATATTGGGTTTATTACTATTGCACCTCCTTGATTAAATAAATAAAATTTAAAGAAATGAGGTACTAAAATGTTTTTCAAGAATTTTAAAGTTTGGGAAACCGAGCTTGCAGGCAGAAAGCTTACACTTGAAACAGGCAAAATGGCAGGCCTTGCAAATGCTTCAATTATGGCTCGCTACGGCGAAACAGAAGTTCTTTGCACAGTAACAGCGTCTGCAAAGCCACGTGAGGGCGTTGACTTCTTCCCTCTTTCGGTTGACTATGAGGAAAAAATGTATGCGGTAGGCAAAATTCCGGGTTCATTCCTTCGCAGAGAAGGCAGAGCAGGAGAAAAGGCAATTCTTACATCCCGTTGTATTGACCGACCTATCCGTCCGCTTTTCCCAAAAGATTTAAGAAACGATTGCTCAGTTGTTGCAACAGTTATGTCAGTTGACCCTGACTGCTCACCTGAGATTACTGCAGCTATCGGTGTATCTGCCGCTATTGCTATTTCGGATATCCCTTGGGCAGGTCCTATATCTTCGGTAAACGTCGGCCTTGTTGACGGCGAAATCGTTATCAACCCAACTCTTGAGCAAAGAGCAAAGACTGACCTTACACTTACGGTTGCATCAACAGCTGACCTTGTTGCTATGATTGAAGCAGGCGGTAACGAAATTGATGATGAAACAATGTTTAACGCTATTATGGCAGGTCACGAAGAAAACAAGAAGATTGTTAAGTTTATTCAAGGCATCGTTGACGAAGTCGGCAAGCCTAAGTTTGAATATGAATCATCCGATCCTGATCCTGAAATTATGAAGGAAATTGAGGACTTCTGTATTGAGGATGTAAAGAAAGCTCTTGACACAGATGACAAGCTTGTTCGTGACGAGGCTCTTCTTCCTATTTATAATGCAGTTCACGAGAAGTTTGACGAAAGATTTGAGGGCAACGAGGGCAAGATTGAAGAAATTATGTATCTTGTTCAAAAGCACGTTGTTCGTGCTTGGCTTAAGGACGAGCACAAGAGAGTTGACGGCAGAGGCATTGACGAAATCCGTCCTCTTAACGCAGAAATCGACCTTCTTTCAAGAGCACACGGCTCAGGTCTTTTCACAAGAGGTCAAACACAGGTACTTTCAGTTACTACTCTCGGTCCGATGTCAGACGCTCAGCTTCTTGACGGTCTTGACGAGCAGACTGAAAAGAGATATATCCATCACTACAACTTCCCGTCATACTCTGTAGGCGAAACAAAGCCTTCAAGAGGACCGGGCAGACGTGAAATCGGTCACGGTGCACTTGCTGAAAAAGCACTTGTTCCTGTTCTTCCGTCAGTTGATGAATTCCCTTATGCAATCAGAGTTGTATCTGAAGTTCTTTCATCAAACGGCTCAACTTCGCAAGGCTCAATCTGCGGCTCTACTCTTTCACTTATGGCTGCAGGCGTTCCTATCAAGGCTCCCGTTGCAGGTATCAGCTGCGGTCTTATCACAGGCGACGACGGCGTATACGGCGACTTTATGACAATGGTTGACATTCAGGGTCTTGAAGATTTCTACGGCGATATGGACTTCAAGGTTGCAGGTACTAAGAAGGGTATCACTGCAATTCAGATGGACCTTAAAGTTCACGGTCTTACTCCTGAAATCATCAAGGAAGCTTTTGCTAAGACTCATAAGGCAAGAAATTACATTCTTGATGAAATTATGCTTCCATGCATCAGCGAGCCGAGAAAAGAGCTTTCAAAGTATGCTCCTAAGATGTATACACTTTCCATCAACCCTGACAAGATTGGCGATGTTATCGGCAAGGGCGGCAAGGTAATTCAGGAAATTCAGGCTGACTACGATGTTAAGATTAACATTGAAGAGGACGGCAGAGTATATATCAGCGGCATTGACGCAGATAAGTGCAAGGGTGCTGTTGAAATTGTTAAGCTTATTGCTACCGACCCTGAGGTTGGTTCATTCTACAACGGTGTTGTAACAAGAATTATGAACTTCGGCGCATTCGTTGAAATTGCACCGGGAAAGGAAGGTCTTGTTCATATCTCTCGCCTTGACGTTAAGAGAACGGAAAAGGTTGAGGACGTTGTAAACGTCGGCGATTCCGTTATCGTTAAATGTATTGAAATTGACGACCAGGGCAGAATCAATCTTTCAAGAAGAGATGCTTTAATCGAACTTGAGGGAATGAAACCTGAAAACGAAATTGACGAAACACCAAGAAAGCCACGCAGAGATAATCACAGACGTGACAATAACAGAAAGTAATTAATCTTTCAATAAACCAAAATGACTGTCGGAGAAAACCGACAGTCATTTTTTATTATATACAATTAATAAGTATATATTGAAGCATTTGAATAAGTGACTTTTTCTTTGCCCGAAGCGTCTTTTGTTACAACAAACGCTCTTGCGCCGATATTGCCGCTCATTGCGATAAGACCATAGTTAAGGCCGATTTGATTAGAAGATTTATTGTTATAAATAACCTTAATCGTTCCCGGATTTGCACCTGAGGCGCTCTTGCCTACATTTTCAAGAGTCAAATCAGAAGCTAACGCATTTTTACCGTAAATAAAGCCTTGCTTTTCAACTGTTTCGCCGTCTGCAATTGAGCGTGTTGCAATAAACAAAACGTCAGGCGCCTGACTTGACGGACGATTCGTGGATATAATTGCGATTTGAGTTTTAGCTTCTTCATTCTTTCCCTCAACTGCCGTCAATTCAATATTTGCAGCACAATAAAATGTATATTTTTCGCCGTATGCAACTGTAGAATCGCCTATTTTCCACGAGGTTACACCCTGCTTGCCGACAGTAACCTTTGCATCATAAGAAACACCCGTTGCAATATCCTGATATTCTTTGCCGCCAACGCTTATTGTTGCGCCGTTCGCTTTGATAGTGTATGTTTGCGACACGTCTTTCGTATAATTAGCTCTAATCGTTTTTCCGTCAGTCAAGGATGAAATTTGATTTTCGCTTATCGACCATTCCGAGAACAAATATCCCGGGTAAATCGGTGCCTGCGGAATAACTACGTCTTTGCCGTCACTTACAGTTTGGCTTGAAATCACATTGCCGTACAAATCAATGAATACTACAGTAAACTTCGTTTCTTTGCTCTTAATAAAGAGTGGTGTAAACGTCATATTATCCGTAGCGGTTGTTACATACTCCTCATCTATAGAAACAAGTTTATTGCCCTGTTTCCAACCCAAAAATTCAGCCCCTGCATTTGCAACCGCTTTAAGGGTAATGCTCGAATTTTTATCAATACTTACGCTCTTGCCAAGCGTTGTATCAATACCATTAAGGCTTGTTTTACCGAGGTCGGATTTAACAACCGTGATTGAAACAGTGTCAGGTCTGACATTAGGCAAAATCTCATAATGAGCATAAAGAGTAACGCCGTCTGAAATTTCTTCTACAATATAATCACTCGTGATTTGAATTCCGCCGTCAATTTCTGTAAACCAACCTACAAATTTATAAGTATAATTCTCATCATAATAATTGTCGCCGTCGATGTTTCCTATTTTTTCACCGACAGGGAAATATCTTATACCCGATTGCTGACCTGCTAATGAATTGTCAAAATTAATGCCGACAAGTTTGGTGCTCCAAACAGCATAGAAAGTAACATTTTCATTCAAAAATTCATTGCTGTCAATTTTTTCGCCGGCAAATAAGTCAACCATATCCGGTTCAGGGTCAACGCTCCAACCGAGAAAATACTTTTTAATAAAATCTTGGCTGTAAAAATCGCCTAAATCAAGCGGAGATTTAACGGTATATGTAAAATTATTATAATATCCCGTATCAACAGCAGTTTGAGTTGCGGTGAACTGATATTTAACCTCAAATTTTTCGGCTTCTTTTAAAACAGGATAGAGTTTTACAATTTCATCCTGTTTATTTCCGAGATTTTTATATTCGGCATTTTCGTTATATTCAATATCATCTGCATTTGCATTTCTTGCCCAACCTGTACAAATATATCTTTCGTCAAAATTAGTGTTAATGCTTGAATACTTAGGAGTTGTTATGTTGGTGTCATAGTTGATGTTTTTATGAATTTGGAGCAAATTGCCGTCATTATCATAATAATAAACATTATATGATACAGGGCTTAAAACTGCATAAAGGTCAACTCTTTCGCTTGCACTTGCAACAAAAATTTTCGCCCCGTCTTTATAAACAACCTTTCCCTGCGGTACAGTTGCCCAACCTTCAAACACGTAACCTTCAGGCGCAATGTTCATTGACTGAGCTGTGTTAAGCGTAACAGTTGAATTATTATCAACTGTCTGAGAAAAATGCAGGTTTCCGTTTATATAGTATTTGATTACCGCTTTGCTGTCATTTTTTACATAAACAGGATATAACGCAACAGAATTTGACGTGGAAAACTGCTTATATATAGATTGACAATCGGTATATGCAACAGTCGTTGAATTAATTGCAGTTGACCAACCGACAAAAATTAAATCATGCTTAGAACTCTTTACTCCGAGTTCCTCGGCAGACATAAGATTTTGCGCCACGTCATAAGTAAATGTTTGGGTGGTTATCTTAGAGCCGCTTGTATCATAAAAAGTAAAAGTATATGTTATCGGAGTCCAAGTTGCCGTCAACTTGATTTCATCCTTGCCAAAAGGAACAATACTTTTGCTTCTTATCGCATTTGAACTTTCGTCAACCCAGCCTGTAAATCTGTAACCGTCCTTCTTTGGTACAGGCATAATTCCGAATTCGTCGCCTGCCGCAACTTTCATACTTGTTTTTGAAACCGTACCGCCGTTAGGGTCGAAAATCGCCGTTGCACTTTGAGTTTTAACTACAGTAATCGTAAAAGTGCAAGGAATACTTTGCGTTCTTACATTAAGCTTGTAATTTCCCTTTTTAAGATTAGCGGTGATTCTTGCATATCCGCCGTTTTTCAAATTGTCTGAGGTTGCAATCGTTTTTCCGTCGTTATCTTTAAGCGTTATTGTAAGCCCCGTTGTGCCGACTTTAATAAGATAATCATTATCTTCGTCTGCACAAAAACCCGAATAATAGCTTGCAGGGTCAGCGCCGATTGAAGAAATATTAACGGTTGTGGTTTCGCCGACTGTAACTTCGGTATATCCGAGCCAAAGAGCGTAAATATCAATGTTTGCGCCCTGCGAATCGTGCAAACCCTTGAGTGCCTGACCGTCTTTATATTTAATATCCGCCTCGTTTTTTGAAGTGCTCCAACCGAGGAAACGCTTATCTTTTGCGATGTCGGGAGCAATATCTGCCGCATTGGGCAATATAAATTCCTCGTCATACTTTACGGAATATGATTTATCCAGCCAAACACGGCTGCCTACCACACTATATAATGTAATAGTATATGTTATTGGAACGTACCTTGCGGTAAGAGTAATATCGCCGTCAAAGCTATAAACGGTATCCATCGTTACTTCTTCTCCGCTTTCGGTAAACCAACCGTTAAAAGTATATCCAACTTTCTTTGCAGACGGGAAGTCGCCGTATTCGCCTATCTTTTCGCCGTAATCAACCTGAAACTTACTCTCGCCGGTAAGCCTGCCGCCGTCAGCATCAAAAGTAACGGTACGTACCTCACCGCCATAGATTGCATGCAAAATATGGTCTGCCGGATAAACAAGGCAATCAAAATCAATTTCTCTTTTGCTTTCACTTTCCCAACCCTTAAAAACGTAATTATCCGATTTGCAGTCAGGGAGTTCGCCGTAACTGTCGCCTACAGTATATGTAGCATTTGCTATCTCGCACTTGCCGTCGCCTGCGTCAAAAGTAACGGTTACACTGCCTGTATTGTTTGTATAATTAAGACCGTAATCCTTTGCATATTGTTCTGCACAAGAACCAGACGGAGTAATTATATATACATTTTTTATGCCTTGTGAATCAAGCATACAGCCATCGTCAAATTCCGTAACGGAAGCCGGAATATACATAAGTGTAAGATTTTCGCAAGATGCAAAAGCGTCTACAAAAATATATACATCTGCTCCGTCCTCAATCTTAACGCTTTGAAGAGCTCGGCAGCCGTAAAACGCATTGTTTAAAATCGTTTCGAGCGACTTAGGAAGATTAATACTTTTAATTCCCTCACAGCAGAAAAATGCCGACTGCTCAATCGAAACAACATCGCTCAACTTTATTGCTTTTATTTTTGCATCCTTTGTAAATGCAGATCTGCCTATCGTCTTAGCCGTGGTTTCAACATATTCAAGAGAAAGGCAACTTGCAAATGCATAATCGCCGATAGTTTCGCAATTGTTTGCAACAAGTTTTTCAATATTTGATTTGCTGAAAGCGTATTTGCCTATTGTTTGAACGCTTGATAAATCGGCGGTGCGAATATATGTATTGTAAAACGCATAATCACCGATTGTTTTAACATTTTTCAAATTGATTTTATCAAGCACCGTATTTCTAAACGCATCTTTGCCTATTTCCTCAACAGTTGAAGAAAGCGAAACACTTGTAATTTCAAAATCCATAAACAAGGCTGTTCCGATTTTGGTTACACCCTCGCCTACAACGACATTTTGCGCACCGTTTACAACCTCTTGATATTTTTCATCACCGAATGCCGTATCCATGTCGCTCGCTTCACCTGTTCCGTTTATGTAAACAGTATGTGTTTTTTCATCATAAACGTACTCGCACGCGTCGGCATATGCTGAAAAGCTCATACCGAACGTCATACTTATCATCATTAAAAATGATAAGAAAATGCTTAAGGATTTTCTAATTCTTTTCATAAATATACCCCCTCTAATTTATCGAAAAAAATCGACAGTTGTTCATTTATATTCTATCAAAACCGCTCATTCAAGTCAATTAATTTTTCAAAAGCGTTCAAATAATATGAATTTTTCAAGATTTATTGACTTTATACTAATGATACTGCCTTATTTTCAAAAAAATAAAGATACCCCCTCGTCGTTATTATAATTCCGTTATGGAATTTTGTCAAGCCTTGCAGGCAATATAATTTGAGTATAGAAAATGATGAGTTAAAGCATTTTTGGCGGTGTTATTATGAAAACGAGAAAAAAACCTTACGGCAACTGCAATATGGTAGGCAAAAATATTGAAAGACTCAGGCTTGAGCAGGGAATCAAGCAAAAGGATTTTATATCAAAGCTTCAGGTTTACGGGCTTGACATTAATCCGACAAGCTATTCCAAACTTGAGGGGCAGGTGCGCCTTGCGACAGACAAGGAAGTTTTTTACTGTGCAAAGATTTTGGGAGTTAAGGCGCAGGAACTTTTCGAGGAGGAATAAGACTGTAACACAATCATTTGTTTTATTTTGATTTATAGCGTTAGTTTTATTGACAAAATTTGTAATAGTGCTATAATTGTATTTGTACGTTTTTAGGAAATTAAATCAAAAAATTACGCTTTGCGTAACGGAGGAAAAATTATGAATATTTTTATGATTGGCGGCACAGGTCTTCTTGGCTGTGAAGCTGCAACCCAGCTTATCAAAATGGGTCACAAAGTAACAAGCGTTGCTTTGCCACCTCTTCCTCAGGGTGCTCCTATTCCTGAAGAAATGGAAATCGTTTTCGGCGATATTAACAAAAAGAGCGACGAAGAAATTGAAGAAATGCTCAAGGGCAACGATGTATTCATCTATGCCGCAGGTGTTGATGAGAGAGTTGAATTCCCTCATCCTGTTATGGATTATTATGACAAGTTCAACAACGCTCCTCTTAGAAGAATCTTCCCTCTTTGCAAAAAAGTCGGCGTTAAGAGAGCAGTAGTTCTCGGCTCATACTTTGCTTATCTTACAAAGAGCAGACCTGATATGGGACTTCAGCAGAGAAACCCGTATTTCAAGGCAAGAATGATGCAAGAGGATATCTGCAAGAATGCTGTTGACGACAACTTCTCAACTTGCGTACTTGAACTTCCTTACATTTTCGGCACACAGCCGGGCAGAAAGCCTGTATGGACTATCCTTATTGAGCAGCTCAAGGCTATGGACAGCCTTCCGTTCACCCTTTATCCAAAGGGAGGTACTGCAATGCTTACTTGCCGTCAGGTAGGTCAGGCTATCGCAGGTGCTGCTGTTAGGGAAAAGGCAGGCTTTGAGGCTATCCCTGTTGCTATGTATAATATGAAATGGGATAAGTTCCTTAAAATCGTTTACGAAGCAAGAGGTATGGGTCCTGACAGAAAGATTGTCGGCGTTCAGCCTTGGATGATGAAGCTTGGTATGATTGGCATTGCCAAGGATTACAAAAAGAGAGGCATTGAGTCAGGTATGGACCCATTCAACCTTCCTGATATTATGAACCTCGACCTCTTTATTAACAACCAGTATACTAAGGAGCTCGGCGTTCAGGAAGACGATATTGAAGCAGCAATCACTGATTCAATCCGTGTTTCTCAGGCATCATACGACGGCAAGGTTAAGCTTCTTGAAATGAAGGGCGAATAACGTCGAAAGAAACTACGTGTTTGAATAAATTTTTTCAAAATTTATAATAAACACTCCGTTCCTTTCTCCTTTTCCCCAAAAAGCTCGCGCTTTTCGGGGACCCCGAATATTAAAGAGGCTACACTTTAATAATTATCATTACATAACAAAAAACCAAGGATTTAACGTCCTTGGTTTTTATTTTACTGATTTTTTGAATTGATATGATTTTTAAGCACAAGATTTATATATTGTGAAAGCGAACGGTCATCACATTCCGCCTCATATTTAATCTTTTCCAGAATGTCGGCGTCAATTGTTATGCTTATTTTTTCCTTAAGCGGTTTCAATGGCTTCATTTTGTCGCATCTCCTAATATATAATATCCTTTGGTCAATGAGATTATACTATAAAATGGTATTTTGCATTGACAAGTAGGATAAAGTAGGATAAAATAAGATTGATTTAAAGTTTATTTTATCAAATTCAGGCTTTAAATTTTAGGAGGTAGAATATGAAAAAGAAAGCCATTATTTCAGCAGTGGCAGGTGTGATTATTGTGCTTGTGGGAATTATAGTATTCCTGCTTGTTAGAGGGCACTTTCCTGCCGACACAAAGGAAAAAACAACGCTCAAAAACGAAACAGGTGTAACGGTTGAGCAAGCATCAATCAGCTTTGCAAATATGAAGCTTGATAACGATAAACTACACCTTACAGATGAGCAAAAAGAAGTTTTAAAATACTTTGATAATGATTATTTTGACATTCAGGATTATGATTCTCTTCAAAGATATCCCGACGTTTACAAGGGTGCGCAAATCAGCTTTGGTGCTTATGTAAAAAAGATAATCAAATCAACCGATACTGATTATGAAATTCTTGTTGATACATTTTACAGCGGTGATTTAGGCTACTTTGATGATGCGGTTAAGGACAAATTAAAGGGCGACTATATAGTAATCAAGGGCAAGCAGACCAGCAAAAGGCTGATTGAGGGCGACGCAATAAATGTTTACGGTAAATATACAAGCGTCGATACATATACTGTAGACGGCAAAAGCTACACCGTGCCTACAGTCAATGTTTACAACACAAGTGACGTAAAGCGCTTCGACCTTGACACAATCAAAAAGGTTGCAACGTACATTTTCGGTCCTGACATCAAGCTTAGCAATCCCAACAAGGACAGTATGGTTACTTGGTTTTATTCATACCTTGTAACGCTTGACAATCAGTCTAACGATAATTTCAAAAGTTTTGTATTCTCTCAGGAATCCGGCTTTGTTTCCGATTTAAGAAATTTCGGCGATGACAGTTACGGCTCTCGCCTGCTTTATATTGCTGCGGATTTGGAGCATTACTTAATCACGGTTTATGACAAGGACACAAAGATTATGAACCTTGAATATTACGACAAGAATTTGAAAAAGCTTTGGAGCCGTGAATTTGAGGACGTAACCGACTTCCCAATGGACTACACAAGCGACGAAATAATGCTTGTTGCCGACAATGACCTTTATGTAATCAATACAAAGGACGGCAAGGACAAAATCGAGCCAACCTTTGTTGGTGAAAAGGTCAGGGTTATTATGGCAGACGACGGTGCAATCCTTATCAGCAAGACTAAAAAGGATTTAGTAACCAAGGTTGACAAAAAGGGCAAGATTGTTTGGTCAATCGATGCTAAATACAGTATTTTGAACAACAGCGACGATGCTTATTATGACAGCGCAAACAACAATATCAACGGCTTGCAGGTTATAAACGGTAATTACGTTTTATCCTACAACGGCGACGACGGCAGTCAAAAAGACGAAAACGAATATAACTTCGGAGTGGGCACTTGCTATCTTGTTTTCGACAAGGACGGAAACATCATACTTGAAGAGCTTGAAGAAAAAAGGACTGACAACGGCAATGACGAGGAAGCCTATACCGAAAATTATGACGACTACGACGAAGAGAACTATTAATAAGGAGAAAATATAATGAAAAAATTATTAGCATTAGTTTTATCATTAATTATGATAATGACGTCGGTTTTTATTGTCCCGTTCAGCGCACAGGCAGATGAAAGTGGCAATACAACATCTGATTTGCCTATATCGGGTACGGAAAATGTGTCATTTGAAAATCAGTTCATATCAGATTATAATTGGAAGTATGATATACGATATTATAAAGTGACAATCCCGTCAGCCGGCACATTTGTTTTAAATATTAACGCAACACTTGCAGGAGATGACGATGATGGTGTATTTAGCATTTCACTTACCGATGAAAATGCCGCCTATTCTCTAAAAAGCGGATTAAAAGGATATGTAAATGAAACAATTGAATATGATTTACTTGCAGGAGATTATACTTTTAGATTTGTTACAAACGGAAATGACTGCCCTGTAAATTGTACATTTACCACTTCTTTTACGAAAAAGACACAATCGTTTTATGCTGACAAAAGCACAAAAACATCAAATTTAGCAAAGGCTAATGAAATTAAACTTGACACAATGTATTATGGATTGATGCCCGGAAGCACAGGAAACGGTTGGGGAGGTCAAAATATCGGCTACAAATTTAATTTCAGCGGCGGTGATTTATTCATTTTGTATAACACCGAAAGGGATAGAAAACACACCGAAGATTACTACATCGATTTGTATGATGAAAACGGCAAGACGATTTATAATACTTCTATATGGGACAATGAGAAACAAAATTTTGTAAACACCGTCGGTGATTGCATATATTTCAAAGATTTAAAAGCAGGATTGTATTTTATATCTTTTCAAGAATTTTACGGTCAATTCAATTTCCTTGTAACAAATGATTTGAGCCAATATCAACCCAAACCGCCTATGCCTGAGCCTGTCTTACCTCAGCCGACACCGCAGCCTACCGTGCCTACTCAAGCGGTTGTGCAAACCAAAAAGAAAATTACCAAGCCGAAAAAGGCAAAAATAAAAAAGGTTAAAGGCTATAAAAAGGCGTTAGAGGTAAGCTATGCAAAGGTAAGCGGCGCAAGCAGATATCAAATTCAGGTTGCGACCGACAAGAAATTCAAGAAAAACAAGAAAACCGTTACCGCAAAGAAAAGCAAAACAAAGGTTAAAATCAGCAAATTAAAGAAAAAGAAAAAATATTACGTTAGAGTTCGTGCTTACAAAAGCGCATCGGGCAAAAAGGTTTACGGCGCATGGAGCAAAGTAAAAACCGTTAAAACCAAATAAGCAATAAAGACAAAAAGGAAGAACAAAATTTGTTCTTCCTTTTTTAGATTTTATACGATATTTATTGATTATTCGTCGCTTTCTTGCCCGTATTTACGACAAATTGAGCATGGCAATGAGGGCAGGTCACGTTGATTTTGCCCTTATGGCGAGGGAGGCGAAGCGTTTTTTTACAACCCTTGCACTTAACGAACTTATGAGTTTTGCGCTGCTTGAATTTATCATTTTGAAATTTGAAAAAGCCCTTAACGCTGTTTTCAAACTTAAGCCACTTTGCATTTTCCGCTCTGCGAGCCTCGATATTTTTTGAAAAAACTCTGAAAATTGCGAAAACAACAAGCACTAAAGCCATAATCTCAATCGCATAATATGTTATTTTTGACACCTTGTAAAAAGCGTTTGCCAAAAGAGTTATGACAAAGAAAAAGATTAAAAGCACGCTCCAAAGCTTATCAATGCCGTATCTGCCTATCATAAATTGCTGAAACTTATATGCCTGTTTTCTAAAAAATTCTTTCATAATTTTCACCTTTATTGATTATATGCACCGCCGTTGGGACTGCCGAAATAGTCCGACGCATTTGAGCTGTCATTTGAACTGTCGTTTGAACCGTCGCTCGAATTGCCGCTCGAATTGCCGAAATCCTGAGACTGAGAGTACGAGTTTCCGTTATTAAAATGCGGTGTATAGTAGTAAGTTCTTGACGCAAACAAGCCGCTGATAAGACTAACAACAATCCTGATTATAATTATAATAAGGATAATTTTTAAAATTCTTGAAACACAACCGCCACGCCTTGCGGTATATGTGCGTGTGTTTTGATTAGGACTAGTATAAGTGTAGGTATGCGCACCGCCCATATCGCCGAAATCGAAAAAGCTTGAAAACGGGTCCTTTTTAAGCGGATTAATGCCGTTTGTAATATCGCTGTATGCCTGATGATACGTCATATTATCAGGCTCCTTTGCATAAGCGGTACGGATATGGTCCTGCGCAACATTCCACTTGCCGACTGCCGCATTAGCAAGCGCTGAAAGATAATACCAACGGGCATTTCTGTCCTCAATAGTATTGAGCAAATTAATTGCCTGAGTGTATTGCCCCGTATTTATAAACTGCGCAACAGATTTTAAATAATCGGGTGCACTGTTTGCGTTCGTTTTAGCCCTCGTGCCGCTAAACGGAGAATAATATTCACTTTGATTAGCCGTGCCGTTTTTAATTTGGTCATAAGCCGCATTGATTTGCGACATTTTCTCCTCGGCTTCTTTATCGTTTGGATTAAGGTCGGGATGATACTTTTTAGCAAGCTTTTTATATGCCTTTGTACATTCTTCAACGCTTGCCCCGTCCGGCACTCCCAAAACCTTATAAGGATTAGTTATCATATATATTCCTCAATAATTGATTTTATCAAATGTTACCACGCAATTTTTAAGACGTTATTAACAAATAACGTACAAGAGATAAACAATAGTTTAAACATTTTTATTGAAATTTTTAACTTATTTTGGTAGTATAATATAGTAATAAATAACAACGGAGGTTTTAAGCATTATGTATCCTATTTTGCTTACTCTGGGTGAAAATATCGACAAGGTTTTTTCATCCTTTGATTTATGGGTTTTCCACTTTTTCGGCTCAATGCAATGCACATTTCTAACATACGTTGCAAAATTTTTCACAACCTTTGGCGACGAGGGATTTATAATTCCGCTTGTTGTTGTGGGCGCAGTTCTTTGCTTATTTAAAAGAACGAGAAAATTCGGCTTATCTCTTATTTTCGCAGTAGTCATCGGCACACTTGTTACAAACATTGTGGTTAAACCTATGGCTCTTAGAGTAAGGCCTTACAATACGCTTCAGGGCAACGCAGACTATTGGAAATGGTATATCGGCGCCGGCGCACTCAGCGAGAGCGACTATTCATTCCCGTCGGGTCACACAACAGGCGCATTTGAAATTGCAACGGCACTTTTCCTCTGTTTCAAGAGCGAGAAAAAGAAAATTGCTTATCTTTTCCCTGTAATTGCACTTTGCACAATGGGAAGCCGTGTTTACCTTATGGTGCATTATGCAACAGATGTACTCGCAGGTCTTGTGGTAGGTATTGTTGCAGGTGTGCTCGGCTATCTCATTGCTAAGTTTATCGTTAAATTTATTTTTGAAAAGACAAAGCTTGATAATATTGATTTAGGCAAAGTTCTTAAAAAGATAACTGACAAAACAAACGGCAAAGCCGCACCGATTGCAATCGTTCTTGCAATAGTTTGCATCTTCCTTTATGCATTTATTCCAAGCCTTACGGAGGGCGGCGACAAGGCAGTCAGATGCGCATACAACGGCGAATACGATTGCTACAACGAGGCAAGAGTTGACGATAAAGATTATCCGCCTATTGACGGCAAAAATTATTGCAAAATCCATTGGAAGCAGCTCAACGGCGTTGATTGATAATTTCAAAAAATTAACCACCTGTATCAATCGAATACAGGTGGTTTTTTTATATATGTTTATAAAACAAGGCGACCGATGGTCGCCCCTACTACGTCGAAAGAAATTCCGTGTTTTAATGAATTTCTTTCTCACTTTCCGCCTAAAATCATCAATTCTACGAAGCGTAGGGTGACAAATGAGGCAAAAGCTGTTATACTCAAAGCAAGAGGTGAGGAAAATGAATGCTAAAAAGGTCGGCTCATTTATCAAAGAACAACGGCAGGAACTTGGGCTCAGCCAAAAGGAGCTTGCCGAAAAGCTATATATTACCGACAAGGCAGTCAGCAAGTGGGAAACGGGGCGAGGCTTGCCCGATATATCATCGCTCGAGCCGCTTAGCAATGCCTTAAACGTAAGCGTGAGTGAAATACTAAACGGCGAAAAATCGCAAAATAGCGAAAGCGAAATTGACAACGCAAAGCTTTTGAAAAAGCTGAAAATAAAAAAATATATTCGCCTTGCCGCCGAAATTGTAATAACAATAGTCTATGCCTATTGGCTATATATTTTTAAAGACACGTTCAAGGGATTTCAAAATGTGCTCGACTTAGCGCTTCATAAAAATGAAATTGAGCTTTTGAGCGTATTTACGCTTATATTTATTTTTCTTTTCGTTTTATGGCTGATTGTTGAAATAATCACAACGATAATTAACAAAAAAGGTTCTGTTATCAAGGCGGTTATAATTTGCCTGTCCGTCTGCTTCGTTATCGGAGCGTCGCTTAAAATGGCTGATATGGAAAACAGCAGAAGCATTGAATTATATGACGAACCTATTAAAACAGTCAGTTATATTAATTATGACGATTTTTTCAACGACAAGTTCACCACTCAAATACGCATTAATGATACAAACGAATACATAACAAAAAATTATGCTGCAATGTTTGACGGAACTGACAGCGAAAACAATCTGCTGTACACAAAATGCGTTGCCGCTTCAAAAACCGACATTGCAAAGGCTTATTATAACGAGAAGAAAAAATATTACGAAAACAAGGATAAATATTACACTTGCACAAGCGATTATTGCAAAGCGGCAAATTTTGACGAAGGATTTTATGTTTTAGACAATTACGGTAACAATGATTTTGAATTGATATTTATAAGAGGTAACGAAGTTTTTGATGTCAATATTACGCAAACAAATATCAATGATGAAAAATTTATTAAAGCAATTAAAGATATAAAATAGAAGAAAGCCAAGAGCAAAGGTTCTTGGCTTTTCTTATTTCGTTTATTAAAATATTTACTTTCTTCTTGCGGCAAGTTCAGAGGAAATCTTTGCTTTCTTTTCGCCTACGATATCATATTTGAACATAGGGAAGATTGAAATAAGAGCAAGGATACCCGGCAAAGCGGTATATGCAAAGAAGATAATATCCTTAGTTTTGGTAGAGAATGTGCCGGCAGTAAGCGACTCATAATAGCCTGACTTTTGAACAAAGATAAGGCCGACGGCAGTACCAAGAGCGAGGCAAACCTTAATTGTAAGGGTGAGGATTGAGTAGCAAGCACCCTCCATTCTTTTGCCTGTTTCATACTCGTAATAATCTACTGCATCTGCCGTCATAATCATCGGCATAAGAGTAACTGCACCGAACTGCAAGCCGATAAGGAACAATGACGCATAGAAAAGAACGGTGAGCACCATATTCTTAGGCGACTGGAACCAGAAGTGACCGATTACAAACGAGAAAATAGAAGCCGCAAAGCCGTAAACAGAGAGGAGAATATACGCATTTCTCTCATTAAGCTTTTTAATAAGAAGCGGGCAAAGCGCCATACTTATCATTGAGCCGACAGCGGTAACGATACCCAAAACGGCAACGAGGTTTTGGCTGCCCAAAATAACGGTAGCCGCCTGAACCTGAATACCCATAGCCATCTGCCTGCCGAAGCCGAGAAAATAAGAAATTATTACAAGCAAAAATGGCTTATTATTCTTAAGTGCAAGCGCCATATCCTTAAAGGTTGTTTTTTCCTGAGAAGTATTAGTAACTCTTTCCTTATTAATAATAGGAATAAGAGCAAAAAGAACACAACCCAAAACAGCAGTCAAAAGAGCGGTAAAGAAATACTCCGAGCTAATCATCGGGGTATCGGTTTCGCCGCTTTTAACGAATACCTTTGAGCCGTTCGGGATAATAAGGCAAACGATAGGCACGATAACAACGCAAGCGGAAAAGCCGATTTGCTTAAACGTGTTTGAAATAGAAACAACATTTGTTCTCTCTGTCGGGTTAGGGGTTAAAACGGAAGCAATGCCCTGCGACGGAACATCACCCATTGTCATTGCAATACTCCAAACAAGATATGTAAGGAAAATCCAAACATAAAGACCTATGCCTTTAAACGGAACCTTAACGAAAACCACCGCCGTAAAAATAAGAAGCGGAGCGATTGAATATACAATCATTGACTTGAACTTGCCAAGCTTACTTTTTGAGCGGTCAACAAGATTACCAACCACAGGGTCGGCAACGGCAGAAACAATCTTTGCAACCAAGATAAGAATTGCAACAACGCTGACATTTGCGCCCAAAATCGAGCCGTCAAATTCCGCCTGATACGAATTAAGAAGCCCAACTATTGCCTGAAATCCGAAAAGGCCAAGCGAATAAGCGGCTATCTCTTTAAATGACATATGTTTTTTCTTAGTGATATCTTCCATAGTTACCTCCTAAAAAGATATTTAAAAGCATAAAAGGGCAAAAGTATCGCCATTGATACTTTTACCCTTTTAAATAGATTAATTAATCATCAAATACTTCGCTGAAAAGGTCAATATCAGCCATCTTCATAATTGCAGAGAAAAGCTCTGAGCCTGCAACAGGAAGAAGTCTGTTAAAGATTGACATTGCATGAGCGTCAAGACCGTGAACCATCATAGGTCTCTTATGCTCGATACCGAACATAATCATTTTAACCATAAGGTCGCAATCGGTTGAAATCATATCCATAACCTTTTGACCCTTGCCGCCTGCATTTGACTGGTCACGGAAGATATCGGTCTTAGTAAAGCCCGGGCACACAAGACCCACATAGCACTTGCCCTTAAACTCAACTCTGAGTGCTTCGGTAAAGCCCTTAAGAGCAGCCTTAGACGAACTGTACATAGAAGTACCTGCCAAGGTCATAAGAGCAGCAGATGAGTCAACATTAATGATACCCGGATCATCCTGCGTTAAAAGAACAGGTAAAAATGTCTTTACACCGTAAACGCAAGAATAGAAATTGATGTTCATTGCCTTTTCAATTTCTTCATAAGAATATCTGTCAAATCTCTTAAACTTAGGAAGAATACCTGCGTTATTAACGAGAACCGACGGAACAATACCCTCCTCGGCAAGCTCAGCTGCAAAATTTTCCCAAGCCTCTCTTGAAGAAACATCAAAAAGTTTGTATGAAAATTGGTCTTTATACATAGGACCGAGTTCTTCAATAAATTTAAGCATTTTTGCTTCATTTCTTGCAACGCCGACTACACGGCAGTTGTGTTTTTTAATAAGTGTAGCTGCGATTCCTGCGCCCATACCGCCTGATGCGCCTGTAACAATTACAGTCTTGCCGTTGAGCCAATCACCGCAAATAGCTTTAGTAAAATCACTCATAAGTAGTTATCCCCCTTTTAAAATACGTAAGTATTATACAATAGTTTTTCAAACTAATCAATAGCTTTTATTTTATTTTTTTACAATACGGCATAATAGACTAAAGCCTATTGTAAACCCTGTTTTAATTTTTAGTTGACAATAGAGCGTTCAAGTGGCATAATCTTTAAGAAATTTATTTTGAAAGGCAAAAATTATGAGTGAAAAAGCAAAAGAAACAAACACAAAAAACAGAAACAAAATTTTAAGCATTGTATATATCGGCGTATCTGCGGCACTTATTGCAATATGCTCGTGGATTCAAATTCCGCTTACTGTGCCTATCACGCTTCAAACCATGGGTGTATGCTTAGTATCGGGACTGCTAGGGCTTAAAAGAGGCACACTTGCAACGCTTGTTTACATCGTTTTGGGTGCAATCGGCGTTCCCGTTTTTGCAGGTTTTTCGGGCGGTATGGGCGTAATCTTAGGCTCGACCGGCGGATATATTGTCGGCTTTATATTTACAGCACTTATTGTCGGCTTTGCATCAGACAAATTCAAAGGAAAACTTATTCCCCTTATTATTTCAATGGTAATCGGAATTCTTGTTTGCTACGCTTTCGGCACAGCTTGGTTTGCGGTAGTTTACAATAAAGCAAATGACCCTGCATCTCTTGCAACAATTCTCGGCTGGTGCGTAACTCCGTTCCTTATTCCTGACGCAGTTAAAATTGTTATCGCCGCAATACTTACCAACAGACTTAAGAAATTCGTAAAATAATGGATATCAGATATCATCATCTTTTATGCCTTCCGAGATTTGAAGGCAAAGGATACAGCGCTGATTTTTGCAAGAATATGGCAAATGTTAAAAAACGATATAATAATGAAAAAATAACGCTTGTTGAACGTTGCGATGAAATTTGCTCGCACTGCCCAAACAATAAAAGCGGAAAATGCAAAGAAGAAGAGAAAGTAAAAAGCTACGACAAAAAAGTTAAAAAGCTTATTTCCCTCGGCATAAAACCGACGCCAAATGACGTTTGCAGCGACTGCAAATGGTATTATATATGTAAAAATCTTGATTAACTGTTGAAAAATGAACTGCAATATAGTAAAATTATTCCATTAAATTACAGGAGATTTACTATGCATCTACTTGAAATAAACAAAGAAAATTATATCGGTCAGGCAGACCCGTTCATTTTTGAGGCAAACGGAAAATTCTATATCTACACCACAGGAAGCGACGGAATTTACGCATATTTTGCCGATGACCTTTTCGGTAAATGGAATTTTTACGGCAGAGTATTTACTTATGAGGGCAAGGGCGTTCACGATTTTTGGGCGCCGAGCGTGATTGAAATTGACGGCACTTATTATCTTTACTGCTCGTTTGAATTTTTTGACGACGAGCCTGACCAAGGCGGTCACCACCAGGCTATGCACGTTTCATCATCAAAAAGTCCGCTCGGTCCTTTTGAAAACGCAAAACAGCTTTTGCATCCATTTTCAATCGACTCGCACGTTGTTAAAAATGAAAACGGCTTGTTTATTTTTTATTCAACCAACACCTTTGAGGGTGAAAGACCGGGCACATATATTGTTTGCGACCGCCTTTTGACCCCGGAAAAGGCAGAGGGCAAGCCTGTTACAATGCTGACACCTACCCTTGACGAGGATATCTATATGCGTGACAGATATAAAAAGGGCGAAAATTGGCACACAATCGAGGGTGCTTTCTATTTTAAAGAGGGCGATTGGCAGTATCTTATGTATTCGGGCAACTGCTATTTACAGCCTACTTATTATATCGGATATGCAAGGGCAAAGACGGACGAAACCGACCTTACTAAGATTAAGTTTGAAAAATATCCCGACGAAAACACATATCACCCTGTTATGAAGGCAAACGAATTTGAAGAAGGCACGGGCCATCATTCAATGATTAAATACAAAGGTCAATGGTATGCGATTTATCACGCAAGGGATATTGAGGACGACGGACTTGCAGGCGACAGGCGAAACGCAAGAATTTGCAAGTTGCACGTCAATGACGGAATAATTACTTCTGAAGTGTATGAAAATCATATATAAGGTCGTGAATAAGCAGCCATAACCGTGCCGAAACAGAAAAGGAATTAGAAATACGTATTTATCTACGTTTTTCTAATTCCTTTGTTTTTTATATCAATAACATTTGAACGTTTTGTCTTAATATCCTAAAGGATACGGCGACAAAACGTTGGGCACTTTGAATTTTTAGCGAGAGGGCAGTACCCACGTACAGCTCCTCTCACTAAAAATCCAATTCTGACTACTTCTTCGCAACCTAAAAAATCATTCTTTTTTATCCTTTTTCTTGCCCTTTGTGGCGAAAATGATAAACTTACTGAAAAAATAATTTAAAATAACAACTATTACTGCAAGCAATACTTTTGCAATAAGCTTTCCTGTTACTTCAAAATTGAACACGGTAAACGAATACCTGTCAAATCCGAATTTATCAACAAAAAGCCACAAGCCGCCTTCTTCAACACCAAGGCTGAAAAGCCTTGCCGCAAAAAACTCAGGCACTTCTTTTAACAAAATCTTAAAAGCCCAACTTTTCGACTCGAAAACCCAAAGTTTATTTGTAACATAGGCAAAAACAACAGAAATAAACCAAGCGATTACATTGCTTACCAAATAAAATTTTTCGCCTAAAATTTTATTAAATACCCAAAATGAAACAAAATTTACAAGAGTTGTAAGTCCGCCGAAAACAACGTACAAAATTACTTCTTCGTATTTTTTATAAAGCTTTTTTATCATAAATTATTCCTCCGGCTCGCCGGGAAGCTGGTCAATTCCGCTTACCGCCTCCTGAAGCCCAAGGTCCTTTTTAATTTGAGTGGTTGAAACACCCGGAGTTCTGTCAAGAAATACAAGCTCGCAATAATCCTTAAGATAATCAAACTTGTCGCTTCCTGCCCAGTCACCGCCCATAACAACGGTATCAACGTGATATTCCTTGACGTCGTTAATCTTCTGCTCCCAGCTTTCCTCAGGGATTACAAGGTCAACATATCTGATTGCTTCAAGCATTTTCTTTCTTGTTTCGTATGTGTGATACGCTTTTTTGCCCTTGCCTGCGTTAAACTCATCGGTGGAAAGTGCAACAATGAGATAATCGCCCATTGCCTTTGCCCTTTTTAAAAGACGAATGTGACCGTAGTGGAGCAAATCAAAAGTGCCGTATGTCAAAATTCTTTTCATAACTGTCCTCCGTTATTACTTATTATGTGTTAAAGCAAGCTGACCGCCGTTTAATACCCATTGGCTGAGCTTTACAGACGGATCAGGATACTTCATTTTATCAATATCCTTTGAGGTTTTGCCTTTGTTATAATAAATCTTATGAATAAGCGATGTGTATTCCAAATGAATCTTGTCATTATATTGGTTTGCAGAATCGTTAAGACTGTCCACAAAAGCTTGATTAGTCATTACATCATAAGGCAAATAGCGATAATTGTCTTTCTTATATAATGTATCCGTGTAGCAAGATTCAATATTGTTGTTAGTATCGGTATATGCCACAACATTCTTATATCCCTTGCTTGTGCACTTATTATTAATTGCAAGCACACTTCTGATAGAGCCGCAATAGTCGTCAACTATTTCTCCGCAACGTGTGCCGATAATTGTATTGTTTTTAGAAATACAATTGATTATTGCATTGTGGCTGTTACTGCAAGACCTTGCAAATACTGCTGCGCAAAAGCCCTCAAACGTAGAATTTTCAACTGTTAAGTTTGCGATTTTTCCGCAAAGTTTACCGAAAAGCGCAACGTCATTTTTAATGTCATCATCAAAAATATCTTTATAATTTTCTGCAACTATATTTAGATTTTTAATTGAATATCCGTTTCCGTCAAAAATGCCCTTAAAATAATTGTTGTTGCGCTCATAGCCTATCGGCTTAAAGTCCTTGATATCCTTCATATCGATATCATTGGTAAGCATAATATATTTATTTTTAAATCTTGCACCTGCGTTGACGAACTTTGAAAAATTATTAAGCTGTTCGGCAGTTGAAATCAAATAAGGATTATCCCTTGTTCCCTTTCCGCCGCTTGTCCATTCTTTCTTGTTTTTGCCGTTACCACGCTGCCATACGGTAATATCAATATCGTCATTTACGGTAAAGGTCTTAAGTTCGTTATATCCCTTTGACCAGCAATATTTGCTGATTTGTCTATACATTTGCAAGTATTGATTTTTTTCATTTTTAGCTAATTGCTTATCTGTATTGTTGATATCCGCCTTCATTGCATTATAAATAACAATATATTCAGCTTTGCACTTTTCAATGCCCTTTTGAGTTTTAACGCTGTTGTCATAATATGAAATATCATAATATGAAACATTGGAGGCAATATCAGAAAGCTTAGTTGTTAAATCAATTTTAGGGAATGCCAAAACCTTTTGATTATTAAAATTCTTTTTTGCAAATTCATAAAAATCTTCTAATGCTTTTTTGTCTTTCTGGTTATCCTCATCTACTTGGAAACAATCAACAGAGGTTATGGAAAAACCTGATTTTGTGGGGGTATAGTAAACCGAAAATACACAGCAAACAAGCACAATTCCTGCCATTGCAACGCTTGCAACAGCCTTTGCCGGAATGTGCAAAATCTTCTTGCCCTTATAGCTTTTAAACGTTGTGATAATGCCGTCAAGATAAAGCATTGCCATCATCAAAAGCAAAACAACGCTTTCAATCAATGTTGTTATATTAAGCGCAAGCTCCGAACCTTCAAATTGAGAGAAAAGTTCGTCCTTTTTTGCAATAAATAAACCGAATTGCAAAATGAATAACAAAAGATATATATAATCTGATTTTCTTGTTTTCTTTTCATTCAAAAATGCTACAAGAGGAATGAGCATATAAGCAATTGAATAAACATAGCTGAAACCCGGTACCATTACCAAGAAAAGAGAAATAATTGCATAAAGCTTCCAATTGCTGTTGAATTTTCCGAAAAGTATTAATAATACACCGATTATTACAGCCGAAATCATTACGGCATTACCGATTGATTCAAAAATATAACTGTGATGAAGCAAATCGCCGAACATTGCAAAGGTGTTTGTTATATTAACCTTAAAACCATATCCCTTGTTGCCGAACATGGAAGAAGTATAAAGAATATTTTTAATTAATACAAATAACTGTGAAAATCCGCCTATAAAAATAAACGGAACAAAGAAAAATATTATGCCGTAAAATACGCACCAAGCAATATTTTTAAAATTCTTTTTCTTTCTCAAAAGCAAAAGACCGAATACTACAGGGTAAAGCTTAATTGAAACCGCAATAGCCAAGCAAATATATGCCAAATGCCTTGTCGAAGCCTTTTCGCTGTCATATCCGTAAAGAAAAACAAAAAGCAAGCTTATTACAAGGATTAAAATGTTGCCTCTTTCCAAGAGAAAAATCATAGGCACACTTAAAAACATTGACACGGCAAATAAAAATTTATCAAGACCGTTGCCGATTTTGTATTTTTTTATGCATTTAATCAAAAGCATAACGCACGCAACGGTATAAATTGTAAAAATAATCATACCGAGCGAGGATGCCTTTATTTCCTGTGCAGCAAGCTTAGCAGGAAACAAAAGCGAAGTTGCTTTATAAAAAAGCACAACAAGCGGAGGATAAATAACGCCGAATTCATCATAAGCGTCATAAGCAAAGCCGCAGTTATTAACGCTGTTGAAGAAATCCATAAAAACGTCATCATGATTGAAAAGAACATTTTTTACGGTTTCGCCTTTGGTAACTATACCTGCTATAACAGCCGCCAATGCAAGTAAAATAATACCAATATAGTATATTTTACTTTTTATATCTATTTCTTTAATACTTCTTTTAATCTTTTGATTCATCACTTAATTCCTTTTTGTCCTTATTTTCGTCAAAATTAATTCTTTCCTCTTCAACAACAAGAGGTCGGTTCATAATTCTTGCGTTCATACTCATAATGTATTCACCGAGGAAACCGAGGAAGAAAAGCTGAATACCGCCGATAAACATTGAGCAAATAATTGCAGGAGCAGTACCGCCGGGGAATCTGTCCCACCAAATAAGCTTCATAATAAGATAAACAATTCCGATAATAAAGCTTAAAATGCCTATACCAAAGCCTGCAAACGTTGCAATTCTAAGCCCCATTTTAGTATAAGAAGTAAACGAAAGCATTGCCGCATCATAAAGAGAATAGAAATTGTTATGAGTTTTGCCTGCCTTACGCTTTGGCTGTTCAAACTCGATATCCTTTCTCTTAAATCCAAGCTCGGCAACAATTCCACGAATAAACGGAGTCGGGTCATTAAGATTTTTAAGCACATTGATAAAATCTCTGTCATAAAGGGCAAAGCCTGTAAAATGCTCAATCTGCTCAACAGACGACATTTTTTTAATCATCTTATAGTAGCAACTTCTTGCCCAATACATAAGCTTATTTTCTTTACTTGACGATTTGATTGCGCAAACAATTTTATATCCGTTTTCCCATTCGTGAACAAATTGCGGAATCATCTCAACAGGGTCTTGAAAATCGGCGCAAATAGGAATTACGCAGTCCCCGTCAACGTGGAGCATTCCATAATAAGGGGAATTGAACTGACCGAAGTTTTTAGCATTCAAAATAGCCTTGATTTTCGGATTTTTTTTGCAAATTTCCCTAATCAGCGGACGGGTATTATCCGTAGAGCAGTTATCCATAATAAGTATTTCATAATCATACTGAGGAAGCTCCTCGGTAATTTCCTTAACAACGGCATTGCAAATTTGAACAATATTTTCCTGCTCGTTGTAGCAAGGAATCATAATTCCTATTTTTTTCTTATCCATTTATTTTCTCCTTCTTAGCAGTTTTCTTTTTTATTAACTGTTTTATTTTTACATATAAAACAACAAACAGCACATTAACAAAAAATGATACTGTACCAACTATTAATGCTTGAAAATTGGTCATTCCCATCGAGGCAAAATTTGTATTAAATATTTTATTTATCGTGTCAATTACAACCTGATGAATAAGGCTATGTGATAAAAAGAATATTAATGAATATCTACCTATATAAGAAAGAAGTTTATTTTTATTAATAAGTATAGAAAAACAGCAAGTCGCTAAAATACCGCCAATTGCGCCCAACATATATAAAATAGGGTCGCCATAAGTACAATCGCATAAATTAATATATGTATTATTTAGCTTTAATGAACAAATATATAACATTGCAAACATAAACAAAAACGAAATTAATACGTTTTGTTTTTTTACATTATCTAAAAGTCTGTACTTCTTTACATATAAGCCTAGTGCCAAAAACATTGTTGCAACTAATGCAGCATCTGTTTTAAACGGAAATCTTGTAAATATTTCAGGTTTAATTATCAAACCTGCACTTATTAATTTTGAATATATAGTGAAAATATTTATTCCGGCAAAATACACTAACGTATATACAAATAATTTTAGAGCGATATTCAATTTTTTTGTGATTTTTTCAAGTATATACAAAAAAATTGATGCAAAAAACAATGCTACTAAAAACCAACTTGGGCCAACATAGCTGTGTGTAGGTTGCGCCATATAAAACATATTAAGCAAATGAGTCTTGTAATTAGCCAATAAATTTTCCCTGTTCATAGCTCCGATAGGAATAAAATACGCTTGAACTAATCCCAATAATGAAACCACAAAATAAGGAATTATTAATTGCTTAAATTTCGCTTTAAAAAATTTTAAAAAATTCGGATATTTTTCAAAATTCAAAGTATAACCTGACAAAAAGAAAAATGCGGGCATGTGAAAAGCAAAAATCAATCTGAAACTTTCGCTGTCAAAAATTACAGAGTGACCGATAACAACAGTATATAACAAAATTCCCTTAGCTATATCAACCCATTCTACTCTTGCTTTTTTACCATTGCTATTTAATATTCTATTTTGATTATTATCTAGCACAATATCACTCATACATAATTTTCCTTATACCATTCAACAGTATTTTTTATTCCTGTTTTGAAATCGACTTTAGGCTCAAAGCCGGTATCTCTTTTCAAATCGTCAATATCTGCGCAAAGATACATTACCTGATTAGGAAAATAATCAACTGCGCCGAAATTACATTTAGCGCTCGGGCAGGCAATGTCACGAATATCGGTTATATAATCCTTAAGGCTTCTTGTTTTGCCTGAGCCGACGGTATAAATTGCGCCGTCTTTGCCCTTTTCGGCGGCAAGGAAAAATGCGTTTGCGATATCGCCGTTATAAAGGAAATCCCACTGCTGCTCGCCGGGGGTAAAGTCGCAATCCTCACCGTTTAAAAATTTAATAATCGTGCTCATAACCATAGTATGCGCACCGTCACCGGGGCCGTAAGCAGACAAAATTCTGCACCAAATATGCCTTATACCGAGCTGAGAGCAAAGAATCCTGCTCATTTTACCTGCTGCAAGCTTAGCAATGCCGTAGCCGTTATTAGGATTGGTAGGAGAATCGGGAGCAACCTTTTGCCCGTTTTCAAGCCTGCCGTTTTCAGCCTGACTGCCTGCGCCTACGAAAACTTCACAGCCAAATCTTTTTGCAAGCTTAACCGCCTCAAGCTCGTTTTTAATATTATTAGATTGCAAGAACATATTGTCCCTATCCTTACCGTAAGGGCCTGCCCACGCAAGATGAAAGAAAGCATCATATTTTTCATCATTTTCATTTTGAAAATCCGCCATTTCATCAAGCGAGCAATATGCAATTTTAACAAGAGGGTTTGAAGGAATTTTATTAACCCTGCCGCCCTTGCGAACAAGGACAAGGGTTTCAACCCCCTCGCTTATAAGTTTATTAACAAGTGCCGTACCGACAGCGCCGGTTGCACCCGTGACAATAGCTTTTTTCATAATTACATCCTAAAAAATTACTGATTTTCTTCCTTTTTCTTAGCTCTGAATGCCCAAAATTTATTAAGCACGAAGTTAAGCGGAATTGTAATCAAAAGATTAAGAATTGGAGCGACATAATCGCTTATATGGCAAATCGAAGTAAAGAACCAAAGGAGAATATTATGAAGCACCAAGCCCGTTCCCGCATATGAGAGGAAAAGCTTGATAAAAGCCTGCAAAGGCGAGCGCTGCTCCTGATCCTCCTTTTTGAAAACGTAGCTGTTGTTCCAATAAAACGCATTAGCCACGCTCAAAATAAAACCGATTACACTTGCCACATATTTATTAACGTGGAAAGGAACAAGAATATAATAGGTTGCATACGAAATGACGGTATTTGAAAGGCCGACAAGCCCGAATTTAACGAACTGAACAAAACCGTTCCAAACGTCATCCTTAATTTCAACCTTTGTAATTTTAGTAAATACTCTGCGGCACCAATCCATAATCACTCTGATTATATGCCAGCACCACGCCGCAATTTTAATTAACATAAAAATTCCCTACCGTTTTTTATTCATCATCAAGAGGCTTAATATAAAGATTTTCCCTGAGTTCCTCACGTGGTAAAAACGGTGCAAGGTCCTCAAGCGGAGGGCTTACAATCGTTCCGTCATCAAGCCTTCTTGCACTGCTCTTAGGCTCCCAAACCTGAATTGTATCCGTAAATATTTCGCAAAATGCAAATCCCGGTTTTGCAAGCACTTCATCAACAACTTTTTTCATATCGTCATTATTATGAGCGCTGTAATAAGGGAAGCCGAAAGCCTCGGCAATCTTTGAAAATTCAGGGAATGAAAGGTCGTGCGATTCAGGACCGATACCGACTTTAGTATGCTCTGAAAAAATGTTATTTTGAGTAAGCCTGATTGAATGATAGCCTTGATTATTAATAAGGAAAAGCTTAATCGGAAGATTGTTTGTAACAACAGTCTGAAGCTCTTGAAGATTCATCATAATAGAGCCGTCGCCCTCAAGGCATATTGTATCTTTTCTTCCGTCGGCAACACAAAGACCGATAGCGGCAGGCAAGCCATATCCCATACTTGCAATTGCACTGTTAATAATAAATCTTGTGCCGCTTTTCATAGTATAGTTTTGGTGGCCTACCACGCAACAAGCACCGTTTGATACTGCGGTATAACTCTCCTCAGGAAGTTGGTCACTCAAATACTTAATAAATGCAAATACATTTGCAAATTCACCACCGTTATTCCAATGCCTGTCAAGAGTTACAGGATATTTATGCTTCCAATTTTGGCAAATATCAAGCCATTTTTGATTAGTAAATACTTTATCTTCAGCAATTTCATTGACTTTTTCAAGAAAATCTTTAGCGTCTGCCCAAACAGCCTTATCAACGTGGAGAGTATGCTTCATCATTTCCGATTTATCAACATCAACCATAATAACCTTAGCTTCTCTTGCCCAGGTATCGTAGCCGTAGCCGACCTGACGAATAGAAATTCTTGTGCCGATAGCGATAACAAGGTCTGAATTTTGCACAGCAAAGTTGCCGGGACGGTCGCCCATATTGCCGCCCCTGCCGACATAAAGTTCGTCGTCATTTTCAATAAGGTCAACACTGTTCCAATATGTTACAACCGGAACATTGAGCTTTCTGATTGCTTTTTTAAATTCGTTATATCCGCCTGAAAGACGAATACCGCCGCCGGCATAAATAACCGGTCTTTCGGCTTTTCTTATTTCGTCAAGAACATACTCAACCTCGCTGTCAGCCACGTGCGGCGGAAGAAGAGCGTCATCCTCTGACGGATTGTAAGTTTTAACAAGATCATCTGTTTCAATAACAGTACCCTGAATATCAACAGGAACATCAAGCCAAACAGGGCCTGGTCTGCCTGTTGTTGCAAGGTGCCAAGCCTTTTCGCAAGCATAGCGGATATCCATAGGGTCTTCAATCATAACCGCATACTTAGTCATAGGCTCAACAGATTTAACTATATCATACTCCTGGTCGCCGAGCGAACGCAGGTTAATTTCAGGATTTAAAGTTTTAGCATAGCGGGAAGTAGTTGTATATTTTACCTGACCCGAAACTATAAACATAGGAATTGAATCAAGCCAACCGCCGCAAACACCGGTAAGAGCGTTAATTCCGCCGGGACCCGATGTTACGCAAACAAGCGCAATTTTATTTTCAAGCCTTGCATAAGCCTCTGCGGCAATTGCGCAAGCCTGCTCGTGATGATTATATGTGGTGTGCAAGCCTTCCTGATGGCCGAAAGCATCATTCAAATGCATTGCACCGCCGCCGACAACCGAAAAAGCGTCGGTTACGCCGTGGTCAACAAGAAACTGCGAAATATAATTTGCAACTTTAATTTTCATTACATAAATTCTCCCTTATGTCATTATTTATTATGGCGATAAGAAATTAAATAAAATCTCCATTCACAAAAGCAAGCCTTACCCTCAAAATTTTAAAAATCAAGAGGGCAAAGCCTTGCTTAAAAACATTTAAATTAAAGATTTACTGCCTCAATAATTGTTTTAGCCATATAATCAATCATTTCGTCAGTCATTCCCGGATATACACCAATCCAGAAGGTATTGTTCATAATGCTGTCTGTAACCGAAAGGTCGCCGATTACTCTGTAACCCTTACCCGACTTTCTCATTTCGTCAAATACAGGCTGCTTTGTAATATTGCCGGCAAAAAGCATTCTTGTTTGAACGCCGTGGTCCTCGCAATACTGAACTACTGTATTTTTAGAGGTGCCCTCTTTACAAGTGATAAGGAAACCAAACCATGAAGGAGTGCTGTTTTGTGCAGGAACAGGAAGAATAAGCTTATCGGAAACAGCTTCAAGAGCCTTATGAAGTCTGTCAAAATTATGGCGTCTTCTTTCAACAAATGAAGGGAATTTTTCAAGCTGAGCGCAGCCTACTGCCGCCTGCATTTCAGTTGCCTTAAGGTTAAATCCAAAGTGTGAATATACATACTTATGGTCATAGCCGAGAGGAAGCTCACCGTATTGCTTATCAAAACGGTGACCGCAAAGGTTGTCCATACCTGACGGACAAACGCAATCACGTCCCCAATCACGCATTGAACGTGCAATCTTGTTAAGAAGCGGGTCGTTAGTATAAACAGCACCGCCCTCGCCCATTGTCATGTGGTGCGGAGGATAGAAACTTGATGTGCCGATATCGCCGATTGTACCGGTGAATTTTTCCTCGCCGTTAATTACATATTTACTGCCGAGTGCATCGCAGTTATCCTCAATAAGCCAAAGGTTATGCTTAGTACAAAAATCCTTAACAGCCTGAAGGTCAAAAGGATTGCCGAGTGTATGAGCAATCATAACTGCCTTGGTTTTATCGCTGAGTGCTGCTTCAAGCTGAGAAGCGTCGATATTATACTGCGGAATTGTTAAATCAACAAATACAGGAACTGCGCCGTACTGAATAATAGGAGCTACAGTTGTAGGAAAACCTGCTGCTACAGTAATAACCTCATCACCTCTGTTTACTCTTCTGTCACCGAGAAGCGGCGAAGTAAGCGTTGCAAAAGCAAGAAGGTTTGCAGATGAGCCTGAGTTTACAAGTGAAACATATTTAACGCCGAGATATTTACCGAAGTCCTTTTCAAACTTATCGCAATATCTGCCGGCTGTAAGCCAAAACTCAAGAGCCGAGTCAACAAGATTTGTCATTTCTTTATTATCAAACACACGGCTTGCATAAGGGATTCTGTCGCCCTCTTTATATGGCGGCTTTGCCTTAAATTTGTCGCAGTATTCCGCAACCATTGCAAGTATTTCTTCTTTTGCCTGTTCCTCTGTCTTATTTTCTAACATTCAGTCAGTCCTCCAATTCAAAAAATTCATTAATTTGTTTATCCATAATAGCGGAAATATCTCCGCCGTCAAAATATACTTTGGTCCATTCAACAATCTTTTCAACTGCCTCTTCAACGCTCCAGCGTGGCTGCCAACCGAAAACTGTTTTAACCTTAGTTGTATCAAGCCTTAAAAAGTTGGCCTCGTGAGGTGCATTGGCCTCGCTTACATCCTTCCAGCTTGCACCGTCGCCCCAAAGCTTGCAGAAAAGAGTAACAAGCTCACCCGTAGTTCTGCAATCGCAATCATTAGGGCCTACATTATAATATCCCTCAAGCTCGTGATTTTTATATTGAGCCTCAACTATCATAAGATAAATTTTAAGCGGTTCAAGCACGTGCTGATAAGGCCTTGTCGAATTAGGATTACGAACAATAATAGTATCGCCTTTTTCAACCGCCCTTACACAATCGGGAATAATTCTGTCATTTGCAAAGTCACCGCCGCCGATAACATTACCTGCCCTTGAAGTAGAAACAGCAACACGGCCGTCGGTAAAAAATGACTTTTTATAGCTGTGAGTAACAAGCTCAGAGCAAGATTTACTGTTTGAATAAGGGTCATATCCGTCAAGCGGCATATCCTCTGTAAAAGCAACGTTGGTTTCCTGATTTTCATAAACCTTGTCCGTCGTGATATTAAGGAAAGACTTAACGCAATCAAAAAGCCTTACACACTCGCAAATATTTACAGTGCCCATTACGTTGGTTTCATAAGTGTAAACAGGCATTTTATAGCTGTCACGAACAATCGGCTGAGCGGCAAGGTGGAACACAAGCTCCGGCTGCTCCTTTTCAAAAACTTCTTTAAGCCTATCAAGGTCACGAATGTCCGCAATATATGACGTCATTTCATTTTTAATACCCGAAAGTTCAAAAAGACTCGGATTTGTAGGCGGGTCAATTGAATAACCTACTACATTTGCGCCGGCATTTACAAGAATTTTGCAAAGCCAAGAGCCTTTAAAACCCGTATGACCTGTTACAAGCACTTTTTTGCCTTTATAAAACGATAAATCCATATTTTTTACCAAACCTTCCACGGAGCAGTGCCGTTTGCCCACATTTCTTCAAGCTGCATCTTCTCTCTAAGAGTATCCATAGGCTTCCAAAAGCCGTTATGGATATATGCGTCAAGCTCGCCCATAGAAGCAACTGTTTCAAGAGGAGCCTTTTCAAATACTGTTGAATCGCCCTCGATAAAATCGAAAATCTTAGGTTCAAGCACCATAAAGCCTGCATTGATGCGGCTGCCGTCCATATCGCTCTTTTCTCTGAACGAAGAAATGGTAAGGTCGTCCTCAATACCGAGACAACCAAAACGCTGGCCTACCGAAACAGCAGTCATAGTTGCAATATGGCCGTGTTCCTTATGAAATTCAACAAGCTTGTTAATATCAACGTCTGCAACGCCGTCGCCGTAAGTAAGCATAAAAGGCTCGTCGCCGATATAAGGCTGAATACGCTTTACTCTGCCGCCTGTCATTGTATCAAGGCCGGTATCGACAACAGTAACCTTCCAAGGCTCTGCATGCTCGCTGTGAACAGTCATTTTATTAGATGCGGTAAAATCAAATGTAACATCTGAGCAATGAAGAAAATAGTTAGCAAAATATTCTTTAATTGCATATTGCTTATAGCCTGCGCAAATTACAAACTCGTTATATCCGTAATGGGAATAAGTTTTCATAATATGCCAAAGGATAGGATAGCCACCGAGTTCAATCATAGGCTTCGGCTTGTTTTGGCTTTCTTCGCTGATGCGGGTACCGTATCCGCCTGCAAGAATTACTACTTTCATTTTTAACCTCCGTTATGTTTATGCCGAATAAAATATATATTCCGACATATTATTATAATAAACCAAATACAGTTTAACATATCAACATACTCTTTGCAACAAAAATATTTTTCGTTCTGCAAAAATCGAGCATATTCGGCGCTTTTACAAATCATTTAAAAAAGCTTGTGATAAATCAAAAAAGCAAAAGGAATAATGTAAACCGCAACGACTGCAACGCAAAATGCCAATGAATAAAGCACATAAACAAACGAGCAAAGCGCCTTTGGAGCAAACCTTTCTTTTCTTCTAAGAATCAAAACGGCAGCAAAAAGCACGGCACTTACAACACTTATTATCACGCCGGTTTTAAAGCCTGTCGGAATAAATTTCATTGAAATATTATTGTTTTCGCCGTTTAATTCAACCGCAGTCAAAAGCGACATAACACTTCTGACTTCGGCATTTTTACCGTTTACATCGGCACTCCAGCAGCCGTTATATTGCAAAGGAATCAGCAATACTTTATCTTTGTTTTCAGCCTTTACATTCTTAATATCAAGCGAATAATTTTGAGCCGAAACGTCGCCAAAATTGTTATACATATCGCAAACCTTTTGAAGTTTTTCAAGGCTCATAAGACCGATTTCAACGCCGAAATTTTTATTTCTTATATCATCGTCGCCGAGATTGTTTTTCTTGAAATTCTTTTTGTCTTGATACTTGCCCTCTTTAAGCTCAAGCCTTATTTCGACCTCTTTATCCCCCAAATCGCCGAGGCAAATAAGATTTCTGTTAAATCTGCCGGGATACTTTTTTGCTTTTTCCCTGTCAATCGACGGTATTCTTAAAGCCTTACCGTCAACGTAAATCCTTACTCCGCCTGCACCGTCAAGCTTAAAATAGGAAATATTGCCCTTTTTTGATTTAAAGGTATAAATTTCCGTTTCATCCGTCTTTGATTTAAGTGCGAGGTTTCCGTTTTCAACTATATTTTCATCAGTCGAGGTAAGGGATTTATAAAGCTGATTGTTAAGCTCCATCCAATTTGCATTTTCAACCTTAATATCAAAAATGCTCTTATCAACAGCCATTGCATAAGGCAAGGTATATTTGCACTTATAGTAATTATACCCTTTTTTCTTGGAAATTTTATCGTAAAGCTCAGGGCTTTCGCTTTTAACTGAAAGAACATTTTTAACGCCCAAAATCGCATCCGTAAAAGCAGTTCCTCCGCTGTCATGAAGGCGTGTGTATTCACTGCTGTAGCCAAGTGAAATAAGTGAGCTTTGAATATCGGACGGAATAAGATGAGTCCAATCGGCAAGCGTTGCTCTTTGCATAATTGTGCCGTAATTGCAGTTTAAAGTAGTGCCTACGGTTTTAATTCTGTCTGTTTTTGAAGCTTCGATATCAAGCTTTTTGACAAGCGACTGCGACGTTGAAATATACTGAGGATTATGCTCTTTTTCAAGCATATCCGTCTGCCAATAAGGAATAAAAATCATACTCAAAGCAAGCGTTTCGGCAAGCACAAGCGAAAGCGCCGTTTTGTAATCAACCACCTTGTTTTTACTGCAAAAAATAACAAGATAAATTAATATCAAAACAGGCATTGCATAAAGCACGGAATACTTAAATTCATAAGCGCCGTCAAGCTTTTTAAGCACAAAATACGTTAATACCGTAAGGCAAACAAACAAAGCAAAATTGAATAAAACAAGCAAAGCGTTTTTCCCTGTTTTTTCGTTAAAATTCAGCTTGTTTAATTTTAAATATTTTGAATAATATCCTGCTGCCCAAACAAACGAAAATGCAAGCGCATAGCCCATTCTCATAGGAAAATATTTATAATCGCCGAAATGCATTAACGCATTGGCACCCTCACAAACGATAAGCACGGCAAGAAGCAAAATATTAAGCACAAAAAAGATATTGATTTTCTTGTTTTTTCTGTTTTTAATTATACCCAAAATCATTACGGCAAGCGGTAAAGAAACACAAAACAGCATTGCCCATTTATCGTCACTCTTGCAAACATAAGTTCTTACGATTTCAAGATACTGTTTTACGATTTGTGAAAAATCAAAACCCGTTTCGCTTAAAAATCTTTCGCTTGAAAGAGTTTGCGAAAGCTTAGGCAAAAGAACAACACCGGATAACCCAAAGCCCAAAGCGGTTGAAAGTCCGAGTTCAAAGGCACGTCTTTTTCTGTTTTCTTTATTGTCTATTGTTTTAATATACAAAAAGCTCATAAAGAAAACGTAAAAAACAAGCAAAATAAAAACATAGTATCCGCAAAACACATTAAGCACCGTCATTAATATGTAAGGCAAAATTTTGCCTTTTTTCATAAGTGCATACCATGCGAGCATATAAAGAGGAAAAAGCAAAACGGTATCCTGCCATGCATTCGTGTAATACATAACGGAAAAACCGCAAAAGGCATAGCAAATTGACAAAAGAGTTGTCATAAACGGTTTGGCTTTAGTTGCTTTTTTCAAAAAAATCGCAGAGGTGAAAGCCGAAAGCGAAAAAGTCATTATGACATAAAGGCCCATCGCTTTTCCCACAAGGCGCCTCGGCAAAACAAGAAGCGCAATCCAAAATACAGACAGCGAAGCATTTGCCGTATCGTTAACGCCTAAGCCCGAATACCAATTAAAGCAAAGCGCCGTATCCTTAGTGTGCAATGCATCCCAAATATGATAAAAATTAGGTATAATTCCCTGCGCCATATCATAGTATTCAACATTATTGCTTCCGAAAGGATATATTTTTCCAATTATAAAACAGACAAGAAGTATTGCCGCCGTTATGAACGGTGCAAGCAATAAGTCATAATTTTTTCTAATACTGATTTTGTATTTATCGTGCATAAAATTTTCCTCGACTTTTTTAATATAAACAGTATAACACAATGAATTTTATTTTTAAAGAGTTAATGTAAATACAACATATATCCTAAACAAAAAGCATATATCGCAATACCTTGTGTATATATAATTTTATACAATAAATTTTAAAAAACGCTTTACTTTTGGGTAAGATAGTGTTATAATTAGTTAAAATCCCGATACAATTGTATTATTTAGATTGAGGTGTATTAATTATGAAAAAAATCATTTCATTAGTTATTGCAGCTATGATGGCTGTATCTATGTTTGCAGTAACCGTTCCTGCTATGGCAGCTAACGTAAGCAGCCCTACAGCAGCTACTCTTGAAGAGGGCAAAGCTAAGACTACAGTAAACGGCGAAACAAGACAGGGCGTTACTTACAGCGTAAACGCTCAGACTAAGAAGTCAGTTACTTTCACTTACAACGGTGAAGGCACTTTCAAGAGCTGGACAGATAACCTTTCAGCACTCGGTCTTGCTGAAGGCGCAGATTATACAAAGGTTTTGAATAGTGACGGTTCACAGACTATCACATTCATTTCTCAGAAGGCTATCACTTCTTGGAACAACGGTTCAGTTGTTGTAAACGCAGTTGTTGAATTTGCAGATGATGCTACACAAGCAACTGAAAAAGACACAACTAAGGCTACAGAGCCTAAGAAGAATTCTTCTTCAAAATCTCCTGCAACAGGTGCATCAAGTGCTGTTATGGCAGGTGCAATTGCAGCAGCAGGTGCAGGTATTGCAGTTTTAGCAGCTACAAAGAAGAAAGAAAATGACTAATTAGTATTCATATAATTAACCTGTTTGCTTTTGCAAGCAGGTTTTTTATTTTGTTGTAATAAAAATAATATAAATTTACATTATTACTATATTATTTTTATTTAATTTATGATATACTATACTTGTTTTAAAATGAGATTACTCGGTGATTAAAATGAACGATAATGAAAATGCAAAAGAAAACGAACTTAATAACAAGAAAAAAAAGAATATCAAGCTGATTGTAATATTTTTAGTTGTTTTCGTGCTGATTTTTGTCGGTGTTTATTTCGGCGGCTCATATCTGCAAAAGAGAAACGAAACGCCATCGCAAAGCAATACTTTAAACACAACTGCATCTCAAAGCGTTGAGAGCAAAGTTAAAAACCCGATAGATTTCAAATCTCTTAAAAAGAAGAACAGCGAAATTTATGCTTATATAAAAATAGACGGCACAAAGGTTGATTATCCCATTGTGCAAAGCAAGACAGACGACGCTTTTTATTTGAGGCATAAAGCGGAGGATAAATCGTGGTCGGCAAGCGGTGCGGTTTATACCGAGGCTGCCAACAGCAAGGATTTCAACGATTTTGTGACCGTGATTTACGGGCATAACGGATATTCGGACACTTTTTTTACAACACTTCATTATTTTGAAAAAGAGGATTTCTTCAATTCTCACCCATATTTTTACATTTACACCCCTGAAAGAAGGCTTACATATCAAATTATTTCAGCCTTCAAGTATGACAACCGTCATATACTTAACAGCTTTGACTTTAACAAGGAAGAGTCGATTAAGCAGTGGCAGGATACAATTCAAAACCCGTCGTCAAGCCTTAAAAATGTGAGAACACAGCTTGATAAACCGCTTGGAATTAACAGTAAAATCGTTGTTCTTTCAACATGTATTACAAACCAAAAAAGCAGTAGATATTTAGTTTGCGGAGAATTAGTAAAAGATGAAAAAACCAATTGACCCTAATTTAGACAATATTCTTGATGATATTTTGGCTTCGGAAAGCAAAGCAAGTGAAAGCGTTTTGCCTAAAAAGGAGCAAATCAGCGAAGAAATAAAAAATGAAATAGAAGAAACGTTAAATTCGAGTGACGAAGGAGAAAATATTGATTTTTCGTTTGGCGAAAACGTACCGGCAACGGAGAAAAAAGAGAACTCAGCGCAAAAGTCGGATTTTGAAATTACTCCGAAAAGCGAAAGTGAAATTCATCGTTCGGCGTACAGCTCATCAGGTGAACATCATCACTCCTCACACCATCACACCGACGGCTCGCATCATTCACATTCTTCAAGTCATCATTCTTCACACCACCGTCATCACAAGAAAAAAATGAGTATTCCGGCAAAAATCGGAATTTCGGCACTTGCAATAATTTTAGCGGTAATCCTTGCATTCGTTGGCACATTTGCTTTTCTTGAATCAAGCGGTAAAAATGAGCTTAAAAACGTTCCCGACCAAACAAATTATCAGGAAACAATTGAATATAACGGCAATAAATATGTTTATAACAGTGACGTTATCGCAATTGCATTTATGGGTGTTGACAAGCGTGATTTAGGTCTTGACAACGGAAGCGTAGGCACAGGCGGGCAGAGCGACGCCGACATTTTGCTTACAATCAATACAAAAACAGGCAAAGCAAAGGCAATTGCCATTCCACGTGACACTATGGTTGACGTTGACCTTTACAGTGAAAGCGGAATTTTCCTCAGAAGTGAAAAAATGCAGCTTTGCTTAAGTTACGCTTACGGCGACGGCAAGGCAAAATCAGCAGAGAATACCGCAAATTCAATCAGCCGTATTCTTTATGATGTGCCTATCACCAAATATTTTGCGCTTGACCTTAACGGAATTGCTCCGATTAATGATTCAATCGGCGGTGTAACCGTTGACTCGCTTTATGATTTTAAAGACATTGGAATTAAGAAGGGCGACAAAATCAAGCTTACGGGCGATATGACTGAAAAATATGTAAGGCAGAGAGATATGGACACTGTAAATGCCTCTCTTAACAGAACCGCAAGGCAGGTTCAATATGTTAAGGCTTTTGCATCTCAGGTTATTCCTGCCGTTACCCAAGATTTCAGTGTTGTTACAAGGCTTTATGACACCGCAAGCAAATACAGCACGACTAATCTTTCACTTTCCAATGTAACATATCTTGCATCTCTTATGCTTTCAAAGGGTATTACAAATTTCGACACCGTAACTCTTGAGGGCGATATGCAGGAAAGCACGAAAAAAGATTATGCCGATTTTGTTTATGCGGAGTTTTATCCCGATAAGGATAAGCTTATGCAGTTAGTGCTTGATACATTTTATACCAAGCAGGACAAATAATTGAATTTCTAATATAATCCCTCCTTGCGAGGTTTATATTATATATTATACTTAAAGCTTACGTTGTAAGCAGAAAGGCTATAAGTTATGAATAAAGAAACTAAAAAAATGCTTTCTTTAAATGCCACAAAAATAAGAATGGGCATTATTGAAGGCACACATTCGGCTAAAGCAGGTCATCCGGGAGGAAGTCTTTCCTCGGCTGATTTATTTGCATATTTATATTTTGCCGAGATGAAAAACATTGACCCTAAAAATCCTAAAGCGGAAAACCGTGACAGATTTGTTCTTTCAAAAGGTCACTGCGCACCCGGTCTTTACAGTGCGCTTGCACTTAAAGGATTTTTCCCGTTTGAGGATTTAAAAACACTTCGTCATATTGACTCATATCTTCAGGGCCATCCTAATATGAACACCATTCCCGGAATTGATATGTCAACAGGTTCTCTCGGTCAGGGTATCAGCGCTGCCGCAGGTATGGCAAAGGGAGCTAAGTATTTGGATAAGGATATCAACGTTTACACTCTTTTGGGTGACGGCGAGATAGAAGAAGGTCAGGTTTGGGAAGCTATGATGTTTGCAAGCCAATATAAGCTTGACAATCTTTGCGTTATCGTTGACGTAAACGGTCTTCAGATTGACGGCAAGTGCGAGGACGTTATGAACGCTGAGCCTATTGATAAGAAAATGGAAGCTTTCGGCCTTAACGTAATCAAAATTAACGGCAACGATTTTGACGAGCTTGAAAAGGCATTTAATGCTTTCCACGAAAATATCGGCTCAGGTAAGCCTTTCGGTATTATTATGAAAACAGTTAAGGGCTTAGGCGTGTCATATATGGAAAATCAGGTTGGTTGGCACGGCAAAGCACCTAATGATGCGGAATATGAAATTGCAATGAACGAGCTTAAAGCAAAGCTTGCAGAAATTGAGGAGGCGTAATTATGGCAGAAATTAAGAAAATAGCTACACGTGAAAGCTACGGTAATGCGCTTAAGGAATTGGCAAGCGAAGGTGCCGACAAGCTTGTAGTATTGGACGCTGACCTCTCAGCAGCAACAAAAACAGGAATTTTCAAAAAAGCATATCCAAGCCGTCATTTTAACTGTGGTATTGCAGAGTCAAATATGATGTGCGTTGCCGCAGGACTCAGCACAATGGGGCTTGTTCCGTTCGCTTCAAGCTTCGCAATGTTCGCCGCTGGCAGAGCATTTGAGCAGGTTAGAAATACAATCGGTTATCCTCATCTTAATGTTAAAATCGGCGCAACACATGCAGGTATTTCAGTTGGTGAGGACGGCGCTTCACACCAGTGTTGCGAGGACTTTGCGCTTATGCGTTCAATTCCGGGTATGGTTGTTATTTGCCCGGCTGACGATATCGAGGCAAGGCAGGCTGTAAAGGCAGCATATAAGTATGAAGGTCCTGTTTATCTCAGATTCGGCAGACTTGCTGTTCCTGTTTTCCACGGTGAGGATTATAAATTTGAAATCGGCAAGGGCGAAGTTATCAAAGAAGGCTCAGACGTTTCAATTATCGCAAACGGCCTTATGGTAAACGAAGCGATTGAAGCAGGCAAGGCTCTTGAGGCTAAGGGTATCAGCGCAGAAATCATCAATATTGCAACAATCAAGCCGCTTGACGAGGAGCTTGTTATAAAATCGGCTAAGAAAACCGGCAGAGTTATCACCGTTGAGGAGCATAACATTATCGGCGGTCTTGGCGAGGCGGTTTGCGCTTGCCTTAGCGAAAATTGCCCAACGCCCGTTAAACGTATCGGCGTTAACGACGAATTCGGACACAGCGGTCCTGCTGTTGAACTTCTTAAGCAGTTTGGTCTTTCGGCAGAACATATTGCAGAAGTTGCTCAAGATTTTGTGAAATAATCAAATATGAAATAAAAAACAGCACCCCTTTTGGAGTGCTGTTTTTTTATGCTGTTAAACTGTTATAATTGAATGTGCGAGGTTTAAAAACTAAATTTTTTTAACAATATTCATTTCCATTGATTCTTCTGCGTTTTTATTAACCTCTTCCGGACTTTTAAATGTAGGAATAACAGAGCGAAGCGCTTCTCTTGCCAAGTCGTTATTCTTAGAATTGACCGCATTTTTAAGAACAGAGAGCTTTTGCTCGACCTCATCGTAAGAAATCGGCTTTTCCTTTTCAATAAAAATCAAATCATTTTCCGTAGTATCCAACTCGTCAGTTCTTACAAGCAGTTCCTCATAAAGCTTTTCGCCCGGACGAAGACCTGTTTCAATAATTTCAATATTTTGTGCGGCAGAAAGATTAATCATATTCTTTGCAAGGTCATAAATCTTAATCGGCTGACCCATATCAAGCACAAAAATTTCGCCGTTTTTAGCTATTGCACCCGATTGAAGCACAAGCTGCGAAGCCTCCGGAATAGTCATAAAATAGCGAATAATTCTCTTATCCGTAAGTGTTACAGGGCCGCCTGCCGCAATTTGCCTTTTAAACAGCGGTATTACTGAGCCTGCCGAGCCGAGAACATTGCCAAATCTTGTGCAAGAGCACTTAACCTTGCCCCTTGTGGCATAAGATTGCGCAATCATTTCGCACATACGCTTTGTTGCACCCATAACATTAGTCGGGTTAACTGCCTTATCGGTAGAAACCATCATAAATCTGTCTACCCCGTATTCTTCGCAAAGCTCAAGCACATTTTCAGTTCCGAAAACATTATTCTTAATTGCCTCGACGCAGTTATGCTCCATAAGCGGAACATGCTTGTGCGCAGCCGCATTAATCACGATATCGGGATGATATTTTTCAAACACAACGCTCATTGCGTCTTTATCCGTAATTGAAGCAATTTCGACCTCTAAATCAAGCTTGTTGCCGTATTTAAACTTCAATTCTTGCTGAACATCGTAAACACCGTTTTCATAAATATCTAAAATTATAATTTGCTTAGGGCTCATTTTTGCAAGCTGACGGCAAAGTTCACTGCCTATTGAACCACCACCGCCCGTAATAAGGACGACCTTATTTGCATAATAACCCAAAGTCTTTTCATCTGAAATCTCAATCGGCTTTCTAAAAAGCAAATCCTCAATCTCAAATTCACGAAGCTGTCGCTTTTTACCGGCAGTTTGAAACGACGGATAATCATATATTTTAATCTTGCAATTCGATTTTTTATAATAATCGTAAAGTTCTGCTGTATTTTCCGTTGAAGGAGGAAGCGCAAAAATAATCTCTTTCACGCCGTAATCTTTAAGTATATCAAAGGTATTGTTCAGTTTCGCCTGAAAAACAGGTATCCCGTAAATATCCCTGCCTGCTTTGTCCTTATTTGTATCAAAAAAGCATACGGGAGTATATGATGTATTTTTATTGTTAAGAAGCTCCTCCGCAAGGCTTACACCGACATTTCCCGCACCTACAATTGCAACATAAATTTTATGTGCCTCGCCATCCTTCCTTATACTCATTCCAAAGGCAAAAATTCTGATAAGCAGTCTCATAAGTTTTCCCTTTGCGCTAAGTTCATTACCGTATTTAAAGCAATAGCGATAACACATCCTCATTCCGAGAGCCAGAAGAGTATTAAACGACATCATTGCGATGATTTTTGAAATGGTAAAGCGTTGGAAACCAAGCAAATTGCAAAGGCCGCACTCAAAGCCAAAATACAAAACCATACCGAGCATATCGGTACAAAGCAATCTTATGTAGCATTGTATTCCGCCGTAGCGCCAAATTTGGTTATATATTCTACCGAAAAATCTGCACAAAAATACAATTAAAAAGCCGACGCAGGAATTAATAAAAACATCAATTATCTGCATATTGCTTATGCTTTTATTAATTACAAACATCAAAATAAATGAAGCTAAATACAAAATTGCATCATATAAAACAAGCGCCCATTTTATATTAAATAATTTCTTTATTTTCTCCACAAACAAATCCTCTCTCCCCACAATAATCGAAAATCAATAAAAAAAGACTTTTGACACGGGACATCGGTTGCGTTTTGGCCGCAACTATTTCAAGCATCTAAAGTCTTAAAACATACGCATAAGCTCTGCCGGTATATAAAAAGCAAAACTTTATGCTATATCCCACATTGATACAAATTAACTCCCCATGAACCTTTAAAAACTTATTAAAAGAAAACGAGAAAAATATACTTTTTCATTTTTTTGTATCGCATATATTATATATTATGTAATATTCATTGTCAATGAAAAGCTTGTCGAAAAAGCAATATTTTTGTTACAATATGTCTCGTATTTCACATATTGTCTTATAACAATATAAAGTATATGCCATAGAAAAAGCGTTGGTATAACTAATCACCAACGCTTAATTTTTGTTTTTATAATTTTTTTATTTTACTGCCTTTAGCCTCTGCAATTAAAGCAATGCCCTGCAAAATCACCAAAACAAACGTAAATATTCGCATGGCTTTTGCAATAATTTCAAGAACGGTTGAAATTTCTCTAAACGATGTTAAAAGGCGAAGATTATTAAAATGCTTCATTTTTTCACCTCTCAAGTAAAACCGCATGGGCTATACCCGGGATTGAATTGCCTTGCTTGCTTGAAGTAGGAGACATAAGTGCGCCCGTAGCAACAAAAAGTACCTTTTTCAAAATCCCCTTGTCCATTTGCTTTAAAATATGAGAGCAAAGCACGCTTGCGCTGCAGCCGCAGCCGGAACCTCCGGAATTTACATCCTGCTTTTTTAAATCAAAAATGAGCGTTCCGCAATCCTTATGAAAGCCTTTTAATTTAATATTGTGTTCCTTTTCAAGAAGTTCATAGAGAAGCTGACTGCCCGTGTATCCCAAATCGCCTGTCAAAATCAAATTATAATCCTCCGGCGAACTTCCGGTATCATTCAAAAAACCGCTTATAGTCCTTGCTGCCGCAGGTGCCATTGTCAAGGGTAGACTATAAATTAATCTTGTCGGCAAAATTTTTCACTTTTGCACTCACTTTTTATTGTTTTTGCCGATAGAATACAAAAATAAAGGCGAACAAATAGACACGTTACAATTTAGAATACATAAACAGTTATGACTTTTGCTCGTTAAATGAAGATATTTTTTATCGTATCATCAACATTATCAACCATAGATCTCATAAATGTCTTGGTTTGAAATCTCCTTGCGAAGTTTTTCTTTGGTGTTACGCTTACTTAACAATCTGCCTTTAAAGTTCAAGTTCTTTTAATACCTGTGCATCATTAAGTACAGACTCGTCACTTGAACTCATTATTTGCTTGACGGTTGAAATTGAATGTTTACCACGTCTAAATATGCCATCAAACAATCTATTTATATATGCAATAGGTGTTAAATAATTGTGCTTTTCTGAATATTTATATTCCCTTCTCACAATATCCCATTTGGGAAAAACAAGAATTATAACTGCTTTTATTCTTTCTTTAACGCCGATTTTACCATTTGCACTTTTTATTAAATAGTATGAGCCAACATTTTTATTATAGAAACCAAATGTTCCTCCATAAACAAAACAATTTTCAAGCAAGGTAATTAATGATTGATTTTCGGTAAAATCCATATACTGCCTGACAGGCGTATCAAACCAAAAATTACAAAGGGATAATATCATTTGACAGCATTTAAGCGCACCTGAATTTTTGCACATATTCATAAGCTTTTGCTCATCAAAATCATCTATAGAACGCACACAAACGTCTACGTCCATCAACATTCTTACACCTGCTCCGTAGCCTTTTAAGTGTTTGGCAATATGAAGTAAAACATATAATAAGGCTCCATAATTATCAAGCTTGTATTCATATCCACTTTTTTCGCACATATCAAAAATGCTTGAAAAATAATTTGTATGAACATCGGCACCTTTATGAATTTCAACTTCAAAATCATCAATTTTAAAACTGACAGTTGTCGGCACAATTTTTATATCGTCAAAATTTTCTGCATTTACGAGTTTTACAAGCTTATCATAATCCTCGTTTCTGACAATAACGTCGATATCACCGCTTGTTCTAAGCTCCGGTTGCGGATAAAAAGCGCATACTTCACAACCCTTGACAAATAAATAGTCAATTTGAGTTTTATTAAAAAACTCACAAAGTTTTTCTCTCACGGAGCATCTGCTGTAATATGCATGCACGGTAAGCCCAAGTGATTGATTAAAATATGACTTTATTTTTCCAAAAGGTTGAAGCCTTGGCGGTAACAATTTTATTTCGTTTGCAATTATTCCTGATACATCATGCATATTTGCAAGCTTATAAATTTGCTCCCAATTGTATTCAACATTTTCGGGAGTTTTATTATTTAAAAAGCAAGATATTAAATTTATGAAATCTCTGCTGTTTTTATTCATCACTTTTACCGTCTTTTTTTATTTTAAATAACCTTTCAAGTAAAATACACATTAAAAGCCCAATTGCGCAGCCGAGTGTATTATGAATTACATCATCAACCTCGGCATACCCAAGCTTAAAAACATATTGCGAAAGTTCGATAATAAAGCTTAAGGCACCGGAAATCGGAATAATAAGCCACCGTTTTGAATTGATTTTGTCAACATTCAAGCTGCCGAAAATGAAACCGAACGGATAGAAAAAGAGAATATTGAGTATTGATTCTCTAATCATTTCTTTCATTCCGTGAGCCGCTAAGTAATATGAGTTAAACGGAATTAAACTAATATTAGAACTGGTCGGATTTTCTTCTCTGAATAACAAAGTTACACTAAAGACTAAAACTAAAAATATAATGATACAAATAATTAAAAACGAATTATAATATCTATGATTATTGAATTTTTTATTTATCAAGCAAACCGACAAAGACAATATTACATTAAATAGAATTATAATTTCAATATTCAAATTATAAAATACAGAAAGCATTAAACTTTATCTCGATTCAATGCTTTTTTTATTAAGTTTTTCAAATGCTTAATCTTTGTATTCCTTAACCATATTCTGTATAACTCATTACTTTTAAGCCCCTGTTTAAATCCAAATTCTTCAATTGATTTTTCTATTTCGGCTTTATTTGCACTGGCAATTCTACTGTCAAAATACATTGGATTAGATTGAAGTACTGTGATATCATTTATTTTTGTTAATTCAAAATCGCTTTTACTTAACCATTCAATTATATCTTTACCCTTCTCATTTTGAATAAGTATTATTGATACGCCGTATTTATTATATATCGGAAGCGTTTTATCTATTCCCCAAAAATTGCCTATACAAATTTCGCCTCTATGATTTTCTCCTTTAAATTTACAATCCGTACATCTCGATAACGCAACCTTTGAAAATAAGAATCCGTAATCCGTGTCATATAATTGTTTTTCTATTTTCTTGCCGTTCTCAAAAACAATTTTTATATATGGCGGAGTCCAATTTCCGTCTTTTTTATATCTTACATTTAATTCAATTATTTTAGACTTGTATTTTTTCTGCACTGCCTTGACATATTCACAATGCAATTTTTTAGATAAAGGACCGTGACAAAGTATATCTACAGTATATAATTTATCTGTTCTAATTTGTTTCTTTTCACAATACGTTTTAACGGCGGCAACGTCACAGCCCAATCCAAAAAAGCAAACCATCCTCCCATTTTTCAGCTGATTTGCAACATGCTCATAAACAGAAATGTCATTTATGAATTTATTTGGCTCAACATATTTTGTACTTTTCAATCTGTATAAATTTGCGACATCTTCTACACAACAATACTGTGCTGCCTCAAAATCTTCAGAATATTCAACACCGTATACACAACCGTTATGATTTAACACATATAAAGAAATTGCCGTTGCGCAACCGCCCGAAGCGCTTTGCGAAAGAGCTTTATTATCTTTTAAATAACCGGAATATATCTCCATAATAACTTAAACTCCTAACAAAAAGTTCACTTAATAAAAATCTTGAGTTTTTCTTTTAAACCTGACGGCAAAATCCGTTTAATTTTTCCAATTAAAACTGTCTTTTTATGCGTATTTAGATACTGCTTTGAAAATTGCTCTGCGCCGATTCTATTATATTCCTCAAGTAAGGAATAATAGTTCTCATTTTTACTTGAAGACTTTATTAATTGCCCGTTTTCAATTGACGCCGACTCAAATGAGCTTTCTTCAATAAGCATATATTCTCTTAACTCGTTTAAAACATTCAATCCTTTTTGAGTAGATACAATCAGCAATGAAACACCGTCACAATTTAAAAACTCAGGATACATCCCTTTGGCGCCCCAAAAATCGCCGATTGTAAAATCGCTCTGTCTGTTTTTATTTGCATATTTACAATTGTAACAAGATTCTCTGAAAAAAAGACCTTTGTAAAAAAAGTAATAGTAATAATAACATTCCTCTGGCTTAAGATATGTATGTTTTATTTTCCCCTTTGAATTTTGATGCTCAATATTTATCAGCGCACCCCATCCAAGCTTTTTATCCCTAAAATGAAAATCTAACACTTTGGATTTATTCTGTTTTTCAAACAACTCAATATAATCGGAAAACATTTTTTGATTTGGCACACCATGGCAAACAAGTTCAACACAATAAAGTTTTTCGTATTCCTTGTTTAAAAATGATTTTAATGCGTCACACTGACAAGGAGTACCGCTAAACAATACATATTCCCCATCGTCAAGTCGCTTTTTAACCTTAGGAAAAATATTAGTCGTATTACTTTGAACATATTTTGAACCTTGAAGTTTATACAAATCGGATTTTGAATTAATTTCAATATGGTGCGCCTGAATATTACTATCCCATGCGCAACCATAAACAAACCCATCTTTATCAAGTATCCAATTAGCAAGAACTATGAAAGCGCCACCCGACGTACTGTTTTTCAATTCTAAATTGTTCTTATTAGACACGGCAAAAATTTTTTGCTCGTTAATTTTCAAATTTGAATTTTTATAAGCACATACTCTTTCACATTTTTTACAGCCTATACATTTATTGCCATCAATTTTAGGATAAAGAAAGCCATACTCATCGGGCAGTAATTCAATTGCATTTGTCGGGCAAGAAGCCACACAAGCACCACAACCACAGCATTCAATTTTATTTTCCACTAAATTCATAAACTATCTCACCTTGTATTTTATCATTCCTGCTGCCATTTTTGCAAGCGGCTTTAAAGATTTAAAATTGACTGCTATAATTGCAACAAATATTAACAACGCTATAATTAAACTATATTTAAAATCTATCAGTATAACAACAATTTGACCCGTTATCAAAAGATATGATAAAATATCCTGTTTAATATTGATTTTTAATTTCATTATTTTTCTTGTATCAATAAGACGCATTAACCACACAACAAAATAGCTTACAAATGTAGCTATAGCTGCACCCTGTGCATCCCAAATTGGAATGAATATTATATTAAGAATTATATTTATTATTGCGGCTGCTATTGTTGAAACAAACAGCATTTTCGTCTTTTTAGCCGACGTATATATTGTTCCTAAAAAACTTGCCATTGCGGAAAACAAAAAAGCAAACAGTAATACCGGAACATATTTCCAACCGACAAAAAAATCCTTTGCGAATAAAAATTTCGCCAATATCTTACATATACATATTAATATTGAAACTATCAACACATTAAAAACAGAATATTGATTATAAATATTGCTGTAAAATCTTTTGGATTTTTCCGAGCCGAAATCTTCTACTGCCGAAATTTGCCATGCACCCATAAAAATTGTTGATATGGTAGAAAACATAGACGGTATCCTCTGTGAAACAGAATAAACACCCGTCACAGCAACGCCCGAAAAAAAGGTGAGCAAATATTTATCAGAGGAATTACTTATCCACCAGCTTAAAGAATTAGGTATCATCGGAACTGAATATTTCAACATTTCCTTAAGTAAAGCTTTATCAATTTTGTTTGGCTTTATTATATACTTAGACAATTTGGCACCAAACCATAAAAAAGCACAGGCGACGGCATTTGAAATAATAAGTGATAACAGATAGCCTATCACACCTGTTTTTACAACCAAAAGTAAAACTATATTTAGTAAAATAAAACAAATTGTTTGTATAACACCACTAAGAGAATAAACAGTAACCTTTTCGATTCCTTTTACAAACTGCGATATTCCACTATGCAATGTTACAAACAAATAATAAAATATAAAATACCAAAAATATGGCTTTATATCTTTACTCAGCAAAACAAGCGGAGAAAATAACATCATAACTAAAAATCCTATAAATGTTATTACCATTCCGATAGTGAACACTTGTTTTTTATCCTTGCCGTCATCGAGTGCATATCGCATAACCGCTTCACTTATTAAAAGCGTAAAAAACGGCGACAGCAAATTAATTGTAGTTGTCATTAAGTCTGCCGTGCCATATTCTGCTGTCGTTAATACTGCTGTATATAACGGTATTAAAAAAAATGATAATATTTTTGATGCAAAATTTCCAAGTGTTATTAATGCAACATTCTTTCCAAGCTTAGAATATTGACCCATTACTAATCTCCCTTCTTATGATTTTATTGCTTTTTTTATAAAATCATAAGACTTTTTTCTTTCTACATTAAGATTTTCATCTACTTTTTCCCAATTGATTTTAGGCGATGCAATATCTTCACTAAACTTGTCCGTAAGACGTGATGAAACATCAGCTACATTCAATAAATTTACGACTCTTGAGCCACGTGTTTTATGAGGAACAGTCAAAAAATTCTTGTGATATAATAGCGAAAACACCGTTCCGTGAAAAGAATCTGTAACAACAAATTCTGCATTGGCAATATAAGAAACAAATTCCTCAGGACACGCATCATAAATTGCTTTGTGGTGAGGTTTTAATATCGGCTTTCTCCGTCCAGACAGTTCAATTAATTTTAAACCTTTAAACTCGGCTACATCTTCGGCAAGCTTTTCGGTTTCTTCATATCCGTTTAAAGAATACAGTAAAACATATGGCTTCTTCTCTTTTTTTGTCACCATACAATCAAAATACTCTCTGCCCGCCAATATTGTTGGGTCTGCAACAACTTCAATACTCTTGTCACAAAGATTTTGCAAAATATCCTTTGCCTGACTTTCACGAACTGAAATCGCATCAATTCCATTGAGTAAATGATTCAAAATATAACTTTGTGTATTAGTAATTGAATTTTTCCCAATACTTGCCGCATAAGATATCACCTTTGCACTGTCAGCAATATCAAATTTCCCAAAATATGCTTTATCAAAGCCATTTGTAATATCCGGGTTCCAAATTTGGTCACTACCCAAAAAAAGAGCATCCGTCCTATAATTTTTTAAGGAAGATATATTAATAATATGTTGAGATGATAGATTAAAATATTTATTTTCATATTCAAAAAACCGTTGCTTTTTCTTTTTAAATGAACTTGATGAGAATAGTGTTGTTGCAACAGAAAATACAGAATAATAATTAATAACGTTATATTCTCTTGTCAAATTATTTGGTCTGTAATCTAATATTTCAACTTCGTCAAAAAAATTTTTTAACACCTCTTGCAATGCATAAGCCTGCAAAACCGCACCATAATTCGGCACACAATGAAAAGTTAAAATACTTGCTTTTTTATTCATGATAATTTCCTTTATATTTTATATGATAAGCTATACAAAACAATTTAGGTGAAATCGAGCACATCAAAGTATATATTTTCTGCCGTTTTGGAACATTGTTTGAACATAAGGCATATAGCAATACTTCTTTTGCCTTTTTTTTCAACACTTTAGATTCGCTCTTTTTATATTCACCGTTTGCCAATATAACCAGTAAATGATTAAGCAAAAATACAGGAATGTACTTTGCTTCTTCTAAATAATTTAATTTGTTTTTTTCTAAATATCTGTTAACCTTTTCAGGAATTAATAAACATGTTAGTTGTTTTTCATTAAGAGGGGATTTACTCGCACTACCAATAACCGTTCTGTAATGATAAAATGGTTTATTTAAAATTACTATTTTATCCAAACAAGTTAATGCACGAAAATTATATTCCCAATCTTCTAATGTACTTAATTCTGTATCAAAAAAGCAATCTTTAACTTTTTCTCTTTTTAATATTCCTAACCAAGAAGCTGCCAAAAAGTCATAATGCAGTTGCCTTTTCACCAATAAATCAGATTTAATTATTTGGGGGAAATTCTCATTTACAGCACGGCATATTTTATCCTCATTTTTAAAATACCTGTCGCAGAAACAAGCATCGGCGTTATTTTTTTTCGCAAAATCATACATATTTTCCAATGCGTTTTTTTCAAGCCAATCATCACCGTCTACAAAGGTGATAAATTCACTCTTTGCTACTTTAATTCCTGCATTTCTTGCAGCACTTACACCCGAATTTTCTTGGTGGATAACAATTACATTTTTGTTTTTATATTTATTACATATATTTAATGAATCATCTGTCGAGCCGTCATCAACTAATATAATCTCAAAATTAGATATCGTTTGAGATAAAATTGATTCAATACACTCATCTAAATATTTTCCGACATTATAAACTGGTATTATTACGCTTACTAATGGTTGCATAATAAGTTCTCCTCTCAACAACATCATCTCCTCTGTCCAGCTCACCAAATACTAATCCCCAAAACATACATAAGAATATAAAATGAGTTGGATATATAATTAAATGAGCAACAGCCGACATACAAATCATCAAAACAAGTGAAACAGCGTAAGGAGCGGCAAGCTGTGGAATATATGCTTTTACTTTTTTAAAATATTTGAACAAGCTGCACCAAAATGCAATATAAATCAGGCTTCCGATTATACCATAATCATAAATAACTTCAAGCACATCCGTATGCGCACTTAATTCAAGAGCCGAATCGGTATATACGGCATTAAATCCGTGGCCAAAAATCAAGTATTCGGGTTCTGAATCTTTAATCATTTGCCAAGTGTATTTCCAAATTTCTGTTCTGCCTGAGCCATTATCATCTTCAATTGAATTCATCCTGTCAAGTATTGCAATTGAATGAGTCGAAGTATAATATACAAAGAAAACATAAAGAGCCACAAAAAGAATTAAAAATCCGAATATTAAACGAATTTTTCTTTTGCTAAAAAAACGACCCTCTGAATATTTGATATCATATATAAAATAAACAAATATACTCAATATAATGGCAACAAAACCCGTCCTTTTGACTGATAGCAAAACAGTAGAAAAAGATATTAAAACAAGTAACCATTTTAACCATTTCTTTTGTATCATAAACGCAAACGGCAATAAGAACAGCGCATAATACGCAGTACTGATAAGTGCAATGCCTTGTCCGTCGCTAAACTGTTTCACTCCCAAAAACAAAAATGAGTAAATAGGTATTGTAAGTGCCAGCCATTGAGACTTATACAGCAAATTATTATGTTTTAAACTAAGTAAATATGAAAATGTTAAAACAGCCACCCATAATAATGATTTACCTATTTGTAATATACCATACTGAGATGATTCACCGCTGTTTTCAATATATGTAGGAATTATAGTAAATAAGATAAATAGCCCTAAAATCAATAATACATTATCTTTCTTTACACAACTTCTGAATAAAGTAAAAAAAAGCAACGCACAGCCAAATACGGCTATAATAAGTGTAATCCAATCTCTAAAAGGCAGAGCTGCAGAAAACACAGCAAGCATATTGCCCATAAAGATATATGATATCAGCATCGACAATATCAGAAATCCTATATTATTTAATTTTATTGATATGCCTTTATTCATTCATCTGTTCCTTATTTTAAAATCAACTATAAATTTTTTCTAATTCCTTTACCGATGATTTAATATCAAACCCATATTTAATCATCTCATCTGCACTTGCAAAACGGTCTGAATTAATCTTCGACGAAGTAACCGCCTTAACCCATTCTTCTTTTTTTAAAGGAATATATTTTACATTTTTTGAAAAATCCAATTCCTTTGTTATTGTATCGGACAATAAAACGGGTAATCCTGACATTAAAGCCTCAACAGCCACAACAGGAAATCCCTCAAAAAGTGACGGCAAAATCAAAACATCAAAACCTTGATATAAATCACAAGCATCATCTCTTCTGCCTAAAAACTCGACATAATTGTTCATTTTATTATAAGAGACAAATTCCTTTAATTCACTTTCCTTGTCACCGTTGCCAGCAATAAGTAATTTTACCGAATTATTATTTTTATACACATCACGCATAAAATCCAATGCAAAAAGATAGTTTTTTTGTTCACTTAGGCGTCCAACCATACCTATTACAAAATTTTTTTCAACACCTAATTCTTTGCGAATCATGTTTCTCTTTTCAATATTAAACTTGAATTTATCACAATCAATTGCGTTCGGCAATACAACGGCTTTGCTTCGCTTCATATTAAGCCTTCCAAAAACTCTTTTGCCTGCCTCATATCCGCAAGCTACTAATTTTGTTGCATAAAATGAATTTAATACACATCCTGAAACACGTCGAATTTCATCTTTTAAATTATTCGATGGAGAAGTCGTGTGCGAATGAGCGATTCGGCATTTTATTCCTACTTGTTTTGCAACTATTAAAGCTATATACGAAGTTTCATTTTCATGAACATGCACTGCATCATAGTGATTGCTTTCTAAAAGCTTTTTAAGCTCATTTTCATAATTTTTAATTCCTTCTGACTTCAACGGCAAAAAAAACAGTTTACATCCCAAAGCCTTAAATGCCTCTGCATTTTGACCAACAATATTTGTTGTAAGTGCTATATCAAAATGATATTTGGTTTTATCTAAATATGTATAGTAATTTAATACAACACTTGAGATACCGCCGGCATCTGCTCCTGCCATAATGTGCAAAACATTATACATTAATACAATTCCTCACCAATAATAATCAATTTATGTAATTATTTATATCGCCAATAAATTTTTTTGCTTTTTCTCGTTCCTGCTCCAAGCGCTTATTAACATTAGAATAATCGATTTTTATTTCGGACTGCTTCTTTAAGTCGTCCTCATTAGAAATCATTCTGTTCTCCAAACCGGTTACCTTTAATAAACTTTCAATTCGAGAATTAAATTCATTTCTCGGAACAACAATAAATTGCCTTTCAAAATTCACAGAAAATGCTAATCCGTGAAATGAATTTGTCACTACAAAATCAGCATATGCAAAAAGCGACAAAAAATCACTTGGGGTACGATGGGTAAACATTTTATCTACTTCCTTAGGCTTTTTCATATCCCAGCATATTTTTACTAATTTCAATCCTTTTTCATCTGCAATTTTTCTTGCATACTTAGTTGCATTATTATCCTCATTATACAAAAGCATCAAAATTAAGTACGGCTCTTTCACAAGCCTTTCGGATGCAATTTCAAGCCATTCGTTTTTTGATATCTGCAATGTCGGATCAATAAGCTGAACACAATTGCTTATCCCTAAGTCTTCAACTATCTTTTTCGCACTGTCTTCTCTGACCGAAATAGCTTTGTATCTATCTAAATATTTCTTTGTAATACTTATCTCATTATCATCTAACTTGTTCTTTCCAAAACTTGAAACAAAAGCAATTCTTGTAGCATCTTCAGGTAAAAAATCAAGAAAAAATCCTCGATCTATTCCTTCATTATATACGCTGTTCCAAACCTGATCGCTTCCGGTAACATACATATCTGCCTTTGGCGGATTTGCATCAAGGTCTTTTGCATCAATATATTTTTCTGATGTCAAATGAACATATTTATTTAAAAAACTTCCAAAAGTAAGTTTCTTCAATAACACAGAAAAAAATTTCGCTGATAAATAAAGGGCTTTAAATAAAATGCCTGAATTAAAATCATTCGGAACACCAAAAAACAAGCGTTTATTTGTCCGCTGAGGTGTAATATAATCAATAACCTCCGCCTCATATCCTGCATTCTCAAAAACTTTTTGGGTTGCATAGGCTTGTAAAACCGAACCGTAATTAAAAACTCTGTGCAAGGTAATTATAGAAATTTTCACAAGCTGCTCCTATCCGTTATCTTATTGATAAATATATATTTAAAAATTTTCCGGTTATTTTAATGCCAAATATTTTATATGAATAGTTTATACATTTGCTGGCAAAATCTTTTCGATAGCCGAAAACCCAATTGCGCTTTTTTAGCACTTCTGAAACTAATTTTCTGTTATCTAAAGTAAGCCTGTCATAATAAAGAATCAAAAATCTTGATACGTATTCCATATAGCAACAAATCATTGTTTTTTTAGATACATCATCAATATTTACTGCATAATCTGTCCATTTTATAAATGTTTTTAATATATCAAGTACGTTTTTTTCCTTAATAGAATTTGAAACGGAACCGTTTCTTGCTTGTCGATAATAATAATACTTATATGGACAATAAGCAAATGATTTTGCACAAATAAAAAGTCTGATGCACCATTCTAAATCTTCCGACAACAAATCTTTTTCAAATTTCAAATCGTTATCAATAAATAATTGCCTTTTCATTGCTTTTGAACAAGCACTTGCGGGATACTTAGGTAAATTTGACAAATATTCATATATTTTTTCTCCCTTTAGTGTATTGATATTCTCATCAACCCCATCTGACAAGGAAATAATATTACCGTTATTGTCAAAATACTTATAAACCTCTAACATAACAATATCCGGAAATTCTTGATTTATTATCACTTCTTTTATTTTAGAAAGAGAATTTTCTTCAATTTTGTCGTCACTGTCAACAAATAATATGTAATCACCCTCAGCACTCTCAAGCCCTGCATTACGTGCATCAGATAAGCCACCGTTCACCTTATGAATAACAGAAACATTAGAGTGTTTTTTTAAATACTCATCACATATTTGCCCACTGTTATCTGTTGAGCCATCATCAACCAAAATTATTTCATAATCAACATTTTTTTGATTTAAAACGCTGTCTACACATTCGTTTAAATATTTCTCAACATTATAAACGGGAATTATAATACTAAACGTCATTTTATTCTCCATGAGTTAATATAATCTTTCAATTGTATTTTCTACTACTTTTTTCTTATCAAAAACTTCTGATATATGTTCATATGAAGCTTTACCCATTTCAACCTTTTTTTCATAAGGCAATTCAATAAACATTTTTAGCTTTTCATACAAATCATCTGCATTTCTCGGTTCAACAAGGTAACCGGTTTCACCGTCAACTACAGCCTCCAAGCAACCGTGAATATTACTTGTTATAATCGGTCTGCCCATTGCACCGCATTCAAGGTTTGTATTTGCCATTCCCTCATGCCAGGACGGAAGAACAAAGCAGTGAGAATTTTCAATAAAAGGTCTTACATCATTATGATATCCATGATATTCAACTATTCCTTCTTTTGACAAGTCTAAAATAGTTTGTTTATAATCATCTTCAAATCTACCAACAATATCAAAATGAATGTTTTTAAATTGAGATTTTATTTTTTTTGCCGCTTTGAATAATTCATCAATTCCTTTTTCTTTCATAACTCTGCCTATGAATAAAAAATGAATTTCATTTTTCTGTTGAGGATACGACTCAAATTTGAATTTTTCCAAATCAACACCTGCACCATTAAGTACACATGTTTTTTTCTTATCAACAATATTATAGTTTACAATTGTATCTCTATTTTCAACATTTTCAAAAAAAACAGTTTTAGCCTTCTTTATTCCGAACTTATATAAAATTATGACTAATTTCTTTAGTAATCCATCGCTTTGAAAAGCAGTACCTAAACCTGTAATATTTACACAATACGGTATGTTTTTCATTCTGCAAATTAATCCGGCATATACATTAGGCTTTATTGTGTATGTAATCACTAAATCGGGTTTTTCGGATTTAATAATTCGGCTGAAATCATTTAACAATTTTAAATCTTTTAACGGATTAATGCCTCTTCTTTCCATTAAAACATAAAAAAGATTGCATCCGTAAGATTTTAAGTCATCTTCATTTTGAATTTCAATTTCGTCAACTGTTTTTGGCACAATTGCATTTACAATATGACCTTGATTTATTAACTTTTGTATAAGCATACCTCTAAAAGTATTTAAACCCGAGGCACAATTGCATATAATTAATATCTTCATAACTGCCTTTTACTAATTTATTATTTTCAATACAGTATATTTGTCAATGTTGCCATTTCATATGTATTAATAATAGCAAGGCACAAATTAACTGTATATCTTATCTTTAAAATGTATTCTATTTATTGATTTTATCACTTTTGTGTTTATCAACATATTTGGAAAATTATTAGTTTCTCTTTTTACGACAACAAGCAAATTAAAAATGCTTTTTTATTGTATGGCATTCTTTTACAAATCAAATTTTCAACTTGAATTGTTGACGAGTTGTTGTCTTTAAATATAGATTTTTTTAAAATACATATCTTAAAAAAATCATTTAATCATAACCTCATTATATTTCATCATATATGTATTATTTTTGTAATTTCCGATTACACAATCGTTTGCATTGCCTTTAAGATTATTAACAATCAAAGACATATGGTCACTGCCACTTTCATATGCGTGTGGATAATCACAACCCCAAATCATCGCATTCTGATAACCCATCAATAAAATTGAGCCATCAGGGTGATAGTAATGCAAATTAACTTTATTTTTTTCTTGTTTTAAATTTTTATAATGCGGGATTGAGTTTCAACAATTCACCAAACTGTTCAATTCTTTTGATAAACTTGAAATAAGCATAAATAGTCCCTTTCAAAATAGTTATATATATTCGCCTGCTGTTATTCTAAATACACTACCCGTCATCATCGACGATGAGTCAGACAACATATAAATCACGCCGTCTATATAATCGCTTCTTTCGCACATTCTTCCCATAGGTAACACAGAAGCGGCTCTTTTTCTTAATTCAAATTCATTTTCACCATTTTCTTTCCTTAGCGCAACTTCACCTTCTGTAGGAGTCCAGCCAAGAGTCAGATAATTACATCTAATATGTTCATTCGCATAATTGTGTGCAATATGTTCCATCAAGGTCAATAAAACGCCTTTGGAGCAAGCATATGCAGCTCTATCTTTTTGTCCACTCCAAGCATGCGCCGATCCTGTCAAGACAATGGATCCGCCACCATTCATGCGCATGTATTTTATTGCATTTTGGCAACAAAAAAATGCAGACTTAAAGTTTATATTCATCACTTTATCAAATGTTTCTTCATTGCAAGAATCAAGCGGTGATATCGGAGTAACACCGGCATAATTGAAAAAGCCATCGATTTTTCCAAATTTTTTGTATGCCTCATCAAAAAGTTTTTTACAATCATCGACATTACTTAACTCAGTATATACAAAAATACCATCTGAACCATTTGCTTGAATTAACTTTATAGACTTTTTAGCAGCTTCTTCGTCACGACCGCCAATTACAACCTTTGCACCTCTTAGCGCACACTCTTCAGCAATTGTTTTACCAACACCCTTTGTACCTCCGGATATTACAATCACTTTGTTTTTTAATGATAAATCCATATTTTATAACTCCAATGCTTTAGTAACATCGAAACCATTTAATAACATTTCATTGCCCTGCTTATCGTATACTTTAATATTATCCATATAATATTTTAATTTTTGAGCCAATTCTTCTTTCGTGTCACAAACCAAATACATTCTTGTTAAAACCTGCTTTTCAGTACCGATAACATCTTGAGAAACTTTATCACCTGGATACAACCTTTGAACGTTTGCGACTATACAATTATCATTTAATGCTTCGTCCAATCCTTCGATTCGGTCAACAATGCCTTTTTTTAATAGTAGCCATAAAGTTGCCGCATGTTTTCCTTTTAAATACGGATCATCAACTTCTGATAAATTAATATCACCTTCTGAACCAGTAAGAGCAAAATTAATCAACATTTTTCTTTGGTCAAAGCCGTGAACGGCCTTCATTAAAAGATGTGGTGCCTCGCCTTGAAGTCTAAAACCAGTATCATATACATAAAACTCTCCATCTTCATAAAAAGCAGAAAGCATTAGTACACCATTTTTGATACCAATATCCTTAAACATTCTGCATGCATTATCATGCATTCTTTCAAAATATTCATCAATATGCTTTGAAGGATATGTTCCACCCAAACACACTCTACTTAGTCCTGGTTGCTCGTCCGTGGTATACCTATCATAAATACACGAAGCACTGCATACGCCATCCTTAAAAGTGTAATACATACCCATATCTTCACATTGCATATATTTTTCTACGATAAATCTTTTTTTATTTGAACATTCTAATGCTTTTTGTACACCTAATTTTAATTCTTCCTTATTATAGCAAACGGTCATTCCTACACCACCGCCATTATCAACTGGCTTAATCATAACTGGAAATTTTATTTTTGCTATATCTTCATCTTTCATTTGAGCATCAAGATAAAACTCTGGTATACCATGTATTCCATATCTTTCGCAAGTCGCTTTAAAACTATCTTTAAAAGAAAACACATCCACAATTTTTTGAGAAGCATAGCAAGGTAAGTCAAGAGCATCACATACTTTGCAATACGCTGGAACAAGAATATCTGCCACACCAACAAGAACGCCGTCAACTTTTTCTTCTTTAGCAAGATTAATTAAACCCGGAACATCCATTCCATCAACATCAGAACTTTTCCATGCAACTTTTTTTGCAGCATCAGTATGTCTACCGCTTGCTACAATTGTCTTAATTCCCATATTATTTGCCATTTCTACAAGAGGCACCGTTTCCGGATTTCCACCTAATATTAACAATTTTTTTCCTTCAAAATTCATAATTCATTCTCCATTTTATATTTCAATCATTTCACCCATTGCCATAATTATAAGATCTTTTTGTGGGCACTGTTTTTTTATTAATTCAATAAACTTTCCGGGATTCCCTCCATGAGATGCAAACATCCCATAATGACAAGGAATTGTAATCTTAGGGTTAACAGCCTTGCACAATTCAACGCACTCTTGCTCATTAAGATTTCCATAAGCTCCATTTATAGGAGCAATCATAACATCAATATTGCCATTTTTCAGAATTTCACCAACTCTATCAAGCCTTAAACAAGTATCACCGGTTTCGTATATTCTTTTATTATCTACTGTTATAATTACGCCTACAGCATCAGGAGCCCCTTCACCATGATCACAATTCACAAATTCAATTGAAAAATCACCACACAATTTACAATCACCAGGTTTAACATAGTCTACATTTGAATTTGTAATTTCGGATTTTTTAACCAGTTTTTCACACTCCATTGATGCAAACATATGTGTTTTTGTATTTGACATTATTTGAGGTATGGAGTCGACATCATAGTGATCCCAATGTGGGTGGGTCGCAATAACGCAGTCAAATATCAAGTCAAAAGGGTTAAGTATTTTGGGAAGTAATCGTTTAAAACCTATATGTCCCTCCAACCTTTCAACACATTCTGAAAGGTATAAATCAATAGCCAATAATTGACCAGATTTACTTTTCAAAATATACCCTGCCTGACCAACCGAAAAAATATAAGTCTTTCCCAACGGTGCTGTTAATATCTTTATAGCAAAGTCATTCATTTTATTATAATTTCCTCCACTTTATCATCATTACCCATAAATTCTTCCATAGTTGCACTTGTTTCAGAACTTATTCCGTCTCGTTTAAAAACATTTATTACTGTCATGAACAAAATTTTTATATCCATAAAAAGCGAATAGTTGTCAACATATTCCACATCAAGGTTAAATTTTTCCTGCCAGCTTATAGCATTTCTGCCGTTAACCTGTGCCCAACCCGAAAGACCCGGTCTAACCTCGTGACGCCTATGTTGATGAGCATTATATCGAGGCAAATATTGAACAAGCAACGGTCTTGGTCCAATAACCGACATATCGCCCTTAAGAATATTAAACAGTTCGGGAAGCTCGTCAATACTTGTTGAGCGAAGAAATTTTCCGAATTTTGTAAGTCTGACCTCGTCAGGCAAAAGTTCGCCGTTTTCATCTCTTTCGTCAGTCATTGTTCTGAACTTCATCAATGTAAATATCTTTTCATCTTTACCCGGTCTTTCTTGTTTAAACAACACCGGACTTCCAAGTTTTATTCTTACAAGAATTGCTATTACTAAAAGCAACGGAGACAAAACAATTATAGCCAAAAGTGAAGATACAATATCAAAAAATCTTTTTACGTACTTGTACATTTGTTTTTCCTTTTATTCAAAACATCTCTTAATTATTTCAATTACTCTTTCCTGCTGCTCTACGGTCATTTTATTATCGCTCGGAAGGCAAAGACCACGACTGAAAATATCCATACCTACATCCAAAGCATCGCCGGCGATATAAGCATTTGTTCTTGCTCTGCCGTTGCCATCCTTAGTTATAAAACCATTCATTCTGTAAATCGGTTGCATATGCATAGGCTTCCAAATAGGTCTGCCTTCTGCATTAACCTTAGCAAGTACATCGAGAATTTCCTGAGGGCAGGTTTTGCCTTTTTCGCTATTGTAGCAATAATCTTTTTCGCCACGAACCTGCTTACACATTGCATCCTTGTCAACAATCAAACACGAAAGCCAAAAGTTAGGCTCGCTATTTGCTTTGTCATAAGGATTCATTGAAACGGGCAAATCTTTAAATGCCTCTTTATATCTCATATAAATTGCTTTTTTTTGAGCAATATGCTCTTCAAGATAAGGGATTTGACCACGGATTACACCGGCAATTACATTACTCATTCTGTAATTATAGCCAAGCTCTTCATGCTGATACCACGGTGCATTTTCTCTTGACTGAGTAGACCATTTACGAACCTTATTGGCAGCCTCTTTACTATCTGTCAAAAGCATGCCGCCGCTTGAACCTGTAATAATTTTATTGCCGTTAAAACTGATACAATTAAATTTTCCGAATGTACCCGTCTGTTGACCTTTATATGTAGCACCGAGCGATTCGGCAGCGTCCTCAACAATAGTTGCACCGTGCTTATCGCAAATAGCTTTAAGTTCATCAACCTTACCCGGAGTACCGTAAAGATGAGCCATAACTACAACCTTAACTTGCGGATAAATTTCAAAAGCCTTTTCAAGTGCAACCGGGTCCATATTCCAGGTGTCATACTCAGTATCAATAAATACAGGCTCTCCGCCCTCATAAACAACGGGATTAACCGTCGCATCAAATGTCATATCGGAGCAAAAAACTTTGTCGCCAAGCTTAACACCGGCAAGCTTAATTGCAAGGTGAAGCGCAGCAGTACCTGCCGAAAGGGCAACTGCATACTTGCAACCGACTTTTTCGCAAATTTGCTTTTCAACTTCATTTATATTTGCACCGACTGTTGACATCCAGTTAGTGTCGTATGCTTCTTTCATATATTTAAGCTCGTCACCGTGCATAGTCGGTGATGAAAGCCAAATCTTATCGTAAGACATATACATTCTCCTTTGATTACTTTCAATCGTAAACTTTACAATAAAAAAAGACTTTTTGACACGGGACATCGGTTGCGTTTTGGCCGCAACTATTTCAAGCATCTAAAGTCTTTAAAATACATATAAACTTCAACTGCACAATGCAATATACTCCCCAAGCAACGCAAGAAACGCTGTGTCAATTCATACCCAAAAATATCACATTATTAATTAGATTATAATTTATAGTTATTATATAGCATACCTAAATGTGTGTCAACAAAAAATTATCAAATTCGATATATTTATGTAACAACATGACATATAATTTGCAGAATATACTGTATTCAAATAAATTTAGTTTGCATTTTAAATATTTTTGTCGCATAAAAGAAAACAGCCACCGAAGTGACTGTTTAATATTTGTTATTACCCTTTAGCACTGATGTACCCGTATTCATTTTTACAAATTCCGGCAGCATCTAATATTGAAGAAATAACAAAAATCGGATCATACGATGATTCACCGTCAAATTTTCCAAAACACTCTTTTGCAACATAATACGCAAGGGTACCATCGGTACACTTGCCATAACCGACTTTATTGTTTCTGCAGCCGCCTTTTTTCACTCTGCCGCCATTTTCTTTAATAAAATCAACTATACCGTCAAACCAACTGAGTTTTAGCTCAATTTTCCCATTATTAAGTGCCGTATAACTGTAAAAATATTTATCATCTTTTGACAATAATATTTCATGCTGTTTGCCTCGCAAAGTAGTTACAACCATTTTATTACCACTCGCCTTGTACAATTCCTTTAATCTTTCGCTTACTTTTTCGTTCATTTTAGTTTCCCCTTTGTTAAATTTAATAATGTTTTTAATAAGTTTTTTATCGAGCCTGAATTTGCGACATAAATTTCGTAAATACCGGTGCTTGAATTTATTATGATTTTACGCTCAGCGGATTTACAAGTAAAAATGTCGGTTAATACATTCATTTTATCAACTTCTCATATTTATCATAAACCGACAAAAGTTTTGCGGTTGCCATATCCTTAGTTTTTAAATATTCAATATGCAAGCTCGTTGCTTTAAGTGCTTTTTGTAAACCCTCAAAGCCGTACTCGTTACGAATTAAACTAAGGCACAAATCAAGTGAATCTGCACTCAGAAGTCTGTTAAACTCTTCGCCTTTGAGCATTTGAGTTATTGAGTAAATGTTCATTTTGGCGGTGTTGAAATTCATACCTGTTTGGTCAAATACTTCTTTTGCAAGTTCATTAGTATCTAAATATTCATTTTTGTATGCTTGCTTTGCTTTTTCGTAGCAAAGTTTTGTCATTTCAGGCGTAACCTTAACATTACGCTTTGGCTGAACTTCGGCTTGAAGATTTCCGTTTTTGATAACTTTTTTTAGTTCTTTAACTTCTTCCTCAAGCTTTTGAACTCTTGACATTAGCTCTAATATTATTGTTTCGTATTGCATAGAAATTTCCTTTCAATCATTTATTCCACATTTATGTTAGCATAAATCAAATTTATTGTCAATATAAATCTTGAATAAATTACAAATAAATCACAATAAATGCGATTGCAATTAAGATAAAATAATAACGCCCATCAATGATGAGCGTTAAATTATTGTTCTAATGTTAAGTGTTTGTTTAAGTTCATTTTGCCATAATTATTGCCCTTTTCATTTATTCTATTTATATTATCGCACTTTGTATTAACAATAGCGATACAATTTAACCGGACAAACAGTAAAATCAAACCGGACAAATGCAAAAATTTAACCGGACAGTTGAAAAATCAGTATTTTTGATAAAATTTGAGTGGACAAAATTCGATTAGTTTTACCGGACACAATTTATATTTAAGCGGACAAAATTTGCCGTTTCGCTGATATATAAATGTAAGTTCCAACTTATATTTATATATTATATATTAGTCATTCTTCTTATTAGTCATTCTTGCCTGAACAGAATTAACATTCTTAACTATGATTAAGTCTTATAAGTTATATATTATAGGGGATAACAAAAAATCAAATATGTAAACTGCTCGATTTTTTTATTTTTATCGGGCATAAAATATTTATCAAATCACGATTAAACAATATCACCGAACAAAATTAAATAAAAATACATCATTATCCGATTGGTTTTCGCTTGAAAATCAATCGGCTTTTTGCGTTTAAGGAGGTCAAAATGTCATACTGTCAGAAAAAGTAATAAAACAATATTAATACAAAGCCTTAATTTTCGTTGTTATTTTGCACAAATATCAAACAGCAATTTTGCAATATCATGTGAATTTTGGAGAAATATTGAATATTTTTCTAAAAAATCGAAATATTTGCGATATATACAATGAAAGGAGAAAAAAATATGAATATTATAAACACAACTTACTCACCATATCTACCTGAATTAAGGCTGTTCAGAGACGAAGTCAAAAGACTAAAGGACATGAAAGACAGCAAAACAAATGACTATGCATTTTACTTTGTTTGCTTATTTTGCAAAGCTGTTTGCGAAAATGTGGACAGCAAAGGTAAAACAAGTTTAACCGGCAAGCCGCAGCTTTACGTTGACGGTGACAATTTAAGTGACCTGTTCGGGCTAAACAATGATAAAGATACAATGAAAATTCTTGGCGCTTTGAAAAATGAATACAAAGTAATTGATTATGAAGTACTCAAATCAAAGCATAACGGTGCAATTAAAAAGACCGTTTACATACACATCAATTTCAAAAATACTTTTCCAAGCGGTGTTTACTCAAGAAATAATCAAACAGCATTTAACAACGCAATGGCAATTAAAAACGACATAGGCTTTGTGACATTCAGCAAAAAGCAATTTTACAATAGCTTTTATGAGAATGCCGGCAATAAGCACAGCTGTCGTGATTTATATTTACTTTGTAGGCTGAGGACGACATATAACGACCCTAAGTTTTCGGCAGTAATCCCGAATGAGCTAAAGGGCAAGGCAATTAGCCTATGGAAAGCGAAAGACAAAGACGGCGATAACATAACCGTCTGTTACAAAAGAGAAAAGGAATTTGCAAATATATTGGGAGTGTCCGAAAAATCCATAAAAAGATATTTTGTCGCATTGGAAAAAGCAGGAATGATTAAGCACTATTACAAAATTAAAAAAGGAATTGTTGTGACATCAACATATCTTGAAACACTACTCACGGAATAAAAAGCAAAATTTCACCAAAAATAGTAATGAAAGGAAATGGTTTTATTTACACAAAAGAAGAATTAGAACAATTAAAAAATGTGAACATTGACGATTTGGCAAATGAAAATTTAGCTGACATTGGCAGCATAAAAATTGACACAAAAGAGCCGATTGAAAAAAGATGCGAAAAGTATTTTGACACGGTCAAAAATCCTTATGCTTTTCGTGTTGGCAAGGTCGGTGTCAAGGTAAATTTTGTCGGCAATAATGATTTTGCAAACTCGCTTGCAAATTTGGCAAGCATAAATTAACAGGAATTGGAGGTTGAACAAGGTGGTGCGATATGCTAAAATCAAGGCGTGCAGAGTGCATATCGTCAAATTCTTGGAGGATATGCAATGAAAAAATATGATGAATTTTTAAAAGAGAATAAAGCTAAAAAAATCTGGAATGCCGCCGTTTATGTTCGACTCTCCAAAGAGGACGGAGATAAGATTGAGAGCGACTCAATCACTTCGCAAAAAGATATTTTGAGCGAATTTGTAAATCATAAAGATGACATTAAAATTTCCGATTTTTATATTGATGACGGATGGTCCGGCGCAAATTTTGAGCGACCGGCATTTAGCCGAATGATGAGCGATATTTACGCTAAAAAAGTCAACTGCGTGATAGTAAAGGACCTTTCTCGTTTTGGCAGAAACTATGCCGATTCAAGCCGATATATTGACGATATTTTTGTTAAGCTGAATATCCGATTTATCGCCTTAAACAGCGGCGTTGACACGATTTGTGAGCATACAAATCCTGCCACTCAGTGCATTACCGTCGGAATTCAAAATGTCATTAACGAAAGCTACATTGCCAACACTTCCGTCAGTATTCGTGGGGCGCTTGACATCAACCGAAAGCAGGGCAAATTCATCGGTTCTTTTGCCACTTACGGCTATTTGAAAGACCCTGATGACCACCATAAATTGGTAATTGATGACGAGGCGGCAGAAGTTGTCAGAACGATTTTTAAATGGTTCATGGAGGGCAAAAGCGTTATAGGAATCACAAAAAATCTCAACTCTCTGGGCATACCGAATCCGAGCGAATACAAACGTCAAAAAGGCTTTAACTACAAGCATACGAACAAAAATAACGACGGCTTATGGTGCGACTCGACCGTTCGCAGAATGCTTAGAAATCAAATGTATATCGGCAATATGGTGCAGGGCAAGAACACAAATTTAAGCTACAAAATCAAAAAATGCAGGGCAAAGCCTAAGGAAGAATGGATAATTGTCGAGGGCACGCACGAACCGATTATTGACAAAGAAACTTTTGAAAAAGCGCAGTCGCTTTTTAACAGAAACACTCGAACTTCGCCAAAAAAGACGGAGGTTGACCTGTTTTCCGGCTTTGTAAAATGTGCAGACTGCCACCGTTCTATGAGCAAAAAGGTTAATAATCACGCTTACGGGGTTTACAAGTATTACCGTTGCGTCACAGCAAGCAAAAAGAGCAAAACTGCCTGTTCGCCTCATTCAATTCGCATTGATGTGCTTGAAAAAACGGTGCTTTCGTCTATTCAAAATATGATTGACACGGCTGTTGAGTTTGAAAAAATTCTTGATAAAATCAATAAACAAGCAGTGAAAAACGGCGATACGCTTACCAAAAAAGCACTCGATAAGCTGAAAAGTGACAGAGAAAACATTAAAAAAATATCGCTCGACCTTTACCCCGATTACAAGGCGAATATCATTACACTTGACGAGTATGAGGCGCTTAAAGAAAATATGGCAAGCAAAATTGCCGACTTAGACATAAAAATTGCGGAATACGAAAAAACAATAGAAACCGAAAAATCGACTCAAATAAATCAAAGCGATTTCATCAAAAAATTTACGCAGTTCGGCAAAATTGATAAACTGAATCGTCCGATTTTATGTGAACTCATTGACTCGATTCTTGTCCACAAAAACGGCGATATTACAATCAATTTTAAGTTTATGGATGTTTACGAGCAACTTGTCGATTATCTTAACGAAACAAAGCAAAAATACCTCGCCCACATTGCGTAAAAATTCCGAAATGGGAAAACAAAAATGATATTAAAATAATAATTGACAAAGTAAATTTTGAATTTATTAAAAATATTCTTGTATATTTTGCGAAAAAATATAAGTTTAATAAAAGCATAAGAATTGTTTCAGTCTGACAGTTGAAACCTTTTTTAATCTTCACTAAATTTTCACTATTTTTTCACTATTTTTCATTTCGCAAATTCTTCGCAAAAAGAAAGATATTTATTTGAATAAACGCTGTCTTTTTCCCAAATAAAATCAAAGTCGTGAAGTATTTTAAAATCGTTCAGTTTTATTTTTTTGAGCACACCTGCTTTAACGATGTAGCCCAATCAATAGCTATTATATTTTTCTACAATGTTCTTGCGACTGTTATAACTACCGTGTGCGTAAAAATGGGTGTTGATGTAAAAGCATTTAATCCTGTAAAAGAATTATCCAAATTTATGATTATTATGGCTATGGCTGCAATAGGATTAAACATCAATGTTGTTCAGTTAATAAAAACCGGCGGAAAGCCTTTACTCGTCGGCGGCTCGTGCTGGGTCGGAATTACAGGCGTCAGCCTTGCTATGCAGCATATTATGGGAATTTGGTAAACTATTCAAAACAATACAAAAGGTGCTGAAAAAAACAGTCTAAAAAACACCTTGCCGTTAAGGAAAACGGGACAGATTGCAAAAGATATGATAGTGAAACCTTTGAAATATGTTTGCTTTCAAAAGATAAAAAGATATTAGAATTATAAATTGGACTGATTACATAAAATATAAAATTTATATTTACACGCCAACAATTTCTTCAAAAGTGTTGTAGGAATTACAAAAATGTGATATAGTGCTTATGTATAGTATTTTGGTAAGCATTACAAATGGGGGGGATTATTGTGAAAAGAATCATCAGTATTTTATTAAGTATTTCTCTTGTATTTTCAGTCACTATGTCAACTTTTGTAGTAGATGCCGCAATGAATATCGCCATCTATTATAATGATGCCGAACTTACCGAGACTCTTCATATTACCGAATATGACTCGGCGCAGTTTACAATTCATTGCAATACCGATTTGCCTGCCGGTTCTACGGTTGAGTGGGAGAGTAATATGCCGCTTCTTGCCGATGTTGACGAAAACGGTAAGGTTACGGCTTATGACTATTCAAAAGCCGCAGTAATCAAATATTGGCTTGATAACGAAGTGCGACCTATTCCTATTATAGGTAATGCAACGGCCGACGCTATTGAAAAAGCTTTTGCAAATGCAGGAATTGACCTTAACGACAGCAATCTTAATACCGACTTGGTTGTTGCTATTGTTAAGGGTATTAACCAAACTATTGGTGAACAGCTTGAAAAAATGCTCAATAATATGACCATAACGATTACTGCAAAGCTTTTAAGCGAGGGCGGAAGCGTTCTTGCAACCGACAAGGCAGAAGTTGTTGTTGACCAAAGCGTTGCGGGTAATATTTGGCCTACAGGTGTTCATATTACAAATAAGAAAACCGTGCCTAAAATTGTAGCTGTCGGCAAACAAATTCAGCTTTACGGTGCCGTGACTCCTGTTAGGCTTAAACAGGGGGTTAAGTGGAGCGTAGGTAAAACTATTGACACCGAATCGAAAAAGCACGCAACAATTACTTCTGACGGCCTTGTTACATTTACTTCAGCCGGCAGCGTAACTATTCGTGTTAACCCTGAAAGTAATTTGTACGCCGCAGTTTCGGATACTGTTGATTTTACTGTAGTTCCTGCCGAGGAACTTCCCGTTACAGACTTTTCTATTGGCGGAACTCTTGAAATTAAAGAGGGTGAAACTACTCAGCTTTCTGTTGAAAATGTAACTCCGGCCGGTGCTTACACAGGCAGTGTTGAATGGAACAGTTCGGATACTACAGCCGCAGTTATTACTAAGGATGGTACGGTAACCGCTCTTGACGCAGGTTCAGGTGTTTCATTATCTAAAACCATTACAATTACTGCAACAATAGACGGCGTTACTAAAACCGCTTCGCTTAAAATTAACAGAAACATTATCGGTGAAACAATCAACGGCGTTGAGATAAAAGGCTATGATAATGTTGCTCTTAATGAAACTAATAAATATACAGCAAATATTACTCCGTCAAGGCTTAATTCAAACAGCGGCGTAGTTCGTGAATGGGGTCTTTACGATACTCAAACGGGTGGACTTGTTCTCGCAACTTCTGATTCTCCTGCAAGCAACGGCTTTGCAACGATAGACACAACCGGTAATCTTATTGCGACAGGTGTCGGAATAATTAAAATGTATGTGAAAGTTACATATAACGGCACTTCTATTGAAGCCGAAAAAACAGTTTCTTCCGGTATACCTATCACGAGTTTTTCCCTTTCAAAAGGCAGCGGCTTTACTACAAATGTTTTGACAGGCAGTCGTGATTCTTTCCTCGAAGAGGGTAAAACAGCTAAAATTAATATTACCGATATTTTACCGGCAGACTATGACACTGATTTGCTCAAAAATGCCGTATGGCAAAGTTCAGATCCGTCGGTTGCTTCAGTTGACGCAGAAGGTAATGTTTTCGGTCTTGATTCGGGCGGACTTACTATCTATAATTCAAAATCAGTTACGATTACAGCAATAATCGGTGGCGTTCGTGCATCTATCACATTTAATGTAAGGGGCGCTTCTGTAAATGAACTTGTTAATGCTTCAATAACAGGTAACGATTATGTTGTAAAAGATTTTCCGAGAAGTTATACTTCAATCTTTTCTCCGTCAAGAATTAATGTTAAAAATGTTCACTGGGGTCTTTCAACCGATGACGGAAGCCGTCCGTGGAACTCTGCTTGGAGCAGTACCTCGGGAAATACAGAAAACAGTGTCGCTTCTGTTGATTCAAACGGTAAAGTTACCGGTAAAGCAGCAGGTAAAACAACCTTGTGGCTCTTTGGTAATGAGGGTGTATCTTCTTTTGACGGCTCTTTTGCCGAGGCTTCAAAGAATATTCAGGTTGTGGAAATTTTACCTAATAATATCGCCGTTACCGCTCCTGAAAAATACGATTATGTTGAGGGCGATACCGAGCTTGATTTGACCGGTTTAAAAGTTTCTGCAATATATGACCGTTCAAAACTTGCTGAATATTATCCGGATGCTGAGGATTACGGCGATTCTATTATCAGCGTTGATGTTGACGATTATGAAATCAGCGGTTTTGACCCTACTTTGATTGACAGAGAGCAGTATATTATCGTAACTCTTGTCAGAGCAGGCGAGCAATTACGTTCAGTATTCCCGATTAAAGTTAATTCAAAAGCCGTTGAATCTATCGATATCACTGCTCCTAAATACGCTTATATTGAGGGTACAAAGGAACTTGATTTGAGCGGACTTCAGGTGTTTGCAAATTACAGCAATGCACCGAGGGAAGAAGTGTTTGACTATAAAGTTGACGATTGTGAAGTTGACTACAATAAATTAGACGAAGAACAAACTGCTAAAGTTATTTATACTCACTACGGTCGCTCTGCCGAAGCTGCTTTTCCTATCATTATTTACGGCAAACCTGTAGTCAGTGTTGATACCTCCGGCTATGATGGTTCGTGGACGAGCGGTGATGTTACCTTTACTTTAGACAGTACGCATAAGCTTGACGGCGTTAAATACTATTATAATATCAACGGCGGCGAATGGACTGAAATGAACGGCAATACACTTACCGTATCCGAAAGCACAAATGCCGCATATGCGTTCAAATCTGTTAACAGTGCAGGTATCGAAAGTTATTCAACTCAAAGTTATGCTGTAAAAATAGACAAAACCGTTGCAAGCTTTAATCTTGTTCAAGATGTAACCGAAATTACAAATCAATCTTATTGTGTTAAAATTACCGATTTGCAGGTGGGTATTTCAGGTGTTAAGGCGGTTTACTTAAACGGTGACGCTATTGACAGCCAAAGCGAGTTTACAGTAACTCAAAACGGTGAATATACAGTTAAAGTTGTTTCAAACAGCTTGCTCGAAAGCGAAAAAACTATTAAAATTGAAAATATCGATACCCAAAAACCGACTGTTACAGAAGTAACGGTTGCTCATAAAGATACAAAAGATTTTGCAAGACTTGTAAACAAAATGACTTTCGGTCTTTTCTTTAACAAAACAACGCAGCTTACAGTTAAAGCAGAGGACGAGGGCGTTGCCGGCGTTGATAGAATTGAATATCGTTTTGTTGATGAAAACAAAACTCCTTTAACCGATTGGGCGGTATACGACGATAACAATAAGCCTTTGCAAGATGCGAACTTTAAGGGCTATGCCGAAGCGAGAGCAGTTGATAAAGCGGGCAATGTTTCCGACAGTAAGTTAAATGACGGTTATGTTATCGATGAGCAAGCCCCTACCGATATTGTCATTACTTCCGAAGCCGGAGAAGAAACTTACGAAAGCGATACCTGGACTTCAAAAGATGTTACAATCAAACTTTCTTCAACTGCTTATTCGGGAATTTACAGATATTACTACAGTGTTAACGGTTCAGACTGGACTGAGATAGACGGTGATACCATTACCGTTAAAAATCAAGGCGAATGGAATTATAAATTTAAAGCTGTTTCATATGCTGATAATGAAACCGTTACTCAAAATGATTTCAAAGTGAAAATCGATAAAACCGAACCGGTTGTCCGTGTTGATTTTGAGGGTACATTCGGCAGATGGAGTGCTGACGGTGTTCAGTTTAGTATGAGCATACTTAATCAAGCAATTTCAGGTGTCCGTTACTATTACAGTACCGACGGCGGTAAATCTTGGATACAAGCCGAGGAGGGTTCGATAATCACTATTGACGAAGATGTTGACGCATCATATATCTTCAAGGCAATTAACGGCGCAGGTGTTGAAAGCAATGTTTCCGACAGCTATCGAATTATGATTGATACCAAAAAGCCGACTCTTGAATATACGCTTGAAACCGAAGAAAAAACAGATAAGCCTTATAATGTTTTATTTAATGTTAACACCGGTCGTTCGGGTCTTAAATCTGTAAGCGTAAACGGTAAAGATATAACAGGTGAAAAGTCATTTGAAGTAAGTGATAACGGCAGATATGTTATTGTTATGACAGCAAATAACGGACTTACTTCTACCGAGGTTATTAATGTAAACAATATTATTGAGCCTGAAAGACCCGTTCTTTATGTTACCCCATCGGGAACACTCGGCAGTCAAACCGATAAAATCGTTACATTCACTCTTTCAACTCCAAACGGCGGAAGTGATGTGGTTTATTATTATAACGACGGCAACGGCTGGGTTCAACTTGACGGCGATACTTATTCTGTTTTAAAAACAGGTGAGCATAAAGTGAAATTTAAGGCGGTCAGCGGTGAACTTGAAAGCTATGAAAGTCCTGAATATACCGCAATTCTCACAACAAGCTATTATAAAATCGTGTTTAAAACGACCGTTCTTGAAGCACAAGGATCAACCGAGGGAACAACGGCTCTTTCGGGTGTTAAGGTTTATGTTAACGATGAACTTGTCGGTACAACAAATGATAGCGGCGAAGCTGAGTGTATTCTTAAAGAGGGCGAATATAATCTTCTTCTCGATAACGGTACATTCAACAGACGTGAAATAATAAATGTTACCGATGACAAAACGCTTAATATGCCTATGGTAGCAGTTGACCTTAACAAAGACGGCTTTGTTAACGCAAAAGACTTTTCAATGATTAAAAAGCTTGATAATGCAGAAATTTCATCGCTTTACAGCAAGATATTTAAAAATTTCATTAATGTAAGCGAAAGTTCGTTTGCGTACTCAACAACCGATTAAAATCAAAGATGCTGTAAAAAACAGTCTAAAAAAAGATGACTGCAAGAACTCCGAAAGGAGATGCTTGCAGTCATTTTTTTGTATAATTGAGTTGATGAAAAAACTTTGTAAAACGGACATACGCTTTATAATGACTATGTAAAAAAAGCAATTACTTATATTCGTTGTAACCTTATCATAGCCGAGTGATGAGCCGCTTCGCTGTTTTATATTATTAAGTTTTATTGAGTATCAGTATAATTCTAATGTATAAAGTCATTCATACAAGTCATTTATTTCTTCACAATCATCGATTTTATCTAACCAATACATACCAAGCACTTTAGGCCATTGGTTTGTATTGTAGATAGTTGTTGCATTTATATTGCCCATATGGCAATGAAAGTGTCTGAATTGGCCCAGAATTAACGATAATCTGTTATACTCACACCCATCGGGTTTTTCATATAAATCCTCATCACTTAATGAGTTTAAATATTCCATTATTTTCTCTTTGATTGTTTCAAAATAATCAATTAACATTTCTCGTGATAATACCTTTTGATTATCATAATCATCAAGACTATTTAAATTTGGTTCGTGGAAATCCGGTTCAGTATATACTTCAGGATTGATATACCATTGATCCAAAGAATGTAAAGTATGGTACACATGTTTCCATATTGGCATATCGCATAATATCAAATCCATATCACATGTTTTTAATGTAATCGAAAAATTATAAAACATTAAATTCGTATGCTCAATAATAGTATTTATTAAAATATCATTCATAAATTATCTCCAATCTTATTAATGTAAATACCATTGTGTGATTTTTTTATTTCTCTATTTCCGTTGGCAATTTTAATTGATTATTCATAGTATCTAATTTTTCTATACTTTTGTTTCCTATCAAAGTTTTCAACTGAGATATTGCCATATTATGCAATAATGTTAACCGTTCTATTTGTGAAACGCCTTGATCAATTAACATAGCATTAGTATTTTCTAAATTTGCAAGAATTAACAATTCCTCTATTGAAGCATAATCACGCACATTTCCTTTTTTATCCGGATTTTTAGCCCTCCATTCTGCGGCAGTAAATCCAAACAAAGCTTTATTAAGAACATCCGCTTCACTTGCATATATAAAGCCTTGTTGATTTTGAGGAAGGCTTTCCGGAATCAAATTGTACTTAATTGCATCAGTATGTATTCTATAATTTGTTTTTGCAATAATTCTTCTAACATCCCACTCAAGTGCAAGCTTATGACTTTCATCTTGTTTTAATCGTTGATAGTCTTTGATGACATATAATTTAAATTCCGGCGATACCCATGATGCAAATTCAAAAGCGATGTCTTTATGAGCAAATGTACCTCCTCCGTATCTACCGGATTTAGATCTAATACCTATAGCGTTTGTATTTTTTATCCATTTTTGAGGTGTTAAAACAAAAGAGTTAGAACCAGCTTCCGTTTTAAACTGGTCGAATTCGACCAGTTTAAAATTTGGATTGTTTAATTGCTCCCATAAGCCTAAAAATTCTATGGTGCTTCTAACTCTTAACCAATTTTTCACAACATCCGCCGGGAATTCAGGATTCTTATATCTTGCAATATCTGTAAGCGAAATATAATCTTCTTCATTCGGCTTACTGATAACAGTTATATCAATATTATTTGCAGTAATTTTACTTTCCATATTCATCCACCCACATCACAAATATTAACACATTTAGTATAACATATATCGATACTAAAAACCATATAAATCAAAATTCATCAAGACTTCTTTACAAATGACTATGTAAAAAAAACAATTAATTATATTCGTTGTAACCTTATCATAGCCGAACGATGAGCCGCTTCGCTGTTTTTAGTAATAGTTCCAAGTAACCTTTTTGGCGTCAAGCGTTATTTGGAACATACCATATTTATTATATTTTTTATACTTGCCTTTTTTATCAAAATATACACTGAGTTCGATTTTGAATTCGCTGTATGTCGCTGAGCACGAAACAAACGATGATGAAGTTGCATTGTTAATCACATCGACAAAATTTTCTCGATTAAGGCTCAAGCCTTTGAATTTACCTTTATTGTTAATCGAACTCACAAGCTCAAAATAATTAAACGGCTCATTGTTCATTTCAACCGTCATATCGCAGTGCTTATAGTTTTTATATTTTTCATAAATTTCCTCGTCATAATAATCCTCCTTAAAAACCTCAATGTCAAAAGTGAAAATAAATTTATTATCTTCATTGCTGACACTTTTTAGCTTTTGGTCGTGCAAAACACCGTAGGGATAATTAATGCTCGCCATATCAAATACCGTTTCCATTTTACCACCGCTTTTCAAAACTTCTTATATAGCTGAAATTGTTTAAACATTAGGCTCTTTACGCTTAATTTCAAAAGGAATACCGTTATTATTTACTGCCGGCTTCCTCTAAGGTTAATTATAATATACGCACATATCAAATTCAATACAAAAACATATTGCAATTATCAATACCCGTATGCTATAATATAATCGAACGATTGATTAATAAATGAAATATACAAGGAAATGATAAAATGAGAACGAGAAACGAAAAGCAATATTTTGCCAAAAAGATTGAAATTATGGAAAAGGCATTTGACTGTTTTGCCGAAAACGGACTACACTCAGTCGGTATTCGTGGAATTGCCGAAGCTTGCGGTTGCACATCGGCAACGCTTTATCAATATTTTGACGATTTGGACGATTTAATCATTCAGTCAACTGCATACTGTATGGCTAAGGTTGAGGATGATTTTATGCAAATGGCGCCGACAGATGCAAAGGATGTTATGCGATTTATTGAAGAAATACCGTATTGGACAGCTGAAAAACACGGCAAAAAATACAGGCTTATGTACCAAGTATATACTCACCCAAAATATATTGAGCATGGAAAAAAGTTTTTTGAGGGCGTAAACGAAAGATACACTGCATACGCAAAATCGTTGGAGGCAAAAATAGGAATACCTTATAAAATCACAACCGGGCTTATTTTCATTATTGTCAGAGCCGGCGTGCACTATGCAATGTTTGAGGACGAATATTATTTAAAATCACAAATGGAGGTGCTAAAGCAAAGCGTTATTTTGTTTATGGGAAAATACAAAAACGATTATTTGAAGGGGGAAAACTAAATGAAAAATAAAATAATCAGCGTTGTTATTGCGATATGTTTGGTTATCGCAACTGTTCCTACCATAGTTTTTGCAAGCAACAGTCAAAGCACATCACCTATCAAAATAAGAGTTGCTCCAAGTGAGCACGAAAAACCGGGTTGGAATGTTGAATGGAGTGAGAGTTTTGAGCAAGGCATACCGTCAACATGGCAAAATATTGACAAAGACGGTGACGGCTACAAGTGGTGGAAAGTGAAAGAAGAACCAACTTTTGAACATGTCGATAATTCAACGCACCACGGCGAACAATCAATTCACTCAAATTCTTATTTAAGAGAAGGTACCAAAACACTTGAGCCTGATAACTGGCTGATTTTACCCGAACAAAATCTTAATGCCGAAAAAAATTACGCTCTTACTTTTGATATTGTAGCATTTGACGGAGGGTATCTTAAAGATAAAATCGGTATATATATTTCGACCGACGGCGGAAACAGCTACACCCAGCTCGGTGATGATTTTGATTTAACCCAAAGTGAACTTGGCGACAGCATGGCTGTCAAGGATGTTTGGCAAGAAGTAGAAGTTGACTTGTCTGCTTATTCAGGTAAAAAAGTCAGCATTGCAATAGTTCACCATAATTCCCGTAATGAATATATGGTGGTTATGGACTGTATGTATATGTGGAGCAAGGATAAACACATGCACTGTGTATGCGGCGGCAACACTGACTTTAACGGTCACGACACGCACACAAATGTTGAATGGAGTGAATGGAACAGCACAGATTCTTTACCTACCGCTTCGGGAAATTATTACCTTGCAAACGACATTAATCTTGCTAAAGAGCAGACTGTCAAAAACGATATAAACATTTGCCTCAACGGCAAAACAATAAAGAGCAACACAAGTGCTTATGCAATTACGGTTAAAAACAATGCATCCCTTACAATTACTGATTGCTCAGACAACGGCAAACTTGAATGTTCGATTAAAAACTACGGTTCATTTAATATGTACGCAGGCACACTTCAAGACGGATATAATCTTCGTACAGAACCTGATTCAAAAATGGCACTCAGCGGCAATTCAAAATTCATCGGCGATGTTATTTCAAAAGGAAACGCCGAAACAAAAATTGACGGCAACTCTGAATTTCAAGCCACGCTTATAATTGACGAATTGACAAGCGACAGCCGTGCGTATATCGGTGGTAATGCAAAAGTCACGGGTAAACTTGAATTTTCACAGCCACAGGAAAATGCCAAAATTGAAATAAAAGACAATATGATAATTGACGGTGATATTGAGTTTAATTACTTCACACTTAACAGCAATATTGTCTGCAACGGTAATATAATCAGCGGTATTTTTAAAGGTAATGTTGAAAACAACGGCACAATAACGGGCGGAACATTCTATGGCGATGTTACGGGAAACGGAACGATAGCCGACAGCGCAAAAGTTGAAGTTACGCTTGATTTAGACGGCGGAAACGGTAACGATAAAGAATATATTTTGAGAGGTCAAAAGCTAACATTGCCTACGCCTACAAAAGACGGTTATACTTTTGACGGCTGGTTTAACGGTGAAAATGAATACGATTTTTCTTTACCTGTTATTTCAACGCTTAGCTTGACTGCTCACTGGATTAAAAATCCGACTCCGCCTACTACCGAGCCGCCGACAACGCAACCCACAACTCAACCGACAACGCAATCAACAACAGAATTAACAACGGTGTCAACAACGCAGTCAACAACAAAAAACATTTCGGATAAAAATGTTAACGCTGCCACCGATTACAATGAAAATCACAACACAACCGTAAAATCAACTAAAAACAAAAACAAATCTAAAACTTCACCTAATACGGGCAACAACACAGCACTCGTAACTTCAGCTGCCGTTGCTACCCTCCTTGCCCTTGCTTTTGTAATAACCAAAAAGAAAAAAGATGACTGAACTTAAAAAGCGTTGGAGATAAATTTTAATAAACAACAAAGGCTCAAGGAAAAACCTTGAGCCTTTGTTTTATAAATTATAGTTTATGGCTCCCTTGCAAAGGGAGCTGTCAACTTGTTGACTGAGGGATTGGCGAGCGACTACATGTTGCCCCCACAATATAAATCCCTCCGATTGCTTTCGCAATCACCTCCCTTTGCAAGGGAGGCTTAATAGGTTTAATGATTATAAATTATAATTTAAAACTTAACGCTTGCAAAAACTCCGTAATGGTCGGAAATATATCCTCCGTTCAAATCGTTTAAAACGGTATAATTTGAAGGAGTGCCGCTCGTGAAAATAAAGTCAATCGGTTCATCCCCCGTATAGCAATATCCCCACTCCTGATAAGTTGCGCCTTTCTTTGAAAAATTCGTACTGTCATTAAGAATTTTTGCAATTGTTTTGTAAGCCGCAGAGTCCACAGTCGAATTAAAATCACCTGTTAGCACAATTCTTACATTTTTGCCGTACTCATTTTTTAGTTCTTCAACCTTTTGGCAAACAACATTTGCGCCGAAGTTTAAAGCCTGCTCGGATGCGTTGTCAAGGTGAGTATTTAAGAAAACAAGATTTTTACCCGTTTCTTTTTCAGTCAACACAACATAGGTGCAAATTCTGTTGCAACCTGCCTCTTCCTCTTTGCCGTTTTCGTCCAAATATGTATATTTGCTTTCTTTATTCGGGGTTTGGCTGAGCCAAATCGTATTCTTGTCAAGCAAAGAAAACTTGTTTTTATTCCAAAAGACCGCATTCATCTCGCTGTTTTTTTCTTCACTGTCGCCGCCACGCTTAACGCCGTAGCTTTCATAATCTTTAAGCTCATTTTTAAGGTCACTAAGCCAGTAAGAATTTATTTCCTGAGTGCCAATTAAGTCAGGCTTAACGTCATTCATATAATTTGCAAATCTATTGCACCTTGTCATACTGTCTGTATCTTCAAAACTTGTGCCGAAGGCGGAAGCAACATTAAATGTAACGGCGCTTATGTTTGAACTTTCAACTTTTGGCGCAGTATAAACGACTTTATTTGAATGATAAAAGCAGAAAAGCGAGGCAATAATTGAGCCTGCAATCACAACTGCAATAGCGATGTTATACGGCTTAATTCCTTTTTTGGAAACGATATTGTGCAAAACAAATTTAGCAAGATAAATCAAAAAAGTGATAATCAAACCGATTTTTGCCTTTGCGCCAAAGCCGATTGAAAGAAACGACATCACCGCAAGAACAATAAAATTAAGCGAAAAAGCGATAATATTTCTATTATATCCGCCATTCTTTGCAGTGAAAAGCGAGCAAATTATTTCAGCCAGACTGAAAACAATTACACAAATTATCGAAAGGACTGCAAAAAGATATGACTTATCACTTGCTATCCCTTTAAAATCAAGACCGTGATTAACAATGCTCATTATAAACGAGATGAGCGAAACATTTTTATGCCCTGCCCAAAAAAGCGGCAGGCACATTGAGGCAAGCGGAGTAAAAAAGAGAACAAGCCTTACTATTGTCCACGGTGAGCCTATCGTTGACTTTTTAATATTCAAAAGAGAGTTTTCAAGTTTGCTCCATTCTTTTTCTGCCTTGACTTTATCTTCTTCAAGCTTTTCGTCAAAGCCGTATTGCATAATATTAACGCCGCACTTTGGGCAAGTCGGTTTAAGATAAAACGGACTTAATTTTGCTTGGCATTTTGGGCATTTATTACTCATTTTCGCCACCTCCGTTTATGTTAAGTGCCTCGTTTTCCTCTCTCCTCACTTTAAGTTCAGAGCGAATTTGCTTTAACTTTTTGCCGTTCAAGTCATAAAACGCATAAGGAATAAGAGTAACAAGACCCAAAAGCTTAGGAATGAGTATAAACAGCGCCCATATCCACAAATCTGTATGTTCGCCCTTAACAGCTACCGATTCACCTGCTGCATTTTTAGTGAATGTTAAGCCGATAAGCGGCAAAAGTGCCGTGCCGACAGAAGTTGAAAGCGAGCCGGTAAGTTTGCCCACAAATGTAAGAACGGAAAAGCTGACGCCTTCGTTTCTTTTGCCTGTTTTCCACTCCATATAGTCAACCGTGTCACCAATCATTTCCGTCGGAATAACATTGTTGACTGTTTGGAAGAAAGACTGTAAGAAAAACTGAACCATAAGAAGAAGCGAAACAGCAACAACATTAGTCTTATAAAAACCAAGACCGCAGAAGAATATTATTACTCCTAAAACGGCATTAAAAATAATGTTTGCCATAACTATATGCTTATTGTCAAGCTTTTCTTTAAGCTTTGGAATTAGCAAATATGTAATAAAGCCGAGAAGTGTGCCCGGAAGTGTTATCCACAAAACGGCAGAGTTAAGGTCAAGCACTTCGGAATAGTAATAAGTTTGGAAAACGCCTGATATACCGCCAAAGCTTGAAAGCACATTGCCGATAATTATTAAAAGAAGCGGTTTGTTTTTAACAAGAACTTTAAAATTATCAATAAGCGACGGTTCTTTAACGCTTTGAACTACTCTTTCCCTTGTTTTAAAACCTGCAAGCGAAAAAAGCCCCATACCGAACACACCGGCAATCACAGCAAGAATTAAAAAGTCCTGCGCAAGAGTAATTTGCCAAACACCTTTATTACTCAAATCCATCATAACAACAAGCATTGTTGTTGAAAGACCGCCGATAAGACTTGATAAAAACCTTGCTGAGGAAATAACTCTCGTTCTGTCACTCGGTGACGGCGAAATGGCAGCACTCATACTCCAAAACGGAACATCGCCGAGAGTGTAAAACAATTCCCAAATAAAATAGGAAATATACATATAAATTATTTTTACGGTAGTTGACTTTGCGTCAGCCAAAATCTCCGGCCCTGCAAAAAGCATAATCGTAGCTATCGCAAGCGGAAGCGGCACAAACAAAAGATACGGCCGAAGTTTTCCGTACCTCGTTCGTGTTTTATCAATAAGTCCGCCCATAAGAGGGTCATTGACCGTGTCCCAAATGCCTAAAAACAAAATCATTGTTGATACAGCAGCAGGCGGAATTTCAAAAACCTTAGTAAAAAACAGCGAAAGGTAACCTCCGGCAATCAAATTGTAGCCGAAAACCTGACCTGCATTTGCAAAACCGTATGCAAGCGTTTCCCTAACGCCTACATATCTTGTCTCTTTTTCCATAAATTTTACCCCATTTAATTCACTTTCTCAACATTTTTATAATTTAATTTTATTTCCAACCGTTACAATAATCTTTATTATGCTTAATATATTCGTCAACAAGTTTAACTGCCAAGGAATAACTGTTTACAAGCGGATGAAGTGTAAGCGCCTGAATAGCTGCCGTCCTGTTTCGTTCCCTTATTGCTTTTGATGACAGCCTTTCATAGTTTTTGACCCTGCGAATAAGCTCAAGGTTTTGCTCGTCAACCTCACCGATACGGTGCGGCGTTGCACCGTTTTTGTCAACATCGCAGGTTATTTCAACAATATCGTCATCCCTCAAGCCGATTATCGACCCCTCGTTTGGGATGCACATAATCATTGAACCCTTACTTCCGCTTTGAGCAATTTCTATATATTTAAGTGCAACTCCGGCATAGCCGCCGTCATCCTCTTCATAAATGTCAAAATGCCACGGTTGACTTCGCTTTTCACCTGTTTCGCTCGCCATATAACTGCCTTCACGCATACCGTACCACTTGCAAAAAACTTTAAAGCAGTTTTCAAAATCATTTTCTATATCCATTTTTGAAAGCTCGGCAGTCATATTTTTGTTAATATCCCTAATCTGCTCGCCACGGGTTTTATCGGCTTTGAGTATATTTTCAACAGCCTTTTCACGGTAGTAAAAGTAGTAGAGGTATTCATTTAAAATGCAACCCCTGTCCCTTAAAAGTTCCTTTTCAAAATAACGCATATCGCTTTTTTTGTACGCATCGTCATTTTCAATAAGCTCATTCATAATTTCTCTGCCGCAAAGCTTAATGCTCTTAAAATACGACAGATGATTTAAGCCGTAGCACTCGCCCGTTATATCGTTCGGGTTTTCGCCGTACATAAGCGCAAAAGTACGCAGCATACTTGACGGAGCGTCGCAAATTCCGTATGTAAAATCATAACCCATATCCCTAAGCGTTTGGCTCACCACTCCGGCAGGGTTAGTGAAGTTGAACACTTTAACATCAGGCTTTGAATATTTTTTGATAAGCTCGCAGTATTCGGCAAGAGCCGGCACACTTCTCATTGCAAACGAAAGCCCTGCCGCACCCGTCGTTTCCTGACCGAGAACGCCGTAATTTAAAGCAATTCTTTCGTCATTTGCTCTCATATCGTCCTCGCCGACACGAATGGTAGTAATAACATAATCGGCATCCTTTACCGCTTCAATCGCATCCGAAGTTAGTGTAAATTTCATTTTAGGGCAAAGAAGCCTTGCAACATGACTTGCCATACCGCCGTAAATTCTTAATTTTTCCTTATTATTATCCATAAAGCAAAGTTCGTCAATTTTTAATTTTTCAGCCTTTTGTGCAATGCTTTTGGCAAGAAACATTGAACGAACTCCGCCACCGCCTATTACAGTAATTTTCATAAAAAACCTCCACATTTTCTATACATTTTTTATTATAATACACAAATACTTAAAAATCTATATAAATTTTTGTGATTTGACGGCGCTCAGGCTAACTTAGGCTTTTACAATCAAAAAAACTATAAAAAAGCGTTGGAGATAAATTTCTCCAACGCTTACTAAAACTGTTTCCAGCATTTTGTTTTCATAAATTCAACAATTTCTCCATTGTCCTTATCTTCATAATATCGAACAAGTAATTGTTTGAATTTAAATTATTATCACCACCGATTTATTATTTTTTGTGTGTAGAGTGCATAAATGTATTATAAGTTCAAAATCTATGGCAAAATCAGTCACAAATCTTAACCTTATGGTCTAAGTATAGCACCGGCAGGTGCCATTGCCGCACCCATATTATTTGCATCCGTTATGCCGAGGTCGGTAATAGTTCCGATTTGAACTGCCTTGATTTCAGTACCCCTGCCCTCGTTTGACACAACGCTGCTGCCGGCTCCCGTAACGGTCCATTGCGCCGTCGGCGGACGTTGACCTCCGTATTCAAGCGGAAAACGAAACTGCCTTTCGCTTGAGCAGAAATGGCTTGATGTTGCACAAACAACACAGGAAGCGCCGCCGTTTACAAGCATTGCGCCCGTTGAAAGCGAAAGCGCCATGGTTGAGCAAGCGCCGAAAAGACCGATTGACGGAATTTCCAAATCCTTAAGCGCAAAAGCCGAACCCATACATTGGTTAAGCAAATCGCCGCTTAATACAAAATCGACCGAGCTTGGCGCAACTCCCGCATTTGACAGGCTTCTGATAATCGCATCGTGAAGCATTGCCGACTCCGCAAGCTCATACGACTGCTGACCCATAGTTGTATCCTCAAAAATCATATCAAAATCCTTTGCAAGCGGACCCTCGCCCTCTTTTTTACCTGCTACACCTGCGTGACCGATAATTTTAGGCGGTTTGTCAAAAATTATCGTTTTCCCTATTTTTCGCATAAAAAACACCTCAAAAGTATTTTTAACAAAAAATCGCAAATTACTAATTTTTATAAAAAAAGCCGAGATTTAAACAAATAAATCTCGACCTATAATAATATGAATCTATATTCTTACGCTGATATCATTTTCCTTCAAATATTTTTTTAACTCGGGAATAGGAAGCTCGTTAAAATGGAAAAGGCTTGCCGCCAAAACCGCATCGGCTTTGCCCGCCCTGAATGCATCAAGGAAATGCTCCGCCTTGCCTGCTCCGCCCGAAGCGATAACGGGAATGCCTGCATTTTCGCTGATTGTGCGTGTAAGCTCAATATCATAGCCCGTTTTTTGACCGTCCTTGTCCATAGAGGTCAAAAGAATTTCGCCGGCTCCTCTCTGTTCAGCCTCCTTAGCCCATTTGACAGCGTCAATTCCCGTCGGGATTCTGCCGCCGTTTAGGTAAACCTCCCAGCCGCCTTTGCCGTCGCTTTTTGCATCAATAGCGCAAACAACGCACTGAGCGCCGAATTTATACGAAGCCTCATTAATTAAATCAGGATTGCGAACTGCCGCAGAGTTTACGGAAATTTTATCCGCACCTGCTCTTAAAAGCACCTTGAAATCATCAACCGTTTTTATTCCGCCGCCGACGGTAAACGGTATAAATACAGTTTTCGCAACACGCTCAACAATATCAAGCATTGTGCTCCTGCCCTCGTGAGTGGCGGTGATATCAAGCAAAACAAGCTCGTCCGCACCCTGCCTGTCATAAGCCGCCGCACATTCAACCGGGTCACCCGCATCTCTTAAATCAACAAACGAAACGCCCTTTACAACTCGTCCGTTTTTCACATCGAGGCAAGGAATAATTCTTTTAGCGTACATATTATTCTACCTCCATATTTAAGAAATTCTTTAAAAGCGCAAGACCTGATTTACTGCTTTTTTCAGGGTGGAACTGCACCGCACAAAGCCTGCCCTTTTGAATCGCACACTCAATTGGCACACCGTACTGCGTAACCCCTGCAACAACGTCCTCGTCAGCACCGTCAAGATAAAACGAATGAACAAAATAAAAATAGCTTTCGTCATCAATATTTTTAAAAATTCCGTCCTTTTGCTTGAGTGAAACACTGTTCCACCCGATATGCGGAACTTTAAGTCCGTTATCTTTGGGAATGGTTTTGATTTTACCGTTTAAAATTCCCAATCCCTCAACACCGGGACTTTCCTCGCTGCTTTCAAAAAGCAACTGCAAGCCGAGACAAATGCCAAGAAAATTCTTTTCTCTCGCCGCCTGCTTCACGGTATCAACAAGACCTCTTTCTCTCATCGACTCCATAGCGTCACCAAACGAGCCTACACCGGGCAAAATAACGTGACTTGCCGATAATATTTTTTCCTTATCCTGTGTAATTTCACTTTCATCGCCGAGATAATCAAGCGCTTTTTTCACGCTCGACAGATTTCCCGCACCGTAATCAATAATTGCAACCATAACTTATCTCCATAGTATGTATTAGAATTATTTTATCATAAAATAAAATCACTTGCAATATTGACAAAAGAATAAAAACAGTATAGAATATATCTACTGTTTATATATGCAGCGGTACCGAAGAGGTCATAACGGCATGGACTCGAAATCCATCGTGTGAGCAATCACCCGTGGGTTCAAATCCCACCCGCTGCGCCATCGTCGTCACGGACTTCATATCGTTCGTGACGACTTTTTTATTGCTTTTTATAGATGAATGAAGCAAACCACTTGTAACGGCTTATGCAAATCATTGTGTTTCATCACCTCATTTTGGTAAAAAAAATATCGCCACTTAATTAAGTGACGATATAAAAGAATGTTAAATTTTATTTCCAATCTCCTCTTGAATTATAGACATTGTTTACTGCTTCAATATAGCAAATGAAAGAGGAATGGTTATAGTCATTTGATATTAAATACTTATTTTTAATTTTCTTGTATTGCTCTCTGACTAATTCCCATTTCCCTTTTACTTTGATATACTTCGCTTTCTCTCTAATGTTTCTTGAATTAGGTGCTTGATTCCAGAAATATCTGTTTGGAGAACATCGCTTATCGTGAATAAGGCGATGATAGTTTCCATCAACATCTTCGCAAACAATACAAACATCGATTGAAAATCCAGTATCGTTTCCTTTTGAAAAACAGCGTTTCTCGGTAGTTAATGACGAAGTTGAATCTTGGCAGTCTCTCCAACCATATTTTCTAAGAACAATATTGAAAGCCTTTCTGACACATTCTTTGATATTTCTGCAATCATACCAGTCATCAATTCTTGTGATTTCAAGGTTATAATCCAAGTCAATAGGCTGATTAGCATTTTGTAATATCAGGTTTCTTGCTCCGCTACCAACAAGATAAAACGAAGAACCTATGTCATATTCTTCTTTTAAGGTATGGCAAAGGTCTTGCATTATATCTCCGCAAAGAGAACGCATACGGCTCAGAAATTGTTTGTCATCTACATACTCATACATAATAACATACTCCTTTCATCCCAAGCCACCCATTCAGCTTTTGCTAAATCATATCATTATAATCAAATAGTATTTAATTGTCAATCCCCGAAAACTACTTAGTCTTTCTTCTTCGACTTTTTTCACATTCAGTTATATGTTGGCTTTATTACAACCATTCTTTAATAACTTCGGGATTAAGGAAAATTTCATTTAGTTTTTCCATAAACGGTTTTACGTCGCCGAGATCAAAGGCACGGTGGTCAAATGCGATTGTAAGAGGCATTACGTTACCTACAACAACATTTCCGTTTTCATCAACGACCGGCTTTTTTTGAATTGAGCCGATTGCGATTGCGCACGTTTGCGGAGGAATAATTTCAAGAAGTGTGCAAGCGCCGTTCCAATCACGGCAAATTGAGCCGAGGTTTGAAACAGTAATTGTGCCTTGCTCGATATCATGCTTTGTAAGCCTGTCTGTTTCAGGGATTGAATAATACTTTTTCTTTGCCTCGCCCTTCAAAGTTTTGACCTTATGCTTGCCGGTTTTTGAACCGATAAGACGGCAGACGGTTTGGGCAATTTTACCCTGCTTAAGACCTGTCAATGTGTTGTCGAGCGAAACCTCATACATTACCTCGTTCAAATCCGTGTTATTTGCACGGCGGATTGTTTCCTTAATTGTGTCACGCATTTCAGACATAGTTTTCTTTTCCATATTGTGAATATTGAGCGTCATCATTTCCCCGTTATGAAGAACGGTTGGCATTGAAATATTAACTTCCTTAAATGTTTTAACTTCGCCACGAACAAGCTTACGGTTGAAATAAATATGAGAATTAATTTCGGGGCAAGCCTTAATTGCCTCAACAATAACTCTCATCATTGCAGTGTTGACTGTGATTTTTTCTTCCTTTGGAATTGTTGAATTTATTTCTTTTAACACCTGCATAAACTTAGTAACCTCTGCGTCATAAGTTGCCGCACAGTGAGGAATTGTTTCCCAGCTTTCAGTTGTCATATTAGATACAATTTTTCTTGCTATTCCGAAATGTTCATCCTTAATAGTTGTTAATGTTTGCTTTGCCATAATGTTTTTTCTCCCTATATAATAATTTGGTAATTGTCATATTTTTTTGTGCCGAGTTCCTCTCGACTACAGCTATATTTTATCACCGAAAAAGGTGAAATTCTATATACTGCGCTTTACATTTCACACCGCAACCGGCGGTTGCAACCCTTTATTTATGCGCCTTTCGGGGTTTTTGTTGAAGTTCAAAGAAAAAAGTTGTATAATTTGGTTATGGAAAATTTCAAAAAAAGAAAAGTGCTTCGGTTAAAGGGTTTTGATTACTCCGCAAGCGGTGCGTATTTTATAACAATATGCATTCAAAATAAAATTCATTTGCACATACAAATCTTTAACAACTCGGCTGTGTAAACAAAAAGGATATAGTGGCAATAAGCTGTTTCAAACTTCTTTTTACGACCATATTATTCGTGATGATGAGGATTACAACACAAAGGCACAATACATTGACACAAACCCATTAACGTGGGAGCGTGACGAATTATATACTGAAAGGTGATAACGATATGGAATGGGAATTTATGCTTCCGGTAAAGCTTGTTTTCGGCAACGGAAAAAGGAAAGAAATTGAAAAATATATTGACATTCTCGGTGGCAAAAACGGCGTGCTTGTTTGCGGAAAGAGTTTTACGAAAAATGGCGTAGCCGACGAATTTGTAAAAATGAGCGGTGGAAAAATCAAAAAGATTTTCAGCGACGTTCGGGCAAATCCCACTACTGACAATGTTGATTCTTGCGTTAAAATTATGCGTGAAATTAATGCCGATTTTGCGATAGCTCTCGGCGGAGGCTCACCGATGGATTGCTGCAAAGCGGCTTGTGCCATTGCAAAAGGTGACGGCAAAATTCGCTCATATCACAGCGAGGGTAAAGCGATTAATAAAGATGAGGCAATTCCGATGATTGCGGTTACAACCACGTCGGGAACTGCAAGCGAGGTTACAAATATTTCTGTTTTGACAGACGTTGAAAAAAATCTTAAAAACCCGATGAATGACCCTGCTATGTATCCTAAAATTGCAATTATCGACCCTGAGCTTACACTTACTGTTCCGCCGCAGGTTACGGCATCAACAGGTCTTGATGTTTTGGCTCATGCAATTGAAAGCTATTGGGCAACAATTCATCAGCCTATCTGTTCGGCTTGCTCAATTTACAGCGCAAGGCTTGTTTTTGAGTGGCTTGAAAAAGCATACAACAATCCAAGCGATTTAAAGGCACGAGAAAAAATGGCAGAAGCATCAATAGTTGCCGGCGTTGCATTCAGCCATCCGAGAACTACCGGATCTCACGCATGCTCCTTCCCTCTTACTAACATTTACGGTTTACCTCACGGCGAGGCTTGCGCATTCACTCTTGATTATTTCTTAAAATTCAATGCAGAGTATGCAGACGGCGACGGAAGAATTACTGCGCTTGCAAAGGACTGCGGATTTAATGATGCTTTTGAAATGGCAGACGAAATCACGGCGATGAAAAAAAGAATGGGTATGAGATGCAAACTAAGTGAAATCGGATGTGAAACAGACGAGCAGATTGACGAGCTTACAAAAAAGAGTATGTCGATGCTGATGACAAGAAATCCTATAACATTAACGCAAAAAGACATCAGGGAAATGTATATTAAATTGAAATAAGCTCCAAACAGTTAATAAAAATCTCTTCAGTTATAAACGGCTGAGGAGATTTTTTACATTTTAGTAAAGAAAAACATCTTGAAAAAAGAATCACAATATGTTACTATTCGCTTATCGGTTATTCATTAGCCGATTGCACCTTGAAAATTGAATATAATAATGCGTTTTATGCAAAGCTTTTCTCTATAGCGCCATGTGCCCGCAATGCGGGATAACGAGGATAAAGAGTTATCGAAAATTCGGCGGATGCTCTTTCGCACCCCTTAGTGCGTGACGAAAGCACAAAAACAGACGGCAACGTCTGAACAAAAGCTTGAGATAAGGGAATAATAAAAATAATTAATCATATTAAATAATATAGAATAACTGTAAATGGAGAAAAGCTATGTGTGGAATTATTGGTTACATTGGATATGACAATGCAAAAAATGTATTAATCAAAGGACTTAAATCACTTGAATACCGTGGATATGACAGCGCAGGTATAGCGGTATTAAAAAACAATAAGTGTGAGATAACAAAATGCAAGGGCAGAGTGAGCGCTCTTGAGGAAAAGGTTAAAAATATTGAAGCCACAGCAGGAATCGGACATACACGCTGGGCTACGCACGGCAAGGTGAGCGACGAAAATTCGCACCCTCACAAATTCGGTAAAGTTACGCTTGTGCATAACGGAATCATTGAAAACTATGAGGCACTTCGTGACAGCTTGGGAATTGAAACAAAGCTTAAAAGTGAAACAGACAGCGAGGTTATCGCCGCACTTATTGACAGGCAGTTTGAAAAATATCAAAACTGCGAAAAGGCAATAATCGAAAGTGTAAAAATGCTTCAAGGCACCTTTGCGCTTGCGATTATTTTTGACGGAGAAAGCGAAAATATTTATGCCACGAGAAACGTCAGTCCGATTGTTTGCAATCAAAACGAAAAGGGAGCCTATATCGCTTCGGACATTATAGCCATTGGGCAATACAGCAGGGATTATTTTGTTTTGCCTGAAATGACGGTTGCAAAAATATCTAAAAATAAAATTGAGATAAAGGACTTTTTAGGCAACGAAATTAAGCCCCAAATGCTGAAACTCGATTGGGATATAAACGAAAGCACCAAGGGCGGATATCCTTTTTATATGGAAAAGGAAATTTGCGAGCAGCCGAAGGTTTTAAAGAAAACGATTGAAAAAAGAATTGTTGATTTTCTGCCTGACTTCAGAGATGACGGAATTGACGACAGCTTATTTGAAAACTGCCGTGATATTTCTGTTATTGCGTGCGGAACGGCTATGCACGCAGGTCTTATCGGCAAGCACATTATTGAAAACACGTGTGAAATACCCGTCAATGTTTATATGGCAAGCGAATTTATCTATTCAAACCCTATTATAAACAAGGATACGCTTGTAATTTGCGTTTCGCAAAGTGGTGAAACAATCGACACCCTTGAAGCGCTCAAATATGCGCAGAAAAAAGGCGCAAAAAGTCTTGCGATAGTCAACGTAAAAGGATCGTCAATTGCAAGGCAGAGCGACTTTGTTATTTACACCGAGGCAGGCCCTGAAATTGCGGTTGCGTCAACGAAAGCGTACACCACTCAGGTTGCGATTTTTTATCTTATCACGGCAAGGCTTGCTTATATCAGGAAAAATCTCAACTATGAGGGAGTTACTAAATTTATCGGTGAACTTCAAAAGCTACCGAGTGCCGCAGAGGATATACTAAAGCGTAAAAATGAAATTCATCTGCTTGCAAAAAAGCTATTGTCAAACGAGCATACCTTTATGATTGGCAGGGGGCTTGACTATCCGTCACTTCTTGAAGCATCGCTTAAATTAAAGGAAATTTCGTATATTCACAGTGAGGCTTTTGCATCGGGAGAGCTGAAACACGGCACAATTGCGCTTATCACAAGCGGCACGCCCGTTATTGCGCTTATGACTCAAAGATATTTAGCCACAAAGCAAATGTCAAACATTAAAGAAGTTCTTTCCCGCAAGGCGGAAGTAATTACCTTTATAAAAAAATCGCTTGTTAACAAAGATATCAAGTGTGATTTTGTACTTCCCGATTTAGACGACGATTTTATGGCAGTGCCGAGTGTGATTGCACTTCAGCTGCTCGCCTATTACGTTTCAAGCGATAAAGGGCTTGACGTTGATAAACCGAGAAACCTTGCAAAAGTTGTCACGGTAGAGTAAAATCAAACTGTAAAACATTTAAAAAACGAAAAGCTTTGCAAACGCACTATTATAATCAAAAATCAAGGAGAGATTATGCCATATTTATTTGCACATTTCAGAGAAAAGTTGACACCCGACGGAGAGCAGATTTACCTTGCAGTCAGCAAAAACGGTTATGATTTCACCGCAGTAAACGACGGCAACCCTGTAATCACCTGCGACAAGGGAGAAATGGGTTGCCGTGATATTGACGTTATAAGGCTAAAGGACAATTCGTTTGTTTTTATCGCAACCGACCTTTGCATAGTAAATCGAATGGACGAAAATCACAACGTCAATTGGGCTGATATATCGTCAAACGGCAGCAAATTTATTTCCCTTTGGAGAAGTGACGATTTAGTTCATTTTACACCGCAAGAATTAAAATATTTCGGCAGGGACGATTTCGGCTGTATTTGGGCGCCTGAGATTTTTTATGACGAGGCGGCAGACGATTATATTATCCATTTCAGCGCTACCGTCAAGGCGGACAATTTTCAAAAAATGGCAATTTATTACACCAAAACAAAGGATTTTGAAAGCTTCACCTATCCAAAATTGTTTTTTGAAAAAGAGTGCGGTGTTTTTGATTCTCATTTGGTTAAAATTGACGGCACGTATCACCTTTTTTATAAAACCTCTGCCGAGCCGCTGATGAATATGCACGAAACGTCAAAAGACCTTTTCACCACTTGGCAACACGATTTTGATTTTCAAAATTATATGGCAAGCCTTTACCGTCCCGGCTCCCATGAAGCAGCAACTACATATATCCTCCCCGACGGAAAATGGTGCTTAATGCTTGACTTTTTCGGCTGCGAGAAAGAAAAAATGGGCTATGTTCCCTTTATAAGCGAAAAAGCAGGCGACGCTCATTTTCATCAGGTAAATCAGCTTTTTTCATTCCCCTACGGCTTCAAGCACGGCAAAGTAATTAAAATCAGCGATGAGGAATATAAAAAAATATTGAGTTTTTTCAATAATAAGGCTGAGGGATGCGAGCTTGCGAGCAGACTGAGGGATTAAAATATGAAATATAATTTTGTTAGGAGTGATGGCTTTGGACATTGCACAGGCAACTAAGGAAAGAATTGAAGAGTTGTGCGAGAAAAAGAAAATAAATTTTTGTCGGCTTGCAACAATATCGGGTATTCCGTACACTACAATTAAATCGATTATTTACGGCCAAAGCAAAAATCCTGGAATAACAACAATCAAAAAAATTTGTGACGGCCTTGAAATAAGCGTTACGGATTTTTTTGACACAGAAACATTTAAAAATTTAGAACAGGAAATTAAATAAATTATATAACGGTCGGCCGATGGTCGCCCCTACGTCGTTGAAATAAAATATCGTAGGGGCGATTATCAATCGCCCGCAATAACAAAAAGCGTTGGAAATTTGAAATTTCCAACGCTTTTTTTATTTATTTTATCTTTTCATTTATCAATGCCATAAGTTCCCTTACAAGAAAGGTCGGCAAATAAATCGGTTCGGTTTTGGAGCTGATTGAGGCAAAGCTCAAGCCGTTTTTTTCGCAAATATGCTTTGCTCTGAGCTGATGATATTCGCTTGTAACAATCGCAACGCTTGTATCAAAGCTGTTTTCGTCAATAATTTTCTTGGAAAAGCGGATATTTTCATCGGTCGAGGTGGAAAGCTCCTCGCAAAAAAGCCTGCTTTGCGCAATTCCCCTATCCGTCAAAAGCTTTTTAAGGCAAGCGGCTTCGCTGATATTTTCATCCTTACCCTGACCTCCGCTTAAAATTGCAACACAATCAGGATTTTTAAGCAGATAAAAATATGCGGCGTCTGCCCTTTTTTGAAGTGCAAGGCTTGGAACATCGCCCTTTACCCTACATCCCAAAACTATTAACGTTTTTTGGTTTGTTGCGGTATTTTTGCCGAATTTCATAACGTAAGCGCAGGCAAAAATCAAAATAAGCGAAACGACGAACAGCGCAAAAACAGTATATCTTTGGGCTGTAAAACTCATTTTATTATAAAACAAGCCCTCTGCGCCGAAGCACAGCCCCAAAAACACACCTGCCGCCATACCTAAATTATGAACGCCCGTGGATATAGGAAATATGAAAATTATTAAAAGCAAAACCGCAATAATTAAAGATATAATTTGCATTATTTCTTAGGAACAATTCTGTCCTTGCCGCCCATATACATACGAAGTGCCTCAGGAATAAGAACGCTGCCGTCAGCTTGAAGATTATTTTCAAGAAAAGCGATAAGCATTCTCGGAGGAGCAACTACCGTATTATTAAGCGTATGAGCAAGGTAGTTTCCGTTTTCACCCTTTATTCTGATTTTAAGTCTGCGAGCCTGTGCATCGGTAAGATTTGAGCAAGAGCCAACCTCAAAATATTTCTTCTGCCTTGGTGACCAAGCCTCAACGTCAACACTCTTAACCTTAAGGTCTGCAAGGTCGCCGGAGCAACATTCAAGAGTACGAACAGGAATATCAAGGCTTCTGAAAAGGTCAACCGTATTCTGCCAAAGCTTATCAAACCACATTTTTGAATCCTCAGGCTTACAAACAACAACCATTTCCTGCTTTTCAAACTGATGAATTCTGTAAACACCACGTTCCTCGATACCATGCGCACCCTTTTCCTTACGGAAGCAAGGAGAATAAGAAGTAAGAGTAAGCGGAAGCTTTTCTTCTGGAGTGATCGTATCAATAAACTTACCGATCATTGAATGTTCGCTTGTTCCGATAAGATAAAGGTCCTCACCCTCGATTTTATACATCATTGCGTCCATTTCTTCAAAGCTCATAACTCCTGTTACAACATTTGAACGAATCATAAACGGAGGCACAACATAAGTAAATCCCCTGTCAATCATAAAATCTCTTGCATAGCTGATAACTGCAGAATGAAGTCTTGCGATATCGCCCATAAGATAATAAAAACCGTTGCCTGCAACTCTGCCTGCGGCTTCAAGGTCGATGCCGTCAAAGCTTTCCATAATATCTGTATGATAAGGGATTTCATAATCAGGAACAACCGGCTCACCGAAGCGCTCAACCTCAACGTTTTCGCTGTCGTCCTTACCGATTGGAACGCTGTCCTCGATAATATTAGGAATAGACATCATAATTGAGGTAACCTTTTCGTTAAGTTCCTTTTCCTTAGCACCAAGCTCTTCAAGCTCCTGTGCCTGAGCAGTAACCTTTTCACGAATTGCCATAGCCTCGTCTTTTTTGCCCTGAGCCATAAGTGCGCCGATTTCCTTAGAAAGCTTGTTTCTGTTTGCACGAAGCTCGTCAGCCTTAGCCATTGACGCTCTACGCTCTTCATCAAGTTCAATTACCTCGTCAACAAGCGGTAATTTCTTATCCTGAAACTTCTTTTTGATATTTTCCTTTACAATGTCAGGATTTTCTCTTAAAAATTTAATGTCAATCATTTTTTATTCTCCTAATTTATTTGCAATTTCTTTTAAATCATCGGCGGAGTAAAACTCTATTTCAAGAGTTCCCTTTCCTCTGCCGTTATATACCTTAACTTTTCTGCCGAGAACTTCCGTAAGCGTAAGCTCAACCTCATCATAAAAGCTGTCACGTCTTTTGCTCTTTCTCTTTGCAGACGGTGAGGTTTTTTCACTTGTTTTTGCTAAACGTTCTACATCACGAACAGTAAGATTATTTTTAACGATATTTTGAGCAACCTCATAAATCATTGCCTCGTTATCAAAAGACAGAAGCGCCCTTGCGTGACCTGCGCTAATTTCACCGTTTTTAGTCATATCTCGCACTTCCTGCGGCAATTTAAGAAGTCGCAAAGCGTTTGCAATAGCCGGACGTGACTTGCCGACCGAGGTTGCAACCTCTTCTTGAGTGAAACCGCAACGGTCAATAAGAGCCTGCAAACCCTCCGCCTCTTCAATCGGATTGAGGTCCTCACGCTGCAAATTCTCAATTATTGCGATTTCCATTGTTTCAACGTCGGAAAGTTCCTTCACAACAACAGGAACTTCTTTAAGCCCTGCCATTCTTGACGCTCTCCAACGTCTTTCGCCGGCAACAAGCTGATATCCGCCTGTCACAAGCGGTCTGACAAGAAGCGGTTGAAGCACACCGTGCTGAGTAATACTGTCGGCAAGCTCCTGCAAAGCGCCCTCGTCAAAAGTCTTTCTCGGCTGCTCTTTATTAGGCATAATCTCGTTGAGCGGCAACGTGTTTGTTGCTACCATTTCGTCAACCGAGTTTTCAAGCATAAGGGCACTTAACCCTTTACCGAGACCTGATTGCTTTTTAGCCATTATTCTCCTCCTATTTAGAGTTTATGTTAAATCCCTCACATAAATTTACAAATTCAACATATTTACTGTTTTTTCAAAAATTCATCTGCAAATTTTTTATATGCAAAAGCGGGTTTTGAGTATTTTTCATAATAAAAGATAGGTTTGCCAAAACTCGGTGCTTCGGCAAGCTTAACACTTCGTGGAATAGTTGTTTTATACGCTTTATTCGGAAAATACTGATTAACTTCATCAATAACCTGCGAATTAAGCTTAAGACGTGTGTCATACATTGTATAAAGCACACCTTCAAGCTCCAAATGCTCGTTGTAATGCTGTTTAACTGTTCTGACCGTTCCCAAAAGCTGGCTCAATCCCTCTAACGCATAATATTCGCATTGCAACGGCACAATAAGTGTATCAGAAGCGGTTAATGCATTAAGCGAAAGAAGCCCTAAGCTTGGCGGGCAATCAATAATAATATAATCATATTCCATTACGAGCGGAGCAAGTGCTTTTTTAAGCGCTTTAAATCTGTTTTCTTCCTCTGCAAGCTCAAGCTCTGCACCTGCAAGGTTCATATTGGCAGGGAGGACTGAAAGATTTTTAAACTCTGTCTTAATAACTATATCTTTAGCGGCTTCGTCATTAATAAGGATATCATACGTAGATTTTTCTATTTCTGTTTTATCTATTCCGACACCGCTTGTTGTGTTACCCTGAGGGTCAAGGTCAACAAGAAGTGTTTTCTTTCCTTTTAAACCGAGGGCGGCAGCAAAGTTTACGCAAGTGGTAGTTTTTCCTACTCCGCCTTTTTGGTTAAATATAGATACGGTTTTTCCCATACGTTCACCTCCGTATTGAAGATTATACTACAAGAGAGTGGAGTAGGCAAGAGGTTTCACGTGAAACATTAGAATTATTTTTCGACTTTTGTGTCTGTCAAAGTAAGGGTATACAATATATAGACGTTTCACGTGAAACAATGATTTTTTATGTTAAACAAACGAAAATTAAACTGAATTAAATCATTAGAATAAGAATTTCACATTATACAAACACGTAAACATAATATAATATGAAATAAATATAATTTAAACTGTGTTTATCCTAAAAACTATATATAGGGTAGCTGTTTCACGTGAAACACAAGAGTTCTTTATAAAAGCAGAAAAAACGGACAATTAAGCCCGTTTTTTCCACGTGATGAAAAGAGGAGAATATGTTAAAACGGATGTTATCCGTTTTAAGCGAAGTTAATTATGCAGTCTTGTCCTGCATTTTAGCATCCTTAGGTATTCTTACCCTAAATTCTATATATTCGTCAGTTTCTGTCTTATCCGATTCGGCATTAATTCCGCTTTCTTTCATTGTAGCGATAGCCTTATTAACCGTGTTGACAAAAATCCTTATGTCTTTAAAAACTTTAATAACGTTTTTCTTATGCTTAATCTCTTTATTAGTCAAAGACTCGATATAAGCCTCCGTTTGCTCAACATTAAGATGACGTTCTGTTATGACTTTAAGAGTTGTCCACATATCCTTTTCGTTATCAATTTTAAGCAAAGCCCTTGCGTGACGCTCAGTCAATCCCTCTTTGTCAACAAAATATCTGACATCGGCAGGAAGTCGCAGAAGCCTAAGCTTATTTGACAATGCACTTTGGCTTTTTCCAAGCTTTTTGCTTATTTGCTGTTGAGTTAAGCCAAATGTATTCATCAAGTGAGATATTGCAAGTGCCTCTTCAAAAAAGTTGAGATCAGAGCGCTGTATATTTTCTATAATTGAATAAACCGCACTGTCCTCGTACTCACATTCAACCACAATGCAGGGAACGCTTTGAAGATTTGCAAGAATTGCCGCTCTGAGTCTGCGTTCACCGGCGATTAATTCATAGTAGTCGCTGTGATTAATCTGCCTGCACAAAAGCGGTTGAAGTACACCGTTTTCTTTTATCGAGTCAGCAAGAGACAACATATCCTCGCTTTTAAACTGCTTTCGTGGCTGATAAGGATTAGGCAACAGCTTTTCCGTAGGTATTTGAACGATTTGCTCCACGTCTCTCACTCCTTGATATAAATATACCATAAAGTATTACAAAAATAAAGGATTTCTCATCGTGAGAAATCCTTATAATTCGACATATTCCGTTATAATCAGAGCGGTCGGGTATCAATTTTTTTGGGTTTTCTGGGGTATTTTGTCGGAGTTTGCGATATCTTTTTAATAACAAATATCGTTCTGCCGTCGCCGTTGGGCAAAACGTAGCTTTCAGCCGTCTCAATCTCTCCGCCAAGTACCATTATTGCATTTTTCGCCGCTTCAAGCTCCTCTAATCCGTTAGAGCCTTTCAGTGAAACAAAGCGTCCGCCAACCTTAACAAGCGGCAGGCAGTATTCGCAGAGAACATTAAGCGGTGCAACAGCTCTTGCCGTAGCAAAATCGTATTGCTCACGAAATTCGGGATTTTTGCCGACGTCCTCGGCTCTCTCGTGCGTACTTGTTGCAATGATACCTATATTACTGAGTACATCTTTTATAAAATTTATCCTTTTTCCCGAACTGTCTATAAAATTGACTGAAAGTTCAGGATTGGCAATCAGCAGCGGCATACCGGGGAAACCTGCACCCGTGCCGACATCGGCAATGCTTTGCCCTGCCTTAAAATCAACAAATTTCATAACATAAAGACTGTCAATAAAATGCTTGATAACTATATCGTCAGGTTCAACAATCGCTGTCAGATTCACGTGCTCGTTCCAGCGAACAAGCCTTTCTGCATAAGTGTCAAATCTGTCAGCCCCGTATTCACCGAGGTCAACTCCGATTTTCTTTGCTTCGCTTAATAAAAGGTCGTAATCTATCATAACGTCTCCAAAATTATGTTGAGAGCGGCAATATCGGCAGGGTTTACGCCGCTGATTCTGCTTGCCTGCCCAAGATTTTCAGGTTTAATTTTAGATAGCTTCTCAACTGCCTCAAGCCTAAGACCTTTAAGTGAATAATAATCAATATCGGCAGGGATTTTTTTGCACTCAATTCGGCGCATTTCTTTAATTTGCTGCTCCTGCCTTTTAATGTAACCCTCATATTTAACCGCAATTTCAACCTGCTCAAATACCGCACGTGGCAGGTCGGGTCTGTCATCATCAACACTCGTCAACGCTTTGTATGTAATTTGAGGTCTTTTAAGAAGTTCTATCATTTTGCAGCCACGCTCAAGTGGCGTTGTGCCGCAATCCTCCATAATTTTTTGAAGAGCATCGGTAAGGGAAATTGATTTTTGCTCAATTCTTTCCCTTTCCGCCTTAACCATTTCTTCTTTACTTATAAATTTATCATATCTCTCTTGCGAAATCAAGCCGATTTTGTAGCCAATCGGTGTTAAACGAACATCTGCATTATCCTGCCTTAAAACAAGACGGTATTCGCTTCGGCTTGTCATCATTCTGTAAGGGTCGGTGCAACCTTTAGTTACAAGGTCGTCAATAAGAGTTCCTATATATGAGCCGCCACGGTCTAAAATCATAGGCTCTTCACCTTTAATTTTAAGTGCCGCATTAATTCCTGCCACAAGACCCTGCGCCGCCGCTTCCTCATATCCGCTTGAACCGTTGAACTGACCTGCGCCGTAAAGCCCTTTAATAGAGTTAAATTCAAGTGTCGCATTAAGTGCCGTCGGGTCAACACAATCATACTCAATCGCATAAGCCGTCCTCATAACTTGAGCATGCTCCAAACCGGGAATAGTATGAATAAATGCAAGCTGAACATCCTCAGGTAGGGAAGAGGACAAGCCCTGAAGATACATCTCCTCAGTTTCAAGTCCGCAAGGTTCAATAAAAAGCTGATGACGTTCCTTGTCTTTAAATCTTACAATTTTATCCTCGAAAGACGGACAGTATCTTGGCCCTTTGCCCTCAATTTTGCCCGAATACATAGGGCTTCTGTCCAAATTTTCAAGAATAATCTGTTTTGTTTTTTCATTGGAATAAGTTATATGACAGCAAACCTTATTCTTCGGCGGTGTTTGAGTTTCAAAACTAAACGGTACGGTTTCTTCGTCGCCGTCCTGCTCTTCAAGATTTGAAAAATCAATCGACTGCCTGTTCACTCTCGACGGAGTGCCTGTTTTAAATCTTCTTAAAGGAATGTTAAGCTTTTTAAGCGCTTTTGAAAGCTCTGTTGCCGGAAACATTCCGTCAGGTCCACTTTCGTATGAAACATCGCCGATATATACTCTGCCGCCGAGAAAAGTTCCCGTTGCAATAATAACAGCCTTGGCATTGAAAAGTGCTTCAAGTTTTGTTTTAACCTGCCACTCTCCGTTTTCCAAGCGGTAAAGGTCAACTATTTCGCCCTGCCTGATATCAAGATTTTCCTGAAGTTCAAGCGTATGCTTCATTCCTTGCGAATATTCTCTCCTGTCAATTTGCGCTCTGAGTGAATGAACGGCAGGTCCTTTTCCGAGGTTGAGCATACGGGATTGCAGTGTGTATTTATCTGCCGCCTTGCCCATTTCACCGCCGAGTGCGTCAATTTCACGCACAAGGTGACCTTTAGACGTTCCGCCGATTGACGGATTGCACGGCATATTGCCGACCCAATCAAGATTGATTGTAAAAACGGCAGTCTTAACACCAAGTCGGGCAGCTGCAAGGCACGCTTCAATTCCTGCGTGACCTGCTCCGATAACTATTACATCATAGCTTCCTGCAAAATATTCCATAGCTTTACCTCCTTAATTTATTTGCCTACGCAAAAACGTGAAAAGATGTTGTTTACTACCTCTTCGGTAGCCTTTTTACCCGTAAGCGCCAAAAGTTCGTCAACTGCGCTGTCAATCATAACGTTAATTGCATCATAAGTTAAACCAATTTCGGCTGCCGATAATGCCTCGTTTATATTTTCACAAGCCATTTGAATACATTGCTTTTGACGTCTGTTTGCAATGAGTGGGGCAGAGGAGTCAAATTCCTCAACACCCAATATATTTTTAACCGCCGTTTCAAGCTCTTTAAGCCCTAAATTATTTTTGGCTGAAATATAAACAATGCTTTCAAAATTATCTTTTATTTTGTCCGTATTGATTTTAGGGGAGAGGTCGGTTTTATTGATAACGGCAACTGCCTTTTTGCCCTTGCAAGAGTCAATCAGCATTTTATCGTCATCGTCAAGCTCACGTGAACTGTCAAAAACAGCAAGCACAAGCGAGGCAGTGTCAATTCTTTCAAGCGCTTTTTTAATTCCGATTGCTTCCACAACGTCGTCGCTCTCTCTAAGCCCTGCCGTGTCGGAAAGGTGTAGCACAAGTGAGCCGAGCCTAACCGAATTTTCAACAATATCTCTCGTCGTACCCTCAATGTGAGTAACGATGCTTTTCTCTTTGCCCGAAAGCATATTCATAAGCGTTGATTTTCCTGCGTTCGGTCTGCCTGCAATAACGGTATTTACACCCTGCGTCATTATCATTCCGCTTTCATAATTATCAAGCAGCTCTTTTAATTCGTTTTTGGCGAAAGACAATGTATTTTTCAACGTCTTTTCGTCAAGCTCCGGTATTTCCTCATCAGGATAATCAACCCATGCCGCCATTGACGCACTCAACGACACGATTTTATCAAGAACATTTGATATTTTATTGCTCAAAGAACCCTGCAAAAGATTAAACGATGCCTTAGCCGCCTCCTGACCGTTTGCCGATATCAATGTGGCAACAGCCTCTGCTTGCGTAAGGTCCATTTTTCCGTTTAAAAATGCTCTTTTGGTAAATTCACCTGCTTCGGCAGGGCTTGCACCTGCATCTAAAACAGACTCCAAGGTTTTTTCAACAATAAAAATTCCGCCGTGTACGGAAAGTTCAACAACATCCTCACCCGTGTAGCTTTTCGGAGCACGAAAAACAAGCGCAATCGCATTGTCATACTTTTCGCCTTTTGAATAAACATTGCCGAATTTTGCCGTATATCCTTTAAGCGAGGAGAGGGGAGTATTATCCGCTGATTTAAAGACTTTTTGCGCAATTTCGATTGCACAGTCACCGCTGATTCTTATTACACCTATTCCCGAAACGCTGTTTCCCGTGGCAATTGCCGCAATAGTTTTACTCATTGTTATCCCTCCTGCTAAAGTGTTCTTATGCAAAATAATGGCGAACAAAACTGTCCGCCATTATAATATAAATTGGTTATCAGTCGTTATTTTGGCTAACTTCGATTTTGCCAAACTTAGGCATATCCGCTCTGTCAGCCTTCTTTTCTCTGTTAGCGTCAACAGTGCTATGAGCCGGACGTCTGCCGCCTCTTCTGTCATTTCTGTAATTACGTCTAACTCCGCCTTCAGGCTCAATAAGAACTCGTCTGTCCATTCCGCTGCCTACCGAACGTGAGGTAACACCCTCAACCTCCTGCACTGCGGTATGAATAATTCTTCTTTCATACGGATTCATTGGCTCGAATGAATAACGTCTGCCTGTTCTTGCAACGAAATTTGCATTCTTTGTTGCAAGCGCCTTAAGAGTTTCCTCTCTCTTAGCTCTGTAGTCGCCTACATTAAGAGTAACTCTTACATATTTATTAGTTCCATTTTTAATAGCAAGACTTGTAAGATATTGAAGTGAGTCAAGAGTTTCGCCTCTTCTGCCGATAATGATACCGTAATCCTCACATTCAATTAACATCTCAACCGTGCCGTCAACAACCTTTGCCGTAATCTTTGGGTCAACAACATTAAGACCTTCAATCATTGTCTTAAGATATTGGCAAGCATAGTCAAGGTCAATGTCCTTCTCGCTAATCTCTTCTTCCGGTTTATCTGCCTTGGTTTCCTTAATAGGCTTTTCGCCTGCAGGCTTCTTTGGTGCCGGCTTTTTAGGAGAATTTGCCTTCTTTTCATAGCTCTTTTTTGGAGCGTCGGCCTTTTTCTCTCTCTTGCCGTCATCATAGCTTACCTTAACCTCGGCATCACAGCCACCGATTAAACCAAAAAACTTCTTCTTCTCCGGATACTTGATAACTTCAACGTGAACGTCAGCCATCTCCGGAGCGTTGAGCTGAAGCTTTGCATTTTGGGTAGCTTCTTCAACTGTTTTACCGGTACCGATAAATTCCTTTATCATCTTTATCCTCCGATAATTATTTCGTCATCTTTTTAATATTTTCTTCACGTGAACGACGTTCAATAGTGTTTTCAACCATCAATTTTGCCTGAGTCCTCTTAGGCGGATGAACCTTGAAAATATAAATCTGCTGCAAAATAGCAATAACATTTGAAATAGTCCAATAAAAACCGACTGCAGCCGTTACCTTAAACGCAATGTAGAAGGAGAAAAACGGCATCATAAGCATCATCATCATCATTTGCGCATTCTGCTGAGATGCTGCCGGGTTATTTTTCTTTTGAATGATTGTAGAAACAACGCTTGAACCGAGCGATGTTACAAGGGAAAGAATAGGAATTATAACAATAATGCCGTCCTTCCAATGCGGAATACGTGTCATATCAAGACCGAATAACGTCATACCCTGCCTGTAGGTTTCAATATCACTGCAAACATTTTGGGTAAATATCTTCGGGAATGACTGTACAAGCGCTTCCTTGTAAGCAGGGAAGTTCTCGAGTATGTTCAACTGAAAATAAGTTATTTTTGCATCAGCATTACCTGTAATTTGCTGATAAATCGGCAAAATTACCTTGTAAATATCGTTTGATGCATCATTAAATCCACTTGCACCTAAAACATACTGAATAGGATAATAAATAATACCGATGACACCCATAAGGAAAACCATTTGGAAAATCATAGGTCCACAGCCCATTTGCATAGGGTTATGACCCTCTCTTGCATAAAGTTCCTGCATTTCCCTGTTAAGCTTGTCCCTGTCTCTTGGGTCAGGATATTTTTTATTAATCTTTTGGATTTTAGGTTGCAGTCTTGTAGTTGCCGCCATAGATTTCTGCTGCTTAACGTTAAGCGGCAAAAGAAGCAAACGGGTTACTACAGTGAAAATAATAAGTGCGATAAAATATTGATTGTTAAGCACGTCGAGCAAAAACTCCATACATTTACCAAACAACCAATAAAGCGGCTTAAAAACTGCCATACCGTTTGAAACGGCATTAGCTGCCATTATAATACTGCTCATTATTTGTCCTCTTTAGTTTTTTTAGGGGGAACAGGGTCCCAGCCACCTTTGGAAAAAGGATTACATCTCAAAATTCTCCAAGCTGCAAGCAAGCACCCTTTAAAAATACCGTGAACTTCAATAGCTTCAAGAGCATACTGCGAACACGTGGGTGTAAATCTGCAACTTCCGTGGGAAAACCGAGGGCTTAAGGTCAATTGATAGGTCTTAATTAAAAAAATCAATACCTTTTTAATTGCGTTTCTTAAAGCACTCATCAGTCTATTACTCCCAATGCTTTAAAGTGCTGTTCCATTTGCTCAAGCACTTTCTGCATTTTAACCTTTGAGGTTTTTGTACGTGCAACAAAAACAAAATCATAGCTGCCGTTAATTCTTCCCTCAAGCTGAGAAAAGGCGGCTCGAATAACTCTCTTTGCTCTGTTTCGTTCAACTGCACAGCCGATTTTTTTACTTGCGGTAATGCCTATCCTTGTTCCTTTTGCCCCGCTTTTTGAGACATATGTCACAATGCAGGAGGAAGCACGGCTCTTACCTTTATAGTAAAGTCGGCGAAAATCTTTATTTTCCTTTAAGGTTTTGCTTTTCACCAAATCGCACCCAATCTGTAATTAGTAAGAAAGTTGCTTTCTGCCCTTTGCACGACGGCGAGCAAGTACCTTTCTGCCGTTCTTTGTTGACATTCTCTGTCTGAAACCGTGTACCTTCTGTGCGTGTCTCTTCTTTGGCTGGTAAGTTCTCTTCATTTTTTTCACTCCATTTCTGAAAATCAAACTTGTCTTAATTTTCGTTTGCTCTGTGCGGTATAGCACAGGCGTGCGGAATTTGCTTATCTTTAAAATTATCGATAGCAACACTTTCCACAATATCGGTAGATATTATATATTAGTTTTACGCCTTTTGTCAATAAAAAAATAATTATTCTTGTATTTATTTTATTATTATATTATAATAGCACTATATCTTGGGGAAAGAGATTTCATATACACAATCTTATTTAAGGGAGATACTGTTATGATAGGAATTATCGGTGCAATGGATACCGAGGTTGATAACATCAAAGCTCAGGTAAAAGGCAAAACAGTCAGCGAAATTGCCGGGGTTGAATTTGTTTGCGGCTTTATTGAAGACGTGACCGTCTGCGTTGCAAAATGCTCGCCGGGTAAGGTCAATGCCGCTTTGTGCGCTCAGGCTATGATTGACAATTTTGATATCGATTTGATTATCAACGTCGGTGTTGCCTGCTCGCTTTCAAACGACGTTGTTATCAAAAACGTTGTTATCGCAAGCGACGTTTGCGAATATGATATTGATATTACCGCTTTGGGTGAGCCGAGAGGCTTTATCAACGGGCTTAATGTTATCAAAGTTAAGGCAGATGAAAAAATTTCCGAACTTTTGGCACGTACCGCCATTTCCTGCGGTGAAAAAATTCATAGGGGAACTATAGCAAGCGGTGATACTTTTATAGCAAGCAGTGAACTTAAGGATATGCTCAAAAATGAATTCGGCGCAATTTGCGGCGAAATGGAGGGCGGCGCAATAGGCCACACCTGTGCCGCTAATAACATTCCTTTTGCCGTTTTGCGTTCAATCAGCGACGGCGGAGATGAAAATTCCCAGCTTGATTATCCCACATTTAAAAAAATCGCCGCAGAAATCTCTACGACGATTATACTTGAATTTATTAAGCTTCAAAAAAACCAATACACTTTATTCTAAAACGAATGTATTGTAAATAATATTCTCTGCCTTTTCAATAAGGCTGTGGAGCGCCGTTTTCTCGCCGAGGTCAGAGCCTGTTCTCGATTTATCCTCAATGAATACAAATTTTGCGTCCTCAACCGAAAGTGCAGCCGAAGCAAGCTCCCTGCCGAGAGTATAGTCAAGCCTGAACATTTCCTTAGGAAGCAGTCCTGCTTTTGCAAGCGTAATTGCGCCACGATAAACGCACAGCGTATAGTAATCCGAAACATATTTCAGCGCACCCTCGTCGCTTCCGGTTGCAGCAAGGTCAAGCAAATATTTTGTTGCTTTGCCAAGAGTAAAAACGGAAAATTCACCGTTTTCTTCTTCCTGCTGATTCATAGCATCAACGTCAAAGCCGTTTCTGCTTTCGCTTACACCCAAAAGATAATCGGTTGTAACACTGTAATATTCACTGCAACGTATAACAAAATCAAGCCCACATTCCCTGATGCCTTTTTCATAATGGCTCAAAAGCGCTTGAGAAATTCCAAGGTCAGTTGCCGCTTTCTTTTGGCTGATACCTCTTTCTCTTCTGAGTTCAGAGAGTTTTAATGCAAATTTTGAATTTTTTTCGTTTTTATCAGCTTTTGCGGCTTTCTTTTCATCTTTTTTTGTACTCATAGCAACCACCTCATTTATTACAAATAGTATTATATCACCGTATTACTGTTTGTAAAGTGTGTTGTCCTATTTGTAATATTTTGTAATAATTGGCTTAAAAAGGAGCATTTCACAATGAAATCTTATAATTTATATTTCTTCCGTCACGGAATAACCAAAGGAAACTTAAACGCACAGTATATTGGGCATACGGATTTGCCACTCACTACAGATAGTATAAACGAGCTTCATTCAATCAAAGCAAAGTATCACTATCCAAAGGTTGACGCAGTGTTTTCCTCACCGCTGAAAAGGTGCAAAGACTCGGCTGAGATTATGTTTCCCGATAACACGATTATAACAATTGATGATTTTATCGAATATAACTTCGGCGAATTTGAGCAATGCACGGCTGATGATTTAAAAGATAACGAGGATTTTAAAAATTGGATAGGCGGCGACATTTATGCAAAAACACCGTATGGCGAAAGCAATGCGGAATTTGCACAGCGAATTTGTGCTGCATTTGAAAAGGTGATTGACGGCTGTATCAAAACGGGAACACAAAATATTGCAATCGTCGGCCACGCAGGCGTGCTTATGACCCTTCTTTCCTGCTACGGCTTGCCCGAAGCGCCTATGGCTCATTGGCAAATGGACCCGGGCTACGGCTTCAGGCTTCGTATCACCCCATCGCTTTGGATGCGAGCAAACAAGATTGAGGTTATTGATACCGCACCTGAGAGTATGAATAAAGAATAATTATTATTAAAACAAACACCGTAGGGCAGGGGTTTACTCCTGCCTTTTGATATTTTTCGGATGGAGCAAGCCCCATCCCTACGACTTCTCCACAAAAAGCTTACGCTTTCCGGGGACCCCGATGAAATTTTTGTGAATAACAAGGTTGCGAAGAAGTAGTCAGAATTGGATTTTTAGTGAAGGGAGCTGTACGTTGGTACTGCCCCTTTGCTAAAAATTCAAAGTGCCCAACGTTTTGTCGCCGTATCCTTTAGGATATTAAGACAAAACGTTCAAGTGTTATTGATATAAAAAATTAAGGATTAGATATTCGTAAATTAATACGAATACCTAATCCTTTTCTATTTCGGCACGATTATGGCTACTTATTCACAACCGACTATTTAACAGCTCCGCCGTTGTTTGATGATGCATATCCAATCCAGGTTGTACCCACGTTAAGCTTTACATCATTTCCGTTTGTATCCTTAATTACAAGAACGCCGTTGTTTACGCTCCAGTTAATATCAATAACTGTTCCGTTTGTTGCAAGCTTACCCTTGCCGCCTGCAAGTTTATAGTTGCAGTAAACCTCGGCTGAACCGCTGTTTTTGTAGTTAGACTTTGAAACGTATTCGGTCTTATCAAAAAGAACAAGAAGATTTTTTCTTGCAACATCAGTCTTGTAATCGTTTGAATGATACATCTTGTCGCTTGAGTCGTATGTCCAATCTCTTGTAGATGTTCTGTTAGAGAAAGTAAGTCCGAGAGCTTTACACTCTTTATCGCTTACCGTCGACTCCTCGCTTGCGAAATTGAACTTTGTATATTTGCTTTCATTAGCGTCTGTTCTAAAGCCCTCACCTTTAATAGCGCCGGCAATCTTTGAGCCGTACATAACGCCGGTATGCTCGGTTGATACACCTCTTGAGGAATCCCTGCCAAAGAGTGCAACCTTGCCTGAATATGTCATTTGGTTGATATGGTCAACTTTGTCCTGCCTAAAGATTGTGTTAGCACCGATATAGTTAGTGCCTCTCTTCGTCTGGCTCTGTCCCCAATGGAGGAAAATAGCGTCAAAAAGCTCTGAAAATTTAATGTAAGGAGGCCTTGCACTTCTCATCGGTCCGATTTGTGACGGAACGGCAGTGTAATCTGCATACATCCAAAGCATTCTTGTTTCTCCGCCTTCAACCTCACCTTCAACAATAATGTCAGGCGGATTCTTGCTGTCGGCAATACCCCATTGCGGCCTTGCCGAAACAGAGTTTTCAACTACGCAGGCAATCGGTCTTTTGCCTACTGCCTTTTCATTAAAATCACTTTCGCCCGTAAGCGGATTTGTTTTGGTCACTACAGGTGCCGCTGTTGTTTGCTCCTGAGTAGTCTGCGGTGCAGTCGTTTGGGGCTCCTTGCTCTTGTTTTTAACAATAAATGCGGCTGCAACTGCAATTGCAACGATTAATACTGCAACAATCGCAATAATAATCGGCTTTTTGTTTCCTTTTTTTGGTGGCTTTTTGTCATTAGCCATATTAACAGCTTCCTTTCTTATTACCTTTGGGGCATTATCCCTATCGGCTGAATTAAAAGCAGAAAAATCGTCAAAGCTTAGGCTTTCATTTTTAGGCTCTTCCTTAATTTCCGGTTTAAATTCAGGTTCAGCCGCCTTTGGCGCTTCATGCTCCTGCTTTGCAAAACTAAGCGGCGCTTCCGGCTTTTTCGGCTTTTCTTCCTTCGGCGCATTTATATTTTTAATTTCTTTTAAAATTTCATTTAATTCTTCTGAATCGGGCATTTTGATGCTCCTTTCAATTTTTAATATACATATTGTACCATATATGTACTTAAATTTCATTATATTTTTATTAAAATTTGAAATTTTATTGATTTAAAAGACCACGTGTAGTAAAATACATATTGTCGGGAGGCGATTTTTTGGCTAAAACAATACCTATGATTATCACTAACAACAGCATATTGATTAAGGATAAAGAGTCGGGTGAATTTAAAACATTTACAATGCCTGCACTTATTGAAACTCCGAATATTCCTTTTTATCATCAATTTGCCGAAAAAATTGCCGAATGTCAGTATTATTTTAAGGAATTTATGAAAACGATTTACGGAAAAAAGCTTTCTAAGTATATTTTTGCTATAATCGTGCCTGATGATACAAGCAGGCTTGAATCAATTTTTATTAACGAATTTTTTGTTAATTCCGACACGTGCAAGGCGGTTGCGCAAATGCCTATGGCGCTGGCACTTCAAAAAGACGAAAATAAATATGTTTCAATTTCAAAATCAAGCAGAAACATTGTTGTTGAATATGTAAGAAACCACGAAAGCGTTGTTACAAAATATTATGATATGACAACTGCCGACCCAAACGTGATTATGGCAGACGCCGCTAAGCTTCATATCGACCTTGAATACGAAAGCGTGCCAATTTTTATCAATAATTTTAATATGAATATGGACGAATATCTCTCTTTCGGCAATGTCGTAACGACAAAGCAATTTTTGGATAAAATTGCAGAAATTGATGTTGAAAAACTATAATAAAAAAATCACCTTTGCAAATCATAATTATTGCAGAGGTGATTTTTTATGAAAAATAATGATAAAAAAGATAAAAAGAATAAGAATAAGAAAAGCAAAAGCAAATTCAATGATTATACGTCGTTTTTAAATCCTGAAATTGTTGCAAGCGACCCGCAGGGAATGTATACGGGTGTGCCTGCTGATATGTATTATAACGGCGAACTTGAAAAACCAATCCAAGACGCAGACGATTTATAAATAATCAACATAAAAAGTAAATAAAATAAGATACGCAATGTCAATTAAGGCATTGCGTATCTTTTTAGATAAACACAAAATGTATCAACAGCATATATCCTATTGTGCCGACGGCGATTGACAAAAGCGTATTCTTTTTCCAAATATGCACCCCGGCAGTCAGCGCAACGCAAATAAGCTGAGGAATAATATAATTTACATCACCCTTTTCAAAATCTTTAAGGCAATAAACTATAAGAATACCTAAAATTGCAACAGGCAAAACGTTGCCGAGATATTTAATAAACTTCGGCACTTCCTTGCTTTGACCGAAAAGTGCAAAAGGGAAAAGCCTTGTTCCAAACGTGACCGCACCGGCAACGGCAATCATTAAAATAAGGTGAGAGGTAGTCATTTCGCCACCTCCTCGGTTTCAAAAAACTTTTTAAACGAGGATAAAATCACAACAGTGATAAGTAGTGACGGAAGTAAAAATTTATCTGCCCCGAAAATAATTAAGCAAATTACGGCGCAAAACACACCGACTGCACCGATTATAGCCGATTTTCCTTTGTTATTTCTAATCAAATCTATAAAAATAACCACAAAAAGGGCAGTCATTGAAAAATCTATACCTGTAAAATCAATCGGAATAAGTTGGCTTAAAAGCGAGCCGAGTGCAGAGCCTGCTATCCAATAAAAATGGTTAAACTCGCCGATTAAAAATCTTGCCTTTGGCTCGTCCACATTTTCAGGTACACTTATAATTGACGAATTAACGGAATACGTTTCGTCAGTCAGCGTAAAAATCATAAAAGGATAACGCCATTTGCCCTCTTTGAATTTTTCGATATACGATAAGCCGTAAAACATATGGCGTGTATTTATAAACAAAGTCATAAGCGCAGTTGTTGCGATATCCGCCTTTGCGCTGATTAACGACACGAGCAAAAACTGCCCCGAACCGGCATAAACAATAAGCGATATAAATATTGCCCAAAGCCAATTGTAACCTGCCTTATAAAGCATTATGCCAAAAGCCGAGCCTAAGAACAAATAGCCAAACAAAACAGGAAGCGATTGCTTTAGCGCAAATTTTACAGTCGCACCTTTAGTGTAGTTCATATTTCCCTCTCTTTTATGTAGTATTAAGATTATAACACTAAAAAGAAATTAATCAAGTAATAATATTTAAAATAAGGCGACCTATACTCCAAAATCTGACGCACCACCGTACGGCAGATTTTGAAAGGAGGAGCAACGAAGTGAATGATAAATAACTTTTGCAAAAATAATAAACAAAAGTTATTTTGAGTGATACGCAGTTTGCGACGACGTCGTCG